>JGI26525J50270_1001702_pt1 | contig 8853 bp, 7 predicted proteins | sample ThiBiot_300_biof_2_FD_50270 | JGI IMG/M metagenome (IMG submission 50270) | reverse complement strand
TTGCTGCGTGCCATCGGTGACAGTCCATGGAGGCGCTTGCGCTCCACATCGGAGCGTATGCGTATCGCTTGCAACCGCTCCAGCGCGGCCTGGGAGAAGGTGGTTTTGCCTGAACCCGGCAAACCATGAGTAATGATCAGAGCGGGCTGGCGCCGGTTCAGGCATCTTTCCGCAAGCGCGATGAGGTTGAGGCAGTCCATGCACATTTTTTTTCTCGTGCGCCGGGCCAGGCCGGGCTGTGTTCCACGTGTTGCGCTAACCATGGCGCGAACCGTGGCGCGATAGGCTGTATAAAAAGGCAGCAGCGATGCGCCTCCGTAATCTCCGGTTTCTTCCAGATAGGCGTTCAAGAAGCGAAAGGCGAGATCGGGACGCTGATAATGCATCAGGTCCATGGCCGGGAAGGCGATTTCGCTCGCCACGTCGATCCAGCGCAGGGCGGGGTCGAACTCGATTCCATCGAAAGGAACGGGTTGGCCATCGAGCAGCACGATATTGCCCAGATGCAGGTCGCCGTGGCATTCCCGTACAAAACCTTGCGCCCGCCGGCGCTCGATATGGTCCTTGCAATGGGCGTATTCGGTATCGCTGGCGTGGCGCAACCGGGCAATGCCAGCTTCTTCTGCGCTGTCTGCAAGCAATGTTTCCAGACGATCCAGCGCTTGTGACATCGCCGATTGCACCAAGCCCGCCGATCCGAAACCGGAAGCGGATGTGTCCGCTGGCAGGCTGGCATGAAAGCGCGCCAGGACCATGGCTAGGTTATCGATTTGTTGCGGCGCCAGCCTGTTCTGCGCTGCCAGCTTGTCAAGCTGCCTGGAGAAAGGAAAACGGCGCATGAGCACTGCATATTCCAGGGCCGGCAACAGTCCCGGCGCTGGCGTTTGCGAACTGCCGCCGCCAATGGGAACGGTATCCAGATATATCTGCGGTGCCAGGCGGCGATTGAGCCGAACCTCCTCTTCGCAGTAATGGCGGCGCGATGCCAGGCTGCGGTAATCCAGAAATCCCAGATCGAGCGATTTTTTAATTTTGTATGCGTAGCGGCCGGCAAGCAGGACCCAGGAAATGTGCGTCTCGATCAATCGGACTTTTTTGGGGGGATGCGGATAGCAGCGCGGATTCAACAAGCCCTCGACTAGTTTGCGCTGGAAGTCTTGCCCTGCCTGGGGTTCATGGCGACGCGGGTTTTCCTGCCCCGGCTGGTTGTTCATTTGATCCCTTGGTGCAGCAAGAAAGCCGTGCCGCGCTGCATGCACGGCTTCGACAATTGATGGGCTGGCAGGCGATGGGCCGGCCGACTCAAGGGCAGACTCAAGATCAGTATCTTTTCCTCTTTTCCCGGATGCCCACCGCGGTGAATTATGAGAAACTGTCCAGGGAAAACCAGGAAATCGATCTCATGCACCATCATCCAGATCCAGATATGGCCGCGTTCCGGGCCGCAAGAATTCGAAACGCGCTATGGGGACTTTTTATCGGGGATGCGCTGGCAATGCCGGCACATTGGTTTTATAACCTGAAAAACATCCGGACCTCCTTCAACGGGGGTATCCGGGGCTATGAAGCACCGCCCCATCCCCATCCGGAAAGTTTCATGGTAGGCATGGCCTATCGGCCGGACGTGGAGTCCGCGAACCGGCTGGGGCGTCCGTATGACATCCTTCATGAGCACGCGCGCTTCTATGATACCACCTATGGCAGCCTCGCAATTCGTTCCACGGAGCGGGAGGGGGAGCATGGAAACCGGGTTCCGCGGCTTGCGGACCGCTTTCATTATCATCATGGACTAAAAGCCGGGGAGAACACCCTTGGCGCCCACCTGGTACGCGTGCTCATGCGTTCGGTAATTCGCCGCAGGCGTTATGATCCGCGGGATTTTCTCGAGAGCTTCGTACAGCATCTCGCCACACCTGGCGAAAACCAGGATCCCTATACGGAAATCTATCTGCGGCGCTGGTTCGAGAATTATTCCCGAGGTTTTCCCATCGAAGGATCCGCCGAATTCCAGCGCAATATCTGGTCTATCGGGTCGCATGGCGGCGTCATACGCCCCCTGGTTTTGTCTATGCTTGCTGAAAGCGCATATCAGGGACTGGGATTCGCGATGGAACATCAGTCTCTTACCCACCGGTCGGAAAATGTCGCGAGCGCGCTGGGTGTCCTGGTTCCGCTGCTGAATGCATTGCTGAAAGGCGGGGATCCGGTCGAGGCCATATTCTCCTATGCCAGGGCGATAAGGCTGCCGAGAATCACGGGTGAGGATCTCTTTGCCACCTACCGCAACCATGGCGGGCCGGGCAGCATTCCCAGCGACGAGATGTGGCAATTGCATGTGAGGCTCGACGAGGGTCCTTTTGAGATAGCCGGATTTGCGCGGCAGCGTGGCGAAGCGGAGGTGGTCCGGCACCTCCTCGCGACCGCCTGCTATCCCGAGCATGGTCTTCCATTGATGCTGTATCTCATCATCAGGCATGGCGCCGGAATCGAAGAGTCACTGCTGGCCAATGCCAATGCGGGTGGGGATAACGTGCATCGCGGCATGATCATGGGTTTGCTGGTCGGTGCCTGCGGCAACAGGCTGCCGCTTCATCTGGTGGAAGGGCTGGTTTCACGCCACGAATTACAAACGGAGATCGATGCGTTTGCCGAAGTCATTCTGGAAGGAGCGATTTAAGGAAGCGCTGCACAAATTCTCGCTGACGCGGAGACGGCTTCGTGAGCTCCTGTTCCATCCTTTTCCCTCGAAGCCATGTAACGGCCCTGTAGCGAACTCACCATATAGGTGAGTGTCGGGTACCGTAAAAAGTCTTTGTGGATCATGACTCCAAATTGCAAATGAGCGGTCAGCTGCCGGATTTGGGGTCAAGGATTCCCCTGGTTCCCGGGCTGGAGATGTTGGCCTCGGGATCGTGGCAGCGTGTTCGGCGGATGTGCCTGATTTTTTATTCATAGCGCAAAAATTCCTCCGCCAGCGAATCGTCTCCGTAGCGCCTGATGAGGGCCTCAATCTCCGCAAGCAAGGCATCGTCTTCGTCCTCCTCCAGAATACCTTCTCCGACAAGCCTTGCGGTCAGGCCGCCCGAAGCGATGGATTCTTTCACTGCCGCCAGGGTGGGTGGATTTTCCCGGTTCTCGTCGTTCACCATGGCTTCGATCACGCGCGAGAGCGGTTCCGTGGCAACGCTTTGCGTGAAGTCGATGGCAAGCGCGTCCTCTCCAAATTCCTCGATCAACGCATCCATTTCATCCAGTAATGACTCGTCCAGATCGAAATGATGCAGCCGCTCCGCCTCCGTTAGCGACTGGGGCAGCATGTCTGCGAGAAAGGCGCGTACCGCGGCAAGCGTTACAGGTTCCTCGGCATCGGGATCGTTGGCTTGGCTTGCGATCAGCGCGGCCAGGTTAGGGCTGACGCGCGTGGCGATATCGACGGGATTGCGAATCATCTGCTGATCCTCTATGGAAAGTGGAGCGGCGCTGCAGATTACGCATGAATATCTGCGGGCAGCACGAGCGACACATTATCAGTCTAGAATCCGCCGCGAAAATGTCAACATTGCGTTGTGGCGCGGACTGCCGGCATATTCTGGAAGCTTGCCATGGCCAGTATCTCTATTCCCCTGCGGAAAGTCGGCAAGCCGGAGCGTTCCAGCAGGACGCAGGGTTTGCCAAGGCACGCGCAGTACCGTTTTACATGGAAAAAAGCGGCATGATTGACGCAATCGACCGGACAAATTACTGCGTCGGCCCGGAGAAGCAGCGCGCCAAGCGGATCTGGCCCACCGTGCCGGTCGCCGCGATAGATCAGAAAATGCCCCCCTGTTGCTTCAACAAAGTGGCGGTATGCCGGATACAGGGCGGCGCGCCCGCCGACGCACAGGATGCAAAGCCCGGCGAGGCACGGACCCGCCTGATTGCCACCCGGCTTATTCGCCTTGCCGAAGGAAGCAGATACGGAGGCCTGCGGCGCCTTGATCAGCGGTGTGGCGGACCATTCCGGCTCCCCATCGGTTTGGGTCCCGGCACAGCGTGTTTTCACAAAGACGATGTCATGCTGAAATAACCGGGTGCCGTCGGTGGACTGGTATCCTGGAACAGGCGGCGTGCCGCCACCCGCATGCTTTCGCCGACGCTGCGTGCGGTCCGGAGGTTCCATTTCCCGATCCATGAAAAGTATTCTAAAAACAGCATCAAATTTTCTCTCCAGCGCCATTCTTATGCGCATTGCGAGAGAATTTCCTTGACGCTGGGGCTGGTTCAGGTGTCGGCCCTGAAGAAGATAGTCGGACATCGCGCCACTCATGATAACGAGAATGAGAATTATTACCATTCTAGTATGTATGAAGGCGGATTGCAACAACGGGCGGATGTGCTCCGCCGCAATTATCGGCTTCTACCCCATCTGCGTGGCTTCTCGCGGAAGGTCAGAGGGAAGTACGGCTGCAGTCAGCGGGAATCGATCCATATCCGCTGGATGTCCTCATCGGTTGCCGGCGGCGGGAAGCGATTTCCTTTCGCGCAGGAATTGCTCGATCCGGTCTGGGGTTACCCCGGGGCTGAACAGATATCCCTGCATCTCGTCACATTTGAGCATACGCAGCAGGTCTGCCTGTTCCTCTGTTTCCACACCTTCCGCAATCACCCGCAGATGGAGTGAATGTGCCAGCGATATGATCGCGGACACGATATTGAGATCGTCCGGATTGGTGGTCATATTGATTATGAATGCACGATCCACCTTCAGGACGCTCACAGGCAATTTGGCGATATAGCTGAGGGAAGAATATCCGGTGCCGAAATCATCTATCGCGACCTCGACATTCATATCGCGGATGATCCTGAGCTTTTCGATGTTCTGCTCGATGTCCTGCATGATCACGCTTTCCGTGATCTCCAGTTCCAGCCCGATCGACACGTTTCCGGCGTGATGCAAGGCGCTTGCAACCATACTGACGAAATCCTTCTGCCGAAGCTGGATAGGGGATACGTTGACAGCAATTTTCGGCGGGTTGAGCCCGAGAGACTGCCACTTCTTGAAATCCGATATAGCTTTGCCCAAGGCCCAGCGTCCCGCATCGAGAATCATCCTGGTTTCTTCGAGAAGTGGAATGAAGCTCAGCGGTGGTACCAGCCCGTTTTCCGGATCCCGCCAGCGCATCAGGGCCTCGAGTCCGCTGATATGGCCGCTTTCGAGATCAATTTTCGGCTGGTAATACAGTATCAGTTGCTCCTCCTCCAGCGCCCGGCGCAGCTTGGTCTCGAGCTTCAGTTTTTCCGTAACACGGGCATTGAATTCGGGCGCATAGTAGAGATGCTTGTCCCAGGAAAGCTTGGCCTTTTTCAGTGCGATTTCGGCATTACGCAAAAGGCTGTCGGTATCGCGGCCATCCATGGGATACGAAGAGGCGCCCGCCCTGGCGGATATCCGCAATTCCTGCCCAGCGATCAGGAAAGGGCGGCCCTGTATGCCAACCAGAATCTTCTCCAGGGTATGGGCGATGTCGGTACTTTCCTCCTCATGGCTTATGGCGAGCGCAAAATGATCGGAAGAGAGATGGGCCAGAATGTCTGTTTCGGCCAGCATATGTTTTAGCCGCTCCGCAAGCTGACGAAGCACGCTATCTCCAGCTTGGTGCCCAAGGGATTCATTGATGCTGCTGAACCGCTCGAGGTCGAGAATCACTACCGAGAGCGCTCTGGAACTGTTCTGAAATGTGCCGATGCGCTGATCGACCCGATCCAGAAATAGCGAGCGATTGGGAAGACCGGTCACAGCATCGAAAAAAGCCAGATAGTGGAGGCGCTCCTCTTTTTTCAGGTGGTCCATTGCAAAGGAAATATCACCAGCCATCTCGATCAGCAGAGTCATTTCTTCTTCGTCGAAGAAACCGGTTTCCGCGGCATACAGCTTGAAGATCCCGGCGAGCCGGCCTTCGAGGGTCAGCGGCAGGACTACCATGGAATTGTAGCGGTGGTTCGCCGCATCCTTAGCCCACGCCCGTGCCCGCTCGTCGCTGGCAAGATCATTGCAGACGGCCGGCCTGAGAGTGTTGATCGCCTCAGCTATCAACCATGAATTTCCAGGAGCATCAAGCACAGCAGTGAAGTTCAACTGGGCCAGATAGCCATGCTCGTGACCCGCCTTGGCCATGGGCGTGATGTTTTGCGTTTCCCGATCGTACAATCCGATCCATGCGAACACGAACTGGCCATGATCGACCGCAATCCGGCATGCCTCGCCGAAAAGCTCCTGTATTTCCCCAACGCGCACGATGGTCGTATTGATCCCGCTCAATACTGCGTGAATCCGGTTGAGCCGGACGATCCTCTCTTCATATTCCTTGCGCTGGCTTATTTCCGCGGTCAATGCAGTGGTGCGGTCTTCCACCAGTTTTTCCATGTGTTCATGCAATCTGGCGCGTTCCAGCGCAATACCGATCTGATGGCCTGCTCCATGCAAGGTCTCCAGTTCGCTATCCGTGAAAGAATCCTGCTGTTTGCCCATCAGATTCAGGATTCCGAGATTCTGGCTGCCCGCCCATAGAGGGATGCAGGCATGGCAGGGTGGACTGAAATTATCGGGATCTGGCATGAGACGGCTGCAGTGGATTATCCTGGCGGTGCGGCCGAGTTCGCCCGCAAGGAATAGATGCCAGCATTCGCAGGAGTCTCCGGTTTTTTCGGTTGCAAAGAACGGGGGTTCATTACAGGAAGCGGCAAGCTGTAAAGCACCGTTGTTCCACAGGTAGAGCCATCCGGCTTCCACTCCCGGCAGTTCCAGCGCATATTCGAGTGCTTTATCGCAGACTTCGCGTTCCGTTACCGCCCGGTTCAGGCCTTCCGCAATGCGGTAGAGTCCATTCAGCAAGTGGTTCGAATGTGCCAGCTCAAGCTGCCGCGCATGAAGTTCCTTGTTGATATGGATTGCATCTTCATAGATCGAAATCAAAAGATCCACGATCTGCTGCCGTTCGGCGGTAATGAAGTGTTTCTGTCCGCCAAGGTAGATTTCCATTCCTATCTGCAGCTTCTGGCTCTTGCGCAATTCTTGGTTCATCAACAGGTAATCGATGCGAGCGAACAGATACCGGTCCTCATACGGCTTGCGGATGAAATTGTCTGCGCCGCATTCCAGCCCTTTCATGATGTCGCGGATGTCGGCGAGCGAAGTGAGCAGGATTATGGGAACATCGTTGAGGCCCCCGTCATGTTTTATTTCTCTGCAGAATGTAAAGCCATCCATTACCGGCATCATGACATCGCTGATTATCAGGGCTGGCTTGCGCTGCCGGGCCAAGGCAAGAGCCTGCTTGCCATCCACCGCCACCCTTGTCGTATAGCCCTTTGATTCGAGCAGATACCGCAATTTTTCTGCCTGGGTCGGACTGTCTTCCGCGAGGAGTATTTCGATACCGCTGCTATCGTGCATTTGAGTCATGCTAGCCGTATTCCCTGTATGTCATGAGGATCTGCCAGGCTTATCAACATCGGCGCGATTTTTTCCAATGGCAGAACGAATGTTGCCGCGCCCAGCCTAGCCGCCTCGCCCGGCATGCCATGCACGACGGAACTGTCCTTATCCTGGGCAAAGGTGACAGCGCCTTTTTCCTTCAGCCTTCTCAGTTCTTCCGCGCCGTCGCGCCCCATTCCCGTCAATAATCCGGCAACCGCCTCACGCCCATAGACTTCGCAAATCGATCGAAAAAGACTGGAAACGGAAGGCCGCAACCCATGCTCCGGTGGATCTTTTGTCAGAATGATTCTTCCTTCCCGCACGATCTTCATATGGAATTCGTCGGGCGCAATATAAGCATGCCCTGCCAGCGGAAGCTCGCCATGGGTGGCGACATGCACTGGCGGACCGGATGATTTCGATAGCCACTGGGTCAGCCCGCCCACGAATCCCGGGGATATATGCTGGACGATCAGGATCGGTACCGGGAAGCTTTTTGGAAGCGCCGCGAGAATCATCTCGATGGCGGAGGGGCCTCCAGTCGAAGCGCCAATGCCGACAACGCTGAGGCGAGTCTTTTCCGGAGCAAGGGTTGGGGTGGCAGGGCGCGGAGGCAAGGAAGCCGAAGCGGAATTTCGCATTCGCGCCCAGCGCCGGACCATTTTTACCTCTGACATCAGTTTTACCGTCTGAATCATATGCCGGACCATGGCCTGGTAGTCCGGGTGCCCGACGCCGGCGGGGCGCGGCAATATCGCGAGCGCGCCCGCATTCATGGCATCGAATGTCGTTCCCATCTCTCCCATATCCTGGCTGCCGCTCACGATCACGATAGGGATCGGGTTCGTTTCCATGATGCGGCGGGTCGCTTCCAGACCGTTCATCTTTGGCATATGTATGTCCATGGTGATGACGTCGGGATGCCGCTGCTGCGCCATGCCCACGGCTTCCTCACCGTTGCGGGCTGTTGCGATAACCGCGATGTCGGGGTCGGATTCGAGAATATGAACAAGGAATTCGCGTATCACGGCCGAGTCTTCCACTACCAGGACATTGATCATAAAAAGGAGGGATGATTAGAAACGGAGGAGACGCCGGATGATCTCCAGTAAGTTGCTTTGGTCGAAGCCGCTCTTTACTACATATGCATTCGCACCCGCGTCCACTCCGCGTTCGCGGTGTTCGCGCGACTCCAGCGCTGTGACCAGTACGACTGGAAGGCCGGCAAGCTGCTTGTCCGCGCGTATCTTCGCAGTGAGATCGAAACCGTCCATGCGCGGCATTTCCACATCGGAGACGACAAGATCGAATTTCGCGGTTTTCAGCGCGGTGTATCCATCCACGCCGTCCACGGCCGTACCGACGCGATAGCCTGCCGACTCCAGAATGGCTTTGAG
>JGI26525J50270_1001694_pt1 | contig 8894 bp, 10 predicted proteins | sample ThiBiot_300_biof_2_FD_50270 | JGI IMG/M metagenome (IMG submission 50270) | reverse complement strand
GCCAGTGCGACAGGCCGAGGCAATGACTCAGCCAGGCCAGTCCGCGCAACAGGCGCGGTCGGGCGACCAACGCATAAAGAAGTCGTTGCTGCCGATCCGGTACCGGTGCGGTGCGTTCGCGATGCAGGCCCAGCAGGCGGCCGTACTGCACGCCGGACGGACAGGCCCGCTCGCAGGACAGACAGCCCAGGCAATGATCGAGATGCGCGGCAGCGCTGCCGGCATCTGCCGCGAGCGTGCCCTCGGCGACGGCCTTGATCAGCGAGATGCGGCCGCGCGGTGATTCCGCTTCCGTGCGCGCCACGCGATAGGTGGGGCAGGCCGGCAGGCACAGTCCGCAGAGCACGCACTGGTCGGACAGTTCGGCGAGATCGGTTGCAGAAGATCGGTCGGGGGGGCTGGCGTACATGCCGGATCATGCTAGCATTCGCGCCCCCCGGCGGCCTGCCGGGTCGAGGCCGGACCCAGCGGCCCAGGGCTTGCGCCCTCGGGAATCTGCCGCTATCATCCCGCGCCTTTCCCTGCCCCATTTGGCACAAGGTTTCTTGTCATGAAAACGATCAGCGCGAAGGCTGAGACCGTAAAGCGCGACTGGTACGTCGTCGACGCCACCAACAAGACGCTGGGCCGTCTGTGCTCCGAAATCGCGCTGCGTCTGCGCGGCAAGCACAAGACCGTCTTCACCCCGCACGTCGACACCGGTGATTACATCGTCGTCGTCAATGCCGAGAAGATCCACGCCACCGGCGCGAAGATGGACGACAAGTTCTATCACCGCTTCACCGGCTACATCGGCAACCTCAAGTCCACCTCGCTGAAGGACATGCTCGCGACCCATCCGGAGCGCGTCATCGAGATCGGCGTCAAGGGCATGCTGCCGAAGAACCCGCTGGGTCGTGCGATGTACCGCAAGCTCAAGGTCTACGCCGGCGCCGAGCATCCGCATACCGCCCAGCAGCCGCAGGCGCTGGACTTCTGAATTCCGCAGGAATAGAGCACATGGCACTGCAACAGAATTACGGCACCGGCCGTCGCAAGACCTCCGCCGCTCGCGTGTTCCTGCGTCCGGGCAGCGGCAACATCACGGTGAACGGCAAGACCCTCGACACGTTCTTCGGTCGCGAAACCGCCCGCATGATCGTGCGCCAGCCGCTGGAACTGCTGAACGTCACCGAGAAGTTCGACATCCTCGTGACCGTTGAAGGCGGCGGCACCACCGGCCAGGCCGGCGCGATCCGTCTCGGCATCTCGCGCGCCCTGACCGAATACGACGAAAGCCTCAAGTCGCCGCTGCGCAAGGCCGGTTTCATGACCCGCGACGCGCGCGAAGTCGAACGCAAGAAGGTCGGCCTGCACAAAGCCCGCCGCGCCACGCAGTTCTCGAAGCGCTAATCGCGCCTCGACGGAGCAGGATGCTCCGAACGCACCGCGCATCCGGTCAGAGCGCGCGTTGCGACAAGTTGATGGGAGATCGTCTAACGGTAGGACAACGGACTCTGACTCCGTTTATCTAGGTTCGAATCCTAGTCTCCCAGCCACCAAGATAAGCCCCTGTTTTTACAGGGGCTTTTTCTTTGGGGCCTTGGTTGCGCGTGGTCACCGGCTTGGTCACTTCAGGCCCCAATGCGCATCGCTCATCACCTCTTGCGTTCCCGTTTCGGCGTCTATCACTTCCGGCTGAAGGTCCCCGCCGACCTGCACGCGGCCGTAGGCCGAACCATCATCAAAATCAGCCTGCGCACCTCGGACCACCGAGCCGCCCAGGCCTATTCGTGCGCCCTGTCGCTGCACTACGCTCAGGCCTTCGCCGCGTTGAGGGGTGCAGCGATGCCGAAACCGCCACCGAGCATTGAAGCCATCGTGGCTTCGGAAAACGCCGATGGGCGTCGGCGGTATGAAATCGACATCGACCCACTCACGCTGCGCCCGACCAAGGTCCGCACCGACGGCACGCCGGAGGACCACTTGGCGGCCATGCAGACATTGGGCGTTGTCTTCGCCCAGGCGTTGCCGCAGCGGCCGGGGGGCGCGACGGGGCAAGCGGTGGCGGTGCCGGCGAAGCCGGCACGGCTTTCCTTGGCCGACGCCATTCGCTTGTACGAAGAGGCCGAGGCACCGAGCCTCAAACCGAACACCTGGTCCCAGCGCACACGGGCGTTTGAGTCCCTGAAAACCTTCCTGGGACCCAATACGCCGGTCGCGTCCATCACTCGGGAACGGGCCGGCGATTGGGCGCATGACCTCATCACCCGCGTGCCCGCTGGAAAGAAGAAAGCGATGACCAAGCGCACGGCGGGCAACTGCGTGTCGCACGCGGCGCAACTCTTCGTCTTTCTTTCCCGACGGGGCAAGTTCGAAGGCGCGAACCCCGTCAAAGGCGTCGTCGTGCTGAGCAAGAAAGAGAAGGACGCCCGCCGGCACGCCGGATTCAAGTGGGAGCCTTTCGGCGTAGATACGTTGAAGCGGATTTTCGAACCGGCCAACCTGGAACGCATTCGTGGGGAGCACGTGCGCTGGGGTGTGGTCATCGCGTTATACACGGGTGCCCGCGTGGGCGAGATCGCCCAGTTGTATGTGCGCGACTTTTTCAAGGAAGGCGACCTGCCGTGCGTGCGGCTGACCACCGACAGCGACGGCCAATCGCTGAAAACTGAGGCGAGTCATCGCATCGTTCCCTTGCATCCGGACCTGGTGGCGCTCGGCCTATGGGAACGGGTGGAGGCGCTGCGCGCCGGCGGTGCGGAACGCCTGTTTCCGGATATGCGCATTGACTCCAAAGCGGGCTCGGGGAACGCGATCTCGAAGGGCTTCGGCTACTACCTCAAGCAACTGGCCGTCAAGCCGCAGCGGGCGAACGGAAGGTTGGGTGTGCACAGTCTGCGAAAGACGGTCATTCAATCGCTCCAGGCTTCCCAGCTTTCCGGGGAGCGCCGACGGGCGTTTGTGGGGCACGAGCGCGGCGATGCCGACGTACACGAAGCCGACTACATGAGGCCATGGTCGGCCGAAGAATTGGCGAGTCTCTTCCCTGGCTTGAAGTGGGCCGAATGGCTGGACCTGGCGGGCGTTCGAAAACTGCTGCAGGACGCCTCGCCAAAACGCAAGCGAGGCGACCGCAGCGCTACCACCGCCTAGGCTTCTGGCAGTGCAGTCGTGAGCGGCGTCCCGCTCGCCTTGGGCTTTCGTGCGACCGACCGAGGCAGCAGGGATTGCCCCCGCTGCCGGAACCCCAATCGCTGCGTGGGCGAACCGCCGACCCTTTCTTTGACGTCGAGCAGCGCGCCCGCAATTTCCGCCGCGTCCCAGCCATCGAGTCCGGCAGCCACAACCGCACTGCCGAACTCGAATTTTCGCCTCAGCAATTCTTGCCGTTCGGCTTTTTTCGCCTTGAGCGCGGCCACGCGCTCGGTCAACAGTTGGCTCGCTACGGCTTGGCCGAGGCGGCGCGTGGCGGAAGCCACGCGCGCGTCGAGTTTGCTTGGTGTGGAACGTAGCCCCGTCAATGCAGCGTCCTCCGAGGTCGTGCCGGTGCGCCGGGCGAATGCGTGGGAGGTGGTTTCTTCCACGCGCCCATTTTGCGCAGCAATCGTTTCGCTGCGCGGCGGTTTTCAATGCTGTGCTTCAGTGCGGGGCCCTGCATCGAGCCCGGCGGACGGTAAGTGTATTCGGGGCAACCGCGGTGTTGCTTCAACAGCAACGCACGTGCGTCCCTCAGTCCGTTTTGCACGACGTCCGCGAAGTCCGCGTAGTCTCGCAGCCATTCGTCCTCGGGCATCGACTTGAAGAGCACTGTGCGGTACACGCTCAGTGCGTCGTCCACGCGGTCGAGCACGAACAGAACGGTGTCGCGGGTTTGGCCGGTGTATACGTAAAAGGTCATCCGTTTTCCTTTGGGTGGGTTGAAGAACACCCTCAGGAATAGCGGAGCAAAAACGTTCCACAAGATGGTCGCGGAAACAGACAGAGGCGCGTGCTCAGAGACGAGAGCAGGGGCGAAGCAATGGCGCACATTACGCAAACCCTGCGGGTTCGCCGGCACCGGGTACCCCGGCACCGAATGCGCTGGGGCGTTGCCCCAGGCCCCGGCTGTGCCGCAGGACAAAGCAAGACTTGAAAAACAAAAATACGTCCCGACATGCCCGAAACATCTGGGAGGAAGTCATGACGGGTAAAGACGATCTGGCCGCCAAATTCAGCCAACTAAATGTTGAAAGCGCAACAAAGGCTGCAGAGCGAAAGGAAAGAGCGCGGAAGTTTTCTGGCTTCCACGAATCGGCTTTCAAAGAAATTGAAGGGTGGGTTGCTGAAATAGGTGGTGCTGGAATCGCTGTGCGCGATAAGCACGTCAGGCCAATAACCGGCACTGATGCATGCGAAGGGTTTTCATCCCGCTCACTTTATCTGACTCAATCGAATCTCTCCCCTTTGCGCATCGAAGCCGTTGCGTGGAATCGGATCGACTTCCACGACGTTGCGGAAAGAGCAGCACTCGTCTTCACCACCCGCGGGAGTGAGGACGCACCCGTACACGACTTGACGATTATCCCCGTTCCGATCAAGAAGGGGCCGTTTGACAGGCCGTCATCGACTCCGCTGCCGTTGAAGAAGGGTTTGCAGTGGTCGCAACAGTCGTTCCGGACTCTTTTGGAAGAGTGGATTAATTCAGGAAAAAAATAGTCGCGGAACGACGACGGAGTGTGGCGTGTCGCCTAAGCCGAGTGTGTTGCGGTGATAACGGCTTGTATGTCCCTTGGTCGTTCTACTTCTTGTTGTAGGCGGCTTTTTTTGCTTCCAGCGTTTCTCTCAATCCAACGCCGGCCGATGCATCTTTCATGCGCGCCTTGATGCGTTCGGTGTTGACGTCGAGGCGTCCAAACTTTGGAGAGAGAGAGCCGTTCGGCACCCAGAAATGTTCGTTGCTGAATCTTAAAACGGCGATGTGGTCGGGCGAGAATCCGAACTTGGTCGCATGGTCCAAGTGCGTTGCCTTGAATTCAGCGTCGGTTTCGAACACAGCAAACTCGTGCGAAGAAAGCCGCCGGAGGTTGTGATTCTTTTCCCTTAGGGTCGTGCCGCCCGCCACGCCCAAATAAGGGTTTCCCGATTCATCGGTACCGGTGATGAGAACCAAGCAGGGATGGCGCTGCCAGCGACCAGAATGCGGATAAGGGAAGTAACACCAGACCAAATCCCCATATTGGGGTAAAGGCCAAGTTCCTGTGGCCACCCTTAGAGACCGAGGTGGCTCAGTACGTTGTCTTCGTCTTCCCGAAAGGTGATGCGAGCCGGAAACTGCTCGTGCGCCCGCGTTTCAACCTCGTGTAACTGAGACGGCGTTAGCCAATGCTCCGCCAGCGGCGGAACGGGGTTCCCCGGCTCGAAACTTGTGTTGGGTTGCTGGGGCACGACAAATGGCATGTTGACCTGAAAGGTCATCAGCGAGAAGGTCGTTTTCCGCGGAGCCATGGCAGATTCCTAAACCGAGGACTGAATTCTACCCCATTTGGGCGCCCTTGACAACGCCTGCTGCCTGTGCTTAAGGCGGGTCAAGTTTCGACGCCACCACACCACCGTTACCGCTGTTTTAGTTGGCCACTTGTGCTCCGGAACGCAAGGTTTAGGTTGGGGATTGTTTCGCAGGTTCTCGCCGTATCGCCATCTTCCACGCCACCTTGACCCCCGTTTCCCGCGCCGCCGGCCACAGTGCCGTAGGTGCGGCCGCCTACCGTGCAGGGCTGCAGCTCACGGACGAGCGCACGGGGGACACCCACGACTTCAGCCGAAAAGGGGGCGTGCTGGACGCCCGCATGGTCGTCCCTGCCGATGCGCCTGCATGGACCACCGACATCGGCAAGGTATGGAACGCCATTGAGGCAGCCGAGGTGCGGGGCAACGCTCGCGTTGGAAGGGACTTCGTTGTAGCGCTTCCCCACGAACTTTCCGAAACCGCCCGAGCCGACCTAGCCCGTCAAATTGCCGGCGACATCGTTGCCCGGTATGGCTGTGTGGTGCTGGCCGCTCTGCATGCCCCGGACGCACGCGGCGACCAACGAAATTTCCACGCCCATCTTTTGATGAGTACACGGCAACTTGGGCCTGACGGATTCGCCCAGAAAGTCCGGGTGCTCGACGACCGGCAGCAAGGCCCCAAAGAACTTGCGGCGCTGCGGTCGCTCGTCGCCGACCGCACCAACGAGGCGCTGAAGAACGCCGGTTTGGCGGTCCAGGTGGATCCCCGTTCGCTGGCCGCTCGTGCCCGCGCCGCGGCTGCTGCGGGCGACGTGAACGCCGTGGCTAACTTGGTGCGCGAACCCCGTCGGCACCTGGGCCGCGCCGCGACCGCGGCCCTTCGACGCGGCGAGCGCAGCCCGAAGGCGGAGGAAAACCAAGCCGTCTTCGAGCGCAATGCGGCTTTCTTGGCGGGCAGCCGTGCGCGTGCCGCCGAGTTGTGGAACCAGCAGTCCCGTGCAGCGACGGCCCGGCCGCTGAGCCTTCCCGCCACGCGCCTGCCGTCGCCGGTGAAGGTTCGACAGAGCACGGCCGGTGCCCGCGGCGCCGTGGAAGTGGGCCGCAAGGCCACCGGCCGCGACGCCCGCCTGCTGAACCGCCAGGCTACCGCGGTTCAACAGAGCCTGCGCGCGACCGCCGCCAACGCGGCGTTGTATACGGCCGGCCTCCGGGATGCGGCACGCAGTGCCGAAGATTCGATGAAGGAATACATCTCGGCTTTGCGGTACTCGGCGGCCAGCGCGGAAGCCCTGCGCCGCTACCTCCACGACGCTGGGGCGGTGGCTGCGGTGCGGCGGGCGCTCAATGCCCGCGAGGCTTGGGAGGCCGCTCGCGCGGCCCAAGGCGCAGCGCGGGCCGCCCGAGGCAAGGCGGCAGTCAAGACGGCGGAAGCCCGACGAGCGGCCGATGGGGTGGCCGGTACGGCGCCGCCGGCCTGGCGCCTACTGTCCCAGCGGCAGTGGGCGGAGAAGCGACGGGCGCAGCGGGCCGCCGTTGCGGCCGCCGAACAGGGAGAGCAGGGGGCAAACAGGGCGGTTGCGCAGGCCGGGTCGGCGGTCGATGAGGCCCGCCGCGCCTGGGAGGCAGCGGAGGCCGAACGCCGGCGCGTGGCGCCTTTACCGGAAGACGGGCCAGCCGAAGGCTGCGCACCGGCGCCCGACGTGGCGCCTCGCGCGCCTGCCGACTTGCTCGTGGGGGGCATCTCCGCGCTTGCGTCTGATCCCGGTCCCGCTCGACGTCGTCCGCGTCTTTGACCCCTCTCTGACCGGTGGGCGGCTGGCTCAGATTGGGGAAGGGCGCCACCGCATGCTCTTGCGAGAGGCGGTTTCAAAAAACTGTTACGGGTCAGCTACTTAGCGTGGAAAATGCTCGCTAGACGTCGGATTCGTCTGATCTTTTCGCCCCGGGTCAGCTTGACGGACTCCGATTGGCCGCTAGGTTCATGAAGGATTCCCTTCATGCATTGGCCCCCTCGATTTGCTCATTCTGTGCCCTCTGTTCGCCAACCGGCTACACCTCCCGGCCTTGCGTCGGGAACACGCCCGTGCGTGGGCGGAGGTAGAAGAAAGGGCGGTGTCGGCCGCCTCTGGGCCTTATCGGGCGCGGGACGGTCCCATGTAGCCGCGCCAGCCTGCAGCCCTGGCGGGCGCAGAAAGAGCAACGCCGCCGAAGTGCTACCTTCGGCGGCGTCGTGGTTCGGGCTACAAACTTCCCACCCGCACCATAGCCCTTTCTCCCCCTGAGTCAAGCAAACCCCGGCACCCAATGCGGTGCCGGACGGGGGCTTGTTGTCCGCCGATTTGGCCCCGCCGTACGCGGGGAAACCAATTTTCCTCAGCGGATCAAAGGACTATGACCACGTACCATCAAAGCCTCATCGCATTCCTCCAGGACCCTGGCCGCTCCATTCGTTCCTTGGCCAAACAAACTGGAGCGACCCGGTCCACCGTGCGCCGCCGCCGCGGGGTGCTCCAAGCCGCCTTGCAGAAGGCTGGCCAGAATGCCGACAGCGGCGACGTCGTCCGGAAACTGCTGGCGACCTACCGCACCTGGGGCGATCGCGTGCGCCCTAACTTTGACGCGATTGAGGCGGCATTGGCCCGCGGCGAATCCCTGCGCAGCACGTGGCGGACCTATTCGAAAGAGAACGGCAAACGGGCGCTGAAGTTTGCCCAGTTCGCGGCCCTGTGCCGGCGAAAGCGTGGCGGGCGTTCGCTGCTGTGCGTGCGCCGACGGCCGCCGGGGTCCATCGGTCTGCCGAAGACGGCCCGCGCTTCGAGGCCCACCCGTGGGCCTCGGTCGGGGGAGGCTTGTCCATGACGTCCATGACCTTACTGCGCCGGGTTCTGAAGCGCGCGCTGACCACGGCCGCGTCTTCGCGGGCCATCTCGACGGCGGTGTTTGGCCATCCCGACAAAAAGTCCACGGTGCAGAACTGGAAGAACCGCGCGCTCGACAAGGGGTGGAACTGGGCCGTCGTCTCGGGCATGACCGATGCAGAACTTCGCGAAGCCTTCTGGCGCCCTGGGAATCCGGGACGCCCCGATGCGACGCCGGATTTCGAGGAGATCGCGCAGGCGTTGGAACACCCAGGAATGACGCTGTGGACCTATTGGGAGGAAGCGCGCGCGGCGAAGCCCGCCCAGACCTTGTCGTACTCGCGCTTGGCGGCGCAGTGGGCCGCCAACAAGAAATTGAGCCGCCGCACCATGCGGCAGGACTTGGTGCCGGGCGAGAAAGCTTTCGTGGATTACTCCGGCGTACGCCCGTGGTTTTTCAACGAACAAGGCGAGAAGGTGGAAGTGGAAATGTTCGTCGGAGCGCTGGGAAGGTCGGGATTGGTCTTCGCCTGGTGCTCGATGACGCAGCGAAGTCCCGACTTCGTC
>JGI26525J50270_1001669_pt1 | contig 8979 bp, 8 predicted proteins | sample ThiBiot_300_biof_2_FD_50270 | JGI IMG/M metagenome (IMG submission 50270) | reverse complement strand
CTGTTCCAGTCCGTCTATGCCCGCCACGGCGTGACCGACAACTTCATCAAGGTGGCGCTGTACAAGCCGATCGACTGGCGTGACCCGGATGGGTTGAAACAGGTGGTGCGGAACTTCTCGCACGCCGCGGCGCTGGCGCGGCATGCAGGGCTCAAGGGCATCGCGATCGACCTGGAGCCGTACGAGCCGACCTGGGTCGACAGCGGCGAGCTGTCCGCCACCGTGCAGGCCGAGGCAAGCGCGATCGCCGAGGCCATGCGGGCGGCCTATCCGCAAATGACCCTGGTCGTCATCAAGGACGCGCTTCACCAGAACTATCCGCGCACGCCGCTCGACGAACTGGTCTCGAAGTTCGGCACCGATCCGGGCCCCTCGCGTCATTTCTGGCATGGCGGCTATGCGCTGGCCATCCCGTTCCTGCACGGGTTGCTGTCGGCGAACTGGGCGCATGTGGTGATTGCGACCGAAGTCACCTACGACGGCTCGGACATGGCCACGCCGGTACGCCAGACGCAGCGCAACTACGACGTCTTCATGGGCGCCGAACAGGCCAGTCGCAGCGACCTCAGCGTGGCTCCCGGACTGTGGCCGCTGGGGCATTCCTACACCGACAAGTCCGCCCGCGATACGCCGCAGGCATTCGCCGAGCACCTGCGGTCCGCCTACAGCGCGGCGGAAGACTACGTGTGGATCTACGGCTACGGCAGCGCGTGGCAGGCCGACGGCCCCTATGGCGGCGCGCCGGTCACCGCCGACTTTCCGCAGTACACCGCCGCCATCCATGCGATGCGCGCGTCCTGCACGGCGAGCGCTGCCGACCCGCAGGCGCAAAGGCAGGCACACTGAGGAGGCTCGATACCCACCGTGAAGATCGTCTTTTTCGCCAACACCGACTGGTACCTCTACAACTTCCGCCGCTCACTGGCGCTGGCCGCGCAGTCCAGCGGCTACGAGGTGCTGCTGGTGTCGCCGTCCGGCGCGTACGGCGAGCGGCTGCGCGGCCTTGGCCTGCGCTGGCAGCCGCTGGCAGGGATGGATCGGCGCAGCCTGAATCCCGCCCGCGAACTGCAACTGCTGGCGAGCCTGGTGCGGCTGTTCCGGCGCGAGCGCCCGGCGCTGATGCATGGCTTCACGATCAAGTGCGCGGTGTACGGCTCGCTTGCCGCGCAGCTCGCCGGCGTGCCGGCGCGGGTGAATGCGGTGGCCGGGCTGGGCTACGTGTTCGCCAGCAACGACCGCAAGGCGCGCTGCCTGCGGCCGATGGTGCGAGCGGCGCTGCGTCTGGCCATGCGCGGGCGGCGCACGCGGCTGATCCTGCAGAATCCGGACGACGAGATGATGTTTCGGCAATCCGGCCTGATCGGTGCCGATCGCATCGACCTGATCCCGGGCTCGGGTGTGGACTGCACGCGGTTCACTCCGCGCGCGAACGCAGACGGTCCGCGCAGGCCGCAACCGTGCGTTTTGCTGGCCGCGCGACTGCTGTGGGACAAGGGGGTGGCCGAATACGTCGAGGCGGCGCGCCTGCTGCGCGGGGCCGGCCGCCGCATCCGCTTCCTGCTCGCCGGCATGCCCGATCGGGGCAATCCGGCAGCGGTGCCGGAAGCCACGCTGCAACAGTGGGTGGAGGAAGGCGTGATCGAGTGGCTGGGGCACGTGGACGACACCAGCGAGCTGTTCCGTTCGGTGGACATCGTGGCGCTGCCCACGTACTACCGCGAAGGCCTGCCGAAATCGCTGATCGAGGCCGCCGCCTGCGCGCGACCGTTGATCACCACCGACATGCCGGGCTGTCGCGAGGTAGTGACGAACGAGGTCGATGGCCTGCTGATTCCGCCGCATGACGCCGCCGCGTTGGCGCGCGCCATCGCCCGCCTGGTCGATGCGCCCGAACTGGCCGCCCGCCTGGGCGCCGCCGCGCGGGCCAAGGTACTGGCGAATTTCGACGAACGCCTCGTCATCGAACGCACGCTGGCGGTATACCGCGAACTGCTGCAGCCCGACCGCATGGCGCACGCCGCCGTCGACTGACGGCTCGCCTGATCCCGCCACGGGGTATCGGCTGCGCGCAGATGACCCGCTGCGCGCGTGCGCGCGTCGGATTTCGCGGCGCGGTGCGCTTGCGCGACCGGCAGGGTGACCGTCATCAGGGGAGACGTGCACGCGCGCACGGTGGTCATGGCCTGGAATGTGCTTGAATCCCCTGCAGGCTCTGCCGAGCCGGCCATCCGTCGCGCCACCGGACGGGTGAGCGACCATTCCATGTCCACAAGCGACGCCACGCGTCCGCGATTGCTGCAACCGGGAACCATACCGATGACCCTCACCAGTCTTGGCATCCTGCTCATTGTCAACGGCGTGCTGCTGTGGGCCATCATGGCCGCGCTTCACCGTCACACGGTGGCGCTGAAAAACCTGCAACTGCAGATGGAAATCCTGCTTGGCCGACACGGCGCCGACGCGGGCGGCGAGATTCCGGCAGTCCGCCCCCGGGATGCCGGAAAGCCGCCGTCCCGGTCGCGGCCCGAGTCGGTGGACTCCTCGACACGCTGAATGGCTTGCGCCGACGTCCGACTCGCCGTCTTGGCGTGGTCGCGCGGAACGGGTAGAACGGTGCCGTTCGCGCGTGGCGACGACCACGCCCCATCCCCGGAGCCCCGTATGGATATGCCGTCCGTTCCCACCGATGCCGAACTGCTGGCGCTGGCCGGTGAGGTGGCCGTGGAAGTGCAGCGCTGCCGCTTGATGCTGGTCACGGCCGAATCCTGCAGCGGCGGCTGGATCGCCAAGACGCTGACCGACCTGCCGGGCAGTTCGGCCTGGTTCGACGCCGGCGTGGTCACCTACAGCTACGAGGCCAAGGAGGCCCTGCTCGGGGTCAACCCGCGCACGCTGGAGCATGCCGGCGCGGTCAGCGAAGAGACCGTGCTGGAGATGGTGGCCGGCGCGCTGGCGCGCTTCGGTGCCGGCGTGGCGGTAGCGGTGACCGGCATCGCCGGTCCGACCGGCGGCATGCCGGGCAAACCCGTCGGTACGGTCTGGATCGGCTGGAAACGCCGCGGCGGTTACGCCCATGCGCGGCTGTTCCATTTTTCCGGCGATCGCGAGGCCGTGCGCCGGCAAACCGTGGCGGCGGCGCTCGAAGGCTTGCGGAAAACCCTGACGGAATGAGGCGCCGCGCGCTGCCGGACCGGCTTGACGAGTGTGGGATACTGCACGTTCCGATCATGGCCCGTTGCCGCGCGCGGCCGAGCCCGCATGATCGCAACCCGTGAGATTCGATCCGGGCATCATGCCTCCCACTCACCGCCCAACCGGAATACCAACGATGGATGACAACAAGCGCAAGGCGCTCACCTCCGCCCTCGGCCAGATCGAGAAGCAGTTCGGCAAGGGTGCCGTGATGCGGATGGGTGACCGCGTCAACGAGGCGATCGAGACGGTTTCCACCGGTTCGCTGGGCCTGGACATCGCGTTGGGCGTCGGCGGCCTGCCGCGCGGCCGCGTAGTCGAGATCTACGGCCCGGAGTCCTCCGGCAAGACCACCATGACCCTGCAGGCCATCGCCAGCTGCCAGCGCGCCGGCGGCACTGCCGCGTTCATCGATGCCGAGCACGCGCTCGATCCGACCTACGCGGAAAAGCTCGGCGTCAAGGTCGACGACCTGCTTGTGTCGCAGCCCGACACCGGCGAGCAGGCGCTGGAAATCGCCGACATGCTGGTGCGCTCGGGCGCGGTGGACATGGTGGTGGTCGACTCGGTCGCCGCGCTCACCCCGAAGGCGGAAATCGAGGGCGAAATGGGCGACTCCCACGTCGGCCTGCACGCGCGCCTGATGAGCCAGGCGCTGCGCAAGCTCACCGCCAACATCAAGAAGTCCGGCTGCCTGGTGATCTTCATCAACCAGATCCGCATGAAGATCGGCGTGATGTTCGGCAGCCCCGAGACCACCACCGGCGGCAACGCGCTGAAGTTCTACGCCTCGGTGCGCCTGGACATCCGCCGCATCGGCGCGGTGAAGAAGGGCGACGAGATCATCGGCTCGGAAACCCGCGTCAAGGTGGTCAAGAACAAGGTGGCGCCGCCGTTCCGCCAGTGCGAATTCGAAATCCTGTACGGCGAGGGCACCTCGCGCGAAGGCGAGATCATCGAGCTGGGCGTGGCGCAGAACCTGATCGACAAGTCCGGCGCCTGGTACAGCTACAACGGCGACCGCATCGGCCAGGGCAAGGAGAACGTGCGCCAGTTCCTGCGCGACAATCCGGCGATCGCCAACGAGATCGACAAGCAGCTGCGCGAACGCCTGCTGGTGCCGGTGGGCAAGGCAGCCGCGGCCGGTCCCGAAGAGGCGCTCGAGGAAGCGTGAGCCGTGATGGTTGACGTTCCGTTGCATGCGCATGGCCCGGCTCGCCCGGGCCATGCGCGTTTTGGCCAGGTGCCGTATCTCGGCGCGACGATGCATGTCTTCCCGGCCGGTCCGCCCGGGCGTGGATCCGCAGGATCGGAGTCGAAGGGTCGCCCTTCGGCTCCGCCACGCCACGCCCAGGCAGAACGGCGGGGGGAATTTGCCCGTACCCGGTATGCGTTCGCATGGCCATGACATGAACAAGCGTCCTGGCGCGGGCAACCCGACCAAACCCCAACGCAGCGCCTACGAGAAGGCGCTGGGCCTGCTCGCCCGCCGCGAGCATTCGCGCAAGGAACTGAAGACCAAGCTGCGCCAGGGCGGCTACGAGGGCGAGGAAACCGCTGCGGCGCTGGATCGTTTGGGCGAGCAGCACTACCAGGACGACGACCGCTTCGCCGAAGTGCTGCTGCGCAGCCGGATTGCCCAGGGCTACGGACCCATGCGCCTGCGCCAGGAGCTGAAAAGCCACGGCCTGGCCGACGCCCGCATCCGCGAGTTGCTGGACGCGGCGGAGGTCGACTGGGACGCCTCGGCCGCCGCCCAACTGCGCCGGCGCTACGGTGGCGCGGGCACGAATGACCCCGCCGAACGCGCCCGCCGGGCACAGTTCCTCTTGCGCCGCGGCTTTGCCGCCGCCACAGTACGACGTGTTACCCACGCCGAAGTGGACGACGCCGACGATCTTCCCTGACATCCATCGCCACCCGGCGGTGGCGGAGCGATTGGCGCCAAGCCGGTGTGACCCCCTGCCGCCAGCCACCGCGATCCGCATGAAAACCTCCGAAATCCGTTCCGCCTTCCTCGACTTCTTCCGCGCCCGGGGCCACGCCATCGTGCCGTCCAGTTCACTGGTGCCGGCCAGCGACCCGACCTTGATGTTCACCAACTCCGGCATGGTGCAGTTCAAGAATGTGTTCCTCGGCAGCGAGAAACCCGGCTACGTGCGTGCGGCCGACGTGCAGCGCTGCCTGCGCGCCGGCGGCAAGCACAACGATCTGGACCAGGTCGGCTACACCGCGCGCCACCACACGTTCTTCGAGATGCTCGGCAACTGGTCGTTCGGCGACTACTTCAAGCATGAGGCGATCGGCTGGGCGTGGGAGCTGCTGACCCAGGTGTTCAAGCTGCCGCCGGAGCGGCTCACCGTCACCGTCTACCACACCGACGACGAGGCTTTCGCGATCTGGCGCGACGAGATCGGCGTGCCGGTCGAGCGCATCATCCGCATCGGTGACAACAAGGGCGCGCCGTTTGCCTCCGACAATTTCTGGCAGATGGCCGACACCGGCCCGTGCGGCCCGTGCACCGAGATCTTCTACGACCACGGCGCGCACATCGCCGGTGGTCCGCCCGGTTCGCCGGATGAGGACGGCGACCGCTACATCGAAATCTGGAACCTGGTGTTCATGCAGTTCGACCGCGCCCCCGACGGTACGCTGAGCCCGCTGCCGGCGCCGTGCGTGGATACCGGCATGGGCCTGGAGCGGCTTGCCGCGATCCTGCAGCACGTGCATTCCAATTACGAGATCGACCTGTTCGCGCACCTGATCCGCGTCGCCGGCGAACTCACCGGCACGCCCGACTTGGCCAACAAGTCGCTGCGCGTGATTGCCGACCACATCCGCGCCTGTTCCTTCCTGATCGTCGACGGCGTGCTGCCCTCCAACGAGGGGCGCGGCTACGTGCTGCGCCGGATCATCCGCCGCGCGCTGCGGCACGGCTGGATGCTCGGCGTGCGCGGCGACTTCTTCTGGAAGATGGTGGCGCCGCTGGTGGAGGAGATGGGCGAGGCCTATCCGGAGCTGAAAGAGAAGCAGGCCATCGTCGAGGATGCGTTGCGCACCGAGGAGCAGCGTTTCGGCGAAACGCTGGAACACGGCATGCGGCTGTTCGACGAGGCCGCGGCGAAGTCCGGCAAGACCATCCCGGGCGCCGAGGCGTTCCGCCTCTACGACACGTACGGTTTCCCGGTCGACCTCACCGCCGACATCGCACGCGAGCGCGGCCTCGACGTCGACATGGCCGGCTTCGAGCAGGCCATGAACGAGCAGCGCGAACGCGCCCGCGCCGCCGGCAAGTTCGAGGCGAGGGGACAGATGCCGGCCGAGCTGGCCAGCCAACTGCCGCCTACCGTGTTCCTCGGCTACGAGGCCTTGGAAGACCGCGGCGGCAAGGTGCTTGGCATCGTGCGCGGCGGTCGCCATGTCGACCGGTTGGGCGAGGGCGAGGAAGGATTGCTGATCCTGGATCGCACGCCGTTCTACGCCGAATCCGGCGGCCAGGTCGGCGACACCGGCACGTTGTTCGGCACGTCCGGCCGTTTCGCGGTCGACGACACCTTGAAGATGGGCGGCGTGTTCTTCGGCCACGCCGGCCACTGGCACGGCACGCAACCGCTGCGCAGCGGCGACCTGCTCGACGCCCAGGTGGATCCCGCGCGCCGCCAGGCGATCGTGCTCAACCACTCGGCCACGCATCTGCTGCATGCGGCGCTGCGCGAGGTGCTCGGCACCCACGTCACCCAGAAGGGCTCGCTGGTGGCGCCGGAGCGCCTGCGTTTCGATTTCTCGCACCCCAAGCCAGTAAGCCATGGGGAATTGGCTCGCGTCGAGTCGATGGTCAACGCCGAGGTGCGCCGCAACGCGGCCGCCGAGGTGCACCGCATGGGTTACGACGAGGCGATCGCCACTGGTGCCATGGCACTCTTCGGCGAAAAGTACGGCGATGAAGTGCGCGTGCTGAAGATGGGCGACTTTTCCACCGAACTCTGCGGCGGCACGCACGTCAACCGCACCGGCGACATCGGCCTGTTCAAGATCGTCGGCGAATCCGGCGTCGCCTCCGGCGTGCGTCGCATCGAGGCGGTCACCGGCGACGGTGCGCTTGCGCATGTCGCCGAGGAGGAGCGCCGCCTCGCCGATCTCTCCCGTCTGCTCTCCAGCAGCGGCGACGACGCCGTGGAAAAACTGCGCCAGTTGTTCGATCGCCAGAAGAAACTCGAGCGCGAACTGGATTCGCTGCGCAGCAAGGCCGCCGGTTCCGCCACTGCCGACCTGACTGCCTCGGCTGCAGACGTCGACGGCATCAAGGTGGTCGCTGCGCGCCTGGAAGGGTTCGACGCAAAGTCGCTGCGCGACAGCGTCGACCAGCTCAAGCAGCAGCTCGGCGATTGCGTGGTGCTGCTGGCCGGGGCTGCCGACGGCAAGGTCGCGCTGATCGCCGGTGTACACGGCAAGGCGCTGGGCCGGATCAAGGCCGGTGACGTGGTCGCCCATGTCGCGGCGAAGATCGGTGGCAAGGGCGGCGGTCGACCCGACATGGCCCAGGGCGGCGGTTCCGACAGCGCCGACTTGCCGGCGATCCTGGCGGGTCTTGCCGACTGGGTTTCCTCGCGTTGATTCGGCTTAACGACTGCTGCAGCGCCGATTGCACCGGGGAATCGTGCTCAGTTAGTATCCGCGGAGGTCGGTTTTTCGCCAAAAGGCGCAAAGCCGCCAGTCAGGACGCTTAAGGAGTGTTTTGGCTGTGAGCCGGGAAGGCGGTAGGGCCTTCGACGGATCAAAAACGTCGAGCCGCGGATGGACTCACGCTCAGGGGTGAGGCAGGGTCAATCCGCAAGCCTGTGACCAGCAGCATTTTATGGAGTAGCAATCATGTTGATTCTGACCCGCCGGGTCGGTGAGACCCTGATGATCGGCGACGAGGTGACCGTCACCGTTCTTGGCGTGAAAGGCAATCAGGTACGCATCGGCATCAACGCGCCGAAAACCGTGGCCGTCCATCGCGAGGAAATCTACCAGCGAATCCGCGGTGAACACGACGCCGGCAGCGCTCCGGACGACAGCGGCGACCACTGACCACCGTTTCAAGACTTTACCTGGGCCGCGCCGATCAGTATCCTTGCCGGCTCCGCAGTCATGCGGCAAAACCCCGGAGAGATGCCCGAGTGGCCGAAGGGGCTCCCCTGCTAAGGGAGTATCGGGTCAAAAGCCTGATCGAGGGTTCGAATCCCTCTCTCTCCGCCAGATACGCAAAACGCCCCGAACGGGGCGTTTTGCGTATCTGGCGGAGAGAGGTGGTGGACGGACCAACCGTTCGACAAATTCGTCTGGAACGAATTTGGACAGCCGCAGGCTGGCCCCGAAGCGCGCAGCGCGTAGGGGTTTGGCCCATGGATGGGCCAAACAATCCCTCGCGCACAACCACGCAATCAGACGCTCCATCGAAGGGGCGTTTTGCGTATCTGGCGGAGAGAGGTGGTGGACGGACCCTCCGGTGACTCGGCGCATCCTGCGCCTCACCCTTCGGGCCAACGGCTTTGCCGCTGTTCGCTCCGGCATCCTGCCTCCGCGAGCGACAAATTCGTCTGGAACAAAATTGGACAGCCGCAGGCTGGCCCCGTAGCGCGCAGCGCGAAGGGGTGAGGCCCATGGATGGGCCGAACAATCCCTGGTGCACGACCAAGTAACCACGTGCTCCGTCGAAGCGGGCGTTTTGCGTATCTGGCGGAGAGAGGCGGTGGACGAACTCTCCGGTGACTCGGCGCATCCTGCGCCTCACCCTTCGGGCCG
>JGI26525J50270_1001651_pt1 | contig 9076 bp, 8 predicted proteins | sample ThiBiot_300_biof_2_FD_50270 | JGI IMG/M metagenome (IMG submission 50270) | reverse complement strand
CTGAACCTCCTGATGGGGTTCGCGGGCCAGATCAGCATCGGACATGCGGGGTTCCTGGCGATCGGTGCCTATGGCAGCGCGATCGCCACCTCCCGCTTCGGCTGGCCGCCGCTGATCGCGATCGCGGCTGCCGGCATCGCCTCCGCCATCCTGGCCTGGCTGGTGGCCAAGCCCATGCTCAGGCTCAAGGGCCATTCGCTCACGATGGCCACCCTCGGCTTCGGTGTCATCGTCAACATCGTGCTCATCAACGAGGTGGCGGTCACCGGGGGGCCTGACGGGATGGCGGTGCCGCCGCTGGAGGTCGCGGGCCTGGCGCTGACCGACCTGCGGCATTGGTATGCAGGGGCCGCCATCGTCCTCTGGCTGGCGATCCTGCTGTCCCTGAACCTGTATGACTCCCCGTGTGGACGTGCCCTGCGCGGCCTGCACGGCTCCGAGGTCGCTGCGCGGGTGGTCGGGGTCGACGTGGCGCTCTTCAAGACGCGCGCGTTCGTCATGTCGGCCGTGATGGCATCGGTCTCGGGCAGCTTGACCGGGCACTACGTGGGATTCATCAGCCCGCAGATGGCCTCTTTCGCACATTCGGTGGAATTGGCCACCATGGTCGTCCTCGGGGGCATGGCGTCGACTTTCGGTGCGGTGCTGGGCTCCGCGGTGCTGACCATGCTGCCCCAGCTGCTGGGCGGGCTGCATGGCTACGAATCGATCCTCTTCGGGCTGATCCTGATGCTGACGATGATGTTCCTTCCCCGAGGCATCGTGCCGACCCTCGCGCTCAAGTTGCGGAGGAAGCACTGATGCTGACCGTAGAACGGCTCACGCGCACCTTCGGCGGTGTCGCCGCGGTCTCCGATGTGAGCTTTGCCGTGCAGAAAGGCCACGTGCACGCCGTGATCGGGCCGAATGGTGCGGGCAAAACGACGCTTTTCAACCTGATCAGCGGCGTCTACACGCCGACCTCCGGCGCCGTCAGGCTCGACGCCGAGGACATCGGCGGTGCCGCGCCGGATCAACTGGCGCGCATGGGCATGAGCCGCACGTTTCAGAATCTCCAGATCTGCATGAACATGACGGCTCTGGAGAACGTCATGCTTGGCGCGCACCTGCGCTGCCGCTCGGGCATCCTGGGATCGCTGCTCGGCTTGACGCGAGCGGCCGACGCCCGGCTGCGCGACGAGTCGGCGCAGGCGATGGACTTCGTCGGCGTGGGCGCCTATCGGCATGCGCATGCGACCGAACTGTCGTTCGGGGTGCTCAAGCGTCTGGAGATCGCCCGGGCGCTGCAGGCCCGGCCACGCCTGCTGCTGCTCGACGAGCCGGCAGCGGGCCTGAATGACAGCGAGACCCACGAGATGACGAAGCTCATCCGGCGCATCGCGCAGGATGGTGTGACCGTTCTGCTGGTCGAGCATGACATGAAGATGGTCATGAGCATTTCCGATCACATCGTCGTGATGGACCAGGGCAAGAAACTTGCCGAAGGCAATGCAGCCACGGTCCGGGCCAACCCGGAGGTGATCGCGGCCTACCTCGGTGCACAGGAGTGAGACCGGCAACATGAAGAACAGCAATTCCACGATCCTCGAAGTCGAGGACCTGCGCGCGGGCTATGGCCGGATCGAGGCGCTGCATGGGGTGTCGATCCGGCTGGATGCCGGGGAACTGGTGGCGCTGGTGGGTGCCAATGGTGCGGGAAAGACGACGCTCCTGCGCACCATCTCCGGTCTCTTGCCCTCGCGCGCCGGCCGCGTCCGGTTTCTCGGGCAGGACATCTCCCGGTCATCGCCCGACATCAGGGTTCGCATGGGCCTGGCGCAGGTTCTCGAGGGCCGGCAGGTTTTCGGGCCCCTGAGCGTGCAGGACAACCTGCGCCTGGGTGCGTTCGTCCACCGCGAGGCGGCCGACGAACGCATGCGCCGGATGTACGACCTTTTCCCGGTCCTGAAGCAGAAGAAGGACCTGCCGGCGGGCACGCTGTCCGGAGGCCAGCAACAGATGCTGGCAATGGCACGGGCACTCATGAGCGCGCCCAAGGCCCTTCTTCTCGACGAGCCCTCGATGGGCCTGGCCCCCTTGCTCGTGCGCGACATCTTTCGGGTGATCAAGGAACTGAAGGACGCGGGAACGCCGATCCTGCTGGTCGAGCAGAACGCGCGTGCCGCCTTGGCCATCGCCGACCGAGGCTACGTGCTGGAAACAGGAAAGATGACGCTGGAAGGCCCGGCGCAAAGGCTGCAGGACGACGAGCGGGTCCGATCTGCCTACCTGGGACTGTGAGGACGAGATGAGCGAGCTGAAGATCAAGGGCGTCAGGGCGCGCGCCGTCAATGTCCCGCTGGAGTACCCGGTGCGCACCAGCGTGGGCGTGGTCGCGACATCGCCGCTGGTGTTGATAGACCTCGAGACGAACGTGGGTGTGACGGGACGGGCCTACGTGTTCACCTACACGCCGCTCGCGCTCGCGGCGACGAGGTGCCTGGTCGAGACGCTGGGCAGTGCCATCGTCGGGCGGCCCGTGGCACCGCTGGACATCGACGCGTACTTTGCCGGGCGACTGCGCCTTCTCGGCAAGACGGGGATGACGGCGATGGCCTGCGCCGGTCTCGACATGGCCTTGTGGGACGCGCTCGCCGTTCATCAAGGCGTTCCGCTTGTCACGTTGCTCGGCGGCACGCCCAAACAGATTCCGGCATACGACAGCCACAGCATGGACGGACAGGAGGTCGGCGTGCTGCGCGCGCGCAAGTCCGTGTCGCAGGGCTTTCGCGCGATCAAGACGAAGATCGGCTACCCGACACTCGAGCGCGACCTGGAGGTCGTGCGCGCGCTCAGGCAAGCGATCGGCCAGGGCGTCGAACTCATGGCCGACTACAACCAGGGTTTGACGGCCCCCGAGGCGGCCCGCCGGATCCGTGCCTTGGCCGACGAAGGCATCTCATGGATCGAGGAGCCCATCATTCAGGAGGACCTCGCCGGACATGCACGCCTGCGGTCGGCGGGACTGCCGATACAGATGGGAGAGAACTGGTGCGGTCCCGAGCAGATGCAACTTGCGTTGGCTGCCGGCGCTTGCGACCTCGCCATGCCCGATGCCATGAAGATCGGCGGCGTCACCGGCTGGATGCGCGCCGCGGCGCTGGGACAGGCTGCCGGGATTCCGATGTCCAGCCATATCTTTCAGGAGGTCAGTGCCCACCTCCTGTCCGTGACGCCGACGGCACACTGGCTGGAGCGCATGGACCTTGCCGGTCCCGTACTCGACGGTGGACTGCGCTTCGAGGAGGGTTTCGCCAAGTGCCCTGAGCTGCCTGGGACCGGCATTGCCTGGAACGAGCGCGCGGTGGCCCAGTACGCTCTTTGACGACGCAAGGGGCGTCTCACGCAGAGTTCGCCGGCGTCGGCGCGTCGCTCGACGACGCGGAGCGCATGACGCTCGCCGAGGTGCACGAAACGTTTCTGCCAGCGCTGCGCAAGGCCAGCGCCAGCCTCGTCACACGACTGCACGTGGCCTGAAATTCAGGCGGATTGCGCCGCAATCGACGTACAGGGCCTTGGGAAGGGTCTGACCATGTGCGAAACGCTGCGTCGGCCCAACGCAGTCGGTCGCGCCACCGCGATGCGATCGTTGCCGCACGCCCCTCAATTCAGTGACCAAGTCGCCACCGCTTCTCGCTGCTTTGCATGGCGCCATGCCCACGCGATGAGATCCCTGAATTCACGCTCGGGCTGATCAAGGACAAGTTCGGCGATGGATCGTTGAAAGCTCTCGCTGGCCTTTCCAGTCAGCAGTTCGTACTGACATGCGAGAACGCGATGCTGGATCTCGTTGATGCGCCTGAGTTGCCGCGGCTTCGACACCTCCGCAGTCTGAGGGATGTACGCGTCGCGGGCCGCGACAGTCAGAGCATGGCCCAGTGACGCCAGAAACAGCACGCGCCGATTTGACGGCAAGGAAAGCAGCCAGTCGGCTTCGGTGGCAGTCACAAAAGCGGGTTGAAGTTGATCGTTCATTGGATTCTTGGCAGGTGCTGGTTGACTTGTGTCGGCTGAGCGGCGGCAATCCGTTTGAGTGCTGCCGCCCAAGTCGACACCCCTGTCTGCGTGCGGAGAAGAATGCCCTTTGCAAATCACTCTCGCACGAGCCGAACCCCGAGGCGCATGAGACGCGCCTCGCAGGAGATATCCCCTCCATTCCCCAGCGCCCACCCTCTGATCCACGCGCGGGCTTGCGGTGTTGCAGAGCCGCCGCTGCAGACGGTGGAGGACCAGTAGCCCTCGTGCAGAGGTTGCGTGCCGGACGACGGGAAATCGGCAGCGGGAATGTCCTGTTTCTTGAACCAACGCTCTGCAAGGCTGTTCACCTCCTTGATCGTCGGAAGGCGCCAGCCCGTTTGCGCGCTGGCAAGTTGCAGGGCTTGCACATAGTCATAGCGCCTGGCCGTCCCGGTGCAGCGTTCGCCATTCCATGCCTGAGGTTCCTCGCAGCGGCGCCATGCCAGACCGGTGTAGCGGTCCTCGACCACGCCGCCAGGTACGCCGTGCTTGTCCGGTACCTCGCGCCAGCGTCCCGTTTCCGGTACTTGGGGGCCGCGCACAAGGCGCACGAACAACGGCTGCGGCTTTCTTTCCATCCTGCGATTGCAGCTATAGACAAATCCGGCCGCGAAGCTCACGCACCACATGCGGTTCTCGTCGTCCGGCTCGGCGCTCAGGTAGTTCCCCGGCACTGTGTTCGGAAGCCATCGTCCATCGACGGCGGCGCGTTCGGCCGGCCACTGCGTGGACCGTGCATCGACCAGTTCTCCCAGATCGACCAGTCCATGCAGTTCGGCCACCGTGGGCAGGCGCCAATCGGTGAATCCACACAACCCCATCGCGTTCACCTGCGCCACATAGGCCATTGCGTCGCCCGGTCGGCCATCTCCATGGTAGGAGTAGGCGTCGGTATTGGCCCGGCTGCCCGGCGCCGGGTGGTTGTGCGGGCCGTAGGTGTCGGTCAGCATGCCGGTGCCCTTCGGCCCGGCCTGCGTCCTCATCCACGCCAGCTTGCCGCTGTCTGGCTTGCCCTCCCAGATCAGGCCGGACACCCGATCGCGCACGCACGAGGTCAAGGGCTGGCCGGCGATCGCTTCGTAGTCGGGTTCGCCCGCCCGCAACATGCCGTCCTGTTTGGAGATCAGGGTCAGCGGTCCAGCCTCCGAGCACGCCTGCGGTGCCGGCCAGCCGTCCTGCTGCAGGCCCACGCACACGCGCGCGCCGGTGGGTGGAACCTTCACCGTTGCCGGACCGGCGCTGGCTGCGCGCAGCTGCGCAGCCGCGGGCGTGGCGAGAAACCCCGCCACGAGGATCGCTGTGGTCAGCGCATGAAGGGGCCGAGATGTCACGGTACGGTTTGCAGGATTTCGCCGGGACTGGTCGCGATATCGCGTACGAGGCTGCGCACGAAGTGATGGGGCCCCATGCGATGCGTTCTTTCGTGCCAGACCAGAGAGAAGCGAAGATCGGGAATTTCGAAGGGAGGATCGAACACGCGCACGGGCAGGATGTTCGAAAAGTACTTCGCAAGCCGCGTTGGCGTCGTGGCGATCAGGTCGGTTTGCGCCGCGACATGCGGCGGGAGCAGGATGGAAGCCAGCTGCACGCTTACTTTCCTCACCAGACCCAACGCAGACAGGGCGCGATCGATGGCCTGGTCCACGGTGGAGATCGGAGCAAACGGTGACCCGAACACGATGTGAGAACACTCCATGTACTGGGCGAGGCTGAGGGTTCCACGGATCGTCGGATGTGTCCGGCTGACGATGCAGCTCAACGGGTCCTCGAAGAGTTCCGAAACCCTCAGTCCTTCGGCCAGATCCGGGAAAAGGCCGATGGCAATGTCGCATTCGCCTTCCTCCAGCCACTCCCGTATGTGGTTCGGGTCCGGCAAACGAACATGAATGCGGATGCCCGGTGCCTCTTGCCGAAGACGCGCCAGCACGCGCGGAAGAAGCAGCACGCCCGTGAAATCGGTCGTAGCGATACTGACGCTCGCCCGTGCCGTCGTGGGGTCGAAGGGTTCGCTCTCCATCAACTCGGCGGTGAGTCCGCGAAGGTGAAAGCGCACGACGCCGGCGAGCTCCTCGCCCCGAGGTGTCGGCACCATCCCGCGGGCCGTTCGAACGAGGAGGGGATCGCGCAGGGCCTCTCTGAGCCGCCCGAGCACCGTGCTCATCGCGGGCTGGCTGATCTCCATTCTTTCCGCCGCGCGCGTCACGGACCTCTCGGCAATGAGAGCTTCGAGGCAGGCCAGCATGTGCAGATCGATCTTCAGCAGGGAGTGGGGCAGGGGCATTCGGGAATCCTATAGCGGCTCGTCGTCGATCGTTGAAGGCGACGCGGGAGTGTGGCTCCGCAGCCCGGGCAGCCGCCACCCACTATCGGAAATTCGCATACGCGTATCTCCGTCTCCATGTTGTCTCTCTTTCCGTGCTCTCCGAGACTTCCCGCCAGCCATCCACAGGAGACCCCATGACCATCGAGATCATCAAACCCGCCCGCGCCGAAGTGCTCAAGGGTGTCGCGCGTTTCAAGGAACTGAGCGGCGTCAGCACCGGCCTGCCCGACATGGAACTGCCGAGCTGCAACCGGACCTTCTACAACGTGCTGGGCTTCGTCCAGCCCAAGGGCGAGGAGGAATACTCGCCGTTCGGCGACGCGGTGGTGCCCAGGATCGCGCACCTCAGCACCGGATTCGGCGCGGCGTTCGTGAAGGCGCGTCCGGGTTGCGGCGTCCTGATGCATGCCCACGACACCAGCGAGAGTTTCATGCCGGTCGCCGGCCGATGGAAGGTGGAGTGGGAAGGGGCGGAGGGAACGACCGGCGTCGTCCTGGACCCGCTGGACTTCATCGCCGTCCCCGTGGGCGTCCAGCGCCGTTTCGAATGCCTGAGCGCACCGGACGGCGAGTCGGAAGGCACGCTCTTTGCCATCATCTCCGGCGAGGCTCCCGTCGTCGAATGGTCGCCGGAAGCCGTGGCCGAGATATCTCGGCACGCCGATGCCAGGCATCTCGCCGCCGAGCAGGTGGCTTCGTGAGCATCGAGCGGCTGGCGCAATTCCAGGCGCGCTTTCCTGAACGGCTCATCGGTGTGGGCGGCGCGGAATGGCGCGTTCGCCAGACCTCGCCGGCCGCGGTGCACCTGATGCTGCTGCCGGGCGCGCAAGGGACAGCGGATGTTTTCTACAAGACGGCCCTTGATCTCGACGGACGCATCAACTGCATCACGGTGACGCCGCCGGCCTGGTCGGAAATCGACCGCCTGGCCGACGGGCTGGAGGAACTGCTCGACGTGCTCGGGCTCGCCAAGGTGAACCTGCTCGGGTCCTCGCTGTTCGGGTTCCTCGCCCAGGTGTTCGCCGCAAAGCATCCCGACCGGGTTGGCATGCTGTTCCTGGCGAGCACCTTCTTCGATGCATCGCAGATCCAGCGCGCGCTGCCCTCGCCGGAGGAGCTGGCCAGGCTGGCGCCGGAGGTGGTGGCCAGCGAACTCCCCGGCTGGCTCGTTCCGCAGAGCGAAGCGTCGGCGCGCCCGAACGAAGTCAAGACGCTCCTGAAAACGATGATCGGAACCCGGCAGCCGTTCGCCACCTTGAAGAGCCGAGCCATGGCGCTGGCGCTTTGCCAACCGGCGCGGATCGTTCCCTTGCCGCCGGAGCGCATCGTCGTCATCGATGCCGACGACGACCCCGTCGTCCCGCCTGATGCCCGCAAGGCACTGCGAGAGCGGTATCGCGGCAGCACGCTGTACAACCTCCGTGGCGGTGGCCACTACCCCGCAATCCTCACGCCCGATGCGTTCGCGCAGGCGATCTCGAAGGCTGTTGCCCGCTAGGCATCGCGCCGGGCGCCCGTGGGCGCAGGCATTCCAACCAAAAATAGCTCGGAGACAAAAAAATGGCCCACGTCAGTGCGAGGCTCGATCCTGCCTCGTTCTCCCACATGCCAACAGGCGACACCTCTGCGTCGCTCTACGACCGCGACACCCTCACGCCGCGGCAGAAGTTCGTCGTCGGAGTGTCCGCATTCGCGCAGATGGTCGACTTCCTCGACTTCTTTCTCATCAGCTTCGTCATCACCTACATCGTCGGCCCGTGGCAACTGTCCGTCGGGCAGACAACCATCATCCTGCTTTCGGCGGGCATCGGTGCGAGCTTCGGCAGCTTCATCTGCGGTGCCATCGCCGACCGTGTCGGCAGGCGTCCGGTGTTCCTGTGCACCATTGCACTGTTCACGCTGTGCACCGGCGCCCTCGCGTTGATCCCCGATGGCGCCTGGATCTGGTTGACCGTGCTGCGGTTCTTCGTGGGTTTCGGCGCCACGGGCATGTATTCGACGAACATTCCGCTGCTCCAGGAATTCATGCCGACAAAGAAGCGCAGCTTCGCCACGGGCCTGGTCGCAAGCTTCATCCCCGTCGGCGTGATGCTGGGCTCGGCGATCGTGTTTCTCTTCGGAACTGCCGTCGGCTGGCGGGGGCTCTTCGGCATCGGGTTCGCCTTGGGCGCCTTGCTTCTTGCCGTCGGATGGCGGGTTCCGGAGTCTCCCCTGTGGTTCATCTCGAAAGACGAACGAGCGCGTGCCCGACGCAGCCTGGCATGGGCGCTGGATGAATCGGAGGATCGCGTCGTGGTTCCTGCCAAGGCGCAGGATCAGCCCGCCGACCGCGTGACGGTTCGCGAGCTCTTTCAGTACCCGAGGAAGGTCATCGTCAGCTGGGTCAGCATTCTCGGGTCACAGGTGGCCTACTACGGCCTGACCCTCTGGGCACCGGCATTGCTCGTGGCGATCCTGCACACGACACCCTCGCACGCCGCCTTTCTGCTGATCTTCTGCAACTTGGCCGACATGGGGGCCCGGCTCATCTTTGCCTATGTCTCGGAGCGCGCGGGCAGAAGGCTGATCGGGATCCTCCAGGGCTTTGTCGGCGCCGCGCTCCTGGTCGCGACCAGCCTCACCGCCAACGCGTTCATCGGGGGCGTGTCCGTCTTCTGGCTCCTGCTGATGGCCACCTACTTCTTTGTCAGTGGCGGG
>JGI26525J50270_1001631_pt1 | contig 9164 bp, 7 predicted proteins | sample ThiBiot_300_biof_2_FD_50270 | JGI IMG/M metagenome (IMG submission 50270) | reverse complement strand
CCGTTTGCGTATGCAAACAAGGGTTTCATATACGAGATCGCTGCTAGGATCGCCACATGCCCCGCCGCATCATCCTGGACTGCGACCCCGGCCACGACGACGCCATCGCGATACTGCTCGCGCACGGCAGCCCGGAGGTCGAGCTCGTCGCCGTCACGACCGTCGCCGGCAACGCGGGCATCGAGAACGTCACCCGCAACGCGCTCTCCGTCGCGCGCATCGCCGGCATCACCGGGGTGCCGTTCGCGCGCGGCGCGGCGCGGCCCCTCGTGCGGGGCGCCGAGTACGCGCCCGACATCCACGGCGATTCGGGCCTCGACGGGCCCGTGCTGCCCGAGCCCGTGCTCGAACCCGACCCGCGCGGAGCCGTGCAGCTCATCATCGACACCGTCATGGCATCCGAGCCGGGAGAGATCACGCTCGTGCCGACCGGCGCGCTCACCAACATCGCGCTCGCCGCCCGCCTCGAGCCGCGCATCGTGCCGCGCGTGCGCGAGGTCGTGCTCATGGGCGGCGGTGTGCACGTCGGCAACTGGAACGCGACGAGCGAGTTCAACATCGTGATCGACCCGGAGGCCGCCCACATCGTGTTCAACGAGCCGTGGCCGCTCACCATGGTCGGGCTCGACGTGACGCACCAGGCGCTCGCGACGCCCGAGGTGCGGGAGCGGATCGCGGCCGTCGGCACGCGCCCTGCCGCGTTCGTCGGCGAGCTGCTCGACTTCTTCGGCGCCACCTACCTCACCTCGCAGGGCTTCACCTCGCCGCCCGTGCACGACCCCGTCGCGGTCGCCTACGTGATCGACCCCGCGGTGCTGCAGGTCGTGAAGGCGCCGCTCGACGTCGAGCTCTCCGGCACGCTCACGCTCGGCATGACGGTCGCCGACCTGCGCCGCCCCGCGCCGCCGGACTGCACGACCCAGGTCTCGCTCGGCCTCGACGCGCGCCGCTTCTGGGATCTCGTCGTCGACGCCCTCACGCGCATCGGGGACCCCGCCGCCTGAGCCCTAGGCGAGGCGGGCGCGGATGAGGGGGCGCTCGGGGAGGGTCGTGCCGGCCGGGGCGATCGTGTAGGCGCCCTCGAGCGACTCGAGCGCGCGCGGGAAGCGGGCCGGGTCGTTCGCGTGCAGCGTGAAGAGCGGCTCGCCGGCGCGCACCGCGTCGCCCGGCTTCTTGTGCAGGTCGATGCCGGCCGCGTGCACGACCGGATCCTCCTTGCGCGCACGGCCCGCACCGAGCCGCCATGCCGCGACACCGAAGGGCAGGGCCTCCTGGGTCGCGAGCACGCCGTCCGCCTCCGCGAGCACCGGATGCGACTCCCGCGGCTGCGGCAGGGGCGCGTCGGGGTCGCCGCCCTGAGCCGAGATCATCGCCCGCCAGCTGTCCATCGCGCGTCCGTCCGCGAGCGCGCCCTCGACGTCCGCATCCGGGATCCCCGCCGCGTCGAGCATCTCGCGCGCCAGGGCCAGGGTGAGCTCGACGACGTCGGCGGGACCGCCGCCCGCGAGCACCTCGACCGACTCGCGCACCTCGTTCGCGTTGCCGATCGCGAGGCCGAGGGGCACATCCATGTCGGTGAGCAGCGCGCGCGTCTCGACACCCGCCTCGTTGCCGAGCCGCACCATCGTCTCGGCCAGCTCGTGCGCCCGCTCGTACTCCCTCATGAAGGCGCCGCCGCCGAACTTGACGTCGAGCACGAGCGCCGCGGTGCCCTCGGCGATCTTCTTCGACATGATCGAGGACGCGATGAGCGGGATGGCCTCGACCGTGCCCGTGATGTCGCGCAGCGCGTAGAGCTTGCCGTCCGCCGGCGCGAGGTCGGCACCGGCGGCGCAGATGACGGCGCCGACCGAGCCGAGCTGGGCGAGGAACTCCTCGCCCGTGAGCCGGGCACGCCATCCGGGGATCGACTCGAGCTTGTCGAGGGTGCCGCCGGTGTGGCCGAGCCCGCGTCCCGAGAGCTGCGGGNCCGCGACCCCGAACGAGGCGACGAGCGGGGCGAGCGGCAGGGTGATCTTGTCGCCGACGCCGCCCGTCGAGTGTTTGTCGGTGGTCGTCTTGCCGAGCCCCGAGAAGTCGAGGCGCTCGCCGCTCGCCACCATCGCGAGGGTGAGCTCGCGGATCTCGTCCGACGTCATCCCGTTCAGGAAGACGGCCATCGCGAACGCCGCCATCTGCTCGTCGGCGACGTAGCCGCGGGTGTATGCGTCGACGAGCCAGCGGATCTCGTCCGCGGTGAGCTCACCCCGGTCGCGCTTGCGGTGGATGAGGTCGACGGTGTCGAAGGGCTCGACCGTCATGAGCGGTACTCCTCCAGGGTGCGCGGTCCGAAGGCGTCGGGGATGACCTCGTCGATCGTGCGGACGCCCGACACCGTCTCGAGCAGCATCCCCTCGGCGGAGTGCTCGAAGAGCAGCTGCCGGCAGCGCCCGCACGGCATGAGGGTCTGCCCCTTGCCGTCGACGCAGGTGAACGCGACGAGCTTTCCGCCACCGGTCATGTGCAGGGTCGAGACGAGCGCGCACTCGGCGCAGAGGGTGAGCCCGTAGGAGGCGTTCTCCACGTTGCAGCCCCAGATGATGCGCCCGTCGTCGACGAGCGCCGCGACGCCCACCGGGAACCGCGAGTACGGCACGTAGGCGTGCGGGATGGCGGCGTTCGCCGCGGCCCGCAGCGCCTCCCAGTCGATCTCGATGCCGGATGCGGTGCTCATGACTTGATGTACGGCTTCCCGTCGGCCGCGGGCGCCCGCGAGACGCCCACGAGCCCCGCGACCGCGAAGATCGTGACCACGTACGGCAGCATGAGCATGAAGTCGGACGGCACCGGCGAGCCGATGATGCCGAGCACGCTCTGCAGGTTGGTTGCGAAACCGAACAGCAGGCCGGCGAGGGTGGCCCGGATGGGATCCCAGCGCCCGAAGATGACCGCCGCGAGGGCGATGAAGCCCGCGCCGTTCGTCATCTCCTTGCCGAACTGCCCGACGACGTCGAGCGTGTAGTAGGCGCCGCCGATGCCGACGACGGCACCCGCGAGCGCGACGTTCCAGAACCGGGTGCGGTTGACGTTGATGCCCACCGTGTCGGCGGCCGTGGGGTGCTCGCCGACCGCGCGGAGGCGCAGGCCCCAGCGGGTCTTGAAGAGCCCGAACCACACCAGGAACACCGCGATGTACATGATGTAGACGATGACCGTCTGCCGGAACAGCACCGGCCCGAGGATGGGGATCTCCGACAGCCCGGGGATGGGCACGATCGGGAACTTCACGGGCGAGTTGAGCGACGGATCCGTGGTGAGCACCTTCGAGTAGAAGAAGCTCGTGAGGCCCGTCACCAGCACGTTGAGCACGACGCCGACGATCACCTGGTCGACGATGTACTTGATCGAGAAGGCCGCGAGCACGAACGAGACGAGCATCGCGCCGACCATCGCGGCGAGGAGCGCTACGACCGGCTGGCCCGTGATCGAGCCGACGATCGCGGCCGAGAACGCGCCGAACAGCAGCTGGCCCTCGATCGCGATATTGACGACACCGCCGCGCTCAGAGATCACGCCGCCGAGCGCGCCGAAGATGAGCGGCACGCTGAGCGCGAGGGTCCCGACGAGCATCCCGGGGACGGGGATGTTCTTGCCCGCCGCCGCCCAGGTGAGGAAGGTGAACAGGAACAGCGCGGCGAACACGACCGCGATCCAGAGCGGTGCACGCCCGGAACCGAGCTGCACGAACGCCGCGGCGCCCAGGGCAAGCAGTACGAGCAGGATCGCGAGGATCGCGACGGTGAGCTGGGTCGGCACGACGAACGGGGCGAGCTGGATGGCGTCCGCGGTCGTCGACAGGGTGAAGGTCGTCTCGCCCGTGTTCGGGAACGCGAACGCGAGCAGCAGGCCGGCGAGCGCGAACACGCCGAGCGCGATGGGCGACTTCCAGCTGCGGACGCGGGCCTTCTCGTGGACGATCGGCGCGGCGGCCGCGGGGGTGGTCGCGGTCACTTGGTCACCACCTTCGGGGTCGCCGTCGCACGGGGTCGTCGGGCACGGGGGGTCTCATCGGGCTTCGGCAGGCGGAAGATCGAGCGCACGAGCGGCGGTGCCGCGATGAGCAGCACGATGACCGACTGCACGACGAGCACGATGTCGATCGGGATGCCCTGGCTGGCCTGCATCGTGTAGCCGCCGGCCTTGAGGGCGCCGAACAGGATGCCCGAGAAGAACACGCCCCAGGGACGCGAGCGGCCGAGCAGGGCCACCGTGATGGCGTCGAAGCCGATGCCGGCGTCCACTCCCGCCGCGAAGCCCGTGGTCGTGGTGCCGAGCACCTGCGAGGCGCCGGCGAGACCCATGAGCCCACCCGACAGCAGCATCGCGACGATGTAGACGCGGGTGACGCTGATGCCCGCGACGCGCGCCGCGTGCGGGTTCTCGCCGACGGCGCGGAAGCGGAATCCGAGGCTCGAGCGGTTCAGCAGGTACCACAGCCACACGGTGGCGAGGATCGCGAGCAGGAAGCCGAGGTGCAGGCGGTAGGAGCCGACGCCGAGCAGGTCGGACAGCGTCGGGTAGACCGCGCTCGGCAGCGCCGGCGGCGACTTCGGCGTGTTGGACCCGGGCGCCTGCAGGGCGCCGGGCGTCTTGAGGAGGTAGGAGATGAGGTAGAAGGCGACGTAGTTGAGCATGATCGTGACGATCACCTCGTGCGCACCGGTGCGCGCCTTCAGCACGCCCGCGATCCCCGCCCACAGGGCGCCGCCCGCGATCGCGGCCACGGTGGCCAGCAGGATGTGCAGCGGCGCGGGCAGCGACACCGACCAGCTCACCCATCCGGCGCAGGCCGCCGCGATGAGGATCTGACCGCGCCCACCGATGTTGAACATGCCCACACGGAAGGTGAGCGCGACCGCGAGGCCCGCGGTGATGAGCGGAGTCGCGAAGGTCAGGGTCTCGGTGAGCGGCTTGATGGCGTTGACGAAGTCGCCGCGCTTGGGGTTGAAGATCGCGCCCTGGAAGAGCGAGATGTAGGCGCCGGACACCGACTCCCAGATGGCCCGGAGGGTGTCGCCGGGCCGGGCGAAGAAGTAGCCGGCAGCCTTCTGCACGGCGGGGTCGGTGACGGCGATCAGCACCGCGCCGACGAGCAGGGCGACGACGACGGCGAGCAGCGAGATGAGCCAGTTGGAGCTGAGGATCTCGCGGAGCACGCGGTTGCTCGCGGGGGGAGGCGGCGCCTTCTCGGCGGCGACGGCGTCGCCGGCGCGCTGCTCCACGGGCACCTGCTCGACCTCGACGGGCTGTTCGGGTTTCTGCCCCTGGGCGGGGATCTGCTCGTCGCTCACGCGGCCGCTCCCGTCGTCTCGCCGGCCATGAGGAGGCCGAGCTGGTCACGCGGGGTGTCGCCGGGCACGATGCCGACGATCCCGCCTCGGTACATCACCGCGATGCGGTCGGCGAGCGCGATCACCTCGTCGAGCTCGGTGGAGACGACGATCACGGGGATGCCGGCGTCGCGCGCCTCGACGATCCGGGTGTGGACGAACTCGATCGAACCGACGTCGAGTCCGCGGGTCGGCTGCGAGGCGACGAAGAGCCGCAGCTCGCGGCTCAGCTCGCGCGCGAGCACGACCTTCTGCTGGTTGCCGCCCGAGAGCCGGCCCGCACGCGTGTCGATGCCCTGCGCGCGGATGTCGAACTCGCGCAGCTTCTCCTCGGCGAAGGTCGCGAGCTCGCCGAGCTGCAGCGTGCCGCCCTTGACGAACGGCTCCCCCACCGAGCGGTCGAGCATGAGGTTCTCGGCGATCGTGAACTCGGCGACGAGGCCGTCCTCCGTGCGGTCCTCCGGCACGAAGCCGACGCCCGCATCCAGCACCCGGCGCACGTTCCTGCCGAGCAGCTCCACGCCGTCGAGGGTGATCGAGCCGGAGGTGCGGGCCTGGAGCCCGAGGATGGCCTCGGTGAGCTCGGTCTGGCCGTTGCCCTGCACCCCCGCGACGGCGAGGATCTCGCCCGCACGCACGGTGAACGAGACGTCCTTCACGACGTACTGGTCGCGCGCGTCGATGACCGAGAGGTCGGTCACCACGAACGCGTCCGCGCCGGGCTTCGCGGGGGCCTTGTCGATCATGAGCTCGACGGCGCGCCCCACCATCATCGAGGCGAGCTCGGTGTTGGACGCGGTGGGCGATGCCTCTCCCACGACCTTGCCGAGACGGATGACCGTGATGCGGTCGGCGACCTCGCGCACCTCGCGCAGCTTGTGCGTGATGAAGACGATGGCGGTGCCCGACTCCTTGAGCTGGCGCATGATCGCCATCAGCTCGTCGGTCTCCTGCGGAGTGAGCACGGCGGTGGGCTCGTCGAAGACGAGCACCCGCGCGTCGCGCGAGAGCGCCTTGATGATCTCGACGCGCTGCTGCACGCCGACGGGCAGCTCCTCTACGATCGCGTCCGGGTCGACGTCGAACCCGAAGCGCTCGGAGATCTCGCGCACCTTCGCGCGGGCCGCCGCCAGGTCGAGCACGCCCGGTCCCTTGGTCTGCTCGTGGCCGAGCATGACGTTCTCGGCGACGGTGAAGACGGGCACGAGCATGAAGTGCTGGTGCACCATGCCGATGCCGGCCTTCATGGCGTCGCCGGGGCCGGAGAAGTGCTGGACCTCGTCGTCGAGCAGGATCTCGCCCTCGTCGGCCTGGTACAGGCCGTAGAGCACGTTCATCAGCGTGGACTTGCCCGCGCCGTTCTCGCCGAGCAGGCAGTGGATCTCTCCCGGCTCGACGGTGAGATCGATGTGGTCGTTGGCGACCAGGGCACCGAACCGCTTGGTGATGCCGCGGAGTTCGAGCTTCATTGTCTCAATCTAGGAATCAGGCCCCGGCACGGCAACGGGGAGACCGGCATGGCCGGCCTCCCCGTGCCGTGTTCGAGGAGATGGATTACTTGGGGGTCGCCGGGGACTCGACCTTGATGTCGCCCGAGATGATCTTCGCCTTCAGGTCATCGAGGGTCTTGCCGAGGTCGGCCGGGACCTTGGACTCCCAGTCGTGGAACGGGGCGATCCCGACGCCGCCGTTCTCGAGGGTTCCGACGTAGGGCGTGATGTCGAACTTGCCCTTGGCGGCCGCCACGACGGTGTCGTGGACACCGGCGTCGACGCCCTTCATGACCGAGGTCAGGAGGAGGTCGGCCACGTTCGGGTCGGTGTTGAACACGTCGGCGTCGACGCCGACGAGGGCGATGTCGCCACCCTTCTCACGGATGGCCTCGGCCGCGCTCTGGTAGATCGGGCCGCCGACCGGCAGGAGCACGTCGGCACCCTGGTCGAGCAGGTTCTGCGCCGCGGTCTTCGCCTCGACACCGGCCGCGAAGCCGCCGGTGAAGGAGCCGGTCTGGCTGGCCTTGTCCCAGCCGATCGCCTTGACGGACTTGCCGTTCTGCTCGTTGTAGTAGGCGACGCCGTCCACGAAGCCGTCCATGAAGATCGTGACGGGGTTGATCTGGATGCCGCCGAAGGTGCCGACGACGCCGGTCTTCGAGGTGGCCGCGGCCGCGTAGCCGGCGAGGAACGCCGCCTCGGCCGTGTTGAACAGGATCGGCTTGCCGTTCTTGGTGTCGTTGGTGCCGTCGAAGTTGCCGTCGAGGCTGTCGTCGACGATCGCGAACTCGACGTCCGGGTTGGCGTTGGCGGCGGTGATGGTCGCGGCCGAGAGCAGGAAGCCGACGGTCACGATGAGGTTGCAGCCCTCGCCGAGGAGGCTCTCGATGTTGGGAGCGAAGTCGTCCTCGGACGCCGACTCGACGTGCTTCTCGTCGATGCCGAGCTCCTTGGCGGCGGCCTGAAGGCCCTCGAGGCCGAGCTGGTTGAACGACTTGTCGTCGAAGCCGCCGGAGTCGGAGACCATGCAGGCGAGGAAGTCGGATGCGCTGGGCCCGTCCGACGGGGTGCCCTCGGGCGCCGAGGCGCAGCCGCTGAGCACGAGGGCGCTCGCGCCGAGGATGGCGAGACCGGAGAGGCCGGCCTTGCGGGTCGTGATTGTCACTGTGTCCTCCAAGAAGTCGCCGGGCAGGATGACCGGCGGATGCGTCCACGTTACCTTCTGTGACGCGCGCCGGAACCTGAGCACCGGTGCTCGCAACAGAACAGTTACACACCCGAACGGCTTCGGAAATACCTCGGAAATGTTCGTGCTCAGATGAGCACGGCCCTCTTCCGGGATCGTCGCTCGGAGCGCTTACAGGACGTCGTCGCGGCCGGAGAGCTTGAGCGCGTCGACGACGCCCTTGACGCGCTGGGCGTTCGCCGTGGTGGTGACGAGCAGCGCATCCGGCGTGTCCACGACGACGATGTCGCGCACCCCGATGAGGGAGATGATGCGGTCGGACTGGCTCACCACGATGCCGCTCGAGGCATCCGCGAGCACGCGCGCGTTCTCGCCGAGGATCGAGAGGTCGCTCGCCCGGCCCGCGGACTTGAGCTTCGCCACGGAGGCGAAGTCGCCCACGTCGTCCCAGTCGAAGCGCCCCGGGATGACGGCGAGCCCGCCCGCCGCCGCCGCCGGCTCGGCGACCGCGTAGTCGATCGCGATCCGCCGCAGCCCGGGCCACAGCCGGTCGACCGCCGGGCCGCGCGTCGCGGGGTCGTCCCACGCCTCCGCGAGCTCCTCCAGCTGAGCGCGCAGCTGAGCATCGAAGGCCCCGATCTGCTCGAGCAGCCGGTCGGCGCGCGCGATGAACATGCCCGCGTTCCACAGGTGCCGGCCGTCGGCGAGGTAGCGGGCGGCGGTCGCCTCGTCCGGCTTCTCCACGAAGCTGCGCACCAGCAGTGCGTCGGGCGCGCCCTCGATGTGCGCGGCATCGGCGCACTCGATGTAGCCGAAGCCGATGGCGGGCTCGGTGGGCTGGATGCCGATCGTCGCGATGTAGCCCGCGTCGGCCGCGACGACCGCCTGCTCGACGGCCGCCCGGAACGCGGCCTCGTCGGCGATCACGTGGTCGGCCGCGAACGACCCCACGATGACATCGGGTTCGCGCCGGCGCAGGATCGCGGCCGCGAGTCCGATGGCGACCGTCGACTCGCGGGGAGCCGCCTCGAGGACGATGTTGCGGTCCTCGAGCTCGGGGATCTGCGCTTCGACCGCCGCCCGGTGGGCGCGCCCCGTCACCACCATCACGCGCTC
>JGI26525J50270_1001526_pt1 | contig 9794 bp, 7 predicted proteins | sample ThiBiot_300_biof_2_FD_50270 | JGI IMG/M metagenome (IMG submission 50270) | reverse complement strand
TGGATGGCCGGGTCGATCATCTCGATGCGGTTCGTCATGGCGATGATCAGCACGTCGTTCTTTACTGCCTCCGGAATGCGACGCAGGAACTCGGCCACTTCTTCCACACGGTGATGGCCCGAGCCCATTTCGCGGTCGGCGAGGAACGCCTCCATCTCGTCGATCACGAGCACAGACGGTGCGTTTTCCATCGCCTTGTCGAACACCTGCGCGACCTTCTTGCTGGTCTCGTGGATGTAGGGGCTGGCCACGCTGGAGGCGTCGATCTGGAAGCTCGGCCAGCCGAGGAAGTCCACCAGTCTGTCGACAGCAAAGGTCTTGCCGCAGCCCGGAGGGCCATGCAGGATCACCGCAGAGGGGAACTCGATGCCAAGTGCCTTGTAGCGCTCGCGGTGCAGGATGATGTCAACGATGTGCTCGTTGAAGAAGGCGGCCAACTCTGGTCGCCCCGCCAGTTCGAACACCTTGTTCGGTTCTGGGGCGGTGCGTTTGGCCCCGGTCTTTTCGTCAGCGGGAACAGCCTCGGTCTTCTCGGTCGGCGTGTCCGGCTGGCGTTCGAGCGGGATGATTTCGGCGACCTCGAAGCCTGCTGCCTGCACTACATCCTTCAAGTGGCTCGCGCCCAGCCAGCTCATCGACTGACGCAGGCGGCGGAATGAGCTGGCTGGAATGTTGGTGCCACCCGTCAGCCAGTAGCCGAGCACGACATCGTCGCCGGTTCTGGAACTGATGCTGTAGGTCGGCAGCAAGCGCGTGATCTTCTCGACATACAAGGCATCTTGCAGCGCCGACTCTGGGTCGATGTCGCGCGTGGCCTTCAACGCCAGCGCGAAGGCCAATGCCTCGGACTTGTTGTCTGGAGACTTGCCTTCGCTGACGGGGCAAAGCGTCTGGCTCGGCGCGCTGGAAATCGTTCGAAGTTGACGGGTACCGAACTGGAAGGCATCCAGCGTCCCTTCGTCGATCAGTCCTGCCTCGACCCAGTGTTGCGCCAGCGTGTCCTGTGCGATCAGGGCGCGGCCGCCGCCCATCGTTTCGCAGATCTGCCAGTCCGCGCCATCGAACAGTGCGATGCGCACCCGTGCGCCATCCGGCAATTGGAATCCAACAGGTAGCCACGCTTCCAAGGCCATGATCAGCTCCGAACGATGTTCGCGCCCGCCATCATGTCGTCCTCTCCTGCGGAGCCGATGCGGATGGAGTCGAGATTGGCGNCGACGGCGCGCAGCTTGTCGATGTCGTTGGCTTTTAGCGCCTCGGTACCAACGGCCACCCACTGCGCGTGTTCGTGGAGGTCGGCGAAAAGGTAGGTGTCCTGGGCCAGCCACTTGAAGCGGTCGATCACGAACCAATCCTGACGCCACAGGATCATGAAGTTGCGGCCCCGCAGGTCGTCTAGGTGCGATTCGAAGTCGTTGCTGTTGTTGTCGATGGCGCGCTGCGCCGTCTTCACCAAGCTATCGAACGACGATGTCTCGGTCGGTCTGGCATGCTGACGCACAGCCTTCTCGAAGAAGCCGACCGTCCTGTCCAGTTCGAGTTGGCGGATGTCCTTCAGGTGCTCTTTGCGAGTCAGCGCCAGCAGGCGTTTGGCCTCCTGTACGTTGTCCATCGCCTGCTTCGCTGTTTCAGGGTCGGTCTCCCCGGACTCGATGGTGTTTGCCTGCTCCAGTTTCTCGCGGGCTTGCTCCAGGCGTGGATCGTCCACCTTGGAGGCCATTTCTTCGAGCCGTTCCAGCGTGTGTTCGGACTGTTCCTGAATGTTCTTGGCCTGACTGGTGTAGTCGACCTTGCCCTCCTGGCTGGAGTAGTAGTTGCGTCCGCTCTTGAACGAACCACTGATGGAAGGCACCGACACTTCCAACTGAATGTTGCCGGAGTCGAGCACTTCGTACTCGCAGATCATCTCTGCGCCAGCGGTGATGACGCCGTCATCGAAGTCCGACCCCTTGATCTCGAACATGCCGATGAAACGGTTGTCGTTGATCGGGTCAGATATCTCGCCTTCCCATAGCTTGAACTTGATCGAGCCCGCACTTCCAGCTTTGAGCGACTCGCCCGCTTTGAAGGTCTTCTTGCCCTTCTTGGGAAGTTGATCGCCTTCGCGCACGAGGTAGTCCAGCACCAAGCGACCCCCGACCTTGTCGCGCGCTTCCACGCCAATGGAATGTGACGCCGGAATCGCGTCAATACTGGCAGCGGTACGTGCAATGACGATCTTGTCCTCACCCAACGTGACGGGCGCACCGTTGGAGTCGAACACAAACACCTTGAAGGTGTTGTCGCCGGGCTTGGTCAGACTGAGTTCGATGCTCGCGCCATCCTTCAGCGCAACGCGGCCAGACGACCAGCCTGTATCAAGGCTGTCGATCTGGAACTCGATGCCCGTGGGCGCGCGGCCCAGCTTGGCGACGATCTTGGCTCTTGAGTCTGGCGTGCGCGCGATGTAGTTGAACGAGAGGTCGAGTGAGCCACCGGCGCTGATTGCGCCACGAGCACTTTTGCGCCCACGGCTTTGCGACGACCAGTCGATTGATTCGGCGAAAACGGCAGCCCCTTCAGCAACAGCCGTCATCGGGTTCACGTCGGTGGACGGGGCGATTCCCAGCTCGAAGGCGACCTTGTCGCGCAGGGGCTTGTAGTGCGTGGGGCCTCCCACGAAGACGACGCGTTCGACATCGTGCGGACTCAATCCGGCCTTTTCGAGCGTTTCGCGGGCGGACTGGATGGACTCCTCGAGCTTCGATGCAATCAGCCCGTCGTAGCGTTTGCGATCAACCGCGATGTCGATGTAGATCTCCTCGCCTGACTGGTCACGGACGCCCAGCTCAGTCTCGGGAAGGCTGACAACCGCTTCCTCCTTCTGCGAGAGTTCGATCTTGGCCTTTTCCGTCGCCCATGTGGCCATGCGCAGCAGAGACTTGAACTGTGGGTTCGCAGCCAGATCTTCGGGAAGGTCGAAGTTCTCCAGTAGCCACGGCTTGACGACGTTGTCGAACAGGATGCGGTCGAAATCGCGCCCACCACACATGGCAATGCCGCCATGGGCCAGCAGGTTCACGCGCCCCGAGATGCTCTCCGCGATGGCAATGTCGAGCGTGCCGCCACCGAGGTCGTAGACGACAAACACGCCATCGTTCTTCCGTTGGCGCATGACGCTCATCACGGCGGCGACTGGCTCTTGCATCAGCGCGACCCGCCCGAGGCCAGCCGCGTCGGCAGCAGCCATCGTCGAGTCCTTCTGCATCTGGTTGAAGGCGGCAGGCACCGTGATGACGGTGCCCGTGTCGCCATCCCCCCGAATTTCTTCCGGCAGGTAGCCGAATAAAGTGCGCAGCACCTCGGCAGAGCACTCCTCTGGCGTCATGGTTAGATTGACCGCAGGCAGTTTCACTGGCGTGCTGGTGCCCATCAGGCGCTTGAACAGCGTCGCGGCGTTGTCCGGATTGCGTGCGGCGTTCATGTAGGCGCGCGACCCGATGTACTTGTTGCTACGCCGGTCGATGAAGATCGCGGAAGGCGTAACGTCGTGCTGCTCCGGGCTCTTGTAGAGCTGAATCCTCTCCCCGTCGAAGGAGCAGATGGCACTGTTGGTCGTGCCGAGGTCAATCCCAACGTATTTCATGCTTCCACCTTCCTCAGCATTACCGTGCCTTGTTTGCGTAGGCCGTTCGCCCCCATGATGATTGGCTCGACCATCTGATCAACGAGAAGCACGTCGTCGGGGCCGAAGTCACCCACGTTCAAAGCGGAGGCCGCCATGCCCGGGTCGTAAGGCTGCCCTTCGACATTGACGAGCTTGAGACCGCTCGACTCGAGGCTTTCCTCGACTTTTTTCTGAAAGTAGCGGAGCTGATTGGCGTAACGACCTGACTCTCCAGCATCGAGTTTGCTGACGACTTTTCCGAACAGACGCGAAAAGCGCCAACTCTCGACCGCGATGTCGATCAGCGATTGCTCCATCTGTTCACTGCCTTCGGTCTGCTGAGTCATCAAGCCCTCCAGTGAGTTACGTCTTATCGGCTTTGCCGTCTATTTGCTGCCGTTGAATCCATCGATTGATCTCCGCCCTGGAGAATCGCCACGTTCCGCCGACCTTGAACGCAGGAATCTTCCCGGCTGCGGCCAACCGATAGATCGTCCGTTCCGTGACCTTCAGGAAGTCCGCGACCTGCTTGAGGGTGAGGATTTCCCCCTCGTCAGCACTGGCTGTCATGGTTGTGGCCAAACGTGAGCAAATGTGTACAGCATAGTGTAAAACTTTCAAGCCTGCACTCGTTTGGTGCCGTTCGGCGGGAATCCTTGGCAGTGAGGCTGCTCGCGGGCTTCACTATGCAGTTGATTGCTGGCACTACGACCTCACGCGAGCGCCGTGGAGACAGGGCGCTTGAGCGCCTACGGATGCGGGGAAGTGAGCGGAGGTGCCTGCACTCCCCTCGGAAGCGCCCGTGATGTACAATTCCGCCTACGGTGGCAATGCCCGTGTGGCAGGCTGGTTCCCTCTAGCGGGGAACTACACCACCACTATTCGCCGCCCAACCGTTCTCGGTTGGGCGTTTTCACTTCCAGACCCCACATGGTACGCGGGGTTCACGCGCATTCTGCGTGTGCCAGGGGGTGGTCGGAACCAGTGCCCATGGTGGCCAGTTCGACTCTTTTCTGCCCTCTGTTCTCTCAAAATCTCCGCCCATTTTTCGCCGTAGCACACGCACATCGCCTTGCGCGGCAACGACTTGTACATGTGTCGGCGTTTTTGGTTCGCCGCCCGGTCCGGGGTAGCAGACCATCAGGCCGCGGCGAAGTCCGGGGACGCGCACGGCATCCAGTACACGCCCTGGCGCCGGTTGGACTTCACGAGCGCTCGGTAGGCATGCAGCGGACCCTCGTATTCCCGCTTCCCCTTGTTCGCGGTCTTCCACTTGAACAGGTCGATCGACTTGTCGCTGACCGTGGTTCGCGCCGTCAATGCGTCGAAGTCCTGGTACGAGACGCGCCCGGCCTGAATCAGCAGGGCAGACCTTGCAAGGGACCGCCGCGCGGTTGAGGTTCAGCCTGGCACGCCGATCGCATCCAGCGCCTTGGACAGCTGCGCCACGCTGCGGTCTACATTGCCCCATTTGTCCAGGCCGAAGAGGCCCAGGCGGAATGTGGAGAAATCCGCGCCCTCGTCGCATTGCAGAGGCACGCCTGAAGCGGTCTGCAGGCCCACCTGCAGGAACTTCTTTCCGCTCTTGATGTCGGGGTCGGTGGTGTAGCTCACGACGACGCCCGGGGCCTTCCAGCCCTCGGCGGCCACGCTGGGAAAGCCGCGGCGTTCGAGCAGGGCGCGCACCTTGGCGCCGAGTTCGATTTGCTGCTCGCGCACTTTCTCGAAGCCGCGCGCGCGCGCCTCCTGCATGGCGTCGCGCAGATGCACGAGCGGATCGGTGGGCATGGTGGTGTGGTAGGCGTGCTGGCCTTTTTCATAGCCTTCCGCGATCTGCATCCATTTTTTCAGGTCGCACGAGAAGCTGGAGCTCTTCGTGGACTCGATGGCGGTGCGTGCGCGTTCGGAGAGCATCACCATGGCGCAGCAGGGCGAGCTGCTCCAGCCTTTTTGCGGCGCGGAGATCAGGACATCCACGCCCGTGGCCTGCATGTCGACCCACACCGCGCCCGAGGCCACGCAGTCGAGTACGAAGAGCGCGCCCACTTCGTGCGCGGCGCTGCTCACCGCGCGGATGTAGTCGTCGCTCAGCATGATGCCGCTCGCCGTCTCCACGTGCGGTGCGAAAACAACCTTGGGTTTTTCCTTGCGGATCGCTTCGATGACTTCTTCGGCAGGGCAGGGTGCCCACGGCGCCTGGCTGCCCGCGCCCTGGCGGCGCGCCTTGCAGACCACGGCGCCGCCGCCCAGACCCCCTTCCTCGAAGATCTGGGTCCAGCGGTAGCTGAACCAGCCGTTGCGCACGATCAGCACCTTTTCGCGGTTGGCGAACTGGCGCGCCACGGCTTCCATGCCGAAGGTGCCGCTGCCCGGCAGCACGACGGCCGTGTGCGCGTGATAGACCTCCTTGAGTGTGGCGAGGATGTCCTGCATCACGCGCACGAAGCGCTGCGACATGTGGTTGAGCGAGCGGTCGGTATAGACCACGGAAAACTCGAGCAGGCCTTCCGGGTCTACATCGGGCAAGAGTCCTGGCATCTTCAATCTCCTTGAATGACTGTGGCGCGGCCTGCCGGGCACGCGCCACCGGGGGCGATTCAGCTTAGCATTTTCATCGCGCGGGCGAATGCATCGGGGCTATGTCTGCTGGACCGCGTAGTGGCGTGCGCCAAAGATGCCGCTGCCCACGCGCACCATGGTGCTGCCCGCGTGGATCGCCGCCTCGAGATCGGCGGTCATGCCGAGCGAGAGCGTATCGAATTCGCCGCAGCCTGCTGGCAAACGTGCGGCGATGGCGTCGAACACCTCGCGCACGCGCCGGTGGGCGGCGCATTGCGCATCGAAGTCCGGCAGCGGATCGGGGATGCTCATCACGCCGCGCAGGCGCAGTCGTGGCAGTTTCGCCACGGACAGGGCCAGCTCCACGGCGTCCTCGGGAGAGGCGCCGGACTTGGTTGCGCCGCCGTCCGCGTTCACCTGAATGCAGACGTTCAGCGGAGCCAGGTCCGGGGGCCGCTGGTCATTCAGGCGCTGGGCGATCTTGAGCCGGTCTATCGTCTGCGCCCAGTGAAAGTGCCGGGCCACGAGCTGCGTCTTGTTGCTCTGGATGGGGCCGATGCAGTGCCACTGCAGGGGCGGTGCGTCCGGTCGAGTGAGGGCGGCGATCTTTTCGACGGCCTCCTGGATGTAGTTCTCTCCGAAAGCGCGCTGACCCGCGCGTGCGGCATCCCGCACGGCTTCGGTGCCGAAGGTCTTGGAAACCGCGAGCAGGCTCACCTCGTCAGGGCGGCGTCCGCAGGCGGCGCAGGCACGTGCAATGCGGGCCTGCACGGCTTGTAGGTTGTCGCTGATCATCGTCATAATGCCTGCCAGAGCGTACTGCAAACCCATTCCAAGAGGGACACACGTGGATATCACCCAGCTTCTGGCCTTCAGTGTGAAAAACAATGCGTCGGACCTGCACCTGTCGGCGGGGCTGCCGCCCATGATCCGCGTGCACGGCGACGTGCGCCGCATCAATGTCGATGCGCTCGATCACAAGACCGTCCATGCCATGGTGTACGACATCATGAGCGATGCGCAGCGCAAGATCTATGAAGAGTTCCTCGAAGTGGACTTTTCCTTCGAGATCGAGGGCCTGGCGCGCTTCCGGGTCAATGCGTTCAACCAGAATCGCGGCGCGGCGGCGGTGTTCCGCACGATTCCGAGCAAGATTCTCACGCTCGAGCAGCTCAACGCGCCGAAGATTTTTGCCGATCTGGCGCTCAAGCCGCGCGGCCTGGTGCTGGTCACGGGGCCGACGGGTTCGGGCAAGTCCACCACGCTCGCGGCGATGGTCAATCACCTCAACGAAACCGAGTACGGGCACATCCTCACGATCGAGGACCCGATCGAGTTCGTGCACGAATCGCGCAAATGCCTGGTGAATCAGCGCGAGGTCGGGCCGATGACCCTGTCGTTCGCCGCCGCCCTGCGCTCGGCCCTGCGCGAGGACCCGGATGCGATCCTGGTGGGTGAAATGCGCGATCTCGAAACCATTCGCCTGGCGATGACGGCGGCCGAGACCGGCCACCTGGTCTTCGGTACCTTGCACACCTCGTCGGCGGCCAAGACCATAGACCGCATCATCGACGTCTTCCCGGCGGAGGAAAAGGACATGGTGCGGGCCATGCTCTCCGAGTCGCTGCAGGCGGTGATCTCGCAGACGCTGTGCAAGCTCAAGGACGGCTCGGGGCGCGTGGCTGCGCACGAGATCATGCTGGGCACGAGCGCGATTCGCAACCTCATCCGCGAGGCCAAGGTGGCGCAGATGTATTCCACCATCCAGACCGGCAACAGCGTGGGCATGCAGACGCTCGATCAGAACCTCACGGATCTCGTGCGGCGCAACGTGATCAGCCCGGCCGAGGCGCGCGGCAAGGCCAAGATACCGGAAAATTTCCCCGGGTGATGTGATGGGGTGGCGCACACGCGCGCCGCCGGCTTGTCCCCCGCGGGGGCATAACAAAGGGAGTGGTTGCCATGAAAGGCATACTCGGCCTGCTCAAGGCGAAGTACGGCAAATCTCCGGAAGAAGCTCCGGAGTCGGCATTTTTCACGACGGCATTCATGGGTCAGGGGGTGGATGACGCGCTCCTGATCCCCTGGGAGGCACGGGCCACCGAGATTGGCGCCAAGCGCCTGCCCAAGAGCCGCGGCGGCAAGCTGCTGGAGGCGCTGTGGTCCAAGGACAAATACATGTCGCATCTCGATCAGGACGCGGTCGAGCGCATGGAGCGCTTCTTCCAGTTCGCTTCGGTGCCACCCAATCGCGATGTCATCCGCCAGGGCGAGTACGGCAACTTCATGGTGGTGCTGCTCAACGGCACGATCGCGGTCGACCGCCTGCAACCCTGGGGCGAGCAGCTGCGCCTGGCCGAGACGCGCCCCGGCGATATCCTGGGCGAGATGTCGCTGCTCGATAGCGGCATCCGCTTTTCCTCGTGCACCACGTTGACGGACTGCGAATTGGCGGCTTTGAACGCCGAGGCCATGGACGAAATGATGACCAAGGACCCGCAACTGGCCGCCAGCCTGGTGGCGCTGCTGGCGCGCAAGCTCTCCCAGCGCTTGCGCGTGGTCAGCGCGCGTTTGAGCGACCATCAGAATTGACGGAATACACAAGGCAGGCACGCAGCTTACGGAGGAGCCACGATGGAACGCGATCAGGCCAGCAAATTCATCAATGATCTGCTCAAGTTGATGGTCAGCCGCGGTGGCAGCGACTTGTTCATCACGGCGGATTTTCCACCGGCGATCAAGGTGGACGGCAAGATGACCAAGGTGTCGCCGCAGCCGCTCACGGCCATGCACACGCTCACGCTGGCGCGCTCGATCATGAGCGACAAGCAGGTGGCCGACTTCGAGCGCACCAAGGAGTGCAACTTCGCGATTTCCCCGGTCGGCATAGGGCGCTTTCGCGTCAACGCTTTCATTCAGCAGGGCAACGTGGGCATGGTGCTGCGCACGATTCCGCTGAGCCTGCCGACGATAGACGGCCTGGGGCTGCCCCAGGTGCTCAAGGAAGTGGTGATGACCAAGCGCGGCCTGTGCATCATGGTGGGTGCGACAGGTTCGGGCAAATCGACATCGCTGGCAGCCATGGTGGACTGGCGCAACGAAAACTCCTACGGTCACATCGTCACGGTGGAAGACCCGATCGAGTTCGTGCATGCGCACAAGAACTGCGTGGTGACGCAGCGTGAGGTCGGGCTGGACACGGAGAGCTGGGGGGCGGCGCTCAAGAACACGCTGCGTCAGGCGCCCGACGTCATCCTGATGGGTGAAATCCGCGATCGCGAGACCATGGAGCACGCTGTCGTGTTCGCCGAAACCGGCCACCTGTGCCTCGCGACGTTGCACGCCAACAGCGCCAACCAGGCGCTCGACCGCATCATCAATTTCTTCCCCGAGGAGCGGCGCGCGCAGCTGCTCATGGATCTTTCGCTCAATCTGAGGGCGCTGATCTCGCAGCGGCTCGTGCCCAAGCAGGATGGCAAAGGGCGCATCGCGGCGGTCGAGATCATGCTCAATTCGCCGCTGATCGCCGACTTCATCTTCAAGGGTGAGGTGGCGGAGATCAAGGACGTGATGAAGAAGAGCCGCAACA
>JGI26525J50270_1001516_pt1 | contig 9845 bp, 10 predicted proteins | sample ThiBiot_300_biof_2_FD_50270 | JGI IMG/M metagenome (IMG submission 50270) | reverse complement strand
ATGACCACTATCATGGAAATAAAAAATCTGTCAAAAACATACGGCGGTTTTACAGCTGTCCGTAACGCATCTTTCTCGGTTAAAAAAGGCGAGGTTGTAGGGTTTGTTGGCTTAAACGGGGCTGGTAAGTCTACAACTATTAACATGTTGCTTGGCTTTCAAAAACCATCACAGGGCGAGGTGTACCTTTTTAATAAAAAGGTAACATTACCCCGTGCCCATAAAAGCCATAAACGCATCGGTTTTGCTACTGGCGATATGAGCTTATTCGACGGCATGACGGGTGCGCAGTACCTTCGGTTTGTGGCCCGCTCGTATGGCTCAAGTACTAAAACCGAAAACTTTAAGAGCCTTGTGGAGCGGTTTGACCCGCAGCTCAATAAAAAACTCTCTACCTTATCAAGGGGGAACAAGCAAAAAATTGCTCTTATTGCCGCTTTTATGACCCAACCGGATTTAATTATTCTTGACGAGCCAAGTAGTGGACTGGACCCACTTATGCAGCAGCATTTCCTTGAGTTGGTACGTGAAGCATCGCAGCGCGGCGCAACGGTATTTATGTCTTCACACTATCTTAACGAGGTGATTGACGTATGTAGCCGGGTGTTGCTTATAAAAAATGGCGAATTAGTAAAAGATATTCCAGCGGCCGAACTTGAAGCCCAGGCGGGTAAACTAGTGCGCGTTGTCACCAAGCGAAAAGTAACGGCGCCAAAAGGTGCGGAACTGGTTGATACCCAAGCTGTGACTGGCGGGTATGCGCTCCAGTTCATTTATAAGGACAAGTCATTGCGCCTACAGGAATGGCTCGGCACGCTACCGCAGTTGCAAGATATTTCTATTACCGATCATAGCGCCCAGGCGGCTTTCGAAGACTTATACCAAGAGGAGCCAAGCAATGTTTAATGTTTTTCTAAAAACCTTGCGTGATAAACGTTACTTTATTCTGGGATGGTCGCTAGGTCTGCTGTTTTTGGGTTTCATGATGACATCGTTTTACCCTTCGTTTAGCGGTGGCCAAATTGATCAACTTTTAGATAGTTTGCCGCCGGCATTTCAAGGCTTGGTGGGAAATGTTCAAGATTGGCGTGAATTACCGGGCTACTTAGGGAGCCAGCTCTTCGATATTCGGCTGCCGATTTTCATTAGCATCCTGTCTATCTTACTTGCTATCGGGTTGACAGTAGGCGAGGAGGATAAGGGTCAACTGCGCACCCTTATTGCCCTTCCGGTGAGTCGTCGAAAAATTGCCTTTGGCAAGTGGCTCGCCATTGTTGTCATATGCCTCGTTGCTTCGCTCGCAACGGTGGTAGGAGTTGAAATTGGTATTGCTGTCATACAGAAGACGCTGGATCAGTCGGTTATTGTTCGTCTCGGCTTGTTTACATGGCTACTTGTAACGGCTTTGGCAACGATCATATACGCCATTGGTCTCTCAACCGGCAAACGCGCCATTACAACCGGTGTGGCCATTATTGTGGCGATTGGTAGCTTCCTGCTCTCGACCTTTGGCCAGGCTGTAGACTGGCTGGCCGATTACGAGAAGTTTTCGTTCTTCTACTATTTCCCGGCGGTAAACATCGCCAAGGATATAGTAGACTGGGGTAATATATTGTTTTATGCAGTTATTATAGTGCTGGGATTATTAGCAACCCTTATCTTTTTCCCGCGGCGTGACGTTAAATGAGCGTGTGGCAGTCTGGTCGCGAATCTCGATTACTTGATGCCATCATGGATGGTCGTAAGACCATTGAGGGGCGCTTAAACAAGGGCAAATTTAGCGAATACAAGGTTGGTGATACTGTTTCCTTGCGTCGCGATATAAGAGGTGAGGATGGCGTATTACGCGACGGCGCGGCTGATGCTGCTCGCGTCAAAATTGTCGCCATTCGGCAATACAGCGATTTTCTTACCATGGTAGCAACGGAAGGCTACGACAAGGTTATTCCCTATGCCAAAGATGCTCAAGAGGCGGCAGACGAGTATAACAAATATTATTCGGTTGACGATCAAGCTCGGTTTGGTGTGCTTGCTATTGAAGTTCGGCCCATTATAAAATAGATAAAACAAGGAGAACCCACCATGGCCTATGAAGGTACAAAATTACATAACTTTGACCCGCGTGAGGATGCTGTAAAAGACCTCGAAATTATTGACGTTGAAGTAGGTACTGGTGAAGAAGTAAAGCCTGGCGCTACAATTACCGCTCACTACACTGGTGCGCTGGTAAAGAACGGTATTATTTTTCAAAGCAGCCTCGATTTTGGCGACCCAATTAGCTTTGGTCTTGACCAAGTGATCGCCGGTTGGACTCGTGGGGTGCCTGGTATGAAAATAGGTGGTACGCGCCGACTGGTTATTCCGGCAGAGCAAGCTTACGGTGCGTCAAGCCCAGCTCCAAACATTCCAGCAAATAGCGACTTAGTGTTCGACATTGATCTTATTGCTATTCCGCGAAACGGGTAGTATGCGCCAAACCATTCCTCAAAAGCGTTCTAAAACCCCGCGCGCTGTCTCAGGTTAGCTTTATAGTCGCTATGGTGTTGATTGGCGTGCTTGTGGTTGTGGCATTTATCCATAGTCGGTTTAATATCGTACCAAACCTTGTGGCAACGACGCAGCTTCCGTCGACCACGCAGGAATTTCCGGCCATTAATACTGCTGGACTCACCAACACCCAAGGCGCACTACTTACCTTGTTGAAGCAGGAATACCGTGAACAGCCGCCGGGTACAAAGTACTCTATGGGTACAGAGGAATCGTGGTGTGCTGATTTTGTCAGCTGGATCATGAAAGAAGCCGATGCCCCACTTAGCAATCCGAATAATGGTGGCTGGCGTATACCTGGTACTTACACGCTTCGAGACTATTATGAATCCGTGGGAAAGTTTAAGCCAGCTGATGCCGAATATAGCCCTAAGGTAGGCGATGTTGTGCTGTATGACAACCCAAGTCCGCATGGCCAACATACAAATATAGTGGTTAAAAATGATAACGGCACAGTGACCACTGTTGGTGGAAATGAAGGGGGTAAAATTCGCATTCAAACTAATATATTACAGGAGGATCCAGGCCTCGTTGGGTATGGCGTACTTTAGTTTATGCATTGCTAAACAGATGCTATAATGAGCCGTACGATGCGACGATTGGTGGGAATGAAACACAAAAAAGCTCCAAGCCCAGGCTTTACTATTGTTGAATTACTTATTGTTGTCGTAGTGATTGCAATCTTAGCTGCGATTGTCATTGTTTCTTATAATGGGATTAAACAGCGGGCGGATGCTTCAGCGCGCAAAACTGAGCTTAGCCAATTATCTCGAAAAATTCAAACGGACATACTACAGTCGACGGGTAATACGGTCGACATTAAAACGCCAATTGGCTTTGCAGAGGCATCGGGTACGACAGTGCTTGATACGCCGCTTGAGTCGGCGCAAGAGCTAACCCTTTATGGGGTATTTGATACGACGAACAGCCCAGCGACAGTTAGCTGGTCATCTATGATCGAATTATCCCCAAATAACAGTTCTAACAATTCAATTAAGCTCCGCACTGGTGCGGCTAGTAGCGATACGGCGCGAGCCTATTACTCTACCTCATCTCAAACTAATCGTGACCTAACAAAAAATAATATCATGAACACAGCGAGTCGCCATATCGGTTGGGTGACCACTAATGGTGCTATGATCTACGCGAGTTACGACACACAGTCAGATGCGAGCGCCTCGCTAACTGCGCATACTGGGTTTAACTTTAGCTCGGTGACGATGTATTCTGCCACGGCTTATACGCCAGTCGCTGCCCTCGTTTTTGCGCAATATCACGACGCCACGACGCGACAACAAATTGTACAGTGGCTGAATCAGCAGTATACTGTGGGCCTATGAAAATCGGCGTCTTTGATTCGGGCATTGGTGGCAAAGCAATTGCAGAGCGGCTCGAACGTGATTACCCCAGCGATGAAGTGCTCTACGTCAACGATAGTAAGCATGTTCCATACGGTAGCCGCTCAAGTGAAGAAATTATTTCTCTTACTGATGCGGCTATACAACCGCTTCTCGATGCACAGTGCGATGTTGTTGTCTTGGCGCGTAATACCGCTACGGCAGCGGCGATAGAGTTTCTTAGAGAGAAGTACCCGACTACACCTTTTGTGGGCCTTGAGCCGATGGTAAAACCAGCTGCCCAACAAACGAAAACGGGGGTTATTGCTATATGCGCAACTCCTGCAACATTAAACAGCAGCCGCTATAGAGGCTTGAAAGATACTTACGCAAATGATGTAAAAGTGGTCGAGCCGGACTGTAGCCGGTGGGCTTCTATGATAGAACACAATCAAGTACAGCACGGCCATATCGCGCGTACGATTGAGGGTGTCTTAAAGCAAGGCGCTGATGTTATTGTCCTTGCATGTACGCACTATCATTGGATTAAAGAGGAAATTACCGGGCTGGTGGCTGGAAGGGCAATAATACTCGACCCATCGGAGGCGATTTCGCGGCGCGTCGGTGTTATTATCGGGAGCTAAATAAAAAAAAGCCGGCCTAGATGCCGGAAATTCTTTTTTGGAAGGTGGAGATAGGGCGCCCGGGGGCGAGAAGCACAGGACTGCTGTGACATCTCGCCCCTCGCGGACTCAGCTGTGTGCACATCGGCACAGTCCGCAGGCCTGTCGCCCGTGGTCCGGATGCGGACAGTGAGTGCAGTAGGCGCCACCGTTGTGTGAGCCACCGCCCCAGCGCTTCAGGATGAAGCGGCCGATGAACACCAACGTGATGAGCGCAGCTGCGACACACGCGATGATGACCATCGTCGGCAGGAAGTAGCTGACGAAAGCCAGCACGATGATCGCGAATACCAGCCAGCCGACCGGGTTTTGTGCGAAGCGCTTCAGCATGCTCCACCTTCCAAGGTTCGTGAGGATCTCACGGTGAGATTCTCTAACTATCTTATTATACCATACTATTGTTAAAAAAGCAATAATATCTCCCATGGCATATGGATGAAAGGGCTCTCTACTGCTATAATGAAGACACCCCACAGCGTCTAAGTGCTGGATAGAGCGGTTTGAGATGTTTCTCCAACTTCTGTACCCGTTACTTACTCGCTCGAAGAATAAAAGTGGGTCAAACAAGAAGGAGGTTCCTTATGCCAATTATCAACCCTTATGGCAAGGACATTATAAAGGTGACGACCGAATTTGAAGGCCGTCCATTAACGCTGGAAGTCAACCGTGTCGGTTTCCGTACCACCGGTTCGGTGCTGGTAACCTACGGCGATACCGTTGTGCTCGGCTCTGCACAGGTGGGCACTCGTCCAGTACAGCTGGATTATTTCCCACTCAGCATTGACTATGAAGAAAAATTTTATGCAGCTGGCAAAATTAGTGGTAGCCGCTTTATTAAGCGTGAAGGTCGCCCTTCAGACGAAGCGATTCTGATTGGTCGCCTTATTGACCGTCCAATCCGCCCACTGTTTCCAAAAGGCTATCGCCAAGAAGTCCAGGTTGTTGCCAGTGTATTAAGCCTCGACCCGGCTTTCCGCCCCGATATTATTGCGATGATTGCTGCGTCGGCTGCACTTAGTCTTACGGGTACACCATTTGATGGTCCAGTAGCGGGCCTTCGCGTTGGGCGTGTTAACGGCGAGTTTAAAGCCTTCTTAACTCCAGAGGAGCGTGAGGCATCTGATCTCGACCTCGTAGTTGCCGGTATCGAAAGTGGCATCACTATGGTGGAAGCGGGCGCTAACGAAGTACCCGAGGAAGTTGTCGCCGATGCACTGGCCTGGGCCTACGAACACTACCAACCAGCTATTAAGCTCCAGCAAGAACTGACTGCCAAAATAGCCCCAGTTGCCCAGGAATACACCCTGGTGTTGCCAGACCCAGCCCTCCAAGAGGCAGCTGATGCTTGGGTGGACGGTAAGCTTGGTGAAGCTATCCGCAAGCCATACCCAGAACGCAACGAACTCATTAACCAATTACGCTGGGCGTTTCATGAAGAAACCGCTGCGAAATATGCCGAAGAGAACGGCGAAGATGCAACGTACCCACGCGACAAATATGACGAAGCCTTTACGGCTGCGGTACACAAGGATGTTCGTAAGGGTATCGTTGAACACAAAACGCGCCCTGACGGTCGTAGTTTCGATGAAATCCGTCCACTTTCAAGTGAAGTAGGGGTATTGCCGCGCGTACACGGTTCGTCGATCTTTACTCGTGGCCTGACCCAGGCTTTGAACATTGTTACATTGGCACCGCTGAGCTACGCCCAGATGGTTGATACCATGGAAATTAACGATGGTGAGCGTCGTTATATGCACCACTACAATGCCCCTGGCTACACAGTAGGTGAAGTGCAGCGCCTTGGTTCACCGGGCCGTCGTGAAATTGGTCACGGCTACCTTGCAGAGCGTGCGCTTATTCCGGTATTGCCGAAAGAAGAAGATTTTCCGTACGCTATCCGTAGCGTCACCGAAATTATGAGCCAAAACGGTTCTACCTCAATGGCTGCAACTTGTTCAAGCTGTTTAGCCTTGATGGATGCCGGTGTGCCAATTAGCGCTCCTGTATCGGGTATTGCTATGGGTCTTATTATGGATGGCGATGAAGCTAACATCCTTAGTGATATTGCTGATGCCGAAGACTTTGCCGGTGATATGGACTTTAAATCTGCCGGAACGGCCAAGGGTATCACTGCTTTGCAGATGGACATGAAAGTGCATGGCTTGCCGGTAGAAATTCTTAAAGAAGCCCTGCTGACAGCCAAAAAGGGCCGGGCGGTTATTTTGGAACACATGCTCACAACGCTTGCTGCGCCACGCGAAGCCCTTAGCCCGTATGCGCCACGCATCGAGAAGATCAAGATCAACCCTGATAAGATCGGTGCGGTCATTGGTAAGGGTGGTGAAGTCATTAACAAGATTACTGCCGAAACAGGTGCAGAAATCGACATTAAGGATGACGGTCTTATTACGGTTGCTGCTGCCGACACCGCTAAGATCGAAGCCGCGCTTAACTGGATCAAGAGCCTTACCGAAGAGCCTGAAGTTGGCCGTATTTACGACGGTAAAGTGGTAAGTATTAAAGACTTTGGTGCTTTCGTGAACATTTTGCCTGGTATTGATGGCATGGTTCATATTTCACAGCTTTCTGACCAACGTGTTGAAAAGGTTGAAGATGTGTTAACGATGGGTGAGACCATTAAGGTCAAGTTGATGGGTATTGACGAGAAGGGGCGTTTGAGCCTTTCGGTCAAAGAAGCTAATCGCTAGTAGTTGTTAATTTCAAAAACTAAATTTAGACTGACGTGCGTATAAAAAGCATTGTTACGAAAATCGGAATAGTTGTAGGGTATGTCATCCTCATTCCCTTCGCTATTTTTATGCTTGTTGCAATTCTTCCGTTGATTATTCTTACGATTGCACTTGATTGGTGGCGGAAATTATTTATGTACCTCAGACATGATCCGCCACACAGGGTACCAAAAAAATATCGAATCTATAACTATAGTGGCTATCCGAAGGGTAAAAAAGGACTTCGTGAGTACTTTGACAAGTTTGTTACTGCTATCCAAAAAAACGCAGATGTCACGGATATTTCAGAGATAAGGCTAGAGGAGCTCGGAAATAATCAAGGTGAGAACGCTGACGAATATGGGTTTACGTTCTCGGTGACAATACAAACCTCAACAGGAAAGGCCCACCTTGAAATGCAGGCTTGTGGAGACACCCAAGGGGACGATGGTGTATTTGTTGCACTAGAAGATGGAGATGTTCCACCGTATTTGAACGTTGTATATACTCAAAACGATGGCCTACGGACAGTATTTGATGTATCGGGTGATCATACGTTGGAATTTCTGATTGCTAGTATGCAATATGGTCAGGTGCTTTCAAATGCAGGCCAGATATGGACACGACTACATAAGGAAGTGTATGCCGTGAATTACGGTGTCAAAAGCTCGGAGAAATCCGACAGAATCGGTAATGACTATGGTTACCGAAAAGCTTTCTCGAATGCTAAAGCCAGGATGTATTTTTTCGATAGAAAATATTGAACCGCCTCTAGACGATAGTAGGGGTGTGACGTTGACTTGTGTATGGATACCGTGGACATCAGCAACTTACCAGTTCATACTAATCACATGACTTCCATTCGTAACCAGCCTTGGTTTAGTACTATCTACCGCATAGGTGTCGGCATTAAAGGTGTCGACGGCCTTATTGAGCTTGCGGCCGGGCTATTTTTGTTGTTTGCCCCGCATGTACTGCATGCTTTCTTGCAGGGCATTGTCGGTAAGGCCGAACTACACCATACACATATGTCGCATCTTATAGCGACCTACGTTGCCCATGCAGATGCCGACTTGGCGCGGTCGGGCTTGGTATTTTTGATAGTTTTCCTTATTGGCCATGGGGTAGTGAAGTTAGCCTTGGTGTATTGTCTGCTACGTCGGATTATTTGGGCGTATCCGTATGCGTTGGCTATTCTGGGGCTCTTTTTGGTGTACCAGGTGTATGCACTCGTACAAAACCCGCTTTCGCTGGGTATGTGGCTATTTACAATTTTGGATGTCATTATCATCTACCTAGTGTGGGGTGAATGGAAAGATCTTAAAGAAAAACACCCAGCTCATGGCTAACGAGAATTTACCACCTCTGTTATAATTAACTACTAGTATGATTCTTTCCGCTACTATTAACGAAAAATCCTTTGGCCCCAAGCTGCTTCTTAAAGATGCGTCGTTTTTTGTTGATGATGGTGAGAAGGTGGGTCTGATTGGTCGTAATGGTGAAGGCAAGACCTCTTTATTTAGAGTGTTATCTGGCGAGGATAAAGATTACCAGGGCGAGGTACAAGTAGGCAAGGGTGTGCATCTTATCTCTACCCGTCAGGAACACCATGGTTTTGAGCAAACATCGGTGCTTGAATACATTTTGCATGACCTTCCGCAATACACTAACTTGAAGCATATACTTGAAACCTACCCCGATACGATGGGCGACAACATGCGCCTTATCAACGAATACTCTGAAGCGCTGGAGCAATTTGACGCGCTGGGCTATTACACTATTGAAAATGAAGTCGAAAAGATCCTTGATTCTTTCCAACTAGGCACTAAAATCAACGCTTTATTAGGCGACTTAAGTGGTGGGCAAAAGCGCCTGATTGAAGTGGCTAAGGTAATGCTTTCTAATGCGCAACTGGCCCTTATTGACGAGCCAACCAACCACATGGACTACGTTGCAAAAGATAATTTCTTGGCCTGGATGGCCGCTGCTAAAGATGCCATGCTGATTATTACCCACGACCGTGATGTGCTCGAAAAAGTGGATCGTATTCTTGAAATTAAAGACCAGAAGATCATTAGCTATAAAGGCAACTACAGCGATTACCTGCGTCAAAACTCGCTGTCGACCGGCTCGTCGATGAACGAATACGAACTTACCCAGCGTCGCATTACTAACCTCAAAGCGAAGGTAATCGAATACCAGCGCTTCAAAGAAAAAGCTCGCGATCCTGGTACTATTCAACGCTTTAAGCGCCTTGAACAACAAACCCGCGATGAACTTGCCCAGCTTGAAAAAATCGAGAAGCCAACCTTTTGGGTGGATCGCGAATCGGTCCAGGATATGGGCCTCAAAACTGGCGAGCAGTACCAAAAATACAAGGCTAAAAATATTCGTTTGCACGGCGTTACCGGCGAGGAGGGCTTTAGCCGTTTATTGGTAACGGTCCAAGATTTAGCGCTTGGTTATGGCGAAACACCTTTATTTAAAGGGGTTAGTTTTCAAGTCCGTGAAGGGGAGGTAGTAGAAGTCCGCGGCCGTAACGGAGCCGG
>JGI26525J50270_1001467_pt1 | contig 10169 bp, 10 predicted proteins | sample ThiBiot_300_biof_2_FD_50270 | JGI IMG/M metagenome (IMG submission 50270) | reverse complement strand
CCAAGAAGTCGCCGTTCGATAGCTAGGTTTCATCAAAGCGCTATGCTCGAGCTCCGGCCGCCTCTTCCGCCTCACCGCTACCTCTGATATACTATGGCCAATGACTAAAGACGATATTATCACCCTGCCCAACCCGCATTTGCGTACAAAATCCGACAAAATACAAAGTATTGATGACGCGACACTCGCTCTCATCAAGGATATGACCGCGGCTGCAATTGACTGGGAGGCCTCTCGCCCACACGAAATTAGTGCTGCCTTGGCGGCTGTTCAAGTGGACCGCCTGTCGCGTGTCGTTATTGTTCGCAGTGACTTTGACGATAAAGCAAATAATGATTTTACCGCTCTTATTAACCCAGAAATCGTTAAGTATGAAGGCGAATTAGTCGAAGACTACGAAGGCTGCCTAAGTGTAAAAGACATTTACGGTAAAGTTCCCCGCTATAGTAAAATCCGGGTTCGCGCTCTCAACATTGATGGCCAAGAAGTACGTTTTAAAGCCGATGGCTTTTTAGCACGCGTTATTCAACACGAAATCGACCACACCAACGGCATCGTATTTATTGACCATATTAAAGATAGTACCGGCGCTTTCTACACTCTCAACGAGAAGGGCGAATTAGTGCCGCTTAATTATGACGAGCACATCAAAGACAGCCCCGTTCTGTGGAGCGAATAGGTATGGTAACCAAAGCCGCAATCTCTCGCCCTATCATCTTTTTTGGAACCGAGGAATTGAGTCTGCTGGTTTTGAAAAAACTCATTGAAGCAAAGTATCCAATCGCAGCGGTCGTTACAAAACCAGACCTGACAAAAGGTCGCGGCAAGAAAACCATCGCCCCGCCGGTTAAAACGTTTGCCGAAGAGCACGACATAGAAGTGTGGCAACCTTCTAAGCTAAGCGAGATTACTGATAAGATCAAAGCCCTACAACCTGTTATAGGTGTACTGGTTAGTTTCGGGCGTATTATTCCTCAATCAACACTTGATCTATTTGACCCTGGTATTATTAATATTCACCCCTCGTTGCTACCGAGATACCGCGGCCCTTCGCCTATTGAAACGACTATTCTTAATAACGACGCTGAAGCTGGGGTAACCATTATGAAGCTCTCCGCCGAAATGGACGCCGGTCCAATCTATGCCCAGAAAACAATCGATCTTGATAAATACCGTGATCTGCATGGTTTATCGGACGTTAAAGAAAACCTTTACACCAGCCTCGGCTTACTTGGCGTCGAAATGCTTATAGAGACACTACCGGGTATTATTTCAGGCGAGATTCCAGCCGTTGCGCAAGATGATTCACAGGCTACCTACTGCCACATGATTACCAAGCAAGACGGCATCATAGACTGGAGCAAACCAGTTGAGCGCATTGCTGCAGAAATTACTGCCTATCGCGGCTGGCCCGGCAGCTCAACTGAGATAGCCGGCATCACGGTGCGCATCGCCGATGGAACAATGGTATACCCAGTTCGCCAAGAATCAAGCGTTCCGGGCACGGCTTTTATTGATGGCGAGCAGCTCAAATTAAAAGATGATCAGGACTACCCGTTGCTTTACGTAACGGCTGGCCTAGATAGCCGGGGTCTACAAACCTACTATCAAATCACCCGCCTACAGCCAGCCGGTAAAAAAGAAATGTCCGCCCGTGACTTCGTCAACGGCTACGGACATTTGCTTAAAGATTTGTTTATCTAGTAATTATTGAGCTGCTGGTGCGGTACCCAAAATCGCATCGCGGTTTTGGATAATTTCTTGCTTCAACTCTTCAAGTGTTTTCGCAACCACATCGCGATAGTCTGGGCGGTTCACTTCGAGCCATTTAGTAGCAGCGTATTCCGACTTTACAAGCGGGTCTTCAGTGGCAAGCCCGCTGGCGGTTTGAATTTTAGTAAATAATTCATCACTTTGGTAAGCTGGTGCATACTGAGCCACCCAAGCGTCGACCACCTCGGGCTTTTTGTCGATAATCGCTTCGAACTCTTCCAATTGAGCATCACTCATACCCTCACTAAGGCGAACACCAACGCGATATTCCAGCTGGTCATAGACGTGCTGCAAGAAAGGCTTACGCTGCTCTTCTGGCAGTTCGGCTAGTCCGATATCTTGTAAAAATTGGTCGTCGAGTTGAAACATGTGATTTTCCTGTTTACGTTATTTTTATTATATCAAGTATCCGCTAAGGGGTCGAGTTTGCTTATGGTAAACTAAAGCGCGCCTTAATAAATTGCTGCGCCTCCAGAGAAAGTTGGCCGGGGTGTGCTAGGCCAACATTACCATCGCCCATCGAGTAGAAGTCATTAGGATAGTTTTGTAGTAATTCGTTCTGTACTTCATACCAGTTAGACTCGGTTAAGCCGAGGTCTTGGAAGAAATGAATACCACCCTCGCCACTATCAATAACAAAGTTAGGGTCAAAAGTCGGAGCTATTTCGTTAGCCGTATCAGCGTTAGGAAGGAACGTCTTACCTTCACCTTCGGCGCCGCTACCGGTCTGACCCGTGTCGGGACTGCCGGTCTCAGCATGGGAGCCTTCACCCTGAGTGTACCCGCCATGATCTTGTGGAGCGGCTTCGGCACCGACGTGCTGATCAGCAAATGGTAACGATGGACCCCTGTTGAACCAACCTTCTACACCAGGGAGGGCATCAGCTGCGAATGCAACGGCCGCACCGATTCCAGTACCAAGAGCGATACCGCCCAAACCGGCAATCACCGAACGGCGTCGCTTAGCCTGTTCTTTATCAATGTCTTTCTCGTAGTTTTCTTGAAAATGCGAGAAGATGGCGTCGAAATGGTTATCATTCTCAACTTCTACATTCTGGGCTTTCTCTAAGTGGCTAATATCGTTCAGTTCTTGCAGGCCGCGACCACGTTTTGCGTCACTACGGGCAAAACCACGAGCAAAGCGTCCAGCACCAATAATACCCGCCGTAGCACCACCAACAATGGCAGCACCGCCAGCGATACCAATCACAGCACCCGCACCGGCGGCTATAACAGAGGCACCTACACCCAAGGCAACTCCTTTAGCGATTCGCTGAGCAATATTACCTCTGTTCATAAATTCAACAAACTTTGAAACGGCTGTATTTTCAAGTTTCTCAACCGAAGCTTTACGCAGCTCATTCTGCTCTTGAAACAGGTAGCCGACAACCTCGGCTTTTTTAGTAACATCCGAGATGGTTTCGTCTTCTATAATGTCTTTTTTCTCGAGTCTACCAAGTTTTACAACCTGAGCGTTATACGCCTTGACTGCCTCACTATAAGCTTCGCCACCATCGCCCCATAGGCGACCTTGGCGTTTGGCGCTTAATTTAGCAACTTCCTCACGAAGCCGTACTAACGTATTTCGTTCGGCTTCGATATAAGGATCAACTGCTTCTGTACGCGAAGCCCCGGCTGGAATAGATTGTAAGAGTTCTTCTGAATCATCACTCAAGCGTTCTCGCCCACTTTTTCGCTCTACATTCCCGTCGTTGTCTACTTTACCAAGACGCCATTCGTGCTCGGACATAGAAAGAAAAGAGTACTTCTCCACGATACCTTTTGCTCTATCTGCTACTTCATCATCATAAAAACCAGTATCAACAATGCTACTAGTATATTCATCACCTACTAAACGAGCTGCATTTTTAGCTTCAATAAGCAGATCATCAATACCTACCCCATTTTCTTGTGCGGTTTCCCACGCTTGGTTAAAAGCTTTAACCTGCCGAGCGCGCATATCGGCAATTTGATCAATACCCAATGCGTATGCAAGGGCTGCCTCTTTATCAACGGTCGTTTCTGGGTTATTTGAGGTATTTTGGTGTTCTGGAGCGGTAAGTTCCATACTTACCCCTGGTTATAGCAAAGTTATACTCGCAAGTCAATGTATTTGTTTATGGTTATTGACAAAAAATCAAATAAGTGCTATAATCCTATGCATACGTGAGGTGCAATACCCTCGCTGATCATTAAAAAGGTGTGAAATGTGATCGCGCGACATACTGTGGCTTTTATAAGCCCTGGTACGTCGTGCGATCCATTCGCACGACACCCCTGTCACATCAGGATGCCACACAAGCTTATAACTTAACACTTGTGTCGGCACCTCCGTAGGTGTCGACATTGTCTCACCCCTCCCGGCGCACCGCGCCCCACGAAAGGAAACACAATGTCCACTCCCACCACGACCACCGACATCGACATGCTCGACGCAGCCACCGAGCGCGGCGAGCAGCAGCTCGTCGCCAACGTGACGGACGCTCGCCTGGAACTGTTCGCCTCGTCGAACAAGCTCCAGAGCCTGCTGAAGGCCGGAACCGTCTCGCCGAAGATCGCCGTCGCGCTCACCGCGCTCATCGACGGTCTCGTCGATGAGGACACCCGCGCTGCCACCCAGGCTCGTCTGGACAGCAGTTCGCCGTCCTCGATCGAGCCCACCGACGCGTTGCGCGTCGTGCTGGACTCGCTGCCCCCCGCCCGCAAGAACTACGTCGCCCGCGGTATCGTCCCGGACCACCCGGGCTACATCAAGGACAGCGAGCTGGATGCCACCGGTGTTCCCAAGGAGCTGGTCGAGCTGCGTCGCAAGAACGACGAGCTCACCGCCAACGCGAACGCGGTCACCAACGGCGACGCGCCGACCGGCATGGTCAAGATCAGCGACATCAAGCCGCTGATCATGACGACCGCCACGGCCATCGCCAACATGAAGGAGGAGCACATCCGGACGGGTATCTCGAAGACCACCGTGAAGGTGATCTCGGAGGACGACCACAAGAAGCTGAGCAAGGACACCCTCCTCCCGCTGCTCGCCAAAGTCGGCGTCACGCCCACCGCGTCGTCCTGATCATGTGACAGGGGCTCCGCCTCGGGCACCGCAAGTACACCTTTATGGTGGAACGCGGTGCCCGGGCGGCACCTCTCTTAATTAGAACTGAATGCAAAAACACCCCGAAGGGTGCTTTTTTATTTGTAAGAATATACGAAATACACCTAACCATCATTCATTTTCAGACTGGCTTCGCACCGGGTTTCAACGATTATTACAAATGTCGCTCAACAACTTCGCGCGTAAAGAATTCGAGCGTATCGCCAATTTCCAGCAAGGTTTTCTTGTGGGTTTTTAGATTAAGCCCACACAGGTCACCTTCAAAGACTTCTTTGGCTTCGATTTTCTCGCGTTGCAAACCAGTAATTTCGGCTTCACCAAGAATTTCAGCCGTGGCATCATCGGCACCAAAGGCCGATACTTTACCGCGTTTCATGCGGACTAATAAGCCTGGGGTTACTTTACCGCTTTTTACCAAGCCACCGGCGATAACTTCGTCTTTCATAGTACGGAAGACACCCTTTACTTCAAGCGTTCCTACTTCAGTTTCTACTACCTCAGGGGCGAGTAGTTTTTCCATTGAGTTTTTGGCATCGTCGAGCAGTTCGTAAATAACCTTGTATAAACGAACTTCAGCGCGTTCGCGGGTAGCCAGTTGTTTTACGGCTGGCGGTAAGTCAACGTTAAACCCATAAATAACCGTTTTGCCATCATTAGCCAGGCGAACGTCGTTTTCGGTAATATTACCGACACCGCTACTCACTACATGTAGCGACACTTCCCCATTGGTTTCGATCAATTTAAGGCTATCGATAACTGAGGTTAGTGAGCCCTGAACGTCGGCTTTAATAATAACATTAAAGTCCTCCGCTTCATGCTTTTGGGTCATAAGCTTTAGAAGGTCGGCACCGGTAACGTTGGTGCTGGCAGCATTGGCTTCGCGCTCTAAACGTGTGGTTGTTGCTTTGGCACGAGCTTCTTTTTCATTCTTTACTACTTCGAAGACATCACCAAACTGTGGTACTTCTTTAAAACCCGTAACGGTAATTGGGGTCGATGGGCCAGCTTCTTTAATAGTCTTACCGGCGAAATCTTGCAAGGTGCGTACCTTACCGTAGGTAGTACCCGCCACCAAGAAAGCACCCGGCTTAACAACACCCTGCTCTACCAAAAGGCCAACCACTGCACCGCGGCCAGTCTCCATGTGAGCTTCAATAACCAACCCTTCAGCAGCACCATCAATTTCAGCCTTTAACTCTTCAATATCAGCCACCAACAGTACCATATCAAGCAACTTGTCGATATTTTGGCCAGTTTTAGCACTGACCTCGACCATAACGGTATCACCACCCCATTCTTCTGGGTTCAAATTGTGTTCAGTGGCAAGCTGGGTCTTCACCAGCTGTGGGTTGGCGGCTTCTTTGTCGATCTTGTTAATAGCAACGACGATTTTTGCGTTGGCAGTACGGGCAAAACGGATTGCCTCGATAGTTTGCGGCTTCACACCATCGTCGGCTGCAACGACGATAATAACCACGTCAGTAAGGGTTGCCCCGTGTTGGCGCAAGGCAGCGAAGGCTTCGTGGCCAGGGGTATCAAGTAAGGTAATGGGACGGCCATTACGAACTGTTTGGTAGGCGCTAATATGTTGGGTAATACCGCCAGCTTCACCTTCTACTACTTTCTGGCCAAGAATAGAATCGAGTAAGCTGGTTTTACCATGGTCAACGTGACCCATGACAGCTACGATTGGCGGGCGGTCAACGGCTTTGTCGGTGAGTTCTCGCTTAACGCGCTCTGAACCGGCGGCGTTGGCTTCCTTTTTTTGTAGCTCAACGTCGAGGCCAAGCTCGTCCACAATAATAGTCGCTGTTTCAAAATCAATTCGCTGGTTAATAGTTGCAGCGATACCGTTTTTGAAAAGCTCCCCAATAAGGGTTGTTACGGGTAAGTTTAACACCTCAGCGAGCTCGCCAACGGTAATTGAATTGGCAATCGATAACACTTTTTCGGCCATGCTGATGCTCCTTTTCGGTGTTAGTAATTAGTGTTTGGTAGGGAATGCGCTATTCCCTACCGGCGACTAACTACCAACGGTATTATTTAGTCTTCTTTGAACCAGGCAGACCAAGAGAGATCTTGCGGTTCTCTTTTTCGATGTCGAGGACAACGAATGATTTACGCTCGTTGAGGGTAAATACTTTTTCTGGGTCAGCACCATCGCCGTCGCCAAGTTCAGATACGTGAACCAGGGCTTCAACGGCAGGGCTGATCTGTACGAAGGCACCAAATGGTGTAATACGAGTGACCGTACCTTCAACAGTTTCGCCAACCTTGAATTGGTCAACTTCACCGAGCCATGGGTCTTCGCTGAGCTGCTTCATGCTAAGGCTGAGGCGGTCCTTGTCGATAGCGATAATTTTCGCTTCGATGGTTTGGCCAACCTTTACGTAGTCACTTGGGTTGTTAACACGTTCCCAGCTAATTTCTGAGATGTGTACCAGACCTTCGATACCTTCAACGTTTACGAAAATACCGTAGTCAACCACACCAGTAGCAACACCCTTAACGCTGTCACCTACCTTAAGCTTCTCGAAGCGAGCTGCTAGGCCTTCTTTCACTGCTTCCTTTTCAGAGAAGATCAGCTTGTTTGCCTTACGGTCAGCATCGAGAATACGTACCTTGAGGCTTTGGTTGGTCAGTGAGTTAAGACGTTGGAGGATTTCATCCTTGTCGTTGCTGCCAACACGTGGGTAGTGCTCTGCAGAAAGTTGAGACACAGGCAAGAACCCGCGTACACCTTCGTATTCAACCAACAGACCACCGCGGTTAGCGTCGTATGGAGAAACATCGATGATTTCGCCGCTTTCCAGCTTAGCGATAACTTCGTCCCAACCCTTGTCTTTTGCAGCCTTACGAAGCGAGAGCAGCACATAGCCGTTCTCGAGCTCAGGATCAACAATACTTGCTGATACTTCGTCACCTTCGTTTAGTGCGCGTGAAAACCCAACTTCACGACGTGGTACAAGGCCAATACCTTGAGGACCAAGGTCGATGAGGATCTCGTGTTTACGAACACTCAACACCTTTCCGTCAATTACTTCGCCCTGTGTTACTTGCTTTAGACCAGCTTCTTCTTGGGCAAGAAGCTCATCCATTGTTATTGTGGCTTTAGCCATAAGTCTTTTCAGACTCCTTCCTTAAAATATATTTTCTCGAAGAGAACCAGATCAACCGTTCTGCCGCGGAGGCACCATGCTGTATTTTTCGCTTGTTTTCATTAGGCGAAAAAGCGCACACGTAAGAAAGGGTTTTCCTCACAGATTATCTCTATTGTACCCCAGATGAACAGATAAGTCCAGCGTATGCCAGATAGCTACGCTAAGCTGCGTCGCGAACGATAATACGATACTGCCACGAAGGTCACCAGGGCAACAACTATAAGCCCTAATAGATTGGCTTCAGGGCCTGTTTGGGGCAGTTCAGTCGCGCTTTGTGGGGTGCTTGAATTACCACTCCCCTCGTTAGGTGCCGAGGAACTTTCAGATTGCGTCTGATCATTGTTTGTTTGCTGATCCTTAGAGGCATCTTGGTCTTTGTCACCCTCGTTCAAAGCCACACCCTTGTCGCTTTCTTGCTGAAGCTGCTGCTCTGCGGTTGAGATCGCCTCGCCGCGTCGAGCTTGCTCACCACTTTGTTTCAACCAAAAAAGGCCGCCCAGCAAAAGTGCTGCCAGGACTACAATTCCCACTATCATCAACACTCCACTCCGTGTTGGCCGCACCCATACAAATCTTGCCATACCACGCTCTCCTCGTTATGGGCCTAGTATGCGAGGTTATCAGATAGAATGCAACCGTAAGCGGTTAACTCCTAATTTGGTGGCAAGAGGATGGTCTTACAACGCGAACGGTCCTCGCGCTGGGTTTCGATGGGGTCTCTACGCCCATCTCAACTCAGGCTGCGGAATGTGTCGCTTATATAAGACCATCCTCTTGCCACCAAATTAGGAGCTAAATCTGCATTGTTCATGCTACACTAGAGGCATGATTGTCGCGGTGGATACAGGGGGAACGAAAACGTTAATTGCAGGCTTTGACGAAGCCGGTAAGGTTACGACGCTGTTTAAGTTTCCTACTCCTCCGCAAAAGGAACACTACATCCAAACTCTCACCACTCACCTCACCACCCTATTCGGGGGTAAACAGGTTGACGCTATCGTTATCGCTATGCCCGGCATTATCAAGAACGGCGTTGCGGTCTGGTGTAATAATTTAAAATGGAAGAACTTCGATGTGGCTAGTGCCTTGCAAGGCGTACTAGGCAATGCCCCGCTCTATATCGAGAACGATGCCAACCTCGCTGGCCTAGCGGAAACCCGTCAACGCTCTCCAATGCCGCTCTCTAGCCTTTACGTGACCGTCAGTACCGGAATCGGCAGTGGCGTTATAACCAACGGTCGCATCGACCCCGGCCTGCGCCATAGCGAAGCCGGCCGTTCATTAGTTGAGTACGACGGCGTGGTGCGTGAATGGGAGAGCTTTGCATCAGGCAAGGCTATCTACAATACCTACCGAACCTATGCCAGGGACATTAAAAGCAAGCGAATTTGGCGCAAAATCGCCGACCGTATTAGTCGCGGCTTCTTGGCTGTTATACCTGTTATCCAACCGGATATTATCATTATAGGCGGCAGTATTGGTACGTACTTCAAGCAATACGAAGAGGATTTAAAGGGCATCTTAAAAGAAAAACTTCCTCCGCACATTCCCCTACCAAAACTTGTTCAGGCGAAACACCCTGAGGAAGCTGTTATTTACGGATGTTATTATTATGCGCTCGATGTCCTCGCTGATTCACAAGCTTAAAACCACCCACCCCGACATCGCTTTCGTCCAAGGTGAGGAGTTTTTATGGTCTCCCTCTAATAGAACTATTTTTTACAACCCTGAGGCTCCTCAGGCATCTTTGCTGCTACTGCATGAATTTTCACATTCAGTACTTGATCACCATACTTACAACAGAGACGTTGAGCTTATCGCCATGGAATCAGCCGCCTGGGAACACGCCGCTACTCTTGCCGAGAAATACGCTGTACGGTTCAACGATGATGTCGTTCAAGATCATCTAGATACGTACCGAGAATGGCTCCACGCCCGTAGTCTATGCCCCGAATGTACAGCTAATGGCTATCAAACAACTACCAATACCTACCAATGCCCAGCCTGTTTGCATCAATGGCGGGTTAATGAGGCTCGTATATGTGCTTTGCGTCGATATAAGGTACAAACCCCAACTCGCTAAGACAACAAAAAACTCCCCTATAAGGGAGTTTTTTGTGTAT
>JGI26525J50270_1001459_pt1 | contig 10205 bp, 16 predicted proteins | sample ThiBiot_300_biof_2_FD_50270 | JGI IMG/M metagenome (IMG submission 50270) | reverse complement strand
CGCCGCTACTCGGCTCGTTACTTGCAGCGAGCTTAGGCTCAGTTACGCTTCCGTCCGTCAACTTATTTGTCGAGACGGTATTGTCTGTAGGGACGCGCGTATTTGTTAGGCGAGCGTCGTTATTTAGTACAAGGTCTGGCTTGTTAAGAAGATCACCATAAGAACCAGTTGTCGCAACCGCCGAAAGTTCCGAACGGTTCACCTTACCTTGAATGGCATTCGTGACATATACTTCATCAACAACACCTGAAGTGGGTGCATTCGACCGTAGAGATCCGTCTTCTGTGTGGGACACCAAAAGATACTCGTTGAGGATATCTCCCCAGCGACCATCATCTTTCCCCGGAATTGGTAAGCGCGCGTTTCCCACTATGGGCTGTCTCTTTTTGGTTAATTTACTTTTTATAGTAGAGCATAAGCGTCAATGACGCAATATAGACAACACCTCATAATTGTTTACTGAATGCTACTCAATAACCTTGGCTTTACGTCCGCGCAACTGAAATACAAGCCCGACCGCCGTCAGCACAACCCAGCCCACAATCCAAAGCCATTCGTAACTATCGACTCGTACACTTTCGTACCCCTGAAGGAATCCGACCTGAGCCGAGAACACTAGACTATAAAGCACCATCAACAAAAGACTTGCGCCCTGCGCGGAAGTAGTGAGCGCGAAGAACGCATCAACCAATCGCAGGCCTGCAACCACAAGGAAGATAACGACACCGACAATAATCGCAATAATCCAAGATTCGGTCGCACCTTGACCAAACGATGACGCAACCCCATACGCGAGGTTTACAAAGAAGAGTGAAATACTTAAAGTAACGGCAAATTTATAAAACGCAAAGGCCACCGCCGCAAGCGCAATACCTGCCGCGAGAGGGATTGCAATCGTGACCCATTCTGGCCAAGAGGTAGTTACCAGCAGCGCCGACACAAGTGAATACCCCAGTACAAACCCCATAAGGGCGACGGCGAATTTCATAAGCTTTAGGCCAAAAAGAAGTAGGAGCACGCCGATGATGCTATTTACGATAAGGTAAAATGCTCCGTCCATACTTTTAGTGTAGTCCTGCGCAGGGCGCAGTGCAAGCTAGCTCATTTTGATAAGTATTTCGTCGGTCGGCTTATGGAGCGTCACGAGCTTGTAATCGTCAGGGTCTTGATAGCCCATGACGTTTGTGCGAATCACAATCACCCGAGTTGGGTTTGCCTCTTTAATAATGCAGGTATGCCAGTCGCGGTCGTCCTTATCGAGATATTGCCACACACCCATTAAGAAGCTCAGGCCCCTTTCACGCACGGCAACCTCGGCATCATGTTCAGTTTCGGTGCGAGTAATGGTATAGCCAAAAAGAGTCTGGGCTTGCCAGCCCACATCGTCACGCACCACATAGCCTAGGTGCTCGTCGTCATCTTCGCGGTAAATGGGTCGTCTCATTACACTTACTATAGCGTGTTGTCCAGAAAAGCAGAATGGCCTCCCCGGGAAAATCCCGAAGAGGCCAAACCACCCGTTCCGACGTGACGTCAGACCAGTCCGGAGAAGTGGAGCGCGTGGAGCGACTCCGACACCGTGCCGTCGATGTAGACGTAGATGACGACCTCGTCACGCGAGAACCGGAAGTCCTCAGCGAGACCGTCGAGCAGGAGCAGGTCCATCTCGTCGTAGATCTTGCCGTCGTTGTGGGCGAGGATGATGTAGCGGTCACCCTTACCGCAGCGGGCGAGGACCTGCGACATCAGCTCGTCGTTGATCTCGGTGTAGGAGGGCTTGGCGTCCGACTCGGTGGTCTGACGCTCGGGCCGCTTCAGGTAGAGATCGAGGCTGGCGATGATGATCTTGCGGAACTCGTAGGCTCCCGCATCGTCGATGATGTCGCCCACGAGAGCGAAGTGCTTGTGAGCAGGGATGTCCGAGCGCTTGTGCACGAACACGGGAACCACGTTGGTCATGTTTTCTTCTCCGAAGAGTTAAGGAGCGGATGGTGTGTCGATTTGACGATATATATTATAGCATAAATATTATAAAAAAGCAATATCTCCTGACGCGCGTCGCCGTATATACGATTGCCTTAACAGTAGTTTTCGCGTATAATAGGGAAAGTTAAAAAAGGAATACTGATGGCTAAACACCGAAACTGGCACGGCGCTGATATCAAGCGTGCACGCAAGAAGAAGCTCAAGGCTGCAAAGCGTAAGGCTCAAAAGATCTAATAATTCACCCACTCGATGTGGGTGTTTTATATTTAAGTCCACTCTCAGATTCTGGTTTTACAGTAAGAGTTGTAAATGTAAGGGAAGAGGAGGCTATATGAAATATCGTGATTTAATCAAGACTGTTCAAGACTACTCAGGGTTCTCGGACAGCGAATCAAAGGACGCGCTTGATAGCACCGTTATCGCGCTCGCGGTTCATCTTACGGAAGGGGAGCGGCAAAACTTTGCAGACCAGCTTCCCGAAGAACTTCAGGACATGGCGCTCGCCGTGTACGCAACAGAGCAAAACAGTACACAGGATCTCTTCGAGCAATTCGTTGAGATGCAAGAGGTCGACGCACCTCGCGCGAAACAACAACTCCTTTCAGCCTGGGAAGCTCTAAAGGACATTCTTAGCTCGCGCCTTATTGATCATATTCGCGCACAACTTCCGAAGCGCACGGTCATGCTTCTTAGTTAGCGGTCGTCGAACGACGCCACAATTTCCTGAAAGTCGGGCTTAAGTGTGGCGGCATGCGACGCCATAGTACCGATAAAACTCTCACCGCTTGGAAAGAGGGTGTCTTTAGCAAGGCGCAATAAAATGAGCACTTTTGGCATTTGGAGTGCATCAGAAACTTCTTGCAGTTTATCAACAAGCGCGCCGACGGCGATTTTTTGGTCGGACGACTGGTAGGGTCGAAGTACTTGAATCGCCACGCCCACGAACGCCGAAATAATAATAAAGAGAATCGTCACCACAATCATCGGCACGAGCAAGAAGAGCCACCATGTAGATAAGGAAGTCAGCCAGCCAGCGACGAACAAAAGCACGACGACCACGGATCCGCCAATCCACACAACGGGCAAGTATATTCTCAGAGCGAACTCGGAGCTGATGGCACGGACCGCAAGAAAGAGTGGGGACATATTAAGACTCAACTAACGCGAGGATATTCCCCGCGGGATTTTTAAACCATGCAATATCGTTCACCGAGAAGCCGCTAAATGAACTAAGAAATGTATCCATACACCTCCTCCTGTTTATATACCTAGTATACGCCGGCGACTTACTTCTGCGCGAGCCACTTCGCAAATTCGTACCACACAAAATCCTTAGGATTATGGCTTGTTTGGTCAGCATCTTGACCTTCAGCGAAGGTTCGTCCGTTAAATTCGGCGACTCGATCGAATGAATTGCCGCTGCGACCACGCGGCTCTTTTGCAATGACGCCCGAGTACTCTTTCGAGAATATCTTCACTTCCTCGGCATCTTTATAGGCAATAGTTTCACTGAAAATAATCGTCCTGTCCTCTTTATCGGCAACAAGGTTAATAAAGTCCTGCGGAGTAAACCATTCAGCGACGTCTTTCATGTAGCCACCAGGGAATCCATTCAAAGAGGGGATAGACCAAGATGTGTCAGCGACAACAATTGCCGCTTCACCTGCAAGCGCATACGCATCTTCAACTTTTTGCTTTGTAATATTGATTGGATCATGCGATTGAATTTCGTTAAATTCAAGTTTTATAGGTATCACTTCGATACCAAGTAAGTCACACGCAGCGCGCGCTTCTTTGATTTTTCGCTCGTTGCCAGTTGAGAAAACGAATTTGTTCATGAAGTTACTTTATCAGATAAACTAGGCCAGCTTAATATCCGCCGCATCAAACGCACCCAAAAGTCGCTTGCGCATCTCAGCGGTGACCGCCCATTGATCAGAAGGCTGCGTTTTACCAGTAATCGTTACTTCAACGGAGCTGCCGCTCATCGTACCGATATCTTGAAATTGGGGTGCGCTGAGTACTTTATCTCTCCAGGCTTCATCAGCTGCGAGCTCATCACCAACTTGATTAATCACACTAATTGCCGCATCAAGATCGACGCTCGCATTAAGTGCAATTTTAAAATACACCTTGCTGTAGCCCATGGTCTTGTTCACGACATGCACAATAGAGCCATTTGGGATATAGTGAACGTTCCCGTTTTCGTCACGAATCACGGTCGAGCGCATACCCACTTGTTCAACGCGGCCATTGGCATCGTTAATATCAACATAATCACCAAGTCGATACTGATTTTCAGAAATAATAAAGATACCCGTAATAAAGTCTTTTACGAGCGACTGCGAGCCAAAGGCAATCGCCACACCAATGATTCCCGCACTTGCAAACAGGGGAGTCAGGTCAACCTGCGGAAAGAAAACCTTCAGAAGCGAGACGATTGCAATTGCAATGATCAGCACACGCCAGATATTAAGCACTAGGCTAGTCAGCGTTTTACGGCGCTTCTCCATATCCATCTTGCTTGCTTTACGAAGACGATTTTTTACCGCCTGGCGAATAAGCGACTTAATGAGTTTTGCGCCAAGATAATAAATAACCAGGCTGACGCCAATAACAATGAGGACGGCGAGGCCTTTTTCGCCCAGCCAAGTTGCGATTTGTTCCATAGAGGTAGTATAGCAAAATTTGTGCACGACACCCACCTTCAGCAAAGCCTCAGCCGATTTTATTATTCTAAAGTTATTATGAATTGCCCAGTAGATAACACACCCCTCACCATGAGCGAACGCCAAGGAATTGAAATTGATTATTGTCCGACCTGTCGAGGGGTCTGGCTTGATAGGGGAGAGCTCGATAAAATCATCGAACGATCAACTGCCGCACACCAACCACGCCTCGCGAGCCATGAACAGCAGGCCCCAGTTTCACATCACCAAGCACCAAGTGACACTGCATCTAATCCGCACTATTATAAAAAGAAGAAACGCGAGTCGTTTCTTGGTGACCTTTTCGACTTTTAGATAGTACCCTCACGCCCCTAAAGGAGAACGCGCACCTTTACCAAGTGGCTTTATTCCAGCAGAAAGAGTAGAGAGTCAAACAAGGCAAGTACTGTATACTTAAATCCATGAAAATTACACCAAACGCATTCATGGGCTACTCCGCGCTTCCTTTTATTATCACTCTCATCATACTCATTATTGGCGAGGTTGCATTAACGATACTATTCTTCGACCTTTTTAGTTTTTATTTGCTTATTGCAGGAGCGATGAGTCTCCTTGTCGGTGCGGGCTTTATCTACCGCGCACGCACGAGCTCATTTACACTCACCGAGACGGGCATTGAAGAGGTGAATTTTGGCAAGTCTTCACACATGAGTTTTGGCGAAATGAGCGGAGTCGTATACACCGAAAACGCATACGTCGGTAATACGCGCAAGCCCTGCCTGTATTTTCTGGATGCAAGCGGCAAGGTGCAGCATTCACTGTGTGGAATCTCGTGGAATATGAAAGACATTAAGGCGGTGTATGATGCAATTCCGGAGTCAAGTGTGGAGAAATCTGTTGCTGAGCGTGGGTATTAAAAAGATTTGGCTACATATATAAAAAAAGAAAAAGTAGCCGCTTCGGCTGCTTTTTCTTTGGCTTAGGATAGTGAAGATGCTCCTGGAGAGAAATACTACCATGGAGCCTTATGATATCCTTGAGCCGACGCCTCCTCAACCGTACATACATAATTATTTATCGAACTAAGAAACGTTGGACCATAATAGCTAGTCATGCCAGGTACGCTGTATGACCATGCTGCGGCAAATTTGTTAGTAATGACTGGCAACCCTCCGCACTTAGCGATAACATAGGGCCATGAAGTATATCCTCCTATGAAAGGCAGGAACATTGATACCACATAAACAACTAAAAATAAAAATATGCCAATAGTAACTTTCAAAGGTTTTGATAGTTTTACTTTTTTCTGTTTTTCTTTAACCATAAATGTATATTATCAAAAAAACGAGCCATTAAGACTCGTTTTAACATAAACGTGTTGGCTTGGGATAGCGGATGTGTTTTAGGGTTTGAAATATGTAGAGTTATTATCAAAACAGTACACCTAAAGCATGCACCGCAAGCCAAGCAATTCCTAAAAGAGCAAAAATAATCAAAACAAACCCAATTTTTTCACCACCCTTAATCTCTAGCCGACGCATTACTGATGGCAACCTTATAGCAATTAAAATAACAGCCATAAGAAGAATAAAAGTTTGAGTCATAAGCTTATGATAGCAAACAAAAGAACTTCTAAAGAAGTTCTAAAGTGATTCAATTTGGCTGGGGATAGTGGATGTGTTTCGGGAAAACTACGCAGACTTCACTATCGGAAATTTACCATCCGACATCGGCCTATAAGGCCTAATGTCGATGACCGCATCAACACTTAAGGGTCCGTACAAATGAGGGAAATACTCCTCGGGAAAATCAGCCTTTTCATCTACAACCTTTGCCGTTAATTTCGTTGGGTCAATAGTAAGCAGGACTAAGTCGAGTGTGTCGTGGTAAATTAAATCAGCCACAACGTTTACTTGTCGAGCATAGGATAAATGAATAAATCCATCTTCAAAAAAATCACGATGCAAAGAGCCTACTGTATATTCACCGGTTTTCTGTGCCGCAGTCCAATCTGTTCTTTTGGCAATATGATAAAGATGCTTCATGCAAATAGTATAGCAAAATATGCATTCTGTAATTAGAATGTATATTTGACTTTTGTTCGAATCTATCGTGGCTGGGGATAGTGGATATGTTTTAGGATGATATTAAAATTAGCACTCTTGACTTTAGAGTGCTAACTTCAATATAATAAATTGTATGAAAGGTTTAACCTTTCGTTAACAAGTCAAATACAAGGAGGTTATTATGAGTAACTTAATCAAATTTGATCCGTTTGCGGAAATCCAAGCCTTACAGAAGCAATTCTTCTCAGACGATTGGTTTTCGCCGATCAAAACAATGCAAATGCCAACAACGGACGTCTATACGTCGAAGGACGATAAGGAACTTCACGTAGAAGCTCATCTACCTAACTTCGACCAGAAGGACATCAATATCAATGTTGATAAAGGCAACCTAATTATTCGCGCTGAGCGCCACGAGCAAGAAAAAGATAAGGATAAAAAATACATTGTGCGCGAAAGCTCTTCCAGCTTCTATCGAAGCATCCGCTTGCCAGAAGCCGCAGATGAGGACTCCATCAAGGCTAAGATGAAGGATGGTATTTTGAAAGTAACGGTTCAATTCAAAGAACTGCCAAAGCCAAAACAAATTGCGATTGAGGCTTAAACTTACAAAAATAAGTGTCGGAGAAATCCGGCACTTATTCTATTGCGCTTATGCTTGGCTGGGGATGAGGGATTCGAACCCCCGATCACGGGACCAGAACCCGTTGCCTTACCGCTTGGCCAATCCCCAGTACTGGTTGCACAGAGTAGAATTATACTCGAGAACACCCAAAACCTCAAGCAGGGCCTACCACTTACAGTACGCAGCGCAGGCTACGTCGATCAGATTCAACCACCAGCGTTGAATCTGCATCAAGTGTGTACACTTCGCCGTCGAGCTGAATGGCAAGTGGCTTCGTAGTCCGACATTTGTAACGTGACTGGCTTGCGTCGTGGTGCAGACCTATAAGCGCGGCCGTCATTAAGTAGCCGATAAGACGTAGCTTCGAACCAAAGTGAATTGCATTTACTTCGAACTTTCCATCATACACAGAGGACTGCTGAGAAAGCTTAATTACTTTCGACATCGTCGGGATGTTGCTCAAGATTAAGCTGCTATACCTGCGAGTATCACCATCCTCGATGACTTTTGCGTAACGAAACGACAGCAACGAGTGAAGTACTGTCCATTTCTCGCTCCATGCATTAGGACGGTCTTCGATGAGCTTTTTCGCCGCCACAGCGGTCACACCAATACCGGCGTAGGAGTGCGCGTACCTTAGCCACTCGGCGCCTTTTATCGTTCCAGATACTTTAAGCGTATCGATAGTGCGAAACTTTCTACTAATAATTGCATGCGCCATATCACCACTATTAAGGCTTGAGTAGTGGTCATTCGCATTTCCCGATGGCAGTAACCCTACAACAAGTTTTGTATTTTTATGGCATAAAACTCCATTAATTAGCTCGTGATACCCGCCATCACCACTTGATGAAATAAGGACCATTTCATCACCACGCCGCGCGTATGAGTCGGCAATCTCTGTTGCATGGCCAGGGTGAGTAGTTTGTCTCAAGCGAACCTCGATAGATTCATCCCGAAGTGCATTCGCAAGTCGCTCGGCATTGGCCTTTCCGTTGCCAGTGCTGTTTGGATTGTAAATAATGACTACCCTCATGAAACGCTCCTTCTACGACGAGTCTGCGTAACGCGAGTAATACCAACTGCGGTGAAACTTGCAATCGAAAGTGAAAGCAGCCATCCGCCCATAACGTCACTTGGATAATGCACCCCCAAGTATAGGCGAGAAAAGCTTACGGTAAGTACATATAACGAGACCACTGCAAACACAAATATTCTCCACTTTGTATGCCAGAAGTACGCCAGTAACACGATACCCAGCGCCATACTTGCGGTGGCGTGGCCGCTAGGGAAAGAGTAGCTTGTTTCTTGGATGAGCCATTCCCATAAGTCTGGCCTCGGTCGTTCAAATAGTGCTTTAAGGAGTAGGTTACAAATAATCATGCCGCCCATCACAATTATGATGAATGTCACAAGTTTATAGCGTTTTTTTACAAGTGAACTCGCTAGCAATAACAGAGTTACTATCGTCACGAAAATTGCACTGCCCAAATTTGTCACCGTAAGAAACAGGCTATCGAGATGGTGTGTTGCGTGGCTATTAATTGCCCTAAGTACCGCCTGATCAGCAGGCAAAAGCCAGCCCATAGAGACAAGTGTCGCGACGCACACAAAAAGGACGGAAGAAAAAATACCGATACCAAGAAAAAGTTTACGTCGATGCATCTACTATTTACTATACCCGATGAGGTGAGGCTGAAATTGAATAAAATCTCAATATAAAATGCGAAGCGCTTATGGTACAATTACTTCATGATAAATCGGAGGGGATTTACACTTGTCGAGCTGATCGTCGTCATTGTGGTGATTGCGATTCTGGCGACATTAGCCACACTCGGGTTCAACCGATATCTTGAAGACGGCCGCGATAACCGCCGCACCGCCAACGCAACCACCATTGCCGAAGCGCTCGAAAAATACTATGACAAAAACGGCGAATACCCAAGCTGTGCAGCCATTACCGCCGCGGGCTCAATCGTCACGTCATCAACTCTAAAGGGTGTCGACCAGTCTGCGTTGCTCGTACCAGACGCTGATTCAAGCGTCACAAACTCGATTAAGTGTGGAACAAACCTCACTCCAGGTGGCACGACAAATGACTTTATTCAATATGTAGGGGATGGCAGTGCAGATTGTAACGGATCAGGGTCATGTCTTTCGTACACACTTCGTTTCCGCAGCGAAGGTGATAGCAGCGTGTCTGAAATCACAAGTCGTCGCACCGCAAACATCGCAACCTCGGGTGCAATTAAAAACCTCGCCGCAACACCAGTCTGTTTCACGGGCATTAACCTCACATGGTCATCAATCGCTAACACCACCAGCTACACATTACAGCGCGCAACCGACGAAAACTTCACCGCCAACCTCTCATCAAGCAGTCCAACCACTAATAGCAGTTCCGTTACCGGCCTTACGCCAGGAACCGATTACTACTTCCGCGTAAAGCCAGAAGGAAACGGACAATCTGGTGTGTGGTCAAACGTTGCAACAACTTCACCACTCGAACTTGGTGCGCCAACTATCAGTGCGACCGTTAACTCGACTTCGCAAATTACGACCAACTGGACAACGTCAGCCAACGCAGGATGCGGCGGCTCAAGCACTACCTACACGGTACAGCGCGCAACAAACAGTGCCTTTAGCGCAGGGCTCGCAAGCTTTGCTGGTCAAACGGGAACGAGCTATGTCCACACCGGCCTTACCGTGGGACAAACCTACTACTTCCGCGTCCAAGGCGTCACTACTGGCGACACAAGCAACTGGTCAAACACCGCCGCAACCTCTACCGTACCGAACGCACCGACTGGGCTAAGCGCCAGTGCGGCATCATCAACGCAGTTCAATCTGTCATGGAAC
>JGI26525J50270_1001413_pt1 | contig 10506 bp, 7 predicted proteins | sample ThiBiot_300_biof_2_FD_50270 | JGI IMG/M metagenome (IMG submission 50270) | reverse complement strand
TGGTGGTAGCGGCTCGGCGCGCCGGCAGGGATTTCGTTGCCGCAACCGTCGCAGACCGTGTCGATGTCCAGGTGTTCGACCTGGTGCGTGTGGAAAGGCTGCTCGACGCCGTCGATCACCATGCCGCGCGCGAGCGGCTTGACGATGTCGCTGCGGAACAGTTCGTGCAGCGCCTGTATGCGGCGCACGGCCCAGGCGGGCAGGGCGTGTTCGGCCATGGCCTGCGCGAACAGGCTTTCGCGGTGGTCGAACAGGTCGTCGGAGATCACCATCCAGTGGTGCGAGTTGAACGGGTTCAAGCCCAGGTAACTGGTCTGGCCGGACCACACCATCGCCAGGAATTCGTACTGCTTGTCGATCACGCGCGTCATCGGAATGCCCTGGAAATACGGCAGCAGACGCTCGTCGCGATAGACGCGGGCGTAGAACGATTCGAGCACCGCGCGCAGCCTGGGGCCGCGGTCCAGGGCGGCCCACAGTTCGGGATCGGCTGACAGCGCAGCCACCTTCTGCGCATCGCGCGGCAACGTGGGAGTAGCCGCATCGAACGGATCGGCGTGGATGCGCGCATTGGATGCGCCGGCCAGGATCGCGCGGTAGCGCGCTTCATCCACCATCGCCGGACTGCCGCACAAGAAGATCTCCGCAGCGGAAAGATCAGGGTTGTCGTCGAACGCGAACCGGGTGATGCGGCCGGCACGCGCCTCGGGCGAGGCCTCGCGGCTCAGGCAGGCGACGTAGCGGAAGTTCGCATGCCGCGCGGCCAGCGCCAGCAAGGTGTCGTGCAGGTACAGGCCGGCGCGCTCGCGCGCGCCGTGGTAGAGCACGATCTCGCCCGCATGACCGGCGGCCAGCGCCTGCTGCGCGATGCCGGCCAGCGCGCCCGCGCCGGAACCGGTCGCGAGCAGCAGCAGCCGCGGACTGCTTGCCAGAGCGGACGAGTAGTGGCAGTCGCCGCGCGGCGGCAGCATGCTCAGCGTCTGGCCGACAGTCGCATCCCGGCACAGCCAGCGGCTCATCGCACCGTCGGGGTACAGCTGTACGTGGACGGTGAAGAAATAGTCGCAGCCGGGCAGGCTGGTCAGCGAATACGGGCGCGCGAGTCCATCCTCGCGCGTGAGCTGCGCATGCTGGCCGGCCTGGTAATCGAGCTCCTTCATCGGCGCGATGCCGAGCTCGAACACGCCGCCGCCGAGATCGCGGCGCGAAACGATTTCCGCCGCGATCGACAGCCTTGAAGGATCGGGCAGGTCCAGCGCGAGGTCGCTGCGCGCGTGTGCGACGCAGGGCAGGATGTGATGCTCGTGGACCAGTTCCGGGTCGATCGCGCGGCTGTGCGCCACCTCGCCGGCATCGCATTTCAGGATGCAGGTGTGGCAGGAGCCCTTGCGGCAGGAGAACGGCATCCGCGCGCCCTGGCGCAGCAGCGCTTCCAGTACGGTTTCACCGTCGCGCGCCTCGTACTGGCTGCCCAGGTAGGTGATCGTTGCCATCGTGGCTCCCGCGCCGTCGATCCGGTCCGATCATCTGGCAGGCTTGCGCGATGCGTCAACGCGCTGCGCGTGCAGTGTGCCGGATGGACGATCATTTCAATGATTCAGGTCAAACCATCGGCATTTCCCGCGGGAAGCCGAATCCGTCATTCCTCGATCTTCCGTGCCGGTTCCTTTCGAAGGGCTTCGGCTCGGGCCCTCCGGTCCGGCGTCAACAGGGCATCCTGAACCGCCACGGCTTTCCCTCCAGAGGATGCAGCGATGAGAAAGTCAGCGAAGTATTCGGAAGGAGTTCCAGCGCGGGTGGTGAGGGCAGACCCCGCCCTGGCCGGCCCAGCGGGCGAAGGTGCTGCATGGAGCCGGCTCCTTTGCCGCGGGTGTGTTGTCCACCGCGGCATCGCGAGCCGGCCTTGCTTCTGCGCTCGCTGGCTTGGCGTCGGGGCCAGTGCGATTCGAACCTGATTCCGGTTCAGGTGCCCGGCCATGCGAGGCGCAGCGTCGGCTTCGGTCAGCGGGTCGCGGCGGAAGGACTTCCGTCGGCAGCCGGCGCCGCTGCCGGTTTCGCCAGCATGCCCAGCTGTCTCATCAGCCCCAGCGAATCGGCGCAGGTCCATTCTTCAGCGATTCGCCCATCCGCCAGCCGGAACAGCGTCGTGCCCGAGGTCTGCACAGCGCGACCGGTGGCCGGAATGCCATTGCCGGTTCCGGTGTTGGTTCCGCGCGCCGTCCAGCGCACCGCCACCAGATCCCGCTCGGCAACCTGCCTGTCGACCGTGACCTTCAGATCCGGAAACGCGTCGCGCCATCCTCTGGCTTCGGCCATGCCATCTTCATGGGTGAAGGTTGCCCTGCTGCCGCGGCCAACGAAGTCCGTGGTGTACGGCACTTCGAATCGCCCCTGACTGAGACCCTCCTCGTACACCCGGCGGGTGATCGACTTGTTGAGCTCCAGCGACTCAGCGCTGACCTCGTCGGACGCATGGGCCCCCGGCGGAATTGCGCCGGTGAGAGCGACGAAGGTTGCCGCTGCGGACAGCAGGATGTTGGACGTTTTCATGATCAGCTCCGAAACGCGGAATCGCGTGCTGCGGAGGATGAGTCATCGTGCGGCGCGCTCGCGCCCCCTTGGTGTCGGTTGGGCGCGGCGCTGGGAGGAGTGGAGGCTGCGCAGTGACGAGAGCGTGCCGTGCATCGGTACGCATGCGCTCTTTCCGTCGGCATGTGGTTCGTCGTACTCCCGCATGCGAGCTGGAATTCGCGCCGGGGCCGGTCTGCCGCGGTGCAATCGGCGCGCGTGGCCACGCAGATCGAGGCGCGTCCACGGGCAAGGCCGGGTCTCCTGCAACGGCTGCGCTGGCCGCTATGGGGGCAATGAGCGGTCGAGATCGCCGTCCTGGGTGAAGGCGCGCGGCCTGCTGCCTGGCCCGTGAGAAAGCGAGCCGCGCGGAAAACGGCGCTCAGCCAAGCAATACGTCGAGCGCCGCCCGATAGCGGCGGCTGCCGTTCACCTGCGCGCCATTCTTGAGGAGAACGACGAAGTCGCCATTGAACAGCGGCTGCACTTCGCGAATCTGGGCGATGCTGACGATGGCCGCCCGCGATACCCGGATGAAGCGTTGCGGGTCCAGGCGGGACTCGAGGCTGGCCATCGTCTCGCGCAGCCGGTGCTGTTTCGCCCCTGTGTGGATCTGGGCGTAATTTCCCGCGGCGACGATGCGATCGACTTCGTCGATGTCGATCAATCGAATGCGACTCTCGGAACGGATGGCGAGTCGCGCGGGGTAACGCTGCAGTTCTCCCCGATCCATCGACTTCAACGCCTCGGCAACGCGATGGACGAAGCCGTCATCGGGATGGGCCAGGTGGGAGCGAGCGCGCTGCAGTGCGCGGCGCAAGCGTTCCGGGTCGATCGGCTTCAGCACATAGTCGAGCGCCTGCGCATCGAACGCGCGCACGGCGTGTTGGTCGAATGCGGTCACGAACACGACCGCGGGCATGCGGTTTCCGCCGATGGCTTGGATGACGGCAAACCCATCGAGTTCGGGCATCTGCACATCGAGGAAGACGAGGTCCGGCGAAAGCGCGCTGATCGCCGAGATCGCCGCGCCACCGTCACCGCACTCTCCGACGACGTCGATGTCCGCCTCCGGCCGCAGCAGCCGCGCTATCCCGCGGCGGGCGATCGGTTCATCGTCAACGATCAGTACGCGGAGGGTCATGGGGCCGTGCGCCAAGGCAGCTCGATTTCGGCGATGACGCCGCCGTCAGCGGAATTTCGCACGTCGAAGCGCTGCCTGTCCGCATACAGCAAGCGCAACCGCGCCCGGGTGTTCGCCAGGCCGACGCGTTCGGTCGCCGCCGGTGGCAGGCCTCGGCCGTCATCGACGACGCACAGCAGGAGGGAGTCGCCCTGCCGTTCCGCTCTGATTTCCACGCGCCCCGGTCCGGCGCGCGTGGCCAGCCCATGGCGCAGCGCGTTCTCGACCAGGGGTTGGAGTATCAGGTTCGGAACCCGCGCCTGGAGAACCTGATCGGGAATGAGGACCCGGTAGCTCAAACGCTCGCCGAAACGGGCCTGCTCGATCTCCAGATAGCTCTCGAGAAAGCCGATCTCTTCGCCGAGCGTCACCTCGTGCGTCTCGGTGCCGTCGAGCGAACGGCGCAGCAACGCGCTGAGCTGCAGGAGGATCCGGTCTGCCGAGTCGACATTCTCGTGCATCAGCACCGAGATCGTGTTGAGGGCGTTGAAAAGAAAGTGCGGCTGCAGCTGGAGGCGCAATGTCTGCAGGCGGGCATCGGCCAGCTGTGCTTCGAGGCGGAGTTGCCGGCGATCCTTTTCCCGGGCGGTCCGCACGAGTCGCTCGACATGTGCCACGGCGACGATCAGCCAATAGACCGGGAGGTTCAGCAGCAGCGTCGTGCCCAGCAGCCGGCTGAAGGTACCGAGCCAGGTGGGTTCGACCTGGGTCGCACCGACGACGGGCGCCGCCAGCGCGAAGAGCGCCAGGTTGGCCAGGGCGCAGGTTGCCGAAGCGACGCCGTGCACCGCGAGCGCGCCAGGCAAGCGCGGTCGCTGGAGCGGGAACCGCGCCTGGAGTCGCAGCGCGACCGGCGTGAGCGCCGCCCAGACTGCGGCCCAGACGAGCCAGATGGCACTGGCTCGTGCCCACGACACCGGTTCGCCGCGCACCTGTGCGGCAACCCAGGCCTGCCCGGCCAGGAGCATCGCGACCAGCGTCCACGCTGCAAGAATGGCCATGCTCCGGCGGCCGATTCCGGCTCCGTTCTCCGCCACCGGCCGCGACGCTTCGTACCCTTCTCTTGCGATCTGTGCCACCGGCCGTGCTGCCTCCAGTCGCCGGCCCTGTCGCCGGCGTCGGCAGCATACCGAATTGCTTCATCAGCAATATTCACCTGCACGACGACGTGCAGGTGGATTGCTCATGATGGCGCACGCGTGGACAGCGGTGGCGAAGCCCCTGCCAAGTCGACGCAGCCGTGCCCTTGACCCTGGTTTTGCGGTTCTCAAAGGACAGGTCGGTGTCGCTGTCGACGCTGCAAAGAAACGCTTGCCGTACGCAGCGCTGGATGAAGTGAGAGCAACCGCCGCTGCCTGATGGGAGGCGGCGGTAACGGATCGTGGTCATGGAGAGAGCGTGGCCAATAAGGCACTGCGGCGCATGCAGGCGGTTCCCGTAGAGGCGTCGGAAGAATCCGACTTGCATGTCCCAGGGATGTGTTCTGGGCGCTTTGGCGCATGCGGACGCCTCCTGTAGAGGCGTCGCGAGTCCGAATTGTGGGTGTCCTTAATGAGTCACCGCAGCGCCATCGGATCGGCGGGCCCGTCGGCGCGGCAGCATCAGCGCCGCGCCGCCTGCAGCATGGCCGCCATTTTTTCGTGAATCAGCGTGACGGCCTTGAGCGGGCGCAGCATCACCTTGAACTCCGTGATGCGGCTCGCTGCGTTCCAGCGAATCAGATCCACGCCGTTGATGGCGATACCGTCGAGTTCGAGTTCGAACTCCAGCGCCGCGTCGTGTTCACCGTAAAGTTCACGTCGATAGCGAAACGAGTCATTGCCGAATACGGCGAGCGCGGCGGCGAGATATGCCTTGGTGATGGGCTTGCCGAGCTGGGGCGTGTGTATCACGGGCGAATGGAATACCACGTCGTCGGCCAGAAGCGCGTCGAGTCCGGCGGCATCGCGCTCGTTGACGAGGCGATGCCAGCGGGCGATGGGCTCGGGGGTCATGCGTCCTCCTCCAGCAGTGATGGTGCGGCGCCGGCTCGCTGGCGCTGTGCCGCGAGCCGGCGGAGTAGTCATTCGCGGAACGCGCGAATGATGTCCGTTTGTAGCAGGAAGACCCCGGCGCGGTCACGCCGGCGTGATGCCGATCCGCAGGCAACCGCCGGCAGTCCGCCTGCTCCACGGTCGACCGGTCGGCGAGGACGCGCCCGCAGGGCCGCCGACCTGCTGAGATCCCGGTGTCAGCAGCGCGCCGGTACGCTGGTCGCTCGCAACGGCGCAATGGAGAACACCCATGAAGGCGCAACAGAGGAAAGGCGCAACAGAGGACACCCATGAACACCGCTCGCAACGGAGGACGCTCGCAACGGAGCGCAACGGAGGACACCCATGAACACCACGCCGATTGCCGCCCGGTTGGTCGAGCTCTGCCGGCAGGGCCAGTACGAGCAGCTCCAGAACGAGCTCTATGCAGACGACGCCGTCAGCATCGAGATGGTCGGGCTACCGCGGAGGCGTTGGGCGACGTGAGCGGGCTGGCGGCCATCCGCGAGAAAGGACGCCGCTGGGCCGGCAACATCGTCGAGATCCACGGCGGCGGCGTCAGCGATCCCGTCGTCGCCGGGGAGTGGTTCAGCGTGGCGATGGGCATCGATGCGACCTTCAAGGAGCGCGGACGCATGCCGATGAAAAAAATCTGCGTCTTCCGCGTCCGCAACGGCAAGATCGTGCACGAGCAGTTCTTCTACCCGGTGGCGTGAGACCGGCGCCGTTGCGTTCGCGATGAGGGCGCCGCGGCCCGCGCCGCAAGTTTTTTCCGAGGCTGAAGCTCTCTCTGTCGAGCGGTGCCGGCTGCTTCATTGATGCCGGTATGCCCGTGTGCCGCCAACGCCTGCCGACAGTGAGAGCAATGCCGCAAGGCGACACCGTTCGGGACAACCACGTCATCTTCGGAGGAATCGAAAGGCGACGGAATCATCGGGCCTGAGTGCTGGTGCGGTCGATCGGTTCGCGACTGGCAGTGCCATCACGCCGGCTAGTCCCCGAAGCGTCGGCCGGCCGAGCACAGATCATAGACGGCGTTGTCGAGTTTGCTGCGCTCCTCGAATGACAGGTTCATGGTGTTCTTTCGCCGCTCGTTCGCTAACCGTTTTGCTTCGGCACACGCCTCTTTGCGGTCCACGACCTCTGCGCTGTCGTTCACTCGCCGGGATGCCCCGCATCCGGTTCTGGAATAGTAGACGTAGCCGTTCGGCTTCCTGCACCGGAGCGCAAGTTCCTTCGGATTGGCAGGAGGCGGCTCGTCCGTCTGCAGCGGCGGCGCGGTAGCGCTAGTCGGCGGAGCGGCATGCGCCTTGTTTCGATCGTCCGACAACAATGCCCGCGCTTCGTCCGGACTCAGGCCCGCCTGGTAGGCCGCTGCATTGAATTTCTCTTCGTCGGTGAGTGTGGGCCCAGCGGCGGTTCTGGGGATCTGCTCCTTGCTGCCTTTCGGGCAAGGGACTTGCTGATAGGTCACCGACCCGTCGGAACCCGTGCATTTGTATGCGCCGGCGATTGCGGGGTCGACAGCATTGGCCAGGACGAGCGCGCCGATGGCGCCGGTAAAAAGCTTCTTGATCATGTGAGTCCCAGAATGCGGCAGTCGATGTACGAATCTGCCGCCGGGGTGCGAGGCCTCTCATGAGGCGTCGGGCGAGCAACCTGAGCTCCGGCCCGGGGAAATTCGGGACACCCACAATTCGCCGGGCGGAGGGAAATTCGGGACACCCACAATTCGCCGGGCGGCGGAAATTCCGAAATTCAGGACACCCACAATTCGCCGGGCAGGGAGGACGGAAATTCAGGACCCCCACAATTCGCCGGGCAGGGAGGACGGAAATTCAGGACCCCCACAATTCGCCGGGCAGGGAGGACGGAAATTCAGGACCCCCACAACTCGCCGTGCAAAGCAGCTGTCCATACGAGCCGTCCGGTAGACGCTGGTTCGAGCGGATTCCACGCGCGGTCCGATACCTGGTCGCCCAGCTGCCGCTCGGCGAGCCTGTCATCGACGGTGCCCTTCGGGTCCGGAAGCGCTTCGCGAAAGCCATGCACTTCGGTCTACTCGAAGGTGCCGGCGAACAGGCGGTCCACCGCCGGGCAGCCCGCGTCGTAGTCGCTCTGATATTTCGCCAGATCGGCCGCAGTGATCGTCGGCAGTCCGTTCGCCGACAGGGAATGGTCGTAGTTGGCGCGCACATTGCCCGCGTCGTACGCCGCGGTGAAGGCGGCGAGATCGGTCGCGTCGAGCACGTGGTCGGCGTTGAAGTCGGCGCGACAGAACCCGGCCGGCGTCGAGCCGGCGTCGTCCGGCCGCGCCGCGTTGTCGCGTTCGTCGCGATCGAAGTAGCCGTCGCCGTCGCGATCCACGCCCATGCGGTATTGCGCACCGCCCGGCACCACGGTGAAGGTCACGGGTTCGGCCGCGCTGGCGGCGGCCCGCAGCGCGGCCGGCGTCGTCGGCGCGTTCTCGCGGTCGCTCAGCATCACGGCCTGGGTCGCATACACGTAGCCGCGGGTAGCGCTGTGCGCGACCACGCCGGCCGAACCCGCATCGGACTGGGCGAGATAGGCATTCAAGCGCGCGATCAGCGCGGAATCCTCGTTGTTCGCACCGTTGAACGTGATCTGCTTGCCGACGGTGGCGAAGGTCTCCGTGTCGAACGTCAGCAGGAAAGCCTCGACGTCGCGGCGGGCCTGGGCCGCCGTGGCGGGCGGCCCGAAGTTGAAGCCGACCTGCAACAGCGCGCCGAGCGAGTCGAACTCGGAATCGCTGTTGAAGCCGAAGCCGCGCAGATTGGTCTGGCTGGTCCTGGACCAGCCCAGCTTGTCCCACAGCCCGCGCAGCTGCACCGCCTTCATCGGCTGCGGCGCCAGGGGCAATTGCGGATTGTCGACGATGTTGCTGGTGCCCAGCGGCAACGCATGGCAGACCGTGCAGGGGCCGCCGCCGAGCGTCGGCTGGTTCTGGAAAATGTTCCTGCCATTGGCCGGATTGCCGTTGCCCCCGGTGACGGCGAGGCTGGCCGGCAGACTGCCGTCGGCGGCGTGGTTCGGATTCGGCGGATAGGCCACGAGCGCGAGGAAGTTCTGCAGCTTGGTCATGTCCGCGGCGCTCGGCTCGGTGTCGCGGCCTTGCAGGCCGACGAATGCGGGCGAGAACGCGGCCACGTCGTGCCGGTCGCCGCGCCAGTGCATGGCGCCGGCGTTGACGATGCCCTGCAGGCTCTGGGTCAGCATCGGTCCCTTCATCGGATGCCAGACACCGCAGCTCTGTCCCGGCGGGCAGGGAAGATCGACGGCCTTGAGCGCTCCCTGCGGATCACCAAGGTCCCAGGCCAGGAAATCGGATTTCGCGTCGACGTGGCAACTGGCGCACGCGATCTGGCCCAGGCCGCTGCTCGTGTGCGTGCCGTACAGCAGAGGCCGGCCTTCCCTGATCGCCTGGGGCGTGGGATCGAAGAATGCCGTGCGGCCGAGTTCCTGCTGCGCGGCCGTGTCGATGCGCGAGATCGTCGCATCGAAGCGATTGAGCACGTACAGGCGCGAACCACTGGCGTTCAAGGCGAGGCCGGTCGGGCCCTGGCCGACATTGATGCGTGCCGAGCGCGCGCCCGAGGCATCGGTCACGATGACGTTGTTCGAGCCCATGCCGGAGACGAAGGCGCGCCCGTCGGCCGGATGCCAGACGATGCCGCGCGGATCGCCGAGCGACTGCTCGCGCACGTCCTGCGGCACGCGGCGCACGGTGTAGTCCAGATGCGGGTTGAGATCGGCGACCTGGGTCAGTGCGACGTTGGCCGGGTCGAACGAGCCGATCTGAACACGCAGGAAAATGCTCTGCACCTGGGGTTCGAAGCGCACCTGATTGAGCGCCTCGGTGCCGACCGCGGCGACGCGGCCGTCGGGTTTCACGGCCAGCGCCATGACGGTCGTCATCAGGCGGTCGGCGTAGCTCACGGCGAGGCTGCCTGTAGCGATGACGGCGACGTCGTGGTCGAGCACGTTCCAGCCGACCAGGTTCGACCAGTTGCGGTTGTTGCCGTCCAGCCACTGACCGGCGGCGGTGCGGCGCACGATCTGGGCGACGCGCGGCGCGGCGCCATTGGCGGGGAGCTGCGGCGGATCGAACGCGGCGCCGCTGTTCGGCGGCGGATTCTGTCCGGCGTAGGGCCCGGCCGGATTGGACACGGCGGGAATGTCCACGACGCTGGTGGCGTTGCCGGATTCGAAGAACGCGACATAGACCCGGCTGCCGTCCGGCGCCAGCGCCAGCGCCCGCGGGCGGCGTCCCTGCAAGGCCACGACGGTCGGTGCGGCGCCGAGGTCGGCCGGGTCGTAGCGCTTGACCTGGTTCGCTTCGGCAATGCTGACAAAGGCGCGTTGTGGATTTCCGGCAAACACCACATCGCCGGGTTCGTCCCCGACGTCGACGCTGCGGGTCACGCGCAGGGTCGTCAGATCGACCACGCTGATGTTGTCCGACAGGGCGTTGACGACCCAGGCCTCGGCATTGCCGCGCGCACGCACGCTGACCGGTTCGATGCCGACCGGGATCGACGCCAGCGGAGTCAGGCCGCCGTCGGCGGCGGCGACGCTGAAGACCTCCAGGCGCTGGTCGGCGGTGTTGACTGCCAGCAGGCGGCTGCCGTCGGGCGTCAGCTCCAGCGGGTGGACCTGCGCACTTTCCCAATCGACGACGCGGTTCTGCGCCATCGCAGTTCC
>JGI26525J50270_1001399_pt1 | contig 10585 bp, 10 predicted proteins | sample ThiBiot_300_biof_2_FD_50270 | JGI IMG/M metagenome (IMG submission 50270) | reverse complement strand
TCTCGTTGTAGATGTAGTACGTCGTGCTGATGGTGTCGCCCGTGGCGCTGTCGACGACCGCCGAGAGCAGCAGGTCGCCGCCGTAGGCGTCGTCGGGCGAGTAGTACGAGAGCGGCACGTCGGCCGTGAAGATCCCGGTGTCGTAGTCCCCGTAGAGGGACAGGTAGGCGTCCATGGTGTCGTAGCCGTCGCTCAGGCTCAGGTGCGTGAGGTCGTACGTGCCGGAGGCGGACCCGTCGTCGCCGAGGAACGCGTCCTCCTCGCCGAGGAACGTCACGGAGCCGTCATCCTCGACGGTCCCATAGCGGATGAACGCCGACGCGAGGTTGGCCGCCGTGTCGGGGTCGAAGAACCCCGTGATGGTGACGCCGTCGTCGCCGAACTCGACGGTCGCGTTCTGGTCGATGACCGGGCCCTGCGCGATCTCGCCGCCCTTGCCGTAGTAGGTGTTCAGGAAGTCGATCCACCCGCCGGAGTTGGGGAGCTCGCGGTAGGCCTCGTCGAAGTACGGCTCCGACGGCGGGAAGTAGATGGAGAGGCCCGTCGCACCCTTCGTCGCCTGCCCGTCGACCCGGTCGAGCACGGCGTCGTTGATGGCGCGCGTGAGGTCGTCAGCGGCATCGGCGGCAAACAGGAGGTCGACGCCCACCTGCGACGTGAAGATCGACAGGTCGGTCATGAAGCTGTCCTGGTCGGGGTCTGGGCTCTGCCCGAACCCGAGGGTCTGCGCGAGGCTGCGGCCGACCGTCGGGCCGATTCCCGCCGCGTTGTCGACGAGCACGTCGGTGAAGGCCTTGAGCGCGGCATCCACGGCGCCCATCTGCGTGAGGTCGATCTCCGCGAGGGTGATCTCGGCGTCGTCGCCCTCGTCCTTGGCCTGGGCCTCGAAGCCGTCGATGATCGAGCTCGCGAGCTCGTCGACGGTGGCACTGCCGTCGTCTGCGACGGCGTCGAACGCGCGGTAGTCCCAGCCGTGGCCGGGCTCGAGCTCCTGCGACGCGACCATGCGGTCGGCGTAGGGCGCGAGGCTGCTCGCGACCTCGTACGTCGCCATGAGGCACGCGTCGAAGCCGAGCAGGTCGAGCTTGGCGAGCCCGGCCGCGGCGAGCCCGTCGGAGATGCCCTCGCCGAGCTCCGCGAGCGTGAGGCTGTCGCCGTCGGACGACTCGTCGTCGCCCACGCCCGGCCAGGATGCGCCGTGGTCCGAGACCACGAGCGCGTAGTGGTCGGCGGGGTAGTTCTGGATCCCGTAGGAGACGAAGTCGGCGAGCACCGCGGGGTCTCCCGTGTTGACGTCGCCCTTGTCGTCGAGCACGGTCGCCGAGTTCTGCCCGATCTCGAGCACCTTGGCGCCCACCCAGTCGTCGAGGCCCAGCACGCCCTCGTCCGTGTAGTCCGCCGCGCGGTCGACGAGCGCGACGAGGTTGAGGCCCTTCTGGGTGCCCACGTCGCCGATCTCCTCGAGGTCGGTCATCATGTACTCCTCGAGGTTCGTGTCGGCGATGGAGTACGTGAGGATCGTCCACGAGCCCGACGCGTCGGCGGCGGGATCCTCGGGCGACGCGCTGCAGGCGGCGAGGGCCGTGACGAGTCCGAGGGCGGTGATGAGGGCAAGCGGTCGGGTGCGCACGGCGACAACACTAGGGGCCGGTAGCCTCGCCTCATGACCACGGCCACGACGACGCGCGGGTCGGGCGCGTGGGCGCTCATCCTCGCCTCCCTGCTGTGGGGCACGACCGGCACCGCGGCGAGCTTCCTGCCCGACTCGGTGAGCCCCCTCGCGGTCGGCGCGTCGACCATGGCGGTCGGCGGCATCCTGCTCTTCGTCGTGTCGGCGCGGCCCGCGCTCGCCGCGATCCGCTCGGCGGCGAGCCGGCGCTGGCTCCTGCTCGGGGCGGTCGGGGTCGTCGTCTACCCCCTCGCCTTCTACAGCTCGATGAACCTCGCGGGCGTCGCGATCGGCAACGTCGTCTCGCTCGGCACGGGTCCCGTCTTCGCCGCGCTCCTCGAGTGGCTGTTCGAGCGGCACCGGCCGTCGGCCCTGTGGGCAGGATGCACGGCCGCCGCCGTCGCGGGCGTCGTGCTGCTCGCCCTGGGCGGCGAGACGACCGGCGCGCCCGCCGTGGTCCCCGGCGTGCTCCTCGGCCTCGCGGCGGGACTCGCCTATGCGCTCTACACCTACTGCTCGAGCCGCGCGATCCGCGCGGGCGGCTCGTCCCGCGGCGTCATGGGCGGCATGTTCGGCCTCGGCGCCGTGCCGCTCGCGGTCGTGCTCGTCGTGCTGGGGGCGCCCCTGCTGCAGTCGTGGCAGACCGTCGGCATCGCCGCCTATCTGGCGATCGGACCCATGTTCGTGGCCTACCTGCTGTTCGGCGTGGGCATGCGCACGCTGCGCAGCAGCACGGCGACGACCATCACGCTGCTCGAGCCGTTCGTCGCGACGATCCTCGCGGTGCTCGTCGTGGGGGAGCGGCTGGGGCTCGTCGGGTGGGTCGGGCTCGGCCTCATCCTCGTCTCGGTAACTGTCGTCGCCACGGCTCGGCGCCCGGGTTCTGGCGGCGGCGCCCCTTAGTATTTCGGCATGGAACGAGACGACGAGGGTCGCGAGGTCTTGCCGACCGACTCCGACGAGGTGGTTCAGGGCCCCCGTCGTTCGACGTTCACGCCCCCGACCGCCCCCCAGCCGGTGCCGTCGCAGCAGGCCCCCGCCACCGACGACGACGCCCTCGCGGATGCGCTCGCGGCCGACCTCGGGCGCATCGCGTCCGGCCCCATCACCGTCGTCACGCCCGACACCGTCGTCCCGCCGGGCCCCGCCGTCTCGTGGCAGCCCACGATCGAGGTGCCGCCTACGGCACCCGAGCCCGTGCAGTCGGCGCCCGAGCCCGCTCCGTGGTCCGGCCTCGCCGCGCCCGATCCGACGACCCAGGCCGTGCCCGTCGTCGACGGGCCGCCCGCACGCAAGTCCCTCCCCGACGACGAGCTGAGCCGCTGGGTCGCCGAGGCGGGCGAGCGCCCCGGCGGCACGCTCGAGATCATCGAGCAGCTGCAGGCGCAGATGAAGCTCCGCGAAGATGAGGCACGCGAGTTCCGCGCGTGGGAGGACCGGATGCGGACGCTCGGCACGCCCGACGCGCTCGGCAAGGTCGCCGACGCCGGCCCCCAGTTCAGCGGAGTTCTCCCCGAGGTGGCTCCCGCGCCCGAGACGGGCTCCTTCGTGCTCCCGGAGAACCCCGTCGCCGACTGGCCAGCCCCCGACTTCCCCGAGCCCACGCAGCCCGCCGCGGCCGCGCCGCCCGCGCCCGCGCCGCAGCTCCCCGCGTGGGACGTGCCCGCCCCGAGCGCGTCATGGTCGCCCGCCGCGTGGGACGAGCCCGCCGCCCCCGCGGTCGAGCCCGAGATACCGTCGCCGAGCGCACAGGCCGAGGCGCTCGCGCAGGCGCCCGCGCCCGCACCCCAGACGCGCGCCCCGTTCGACTGGGCGGCGCCGACCGGTCCCGTCATCACGTCGACGCCCGGAGCCGTCGCGCCGCCCGCGCCCGCCCCGCTCGTCGAGCCCGTGCGGTCCGCGCCCGCCCCGAGCCTTCCCGTGGCGGACGACGAGGTGGTCATCCCCATCCTCGAGCCGGCCACGGAGCCCGAGCCCGTCGTCGAGCCCGAGCCCGAGCTCACCGTCGAGGAGATCCCCGACGGCCCGCCGCCGCTCATCGAACCCGGCAAGTTCGGCGGACCGCCCATCCTGCCGTCGCAGACGCGCGCCGCGGCCCCGCTCGCCGAGGATGACGACGACCCCGAGCCCGGCACGCCCGCGTTCGACTGGACCTCGCCCGGGCCGCCGCCCGTGCGCGAGCCCGTGCGCGAGTTCAGCTTCGACGCGCTGCTCTCCGAGGAGCCGCCGCGCGACGACCCCGAGCCCGAGCCCGCCGGCGAGGCCCCCGAGGCGCTCTTCATCGAGCCCCTGCCCTTCGCGGCGGGGGAGCCGATCCCCACCGACACGGGATCCATCCCCGTGGTCGACCAGGCGTACGACGAGGAGCTCGACGACGACGTCGACGAGACCGACCGCGCGTTCGCCGGCATCCTCGGCCCCGTCTCGGTCGACACGTCGGGCATCGCCGCCGTCAACCAGTCGATCTCGCCGCCCTCGGGCCCGATCTCGACCGTGCGCATCCCGGCCGACGAGCAGGTGCTCTACGACGACGAGCCCGTGCGCCAGCCCGTGTTCAGCATCGAGCAGACCGGCCCCGAGCCGACTCCCGTCGACCATCGCGTGGGCCGCGCGGCCAGGCTGTTCTGGCTGTGGTTCGCGGCGAACTCCTCGATCCTGAGCGTCGGCCTCGGCGCGACGGTCTTCGCGATCGGCATGAGCCTGCGCCAGTCGATAGTGTCCGTGCTCGCGGGTGTGGCGCTGTCGTTCCTGCCGCTCGGCCTCACGACCCTCGCGGGCAAGCGCAGCGGGCAGCCGACCATGATCGTGTCGCGCGCGTCGTTCGGCCTCATCGGCAACGTCGTGCCGGCCCTCGTGGCCTTCGTCGTCCGCATCTTCTGGGGCGCGGTGCTGCTCTGGCTGCTGGGCTCGTCGATAGCCGTCGTCATCGTCGGCGCGGGGCTCGACGGCGTGCTGGGCGAGAGCCAGGTGCTGCTCGTGTCGCTCGCGGGGGCGTTCCTCGTCGCCGTGCTCGTCGCGTTCGCCGGCTACCCGCTGTTCGCGCGCATCCAGCTCGTGCTGAGCGTCGTGTCGGGCATCCTCATCATCGGGCTCATCGCGCTCACCTACCAGTACATCGACATCCCGCAGGCGCTCACGGTGCCCGACGGGCCGTGGCTGCTCACCATCACGGGAGCCGTCCTCGTGTTCAGCTTCGTGGGCCTCGTGTGGGCGACGAGCGGCGCGGATGTCGCGCGCTACCAGCGCACCGACTCGAGCGGCGCCTCGTCGATGCTGTGGGCGACGTTCGGCTCGACCCTCCCGAGCTTCGTGCTCATCGGCTACGGCGCGCTCCTCGCCGCGTCGGACAAGGGGGTCGCGAGCGGCTTCCTGCTCTCGCCCCTCGACACCCTCTCGCGCATGCTCCCGATCTGGTACCCGGCGCCGCTCATCGCCGCGGCGGCGCTGAGCCTGCTCTCGGGCGTGACGCTGTCGGTCTACTCGGGCGGCTTCGCGCTGCAGGCCGTGGGCGTGCGGCTCAAGCGCCAGTGGTCGATCATCGTCGTCGCCGTGCTCGTGGGCGCCCTCGCGCTCCTGCTGGGCTTCGGAGTCGCCGGCGGGCTCACCGAGCTCTTCCGGGATGCGGCGACGACCCTCGCGGTGCCGGTCGCGGCGTGGGCGGGGATCTTCGCCGCCGAGACGATGATCCGCAACCGCAGGTTCGAGGGCCAGTCGCTCGTGCGCCGCGGCGGCGTGTACGCCGACGTGCGCTGGGTGAACCTCATCGGGCTCATCCTCTTCACGGCCATCGGCTACGGGCTCACGACGGCGACGATCTCGTGGCTGAGCTGGCAGGGCTACGCATTCCCGCTGCTCGGCATCCCCGTCGACAGCGACCTGGCCGGCACCGACCTCGGCGTGCTCGTCGCGCTCGCGCTCGGGCTGCTGCTGCCGATCGTCGCGGGCATCCCCGCCATCCGCAAGCAGGAAGCGGCTCGCGCCCCCGAATAGACTGGGTGGATGCCCACCACCGTCGCCGATGTGACAGCCGCAGTCGAGCGCCTGTGGCCCGCAGCGGGTGCTGAGCCGTGGGACTCCGTGGGCCTCATCGCGGGCGACCTCGACGCCCCGGTCGAGTCGATCCTGCTGGCCGTGGACGCCGTGCTCGACACCGTCGACGAGGCCCTCGAGCTCGGTGCGGGCATGCTGCTCGTGCACCACCCGCTGCTGCTGCGCGGCGTGACGACGGTCGCGAGCGACAGGTACAAGGGCGCCGCGCTCACGCGGCTCATCCGCGGCGACTGCGCCCTGCTCGCGGCGCACACGAACGCCGACGTCGTCGCGACGGGCACGTCCGCCTCGTTCGCCGCCAAGCTCGGTCTCGTCGACGTGCGGCCGATCGTGCCCGCCGCCGACCCCGCGCGCGGCATCGGGCGCGTCGGCACGCTGCCCGCGCCCACGACGCTCGGCACCCTCGCGCGCGCCCTCGGCGACATCCTCCCCGCGACCGCGAGCGGCATCCGCGTCTCGGGGGAGTTCGACGCCCCGGTCTCGACTGTCGCGCTGTGCGGCGGGGCGGGCGACGCGTACCTCTCCCACCCCGAGGTGCTCGCCGCCGACGTGTACATCACGAGCGACCTGCGCCACCACCCGGCGTCCGAGGCGCGCGAGAACGCCCGTGCGTCGCGCGGCCCCGCGCTCATCGACGTGTCGCACTGGGCGAGCGAGTGGCTGTGGCTCGAGGCTGCGGCCGCCGAGCTGCGCGCGGAGCTCCCGGGCGTCGAGGTCACGGTGAGCGAGCTGCGCACCGACCCGTGGGATTTCACGATCATCCAATGAGAGAAGCACACCGATGGCACTGAAAGCCGCACCCGAAGACCAGGCGCTCTTGCTCGAGCTGCAGGCGTTCGACACCAAGCTCGCCCAGCTCGACCACCGCGCGAAGACCCTGCCCGAGCTCGCGACGATCGCGGGCTTCGCCAAGGATGCCGACGCGCTGCGCCTCACACTCGCGACCCAGAACGGCGCGCTCGAAGACACGCGCCTCGAGCTCTCACGCGTGGAGTCCGACGTGCAGGTGGTCGAGCAGCGGATCGCCCGTGACTCCGAGCGCCTGCAGGGCAGCTCGTCGGTGAAGGACGTCTCGGCGCTCGAGCAGGAGCTCGCGGCGCTGCGCAAGCGCCTCGGAGACCTCGAGGAGATCGAGCTCAGCGTCATGGAGAAGCTCGAGGAGCAGCAGGTGCTCGCGGACAACTCGGCGTCGGCGCTCGAGGCGCTCGTCGCGCGCTCGGCCGAGGTCGAGGCCGAGCGGGATGCCGCTCTCGCGTCGATCGCCGCGGAGCGCACGGCCGCGGCCGGAGGGCGCGCCGAGATCGAGGCGCGCGTTCCCGCGGAGCTCCTCGCCCTCTACGAGCGCCAGCGTGCCCGCTACGGCGTGGGCGCGTCCCACCTGCGCGGCGGCGTGTCGCTCGCGTCGGGCGTGAAGCTGCTCGAGAACGAGATGGCCGCGATCCGGGCCGCGGCACCCGACGACGTCATCATGTGCGCGAGCAGCGAGGGGATCCTCGTGCGCACCGCCGAGTCGGGGCTGTAGCGCACCAGCCCCCGCCCCAGTTGCGGAGGATGGCGCGCTGCGGTCTGCGCGAGCCGCGGTCGCACGGCGGCGCGGCGTCCTCCGGAACGGCGGGAGGAGGGGCCTGGGAGGCTGGCGGCTAGCGGCGCGAGCTCGCGCGCACGTGCATCCTCTCGCCCTGGCGGCCGAAGAGGCTCAGGAACTCGACGGCCCTGTCGTCGGCGCGGCCGAACCAGTGCGGCGTGGTCGTGTCGAACTCGGCCGCCTCGCCCGCGGGCAGCACGAGGTCGTGCTCGCCGAGGATGAGGCGCAGCCGCCCCGAGATCACGTAGATCCATTCGTGGCCCTCGTGCACCTTGAGGTCCGGCTCACTGCGCGCGCTCGTGGCGGAGATGAGGTGCTTGAACGCCTGCAGGCCGCCCGTGTTGCGCGAGAGCGGGATGATCGTCTGCCCGCCGTGCTGCACGGGCCGCAGGTGGATGCGCGGGTCGCCCGTCTGCGGGGCCCCCACGAGCTCGTCGAGCGGCACCCCGTGCGTGCGCGCGAGCGGCAGGAGCAGCTCGAGCGTGGGCTTGCGGTGGCCGGACTCGAGGCGTGAGAGGGTGCTCACCGAGATGCCCGTCGAGGCGGAGAGCTCCGCGAGGGTCACGTGCCGTTTGAGCCGGAGGGCGCGCAGCCGGCCACCGACCTCGGCGAGGGTGTCGTTTGCCATAGCAGCAACATAGCTTGTCGTCTCATGCCACGGTGGCGGAGCATCGGGGTATGATGGAACAGTATGACGTGGTGATCATCGGCGGCGGTGCGGCGGGTCTCTCGGCCGCGACGGTGCTCGGGCGGTTCCGCCGCTCGGTGCTCGTGGTCGACGCGGGCGAGCCGCGCAACGCGCCCGCGGAGGGCGTGCACAACTTCCTCACGCGCGACGGCATGCCGCCCGCCGAGCTGCTCGCCGCGGGGCGCGCCGAGGCCGAGGGCTACGGCGTGCGGATCGAGCGCGGCGCGGTCACGTCGGCGCGGCGCGACGACGGCTTCGTGCTCGGGACCACGCTCGGCGAGGTGCGCGCGCGGCGCATCCTGCTCGCCTCGGGCACCGTCGACGAGCTGCCCGCCGTCGAGGGGCTCGCGGAGCGGTGGGGGCACGACGTCATCCACTGCCCGTACTGCCACGGCTGGGAGGTGCGCGACCGCCCGATCGGGGTGCTCGGCTCGCCGCACCAGGCGATGCTGTTCCGGCAGCTGAGCGATCGCGTGATCTTCTTCGGCGACGACGACGGCCTGCGGGAGCGCGGCATCACGGTCGTCGAGGATGCCGTCGAGGGCATCGTTGTGCGTGACGGCAGGCTCGCGGCCGTGCTCGCCGGGGGAGTCGAGCACGCGGTCGAGGCCCTCGCCGTGGCCACGCGCCTGCACGCCCGTGCCGGGATGCTCGCGGGAGTCGGCATCGAGGCGGTCGAGCATCCCGCGGGGATCGGCACGCACGTGCCCGCCGACCCCCGGGGCCAGACGGCCGTGCCGGGCGTGTGGGCGGCCGGGAACGTGACCGACCCCATGGCGCAGGTGGTCGTCGCCGCGGCGCAGGGGATGATGGCGGGGGCGGCCATCAACGGCGACCTCGTGCTCGCGGGGTAGGCTTTCCCTCCGAATGGGTCGGCAAGACGGCCGCGTGCCTGGCGACAGGCACGAGGAACGTCCGGGCTCCACAGAGCAGGACGGTGGGTAACACCCACCCGGGGCAACCCGCGAGAACAGTGCAACAGAAAGCAGACCGCCGGCGCCGCAAGGCGCGGGTAAGGGTGAAACGGTGGTGTAAGAGACCACCAGCGGCCGTGGTGACACGGTCGGCTAGGCAAACCTCGTCCGGAGCAAGGTCAGACAGGAAGCGTCACGGGTGGCTCGCCCAGCTTCCGGGTAGACCGCTAGAGGCGTGCGGCAACGTACGTCGTAGATAGATGGCCGTCCAGCGCCGCAAGGCGTGAACAGAACCCGGCGTATCAGCCGGCCCATTCGCCCCGCCCCCGTGGCAGACTCTGACCATGGCCGAGGAGTACACGCGCCCCGGGTGGTATCCCGATCCGCAGGGCTCGGGTGAGCGCTGGTGGAATGGCGCGTCGTGGAGCGACACCCGCCGCGGCGCCGCGGCGGCCCCGCCCCCGCCCGCGGCCCGGCCGGACCCCTACGCGAGGCCCACGACGGTCGTGCCGAGCGGCGCCACGGTCGACCTGAGCCAGAACCGGTTCGCGCTGCTCGCCATCATCCTCGGGTTCGTCGGGCTGTTCGCGTCGATCACGGGGCCGGCGGCGATCGTGCTCGGGCTCCTCGGCATCCGCCAGGCCCGGCGCCTCGCGGCCGGGGGCAGGCCGTTGTCGAGCATCGCGATCGCCGCGATCGGCGTCGTCCTGGGGGCCATCGCGACGGTCATCCTCATCACCTCGATCGTCGCCGTCATCGCGGCGATCACCGTGAGCTACACGCCCTAGGTCAGCGCTTCTCGAGCAGCCCCTTGAGCGTCGCGAGGTCGGTGACTATCGCGATCGCGTCGGCCTCGTAGGCGTCGTCGGACATGTCCGGCTGCCGCCGCAGCGTGAAGACCACCTCGCTGCCGCCCTCGGCCTCGATCACGCGCACGGGGTTGTAGAAGGTGTCTCCGTCGGCCGTCGTGACCCAGTGGTCGAGGATGCCGTACGGGTTGTTCTCCGCCATCTCGACGCTCACCCGGCCCATCGGCGAGTCCGACACCCACTGGCCGTCCTCGTAGGCGATGCCGGCGGAGAGCCCCGCCGCCCACTCGGGCAGGTTCGCGGGGTTGGACGCGTAGTCGTAGACGGCGTCGACGGAGCGGCGGATGTGCACGCTCAGGTGTTGCGAATCCATGACTCGATTGTGCGCGCCCGCGCGGAGGCCTGTCGATAGGCTTGGCGCGTGACGGATGCCACGGCGGCAGCGATCGCGGGGGAGCTCGCCCTGCTCGATCCTGCCCTGCGCGCCGACCGCGACACGGCCTCGCGCCTCATCGACCCCGAGTTCGTCGAGGTGGGCCAGGGCGGCCGCCTGTGGGACCACGCCGCGATCCTCCACGAGTTCGGCAGCGCGTCGAGCATGCCGCACGTCATGGTCTCGGAGATGGATGCCCGCCGCCTCGCCGACCACCTCGTGCTCGTGACGTACGTCTCGACCATCGAGAACCGCAGCGTGCGCCGCTCGTCGATCTGGCGCGACTCCGACGTCGGCTGGCGCGTCATGTTCCACCAGGGCACGCGGATTGACTGAGCTCGTCGCCCGCCTGCGCGCGGCGGGCTGCGTCTTCGCCGAGGATGAGGCGGCGCTCCTGCTCGCCGAGACCGACGACCCCGCCGAGCTGGAGCGGCTCG
>JGI26525J50270_1001367_pt1 | contig 10820 bp, 10 predicted proteins | sample ThiBiot_300_biof_2_FD_50270 | JGI IMG/M metagenome (IMG submission 50270) | reverse complement strand
CGAACCGCACGCTCCCGTACTTCTTTCGGAAAATTTGCTGACTTGCTCATTGCTCCATCCTCTCAAGAGATGGAGTCTCCGGGAAAGCCGGGGCGGTTCAGAACATCCGGAGCTGACGATTGCCGAGGCCTTGGAGCACGAGCAAGCGCATCTGATGCCTATGCCGGCACCGTTCGATGGCTACGTGGAACTGCCGGTGCGAGTCTCCAGCACGAGTTTGATCACCGTGGCGCGCAACCGCTACTCCGTGCCGTGCGCCTACGCGGGCCACCGTGTCAGCGTGCGGCTCTATCCAGAGCGGCTCGTCGTCGTGGCAGAACAGGACGTCGTCGCCGAACACGCGCGCGTGGTGGAGCGCGATCGTGTCGTCTACGACTGGCTGCACTATCTTCCACTCGTGGAGCGCAAGCCGGGCGCGCTGCGCAATGGCGCACCGTTCGCCCAGATGCCCGAACCTTTGTTGCGCTTGAGCCGCGCGCTGCTACGGCGCGAAGGCGGTGATCGCGTGATGGCTCAGGTGTTGGCCGCCGTGCCCGTTCACGGATTAGAAGCGGTGCTCGTCGCCGTGGAACTGGTCCTTGATACCGGCCGCCCCAGCGTCGAGCACGTGTTGAATGTGCTGGCACGCCTGCGCGAGGAGCCCGCTCCGGACATCGTCGCTACTGCCCTGACCGTCACGACCCCGCCACTGGCCGCCCCCGGTCGCTACGACAGCTTGCATGCGGAGGTGACACGTGACTGACCTCGTCGCTGAACTCAAGGCGCTGCGCCTGTATGGCATGGCCAGCGGCTACGCGGAACTGCAGCACCAAAGCACGGCCTCGCATCTGCAGATGGCCGATGCTCTCTTGCGCTCACTGCTTCATGCCGAGCGCACGGATCGGGGTCTACGTTCGATCCGATACCAGATGCACGCAGCGCGCTTCCCAGTGCATCGCGACCTGGCCGGGTTCGAGTTCGACCAATCCAAGGTTGAGCGTCGCCAGATCGAGCAGTTCGCCATGCTTGCGTTCACCGACAAAGCCGAGAACGTGGTGTTCCTCGGCGGCACCGGCACGGGCAAGACGCACCTTGCTACTGCGCTTGGCGTTCACGCCATCACCCAGCACGGCAAGCGGGTGCGCTTCTTCTCCACGATTGAACTCGTCAACACGCTGGAACTGGAAAAAGCCACTGGAAAACCCGGGCGCCTGGCCCACCAGCTGATGCATCTGGACCTCGTCATCCTCGACGAGTTGGGCTACCTGCCGTTCTCTCAGGCGGGCGGCGCGCTCCTGTTCCATCTACTGTCCAAGCTCTACGAGCACACCAGCGTCGTGATCACCACCAATCTGGTCTTCGGCGAATGGGCTCACGTGTTCGTCGATCCCAAGATGACCACCGCACTCCTGGACCGGCTCACTCACCATTGCCACATCGTCGAGACCGGCAACGAGTCTTATCGCTTCCGCCACAGCAGCAGCAAGGCCAAGGCTCGAATCAAAGCGCGTGAACAAAGCCGCGAAAGCGCGGCCAAGGAGGCTAACGACATACCTTCCTGAGCCAGAAACTCTACACTTCGAGCCGGCCTGGGGAGCTTCCCCTCGGCTTCCATCCCTGGTCAATCTTCAACGCGCAGGGATGGTCAGTCTTTAGCGCGCCCCGACATATATCAGCCCAACCTACAAGTCAGAAAAACTCGACGCCCCGACCATCGACGATCTCATTGATGTCTACGAGGACCGGATTCTCGGCTGGGTTCTGAAACCCGCAAAAGAAATCGCCGCTAAAGAACATGGCGGCCCGGCTGCATTGTGCCTGCTGCTTACGTACTTCGAGGGCGCTTGGTCGTACAAGGTTTGCGAATCCTCCAATGGGCGTTCGAGAGAGTTCTTCGTCAAGGGCTTCATCGACGTGTTCTCGTCTCCGCACAACAATGCCGGTGTGCTCACGCAACTTGGGGAAATTCTCTACAAAGACGCCCGGTGCGGCTTCTTTCACGAAGGCCTGTTTCGAGATCGCATCTATATCGCATCGATGAATACCGACATCGCAATAACGCTTCCCCGTGTCAATGGGGCAATCGATGTAGGCGGGAGAATTCAAACGGCGCTGATCGACGTTTCACGATGTGCTGCAGGCGTGGAAAAGCACTTCACCAAAACCATTGGGCACCTTCGAGACTCCGCCAACGCGACCTCTCGCGAAGCTTTCCGGAAATTCTTCAAAGCTCAGTGCGACTGGAGTAGTCCTGGACCGATCGTAGCACTGACCTAATCGGCCTTGCGCCGGTTGCTCCACCGCCTGCTATGCGCTTGACGGGTTCACGCAGTGGGTAGGGATAGCGTGGTCAGCCGATGATCGAGATCTTCGCTCCGACTTTCATGTGGAACCCATACGAGTTCTAGTCGACCGCTTTAGACGGCTGCGACGGTGGTAGCAACATGCCTCGGTCTGGCTTGCCTAGCGTTCATCCGGCGGTGTTCGACTCCTCGTTTCCGTTGAGCCAGAGTTCAAACTCCGGATCATCGGGATGGACGCGGACGCACTCAGGCAGGCGGAACAATCGGATCGCAAGAACCAGCCCTTCGTCGAGAGGCTCCATCGCTACCGGAAAATCTTGAGGGCAGCCCACCAGCAGAGAGGTCGGCAGCGGGTACGTTCCACAGCGGCCTAGGAAAAACTCCACATAGAGGCGCTGGTGGAAAAGTGTTGGCGGCAACTCCAGTGTCAGCGAACGGGCCCCGCCTTTGTTGAGGTTTTTGGCGCTTGGTGTGTATAGGACCGGCCATTTGGTCAGCACGGTGGCGATCCGATACGGCCGCGCGATGTCGTGCGTCGAGCGCCAAGGAATCGCGCCGCTGTCGTGGCCTGCGCCCCGCGCGTGAAATTCTCCGGAAGCGTGGTAGGACATCTTTACCGGGGCACCCTCGCTCGACGGTTTATGGACAACGGTCATGCCTTGTGGTGCGGGCGTGTGGGACCCACCAACCATTCTGTCGTAGCTCGACCAATACAAGTCTGGTCCTCTGCTGGCGAACCAGAACGCTGGCCGGATCGTTTCGTCAGTCCTGAAAGCGATTCTCAAATGAGCCATGGGTGCCGAAAGTGCCTCGCCGTACATGCCCGATGGTAAGGCACGCGCGCGCGCAGCGCGTATAGCGCAGCCCATCCCAGTCGCTACTTGTGCGGTCGTTGTAGTGGCCCTGGCCCGCGTGTGGTGCTGAGTCTAGGCCACCATTCTGACGTTCAGCGCAAGCTCGATGGGATTCACGGGTGGAGAAAATTCCGGACCGCTACCGATCTCCCACACCTCCTTCCCGACCAAGTTCTACTAGAACGGTCGACCAGTCAGACCAGCATGCGCACCTGCGTATTCCACCCAAGCTGGGCACCTATTCCGGTGAAAACTGGTTGGAATTCTTGTGAAGAATTGGCAGGGGGCGATTTTCCACTGGGCTGTTCTTTTCCTCTCGACTTAAATCCAGGCGGCGATTCAAAAAAACAGAGAGCGATGACCCGGTCTTCTTCCGAGACGGCCAGTCGTGAGGGCTTGTGCGCGCCGCTTGACGGACCAGCGATCGTCGTTAGGTTGGCCCATCCCTTACGATGAATGTTGGTGCAAACGCTAGGTTGTGAGACGAAGTCGCCGCACCTCCCGCCCCCGCGCGGCATGGCTGCTCGCCCGCGCCCGCACTCTCGTCTTCACCAGGATCTCTTGACGAACCCACCGCGCCCGCTAGGTTGGGTCCAACTTTCCACATGAGGCACCTCGTGGCTTCTCCCTTCCTTCTCGAAACGGACGCTTTCGCGCACGTCGCCGCTCTCCAGTCTGCCGGTGCACCGCGCCTGTTCATCCACTCGGACTTGCTGCTTGCGCTCGCCGTGTGGCAACCGGAGCCGGACGTGTGGGGTCAGCCCGCGCTGGTTGCGTCCCAGGCGGTCGACGCCGTGCAGGCGGCAAAGGTGGGCAGCTTGAACCAACAGTGGTTCGCGTCGATTTCCGTGGAAGACCAATTGGGCCTGGTGTATGCATCCCGGAACGCGGTCAGCATCGAGGTCAAAGGAAACCATCAGCCCATTGAGGCCTTTCTCCTTCACGCGGCGGTGGCGAGGGAGACGGTGGCGCGTTGCGAACCGTTGACCTGGCCCGCGCCGCAGCTCAGCCGCTTGGCTTGGGCCTCCCAGCGCACGCCGCTTCAGGAGGCCGTGAGCCGCTGCAACCAACCCGTTTTCATCCCTTACCTGTTGGCGGCGGGCGAGGACGTCCGGGCGCGGGACGCGCAGGGCGCAACCGCCTTGCACTGGGTCGCGGCGTCGCCGCGGAACGACGAAGGACCTTGCTATACCACCCGTGAGCTCGTAGAGGTGGGGGCCGACGTGCACGCGACGGATGCGCGTGGCCGCACGGCGATGGACATTGCCATGGGCCGGCACAACTGGCTCGCGGTGCGGGAACTCATGAACGGCGGGGCGCGCCCCACGGAGGAGCAGTGGCCCCGCATCGAGCGCCGCGCGGTCCGCGACACGTGGGAAGAGTGGGGAACCTGGAAAAGCCGGCGCGCGGCGGAAAACCTGGAACGCACATTGAGTTCGCTGGCGGCAGGGAACAGCCCGTGTGAGCGTCGGCGCCTTTGAGCGGCGAACCGATTGAGCATCACCTCGCACCTTCAGTTTTGACGATGCTGAACGCGGCTCCGTAAGGCTGGACGATCGAGGTCAAAGCGAAGCCCGTCCCGTATGCAGATGCCACGTTGGTCCGTTATCTATTTTGACGTGCCGATTCCGTTCGCTGCGGCCTTTGACGGTTTAGGCGGCGGGGGGAACTGAGATGTCGGCCATTTCGATGCGCTTCGGTCCACAAAGTGGCCTCGGTAGCCCAGCGCAACGAACGCAAGCCGGTAGAACAGATCCAAGCAGCGGAAGTAGCGGTTAAAATGCTTCTGAAGCTCGGCCGTCGCGTCCTCCAACAGTGCGCCGTGGGCTCCCTTGTTGCGCAGCGCATTCCACGCCACGATGTGGTCTTGGTGTAAGGCGCCTTGCTCCTTAAGCCGCTGCATGGTGTCTTTGGGTTTCGGCAACGCCGAATTTTCCAGGCTTCTAAGTATGGAATCGCGCACACGCTCGTTGATTTCTAGTTGCTCAATGGTCGGTTTGGCGGCATGCAGCGCTTCAGCGAAAACCACGTCGGTGTCGTGCTCGCTGTGGAAGATTTCGTTAAGGATGCCTTCGATCGCTACCGACAGGACCAACGAACTGTTCTCGATGTCGTTCGCCTGCGCCTTTGCAATGCGATACCAAAATCGATACAGGATCGATAACTGGTCCACCACCTGACCGTTCGCCACTGCTCCGGGGTGAGACTGGTGGGAATTCCTCAGGCAGCACGACAGGAATCGATGGGCGTCGTGATGCCTATTGATCGTGGTCTCCAACGGCCCGTTGAGGCGAGCCGGTTTCCTTGAGCAAGAAACATCAATGCGCGTCGTGTGGCGGCAGTCTTCTATTTGGTGGGAAACCAGCGGCTCCAGGATGCGCCCAGAAAGCATTCCAAGCGCATACAAAAAATGCTGAGCATGCGGGTCCAGGAGAGTCTGTTTCACAGTCAGACTCGCAATTCGACCGCCTTCAACCTTGCGGACCTTCCACGCAAACGCGTCGTCTTCAAATTCGAAGCGGTCAGTGCTTATTCCTTTCTCGCTTTTCGTCTGAATGTGCCAGGGCAGCTCGAACGCCTCGGGGATGAACCAACTTCTGGACGCCGACTTGGCCCGAACATTCGACTCGGCCAGCTTTTCGATTTCGGCAAGAGTGGCGTGGATTTCAGTGCTGATTCCGAAAGTTTCTTCGATGGACACTCGGTTTGCGCGCCATGTGTCGCCGCTCTGGTCGGTTGCTGATAGGTCAAAAAGTGAGGTGTCCGGGATGAGGACGCCAGGAGTTTGCTCTACGCCAAACAGGCGCATCAGCTGCTCACCTTGGTCCGCGTCCTCCTGGGCGAACATGCGGAGGATCAAGGTGCCATCGGCGCCTTGCCGGATAAACCCCGGCCCAGAGTAAACCCGTGGCACGGTTGACTCGCGCTGGCGCAGCTCGCACCGGGGCAAGCTCAGATCGAACTTTCGAGCCATGAGTTGGGCAACCAATTCGTTCGTCATGCCGTGGTTGTTCCCTTTTGTGCTGCTTGGGCCTGCCCGGTTTCCAAGTGGGTAGCCCACCTCGGTGGCCGACCGCGGCCGGTACTAACCGGCTTTTTCCTGGCTCGATTGCCGCAGCAGCACCTGCATCAGCGCCAGCATCCGGAGGAACAGGTAGTCGATGTTGGCAGGGTCGGCGATGGGCTGCCGATTCGTTTCGAAGTGGCGGATGTGAAACTGATTCCCAATCTCCGTAAGGGCTTTCATCTCAGTCCGGAGCAACTCCCTCACCGCGTCCTCGCTGCTTGCGGCCAGCAGAAGCGCTTCGGCACCCGCCTTCTTGTCTTGGGTGGGGTGAACCGTCTTGGCGCGCTCGAATGCGTCCCAGAGCGCCCGCAATCCTTCGTATCGCTTCGCAGGCGCCGGGTCCCGGAACGCCTCGCACGCGTCCCTAACCAGGCCATCCAGCAAAGCATCCGAAGACGTGGGGTGGTGGCGAAGCGCTTCGTTGACCGGGGCAGCCAGTGGTCGCTGTTCGGCCAATCTCTCGATGTCCCGGGCCAGAGGTTGCAGAAATTGGTCGGTGAACGCGCGATACGCGTCCGAAATTTTCCGCGAGCCGTTGGCGTAGTGGTCGTAGGTGTGTTGGAACAGGCGGTCGTGGCCGTCCCCAGCCAGGTGTAGACAGCAGCCGAGCTGAAGGGCAACCCGCTCAGTGCGTTCGGTGGGCCACGCGATCGCCCAACCGCTGCGTTGCGCGTAGCGCGGCCCCCACCATTCATCAAATGAAACCCTAGGCAGCGTGTGTTCCAGGAACCCCTTCAGGGGCTCGTCGCGCAGGACATCAACTATTCGCTGCAGGAGACTGGCGTCGTTTTCTGGAGCTGCCAAGCGCCGGAAATCTCCGATGGCGTCGGCGAGGTCGCGCAGTTGTGGGGATAGGGCAGTGGCCGCGGCCGATGGCATAGGGAGTTCCCGCGATGAAGGCTAGAGAGCGGTGTCCTCGATAAAGGGCCAGGCACGGGTCCTCTCAGCAAACGCCTGCCAGCGTTCGTTGAGTGGTCTTGTGTCTCGTCCCGGGAGCAGGGGTGAATCCATGTGGACAAATTGATCGCCATTGGGCGCTGGAAGTACGTCGCCAACTCCCTCGTACAAGAACCAGCGTCCCATCAGCTCGGCCGTCTGGACCAACAGTTCGAATGCCGCTGTTGCATCTTCCGAGCCCCACTGGGTCAGACCGCGCCCCTCTCGGCTTTCTGCGGTGGCGGCGTGGGCGAAGTAGATGTTGGCGTGGTCGGAAATCTTCTGGACTTGCGCCAAACGTGCTTCGAGTTTGTCGAACACCCAGTCTTGGATGGTGTCATCGGGGCTGCGTCGCTCAGACGGCACACCGCTGAGGAAGTCGAACTGATCGTGCCGCTGCCTAATGGGCTCCGGCTGAAGTGCTCGCGGTATCCAGACTGCTTTGCGTTCTGCATGCCTCAGGAAGAACGCATCTCCTTTGCGGGCGACCTCTTCGGCATCGTATGCGAGCCCGGCAATGTCTTCGACGTATACCCGTCGGGTCAGCACGGCCCTGGATGCCCGAACGTCGTTCAAGATGGAACGTAAGGACATCACGCCACGTTTGCCAATCAAGGATTCTGCATCCACCAGCCGGCGAATGGCCAGAACGGTCGAGCCCCAATAGGTATTCTTGAGAAGCTCAAGGAGCATCCAGTTGAAGGGCTTGCCTCCGTCCGGACTTTCTGGAAGGAGCTCGACTGCTTTCACCACGGACTGAAAGGCCGCATGGTTCCAGGCAAAGCTCACGAGCGCGCGCACCACCGATTGCTCGTCCCCTGAGAATGCCGCGCGCCATCGTTCGATCCGGTCCTTCATGACTCCGGCCTCTCGGCACCTTCTTCTGGTTCAACGATGGCCTGATACCGCCGCAAGTACCGCCACGAAAACTTCTTCATCTGGTCCACAACGAGTTCTTCCGCGACCCCCAGATGCTTCAGTACCACGAGCTGTGCGATCGCCAGGAGGTTTGACACCAGGTTTCCGAGCGGAGCACCGTCCGGCCGGTTCTGTTCCCGCTCCAGCACCCAATGCGTGTAGTCGTTTCGCGCATCGACTGCCTCACCCACGAACGTCTTCCCGTCGATTCCCAGCTGAGTCAAGGAGTCGTCAGCCAGGGAGTTGACGAGCTGCTTCAAGCGCGTGCGCAACGACAGTTCGTTGCCAAACCGGATTCTGGAGGTCAACGCGTTTCGGTGGTCCTTTTCGACTTGCGCGGGAATGGCGGCGGTGAGCGCCTGCCGTACGGACTCGTAGTCATTTGGCGACATATACGCGCCGCCGACGACGTTGCGGTGAAACGCCTCCAGAGCCTGCGCCAGCAGCAGCATTCGCAAATGAGTTTGCGGTGCGTCTCGGTCGATGGCATCCAGCAAGAGGCTCACCACATCCCGCATGCGCGGGCGCTCACGATCCCAAGCGTCCAGTACAGCGGGGAAAATGCCCCTGATGTTGGGCAGGGGGGCAAGTACCTCTGCGGCGCGCATGAGTTTTCGAGCAGATGGAGGCCGGAATTCATACAGAAGATTGAAGCCACTTTTCTCTTCGCGGCCGTAGAGCCGGATGGCCTGCGGCTCCACGTGTTCTCCAACCAGAAGGGAGAGCAATTCCGCTGTACGTTCGACTCGGTCCATCGACTCCGCGCACGTCTTCACATCAGAGAAGTCCATGTGGACGCCCGGCTGTGTCTCGAATCCATATGACAGGTAGTCCTCGGTCTTCGTCTCGACGTTTGAGCCAAACAGGTAAGTGATGCCGTCAGCAGTAGGGCCAAAGCTGTCCGTTCGGTCCGCGTTGATTTCGTGCGTTGTTTTCAACCCACGGCTGTCCTCAATGGAGACGCTGCGTTTGACGGGTTGCTTGACCATCCACGGCCCAATCTGCGCGGCATCAAAAGCCACTCCAGAAAACCGCTCGTCCGCTTCTCTGCCCATGTGCGCGCCCACCACCACCCGGAGTTTGTGGAACGTCTGTTCGATTCCTCCAGGGAACCGAGCAGAGGGGGTTTCCTGAACCGCCCGCCAGATGGTGAATTCCTTCGTATCGCCGACTCCGTGGATCACCGGAACAACCAAGTTCCGTTGGTTATAGTCGATGCCGTCGAAATGACCCAGTAGCTTGAGTTCGAGGTTTCCGAGGTGAGAGGTCAGCTTGCCAGGAACGTTTCGGTCCGCAGCTCCAGGCAGCCACCAGTTTCCCCAGATTTCGAACGGTTCACCGAGACGAAATGCTTTCATTGAAGATCCAAATGTGAACCGCCCCGGAAATGCATGGCTGGATCGCGCATTTGAGTACGGGACAGTCAGCTGTATTCACTGCTGCACGTTCGTTGCTCCCGAGGCTGTCTGTCGGTCTCTCTACGTCGACGGGGTGCCGTGTTTGCGGATGAGTTTCACGAGCTTCTCAACCGAGATCTCGTGAAACTTTTCTTCAGACTCACCTTTCGCGAGCACCGTGATCGTCGTGCGGTCAATCAGCCGAAGGGTTTGGCCGTCTGCCGACGCTTCAAGCGTCAGGGTAGTCGTGATTTCAGGATTGAAACGGTCAGCTGTTTCTTTCCAAGAGTGTTTCAGCTGGATGGAGCCTGTCGCTTTGTCTGAGCCTGGCATTCTTGCTTCTCCATTGCGGGCAAGTAGATGTTTGTCTGACGGTACATGGGGGCTTCCCCCAACGCTGATCGTCCAATTTCCTTGGCCCGGCCTCAGTCGTGCGTCCCTGTTGGCCACGCTGCCTATACATAGGACCCACATTCCGCTGCTTAGGAATGGACTCGTCAAGACATCTTCAAGCGCCTGGCCTATCCAACCCCAGGGCTTGCCGGGTGAACTCCGCAAAATCGCTCGACATCAGCGACATTCTTGGGCCGTGGTACCACCAGCCGATGTACGGTGGCAGGCGGGCCCAGGACGGCGGTGGGGGAGCCGGTCCGTCGCTCCGCGTCATCCAGGCCGACTCGCCATCCGCCAAACGCACCAAAGCAATGCCGTGGGCATCGGCGTATTCGATGGCTCCAGACTGAAAACCCGCCGTCGAGAAAAGCATGCCTTTCTGTGCGCCTAAGGATTGCAGCTTGGCGTGCAGAACCTGCACCTCGTGCCGTTCGACCTTGCGGCCCTGGTGCTTGCACTCCACGAGCACCACGAATTCCGCACCCAACGCCTCGAACCGCGCAACGACATCCAGGACGTAGTCGCCATCAGAACCTTCCAAGCGCTCCAGGTGCGCCGACTCGTAGTTCACGAGGGTTTTGGCCGCGGCGTCGAGGATGCCCTTCACGGCCAGCTCGAACTCCTCCGGGGTCGCGCCGGTCAGCTCTTTGTGAATGATCATCTCAGGATGAAGCCACACTCAGGGTTCGGGCAATCGGCAGCTTTCCCGCGTGTTTGAGCAGCAGCATGGCCACGTCGTTCGGCCCCCACACCACGGCGTTCGCAGGGCCGTCGTCGAGTACGTCGAGTGAGGCCATCACGAGTTCCATGCGTTCGCGACCAAGATCGTTGCGGGTGCGCGGGTCGTGGATGGTCCCGCCTGGGTTCCGCAACTTGCACTGGAGAACCGCAACCGCGGTTCCGTCTGAAGCGTAGCCGATGCCGTCGGCTCCCCCGTCGCCGCTGCCCCCGCAGTGGTACCAATATTCGTTCG
>JGI26525J50270_1001353_pt1 | contig 10893 bp, 11 predicted proteins | sample ThiBiot_300_biof_2_FD_50270 | JGI IMG/M metagenome (IMG submission 50270) | reverse complement strand
CATGGCGCACCCGATCACGGCGGCGTGTTCCAGACATGGAACGCACGACCCGACGCGGTGATTCCCGCCGCCATGCTGCGCGCCTGGCTGCGAGAGATGCCGCCCGGCGTGCTGCGCCTGAAGGGCCTTGTGCGCACCGGCCGCGGCGACGCGGGCGACGAGTGGTCGGAGCTGCAGTTCGCCGGCCGCCACGGCACGCTGCGCAAGGCTGCGGCGCCGGCCGGCGAAGCGCGCGCGGGCGTCGTCGCCATCGGCCTGCGCGGGCAGCTGCCTGAAGAAGCGCTGAAGGCTTTCTTCACGCCCTGAGCCGAGTCATGTTGCAATCGCAGGCTTGTTCTTCTTCATCAAAGCACAGGCAGCGGCAGACGCATGACGACGACCTCTTCTTCTCTCCTGATCCGTCCTCCGGTGGCGCAAGACTACGCGGCGTGGAGGCCGCTCTGGGACGGCTACAACGCCTTCTACGGACGCGAGGGGCCGACGGCCCTGCCCGATGAGATCACGCAGGTGACGTGGCGGCGCTTCTTCGATGCCTACGAGCCGGTGCATGCATTGGTTGCGGAACGTGACGGGCAACTCGTCGGCCTGACGCACTACCTTTTTCATCGCAGCACCAACCGCATCGAGCCGACCTGCTATCTGCAGGACCTGTTCACGCTGCCTTCGGAGCGCGGCCGGGGCGTCGGCCGCCAGTTGATCCACGGCGTCTACGAGCGCGCGAAGCAGGCGGGCGGCCATCGGGTGTACTGGCAGACGCATGTGACGAACACGGCCGGGCGCACGCTGTACGACAAGGTCGCGTCGCACGACGGGTTCATCGTCTACGGCACGCTGGTCTAGTTCCAGCCGCTCTAGTACTTGATCGTCACGCCGGCTTTCACGCCGTTGTTGGCCTTGCCGTCCGACGACACGCCGCCGGTGAGCGACACGTTGCCACCTGTGCTCGCGCCCAGCGAGTAGGTCGGCCGGGGCGTGGAGGTGTCGGTGCCGATATAAGCGCCGCTACCGTCGCGCCGTTCGACGCCCACGGTCGCCCCTGTCGTGTAGGCCGATGTTTCGGTGGGGTTGACGTTGGGCGCCACGTACACGGTGCCCTTGTCGTCGCTGTCCACGGGCAGCTTCACGGGTTCGGCGACAGCCGAAGCGACTGCGCAGTACGCGGCCACGCCCAGGCACGCGAGGATCGGTTTGCTCATCATGCGCGCATGCTCGCTTGCGGCGCTCCTGCGGTCTGTAGGACGGAAGGAAGCGCGCCGGCCGGAGATGTCGGCGCGTGTTTTTCAGGCCCAGCCGTGGTTGAACAGGAAGAACGCGGCCATCACCCACAGCAGCAGCGCGAGATGCGTGTGCTGCAAGCTCTCCTGGCGAATCCAGTAGGCGAACCACAGGCCGCCGAGATGCATCGCGAACAGCAAGCCCGCGAAGGCGCTGAGGCCCGCGTTCAGCCAGGGAAGCGCCGCATCGATACCGCCGCCGAAGAGCAGCGTGCCGCTGCCGATCCAGAACGCGGCCGCGCCCGCCAGTTGCAGCGCCAGCACCACCAGCAGCGCCGCGCGATGCAGCGCTGGCGAACGCATCCTGCGCGTCAGCAAGGGCGTATCGACCGCGGGCTCGGTGAGCAGCGGTGCCATCGACATGGTGCCGCCCACTGCGCCGGCCGATCCCGCGAAGCCGCGCCAGTTGTTGATCACCGCGATGGAGAGCCACAGCGTCATGCCGAGCGCGTGCAGAGACTGGAAGAGCCAGATGGAGGTGGGGAGATTCATCGGGGAAGCCTGCGGCTTTAATTTCAAAGACTATTCTTTGATAATAAGCCACACGAGAAGGACGCACGCCGATGAATCCGCAGAAAACCACCCCGCCCGGCCCTTCACCCGAAACACTGGAACGCATGCTGGCGGCCGGCCGCGACAGCGCCCTGCTGCGCATGAGCCTGGCACTGGCCTACCACCGGCGGCAAGACCCGCAGACCGCGCTGGCGCATGCCGGCAAGGCCATCGAACTCGACCCGGACTTCACTGCGGCCCACCGGCTGCAAGGTCTGATCGCGTTGGACCTGGGCGACAACGCGAAGGCCGAAGCGGCATTCGAGAAGGCGCTCGAGGTGGCGCAACGCCGTGGCGAGCTTCAGCTGGTGAAGGAGCTGAGCGTGCGCCTGCGCCGGCTGCGCCCCAAGGCGCCGCCCGCTACAGCTCGCTCAGCGGAATGAACGGCGCGACCAGCCGCAGCTTGAAGCGTTGCCATGCGGTGGTCTCGGGCGGCACGTCGTAGACCGTTTCCTTGCCGTTGTCGTCTTCCTCGACCCACTCGACGTTCCGCCCGGATGCATCGAGCCGCAGACGGTAGGTGCTGCCCGCGTCCGCGAAGCTCTCCAGCTGCAGCGCCATTTCGGGGCTGTCGATGATCAGGCCCAGTTCGGTGTTGAGCCGGGCCGAACGCGGGTCGAGGTTCATCGAGCCGAGGAACACCTGCTTGTGGTCCACGATGCCGTTCTTCATGTGAAGCGCGCCCGTGCGATGGCCGAAGATGCCCAGCTTGCCGCGCTTCACGCTCAGCGTCGGGCTCAGCTCGTAGATGGTCACGCCGGCCTTGAGCAGGTCATGGATGTGCGGCCAGTAGCCCAGGTACACCCAGGCGTCATGTATGGCGACCCCTTTTGTTCATCTCCTCTGACATTCGCTGTCCGTGTTCATGAACAAACCGAGCACCGGTAAACGGCAGAGAACCTGAGGAAGCGCCATCACCTCACCCCGGTCGAGCACCGCGAGCGCGACCCGGTGCCGCACTTGACGATGGCCAGGCGGGCCCCCGCTGTCGCTGCACGGTGGTGCGCACCATCAGCGGTGCCTGCCGAGTAATCAACTTGCAGGCTCACAGAGCTGTAGTGAACTACATCGAGCGGCATCGCCTCGACGCCCTCAGAGCCATGGCGCCGTAGTCGAAGAATGCAGTGGTACTCGAGCCGACAAGGGCCGAAGACACCTTCTTAATCTGTAGCGAAGCCCAATAACTGCTCCAGATCGGCCCTCGCCCGAACCCGCGCGACCGCAAGCAACGTCACAAACCCACCTGTTTCATACATACAACGTTTTTGATCAAAATCGTTTTTATGTCGTTTTAGCAAAAACGCAACGCTGGAATGATGGTAGAGGAGTCCCGCAACGGGCGGGACGTTACAAGAAGGAGCTTGGACATGAGTGACGTCCTTTCAGTGTTTTGTTCGCGTCCGAGGCGCCAGGGATCCGCTGCGCGCTTGCCGACCTCGATTCATCCGTATACCGGCAGCCTTCAAGACACGCGGGCCCCTCGAAGCCCGAGCACCCCTTGGCGCCTACCAATACTCTCCGTGTCATACGGGACAGGTAGGGACCCGTCGAAGTACCGCAGCCGCCGGAGCCTTTTTCCGGGACGTGCTGCTGCATCTGCTCGCAAGGCAATCTGAGCAGTCGGGCCGTCAGATGGCTGAATCACCAGTGCTGAAAACCGCTGCATTTTCGAGTTCCGCCAAGAGCCCTGAAGAGCTCTTCGCCGGTGCTGATCTGAGCTTGTTCTTTGTGGAAGAAAACGACGAAGCGTTAAAGCGCGGCCAGCCCATCTTCTTCATAGATGGGCCAACCATCTTCCCTGAACCCACACTATTTATCAATGAGAACTACGTCGCGTTGGGTGGCGCACCTAGCAAAGACGCATTGAACAAACGCGGATACCAACTTAAATCTTGGTTCGAATTCTGCCAAAGCATCGGAGTCTACTGGGCGAATGCAAACGCTGAAACAAGGCGGCTCTTTCGTGATGCCTATACGGAGGCTATATCACCAAAAACAGGCCGGCCCTATGACTTAAAAGGGGTTAAGGATGCAATGGTCGTTATTCAGAAGTTCTACCAGTACTGCAGGGAAAGAGGTTGGTATTTTGGTGACATTGGAACGCAATCGGAGCAAAGTGCCGCTCCGCGATGGTCACAAGGTACAAGCGATGGGCAATGGAAAAATACAAAGGCTCGGGACCGTGACCTTCCTAAGGTTCCTCGTAGCGACAAAATCCACCCATTAACGGTCGTAAATCTTCGAACACTGTTGCACCACGTAGGGCCGCGAGCCAGCGAGCGCGGAAGTGCCGACAGATTGTCGCGTGACCGACTCGCATTCGATTTGGGATGGGTAGTGGGCCTCCGACTGGCAGAAATTATCAGTTTGAATGCCTTGCAATTCCAGAGCTTAAATCCCGACGCAGACACGCCGCTCGTCGACTTGAGCATCTCAGTAACTGGGAAAAATAAAAAAACGCGCCAAGTAACCATTCCAACATGGTTAGTTCTCGACGCCCTGTCGTACATAGACGGGGAGCGATCAGAAGCGCTAAATGGTATGACAAAAAAAGCAACAAATCAATTGCTGGTTGTTGGAACAAATGCCACAAAAAATCACGGAGCGCCTCTTGGAAAAGATGCACTTCAAAAAGTCATCCGCAAAGCCTGCTTCGACACCGGACTACTAGAAAAAATCGAAAAAAATGACACGAACTCAAAGCAAAAGTTCATCGCGCATATTCCAAAACATTCAATGCACGACCTAAGGCATACATACGCAGTCTACCAATACATCATTGAAGTCAAACTTGGCAACCCCGAGCCATGGAAAAAAATCCAATCTCAACTGGGGCACTCGGCTTTATCCACGACTATAGATACCTATCTCAAGCACGTTCAATTGTTCAGCTCGTTTAGAGGCGTTGTGGACGTTTTGAAGGCTATCAAAACATGAAAAAAAGTGACAAAGACTCGTCCGGTAGTAGCGTTGGGCGACAGTTCATAAACTCACGTACAAAAAAAGCCACCGACCTCACCAGCTTGGATCTATCTAGGGTATCTCGCAGTATATCGGACACCGGTCAGCCAACCCTTTTTGCCATTTTTCCCAGGTCCGGTGGAAAAGCCCCGCAAAGCGTCAACATCTCATTTCTCCTCCAATTTCCAAACCTCGAGCCGATATTTAGCAAGGCCATTTCGATCAGAGGCGCCCCTCTGTCGGCCCTAAGTCGCGTCGAGATGGTCGGCGAGCTTCACCGAGGATTGTTCGCCTATCTAAAAGAAAAGAAATACTTCAATTTATTACCGTCAGATTTAGACGACGAATTCTTCATTGCTTTAAGCGCATATATACGAAATCAAAAAAATAGAAACGGGAAAAATATATCCGACTCTTCGGTGAGAAACCGTATAAATAGCCCGAGAAATGTTTTAAGCGGCTTCGAAGAAGGGGCATTCTCCACCGTCGCAAGCTTAATTGCAGAAGCCGTTCCATTGAATACAAAAATAAATAGAGCCCCTAAAGATCAAAATCCGACCGAGCTGATTGATTTCGACCATTTTTTACAGATTTTAGAAGCAGCTGAGCGAGAAATTCTTGCTAGCGATGAAAAATATTACGCCTCGCAGAACATTCTCACCCATGCACGAGCAGCACTTAGAAAACTGAAGACCCAGCCGACGCGCCGCGATTACTTGCGGCGAGAGATAGCGATCGCAGTGCTCGACAAAATTTATCCAGCCTGCGTGCCTGGTTATCGAATAATTGCGGAAAAAGATCGCGCACTGAGTGCCGCCGTAAAGAGATTTCACGGGGGCATATCCGAGGTGTTTCAGCCCCGCGCACGGGAAATGGTCCCATTTGCAATTTTATTAGCTACATGCACTTTCTTTAACCCGGACACCGTTCTGACAACGGGCTGGTCAGGCATCGATTTAAATGCTGAACAGCTAGGCGATCCAGCAATCAAGATTAGTTCATTGAAGCCAAGGGCGGGCGCCGTGCAAACGGTACTTATTGACGCAAACCCATACGATTCTATCGCACTCAGCATTGACAGAGCGCTTGACATATTAAACAGAATTACGCTAAGAATTCGCCCTGCCGTCGACAATATGCACTCCGACAGAATATTCATATACGTTCCGGAGGGACAAGTGCATTCCAAAAGTTTTGGCGGACTCGGCGGCATCTACGGGGCATCCCAAGACATCAATTGGCAACACGTCCTAAAACAATTTATTAGTGACAATAAACTGAAAAAGTTTACGCTCGGTCAGATTAGGCCTACGTTGCTTGAATGGACCCAGCATTCGACTGGGTTTCTCGACGATGCCAAGAAGGCAGCTCAGCACAGCTCAAGTGTTACGACATGGACCCATTACACCAGTGACGCAATCCGAAAGAAATATCGCGAACAGGTTGGAATGATTTTGCTCGTAAAGGAACGTTGGCTAAATTCCAACGGCGCAATAGACCCGCGAGATCGTTTGCACCCCGGTGGATACGCAGCCGCAACTCCTGGCTTCGGATGCCTTGACCCATTTGACAGTCCACGTCCTTCACAAGAGAAGGGCAAGATCTGCAGAGACTATGGCGCATGCCCGGGTTGCGAAATGGCGTGCGCATATCCTGATGACCCTCAGAGCGCTGCTTACTACATCGGATTGGAGGAGGCACTATATATAAGTGTCAGTTCCATGAGTTCCGCAACGTGGCTCAAATGCTGGGCTCCTATTCTGGCAGCACTTCAACAATTAATCAAAATCATCCCGCGAGCGATTCGAATCGCTGCAGACAAAATAAAAGTAACAATGCCAAAGGTGGGTTAATGTCAAAAATATTGATTGAAAGTAATGGCGAAGACTTAACACCACGTTCGCCCTATGGGTTGACGGAAAATCAGCTTAAAGACTTTCCAGTCTCTACGTTGAGCGTCTTCGGCCAGATGCGCTGGAAGTTCGCGAATCGGACTCCTGGCGCGGCGGCGTGCGTTTCAACCATCGATTGGGCTTTGAAGCTTGAAGACGGAAGCAGCCTTACAGACAAGCGGCACTCAACACGACTTTTTTGGGCAAAACGCTTTGTTCTTACTTTGATTGTCTCGCCAGCGAGCGGTCAAGCTCCCTCGCCAGGCAGCTTTGGGAGAATACAAAGAAACCTAACTTGCTTAATTTCTTGGATGTCACTACACGGACTGTCTGAGCCGTGTGAATTAAACCAAAAAATTATTGATTTGTACATCCAAGAACTCCCGACATTTCTTAATACCGATCCAGAACTCACAGGCGAAAGCCCATACGTTGACGCATTAACTGCCCTCATCCATCTTTGGAATCAAAGGTCCGCGCTCAAAAAATTTGGCATTAAGTCACTTCCCGCACATCCCTTCAAAGGCTTAGGCGCAATTACTATCGCGAGAAGTATTGCTCAAAAAGCGCGGGGGTGGATAAAGCCTTTGCCGGATGAGATCGCAATCCTTATCTTGAACAAGGCAGCAAGTCTTTTATCAGCTCCCGCTCAGGACATGTCGAAGCTCGTAAAGATTTTTGAAGATCACGAAGCAGGACAGATTGTTTCTATAGACAATGGCCGAGGAGGAACTCGCAGCCAGGTGGCCGGCAAGGGAAATGCCGCAAGAATAAATCGCATGAAAAGGGCACTGAATAGTTTTCAGTTTAGCAAGATCGAAGGCGACACTGACCCGTGGCATCAACCATTAGATGAAAAATACGGGGACAATGCTCCGCACACATCAATGAGATTCACAAGGCTCGCTCAGCTATGGACCGCATTCCGTGACGCATGCGCAATTATAATTCTTGCACTTTCCGGAATGAGAATGTGCGAGCTTCTTGGAATTAAGGCCGGCGTAGATCCGACAACCGGCCTGCCTAAAGGAGTACGCATTGAGAGGAGTGTGACTGGGCTTTTTGAATGGTTTGTTATCCGCACCCAATTATCTAAAGGTACAAACGGTTTTCCAAAAGAAGTCGATTGGGTGCTAGGAATGCGGCCGGTAGGAGGCAGCGAAATTCCAATTGCAGTAAATGCTTTGCTTTTCCTGAACACGCTTTATGCGCCCTGGCAGCAAAACGCTTCGACAGATCTTTTGATTTTAGGCATGGAAGAAGTCTACGGAAAGTTACCGACGAAAAGTCGCATTTTGCGCGGCATTTACGCCAGCACACTGACCCGATCAATTAAGGGATTTATTAGCTCTTGGGTCGACTTTTCGAAGCTACCAGACAACAGCAAACGACTTCCCGGCCAAAGTGAGCTTGTTCCTTGGAAAAAAACCGGTGGTGTTCCTTTCAAACCAACCGCACTAAGAAAGACGTGGGCTAGCTTTACGATTCGATGCAATCCGAAGCTCTTGCCAGTTATTAAAATGCAGTTTCACCACGCGCAACTTGCCACAACCGAGTCGGCCTACATTGGGAACAACCCCTTATATCAAGAAGTTTTAGATTCCGTAAATGTACAGTTTAGGAACAGCATGATTTATGAAATGGTGTTTGGGACGTCTACATTTAGCGGTCAAATGGGAGAGCAATTAAAAAAGGAAGCTAAGAAACTTAAAAAAATCAGCAAATCTCTCGCGCTGACTGAGCGCTGGAAGACGGTCGCTGATTGGTGCGATGCGAACCGCCTTTCATTCTTTTTTAACCCTTATTCAACGTGCAATCCCACACGAAAAGGGGACATGCGATGCCACAACCAATCTGGCACGCCGATTTGGCTGAGAAACAAGCCTAATTTTGACAATCGCTCTCCCCAACTGTGCGCTGGATGCAAGTGTGGAATCATCGATGCGAGTCACAAGCCATTTTGGTCCGAGCGCTACCTAGAGTATTCGCAGATTCTTAAAGATTGCGAAGTTAGTCGATCCAAGGATGACAATGGCTTTGCCGTCATCCGTTTTCGAACCGATCAAGCAAGGGCTGTTTTGAGGCGCATGGGCGAAGATGTTGATGCGATGGCGTAATTTCTCTGTCGGAGCCCCTTACGCATATTTTTCCAATTAAGATTTTTTCCATTCTTTCGACTAGAGATTCAGACATGCCAAAGCTCAAAAAGGCACCGCCCGCAATTGATCAAATTGAGAAAGATTTCGAGGAAGCGGTTCAGCGATTGACCGAGGGAAAGCCGGTGTCAAAAAGGTTGCAATCTTTAATGCGAAAGGGAACGCTTAAAGTTACGCTATCGAACGTCGCGGAAGAAGCTGGGCATTCGCGAACGCTCATAAGCATGGAAAATTGCAAATACCCAAAGATTCGGATACTGGTAGATGAAGTAAACGGAAAGGCCCCGGCAATTCCTCAGACACTAACAGATCTCGTAAAATTACTTCGAGCAACAAAAGCGGAGCTTTCGACAAAGCTCAAACATTCGCAAGCAGAAAGCGCTAAACATTTTCTTGCGCGTGAGAATGCTGAAAAGCGGATTGCTGCGAACGATCAAATCATCGCAAACCTTCGCAAACGGCTTCAGGAACTCAATCAGAAGTTCGCAGTGATCAGCAGCGATTAGGTCCCGTCTCCTGGATAGCGTTTCTCTGAAAGCCCCTAAAGCGCACACCTAGTGGGATAAGAGCCTGCTGGCGATTTTTGGCGCTGACCATCGCGCCATTGCACGCTGGTCTGGCGGTCAATGGAGCGACCTTGATCCAAGCGCAGCGCTGTGTCTGTCACCGCCCGCTCGCGACTCATCATCGCAACTCGCTACTTTCTAGCCCAGGTGAGGCCCAGACCAGTGCTTTCTATGGCGATAACTGTTCACAACAGCCGCGTCGATGGTCAAAACTGAAAGCAGCGATGAGTCCGAGGGCGGTGATCCCGTGGGCACGCGGGCGGGAACACAGAACACCGGGAGTTAGTTCAGGTAGCTGTCCGATGCATTCGTAGATACGTGGCGGAATTTTTCGAGTTGGCACTCAGCTCAAAGGAGTGCCACCTGCGAAATTGGCGGCCTTAGATGCAGGCGTCGGTGCTGTTGTTGTCGATTTCTGTCGATTTCCATTGAGGATGGAATTTTTTTCACTGGGAATGGAACTGTGATTTCTTTGAAATCAACCACTTAGAGGTGTGTTTCTGTCCCGGCCGCCGTCCAGCTCGCCAAATTTGACCCCTAACGTCAGGATTTGCTCGGTGAGCCATGTCGGCGCGCGTAAGGGTGCCAGCGTCGCGCGTCGCTACCTGCGCCTATCGTGATCCATGGCGGCACTCCTCTTTCCCGTCGGATCGCATGGCGTAGCTTGAAGCCCTGCAGGAGGTGCGCATTCCAGTTGCACTCGTCGAGTCTTTGCCAGGCTGGGGCAGACGGGCCAGACCGGGCCCGGCTCGAGCGCGGCAGAATGCTCTCCGAGGGCCGCACTCGGCCAAAAGGAGTCAGTCGCGCATGCGGTCTGATTTCGCCCAGAAGCGGACGTTGAGGAACCGGAATGATTGCATCGCAAGTGCGCGACGAGTTGCTCCAGGCGGAGCATGTTCTCGATACGAAGTTCTCGTTCGATCAGGCTGAGCCGTTCTATCGGCGCTGCCTTGCGCACATCGAATCTGCACCGCAAGACCGCGAGGCCATTGAGCAGCTCCTGATCCGGCTGTTCCGCGAGCGGCAGATCAGCAGCGAGCCATTGGCGTACCTAATGCACGTTCTCCGGTGGGAAAGTGTGCGCCACGCAATCGAGGCGGACCTACGAAGCCAAACTGCGCCCATCATCACCGGTGTCGAGCACGGAAAGGTGCTGGATGGCTTCGAGACGGATTGGGGCAACAAGGTGTTCTACCGTTTCTCGTGACAGCCTGTGCTCGGCATGAAGCGCCACAGGATCCATCGGGCATCTAGCTGTCTAGCTCCTGTGGCACGATTCGGCCAGAAGCTGTCGTCTATCGCCGGGGACTGTCGTCGTCACGAACTGCCCCCGCAACACGATTGAGTGGGGAATTTTGTTTGACGCGGTGAGCCGAGGTGCATTGCCACCGACCTAGTGTCCTGAGTTAGAAATTCGCAGACAAAATCTTTCGACGCTTGCAAGGATGTCTTCGGCGGACTTGGCCCAGACGAATGGTTTGGGGTCGGCGTT
>JGI26525J50270_1001320_pt1 | contig 11163 bp, 9 predicted proteins | sample ThiBiot_300_biof_2_FD_50270 | JGI IMG/M metagenome (IMG submission 50270) | reverse complement strand
CACGGGCACTGGAACGGCGATCGGACTGGCCGGGCCTGCTGGCGCTGGGGCAGGCCTGGGCGCGCAGCGACCCCGCCGATCCGCTTGCCTGGTTCGTTCAGGGGCGGGCCTATGCAGCGCTGGGCCGGCTTGCCGAAGCGATCGGGGCCTACGAGCGGAATCTTCAGCTTGCGCCGGACGATGCGCGCGCCCGCAACAATCTCGGCAATGCCTGGCGCGACAGCGGTCGGCCGCGCGAGGCATTGCGGGCCTATCGTGCCGTGGTCGATGCCGACCCCGACTATGTTCAGGCCTGGCGCAATCTGGGACTGACCTATTATCTTGCGTACGGCCGGGCCGGCGTCGCGCGCGCACTGGAGCGCCTGCGCACGGTCGATCCGGCATTGGCGGATGTATGGCGCGCGCTCGCCGTGGACTATGCCGCAAGTGGCGATCCCCGGGTCGCCGAGCGTGCCGTGGATGTCCTGCGAGGACTCGACGCGGCACAGCGCAAACGCCTGTTCGACGCCCTGTTCGCCGAAGACTGAATCCGGTTCCCGGGCGCGCCGGGTCGCAGGGGTGCGACAAAATACCTCATTGTCACCCACGCCCATCCGAATATCCTCCCCCGACATGTAGGTGCAACACCTACAAGTCAACGATCACTACGTTCAGGGGAAACAAGATGTCGTTCTGGCAAAACCGTTCTCTGCCTCGCGCAGCCGCCGCGGCCTCGGCCGTTTTCATGGCAGGCGCCAGCGTTCAGGCGCTTGCGCACGAAGTCACCTACTCCGTTACGCAGATCTACAACCAGGTCGTCTACGATGTATCGCATCCGGATTGGGACACGACTTTCGTGGGCACCTTCGACTTCAACGAGCACACCGGCGAAGTCACCAACCTGATGGGTTCGCTGAGCCAGGCGATGACGGGCAACACCGCGTTCCGCATGCTCGATTACCAGCTGTCCTCGGTCTACGACGCGGCGCTCGGCGGCGTGCTCGTTTCGGTCTTCCACCAGAACACGACCGATGTCTTCTCGGGCGGCGGTTTCGCGACCGGCGGCACGGCCACCTTCGGCAACCAGAATGCCTACGTCACGATCTTCGTGAACACGAGCGATCCCACCGCCGCACTGACCGAAGCGCAGACCGCCCGGCTGGCCTACGGCGACTGCACGACCGGCAGCCTGATGATGGGGTCGGTGTGCATGACCGGCTGGGTCGGTACCGAGCCCGACCTGTCCGGCGGCACCATGCAGGGCACTTATCCCGTCATGCAGTCGATCACGGTCGCTGCCGTGCCGGAGCCCGAGACCTGGGGCATGCTGCTGGCCGGCCTGGGCTTCGTTGGGCTGGCGGTGCGCCGTCGCGCCCGTCGCTGATTGCATAACATTGAGGAGACCGTCATGAAAACTGCACTGTTGGTTGCATCGACCCTGGCCCTGCTGGGCAGCCTGCCTGCCCAGGCTCACACTGAAACCTATAATGTCACGCTGACTTTCTTTGAGCCGGATACCCAACCGCGCGACACGATCTTCATCGGCTCGTTCGATTACGACACGCATACCAAAACCGTTTCAGGCCTGCAGGGGGTACTGTCGGAATCGATGACGGGCGACCCCGTCGCCTATCCCAACGACAACATGACCTGGCTCACGCTCTCCAATCAGCTGGTGTCGTGGTACGACGCATCGCTGGGCGGGACGTTTGCCGCGGCGTTCCGGAATACCGATACGAATACGTTCTGGACGGGTCTACTGGGAAAGGGGGATGGCTGGTCTCCGAAAGCGGGTATCGACGCCCAAGGAATCTATTATGGTTTTGGTTCTACCAATCCAGGCAATGCCTATGCTTTGATTTTTGTGCCCGATGATCCTCTGGCTGCCCTGACCCAGGCGCAGATCGACAAGCTGGCCTATGCCGACTGCGCACCGGGCGGCATGATGGGGGCGGTGTGCATGACCGGCACGTCGGTCGCAGGCTATGGCCTGGCTGGCACGATGAGCGGCTATCCGCTGTCGCAGACCATTACCGCTGCCGTGCCCGAGCCTGAAACCTGGGGCATGCTGCTCGCCGGTCTGGGCTTGGTGGGCTATGCCGCTCGCCGGCGCTCGCGGCGCTGAGCTTATTCCAACCGAGTAACGACGTGCATGGCCGGCGGATCTTTGTTCGCCGGCTGTGTTACGAGGGCATGGGTGGTACGAAATGATTTCCGCGATCGGCAGCAAGCAGGCGAGATTGGGATGTCTCGCAAGAATGGTTCTGGGCTTTTCGGCGTTCGGTACGGGTACGGCCATGGCCGAACCGACGCCCCTGTCGACCATCGTGGTGACCGCCAGTCCCGATGATGCGATGCGCGCGGATGCCACGCTGACCAACGCGGACCTGGTGGCCCCGCGTGCTTTCAGCAGCGATACGGCCCGGCTGTTCGAGAACGTGCCCGGTGTCAGCACATACAGCGCAGGCGGGATTTCCAGTCTGCCCGTGCTGCGTGGCCTGGCCGACGAACGTCTGCGTGTGCAGGTCGACGGGATGGACCTGGCGGCGGCCTGCCCCAATCACATGAACCCTGCGTTGTCTTACATCGATCCGTCGCGGGTCGAGCGAATCGATGTGTTCGCCGGCATCACTCCGGTCAGTGTTGGCGGTGACAGTATTGGCGGTGCCATCCAGGTGAAATCCGCTCCGCCGAAATTCGCCGCGCCGGATGGCGGTTTGCGCATGGAAGGCCAGCTCGGCGGTTTCTATCGCAGCAACGGCGATGCGCGCGGCTACAACCTGCGGGCATCGCTGGCGGGCGAGCGGCTGGCGCTCGCCTACACGGAGTCGGGCGCGCGTTCGGACAATTACGAGGCGGCGGGTCCGTTCAAGTTGCCCGGTGTCTGGCAGAATTTTGGCGCACGGCCGGTGCCTGCGGACGAGGTTGCGTCGAGCGCCTATCGCGGAGCGCGTAACCGGGCGCTCGATCTGGCGGCCCAGCAGGGAGACTGGCTGGTCGAACTGGGCGTCAGCGAACAGGCGCTCGATTACGAAGGATTTCCGAACCAGCGCATGGACATGGTTTCCAGCGTGCCCGATCCCGCCGATCCGACCGTGCCGGGCAACTATCTGCTCACAAAGGGCGACCCGGCCAACGTAAACCGCCTCATCAACCTGCGTGCAACCGGCGGCTTCGACTGGGGACAGCTCGAGGCCCAGATTTTCCGGCAGCGCGTCGATCATCGCATGGACATGCTGGAAGATCGCTTCTTCGGCATGATGATGCCAATGAGCTCTCACGCAACCAAGCTCGGCGGTACGATCAAGGCCGAGGTATTGCTGTCGGATGCCGACACGCTGCGTATCGGCAGCGAGTACCAGCGCTACCGGCTCGACGACTGGTGGCCGCCTATCGGGGGGCCGTTTCCCGGCGCGATGTGCTGCGACGATTTCTGGAATATTCGCGATGGTGAGCGCGACCGCATCGGCGTGTTCGCGGAATGGGAAACGCGCTGGTCGCCCGCCTGGCTGACACAGATCGGCCTGCGCCATGACCAGGTACGCTCGGATGCTGGCGAGGTCCAGGGGTACAGCAATGGCAGTTACCTGAACGATGCCAACCGCTTCAACGCAGCCGACCGCGACCGTACCGACCGTAATTGGGACTGGACCCTGCTCGCGCGTTACATGCAGACTGAAAGACTGGGCTACGAGTTCGGGCTGGCGCGCAAAAGCCGCGCTCCCAGCCTGTACGAACGCTATCCCTGGTCGACTTTCGCCATGGCGGCGGCAATGAACAACTTCGTCGGTGACGGGAATGGTTATGTCGGCAACCCCGATCTCAAGCCTGAGGTCGCGCACACCGCGAGCGCGAGTGTGGACTGGAAGGCTGCCAATCCGGCGGAGTGGGGCGTCAAGGCGACGCTCTATGCGACCTGGGTCGAAGACTATATCGATGCGCGCCGCTGTGGGCCGCCGGTTTGCAACACACCGATCTATCTGACCCCGACCGACAAATATGTGCTGCTGCAGTACGTCAATCAGTCGGCGCGGCTCTATGGTTTCGACCTCTCGGCGCATCGCCGGTTGGGCCGGCTTGGCGGCGAATGGACAGTCAATGCGCTGCTGAATTATGTGCGTGGCGAAAACCTCGACACGGGCGACAACCTTTATCACATGATGCCGCTCAATGCGAAGCTCGCCCTGGTGAACCGGCTCGGCCGCTGGACGACTACCGCAGAGGTGCAGGGCGTAGCCGCCAAGGACCACATCTCGCAGGTGCGCAATGAGGTACGCACGCCAGGCTATGCGCTGTTCAACCTGCGCAGTAGCGTGGAATGGAAGCAGCTACGCGTGGATTTCGAAGTCGAGAATCTGTTCGATACCTTCTATCTGCAACCGCTCGGTGGTGCTTACATCGGCCAGGGAAATGCCATGTCCCTGAATGCCATCCCCTGGGGCATGAGCCTGCCGGGTCGTGGCCGCTCGCTGAACGTTGCCGTAAACCTGACCTTCTGACGCTGTTGCCCTCAGCCGGCGAGCGCCGCGACCAGCGCCTGCAATGCCGCTGCTTCGCGTGCCGGTTGCATCCGCTCGCGGCGCGCGCGGCCGTGCCGCCGCAGCGCTGCAAGAAAGCCGGCGTCGGTTTCCGCCCGATCCAGCAAGATCGCCAGCCGGCGTTCGTCGCCCACGGGAAAATAGCCCGGATGGTCTTCGCCCAGCATGCCCACATTGCCCGGCATGCGCGATGCGAGCACCGGCACGTCGGCGGCGAGCGCCTCGCAGATCACGTTCGCGCCGCCTTCCATCCGCGAGCTGATCACCATCAGCTGCGCACGCGCCAGCCGGGCCAGCACACGACCATGCGGCGTATCGCCGGCCCAGCGCCAGCGCGTTAGCGCGGCCTGCAGGCGCAGTGCCTCGTCGGTCATTGCCGCATCGAGGGCACGGCCCAGGTGGGTGGCCCGGATGCGCGAGGTGGCCGGCAGATGCAGCGTGGCGAGCGCAAGGCGAAACGGGTCCTTTTCCTCGCGCAGGTGTCCGATCGCCAGAACCCCGAAGCCGTCCCCCCGTGCGGGCCGGGGGGCGATGTCGGGCGCGGACTGGTAGATCACGCAGGTTTTCGCGGCCTGTGCGGGGGGCAGTTCGTCGATGCCGCGGTCCTGCAGGACGACGATGCGGTGTGCGCGTTCGAGCGCATCCTGCGCCTGCGCATCGGTCCGGATGTCGCGATAGAGGTCGGTACCCGTCAAGGCCAGCAGCAGCGGCCGGCCGGGGTGGGCGTCGGTGAAGGCGCGGATCGCGGCGTAGCTGCGCCGCGCGTGCAGCGCCAGCATCAGGTCGGCGGATCGCCCGTCCCATTCCACCTGTACGCGCACTGTGTGGCCGGCCGCGCGCAGAAAACGCGCCCAGCGCGCGGCGGTGTGCCAGTTGCCGTTGCGGTGTTCGCGGCCGTAGGGCGTGATGAGGACGATGCGCATGCGGGATCGGGGCGTTGCTGGCGGCACGATGGCCGCCCGTCCGGGAGTGTACGCCAGTGCGGCCCGGCGTTGAGGGATAATCGGCGCATGAACGAGCACACCGTCACTTCGCGCGACAACCCCGTTTTCAAGCGGCTGAAAAAACTGGCCGATTCGGCACGGACACGCCGGGAAGCGCGGATGGCGCTGCTCGACGGCGAGCATCTGCTGGCAGCCTATCTGGATGCGGGCGGGCAGCCGCAGACCGTGGTGCGATCGGCGTCGATGGATGCTTCACGCCCGCTAGCGTTGCAGGCGCGTTGTGCGGGCGCGCGTCATCTGGTGATGCCCGATGCGCTGTTTGCCGAACTGTCGCCCGTGGCCATGCCCAGCGGTCTGCTGGCGGAAGCCGCCTGGCTTGCGCCGCCGGATATTCCGGGCACGCCGCTCGTTGCCGTGCTGGAAGACATCCGGGATCCGGGCAATCTGGGCGCGATGCTGCGTACGGCTGCTGCCGCCGGCGCGACCGGCGCGGTGCTGTCCCGGGGTTGTCATGATCCCTGGTCGCCGAAAGCGCTGCGCGGCGGACAGGGGGCGCAGTTCGTGCTACCGCTGGAAACCGTCGCCGATCTGCCGGTATGGCTGGCAGGTTTCGCGGGCGACAGTCTCGCGCTGGCGCTGGACGGCGCGGACAATCTCTATGCGCGCGTGCTGACCGGGCCGGTTGCCGTGATTGTGGGCAATGAGGGGGCCGGTCTGTCGTCGGCGGTGCACGGTGCCGCACGGGCGCGTGTGGGGATTCCGATGACGGGACGGGTGGAGTCGCTGAACGCGGCGGCGGCGCTGACCGTCGCGCTGTTCGAGGCCGCGCGCCAGCGCATGGCTTGAGCAGACGCGCGCTGTCAGAGCGGCCGCAATGCGCGGTCGCCGCTGCGGCGGTCGATCTGGATGCGCAGCCGGTTGTCGTGTGCGAAGCCCATGACGTAGGCATAGGCGGCCGGATCGGCGTCCTCCAGCCAGCGGGCCACGACCAGGCAGCGTTCGCCGTCGACGATGCAGGGCTGCACGGCCAGCGAGTAGCGCAGCCGGTGATCGACAAGGAAACTCGCCAGGGTGGACGACAGGCGCTCGCTCCAGTCCGAGGGACGGAAAGGGCGTCCGTTCTCCATCGTGCCGGTAATGATCAGGTCGTCCTTGGGCATGGGATTTTCCGTAGGGGCCGCTATCCGCTATTTCGGCAGTGTGGCCGGCTCACTTGAGTCCGTGGCGCAACCGGGCAGCGATTTCCTCCACCGACATGCGGGTGGCGTCGAGCACGGGTACGCCGTGGCGGGCGAACAGCGCCGCGGCGGCGTCCAGTTCGGTACGGCACTGTCCGGGGCTGGCGTAACGGCTGCCCGGGTAGCGCACCTCGCGGATCGCCGCCAGCCGTTCGGGTGCGAGCGTCAGGCCGCGCAGGCGAGGCAGGATTTCGATCAGGCAGCCGGGCAGGCGGTCGCGTGCCAGATCCTCCGGGGTGAGCGGGTAGTTGGCGGCGGCCAGCCCGTACTGGAGGGCGAGATAGAGTGCGGTCGGCGTCTTGCCGACGCGCGACACGCCGGCAAGCACGAGATCGGCCTGGGCCAGCCGCCCGGGCTGCAGGCCGTCGTCGGCCGCGAGGCTGAAATTCACCGCGTCCATGCGGGCTTCGTAGTCGGGCGCCATGCCGTGCGTGTGCCCGGGGCCGGGGACGGCGGCGCGTCCGAGTGCGGCTTCGACCGCCGGCGCCAGCTGCTCGAACACGTCGAGCACCGGTGCGCCGCCCTCGCGCAACGCGGCCCGCGCCGCAGGGTCGGTGAGCGAGGAAAACACCAGCGCATCCGGCGTGGCGGCGATCCGTGAAGCCGCATCGCGCGCCTTGCCCACGCTGTCCACGAAGGGCAGCGCAATCCGGCTAAACTCGAAATCTGGGAACTGCGACAGCACGCTCTTCGCCACCGCTTCGACGGTGACGCCGGTGTGATCCGACACGCAGTAGACGACACGCATATGGAGAACCGACCCATGGCCAACCCCGCCGACTATATCGTCCCTCTGGATCGCCTGTCGATGGCCGATGTGCCGCGCGTAGGCGGCAAGAATGCCTCGCTCGGCGAAATGATCCGCAGTCTCGCCGGTGCGGGCGTGAAAGTGCCCGGCGGTTTCGCGACCACGGCGCAGGCTTTCTGGGATTTTCTCGACCGCAACGGGTTGCGCGAGCGCATCCATGCCAGGCTGGCCGCGCTGGATGTGGCCGACGTGGCCGCGCTCGCCGCGGCCGGTGCCGAAATCCGCGGCTGGGTCGAGGCGGCGGCGTTGCAGCCCGAACTCGAAGCGGGCCTCGTCGAGGCCTATCGGGCGCTGGGCAAGACCGTGTCGGTCGCCGTGCGCTCCTCGGCCACCGCCGAAGACCTGCCCGACGCCTCCTTCGCCGGGCAACAGGAAACCTACCTGCATGTGCGCGGCGAAGCGGCGCTGCTCGAACACGTGCGCAAGGTCTTCGCCTCGCTCTACAACGACCGCGCCATCGCCTACCGCGTGCACCACGGTTTCGCGCATGCCGACGTGGCGCTGTCGGCAGGCATCCAGCGCATGGTGCGTTCCGACCTCGCCAGTGCGGGCGTGATGTTCACCCTCGACACCGAATCCGGCTTTCGCGACGTCGTTTTCATCACGGCGGCCTATGGTTTGGGCGAGACGGTGGTGCAGGGCGCGGTGAACCCGGACGAGTTCTATGTCCACAAGCCGCGCCTCGCCGATGGTTATCCCGCCATCGTGCGGCGCGAGCTGGGTGGCAAGGCGATCCGCATGGTGTGGCGGGACGGCGCCAATGCCGTCGAAGACACGCCGCCCGACCTGGCGGGCCGCTACGCGCTCGCCGATGCCGACGTGCTCGACCTCGCGCGGCAGGCGATGACCATCGAGGCGCACTACGGCCGGCCGATGGATATCGAATGGGCGAAGGACGGCGAGACCGGCGAACTTTTCATCGTGCAGGCGCGGCCCGAAACGGTGAAGGCGCGCAATGCCGGCGGCGATGCCCGTTACGTGCTGGAGGAAACCGGGCCGGTACGCATCACCGGCCGTGCCATCGGGCAAAAGATCGGCATGGGCACGGTACGCGTGGTGGCGAGCCCGGCCGGGATGGAACGCGTGCAGCCCGGCGACGTGCTGGTGGCCGACATGACCGACCCCGACTGGGAGCCGGTGATGAAGCGTGCGGCCGCCATCGTCACCGACCGCGGCGGGCGCACCTGCCACGCCGCCATCGTCGCGCGCGAACTCGGCATTCCTGCCGTCGTCGGCACGGGCGACGCCACCCGCGTGCTGAGAGACGGCGAAGCGGTCACCGTCTCCTGTGCCGAAGGCGATACAGGCACGGTCTATGCCGGGCAGCTGCGCTTCAGCGTGGAGACGCTGACTGTCGGCACACTCGCCGAGCCGCCAGCGAAGCTGATGATGAACGTCGGCAATCCCGAGCGTGCGTTCGAGTTTGCGCAATTGCCCAATCACGGTGTCGGGCTCGCGCGGCTGGAATTCATCATCGCCCGCATGATCGGCGTGCATCCGCTGGCGCTGCTCGACTATGCAACACTCCCCGATGCCCTGCGCGCCGGCATCGACGCGCGTGTCGCGGGCTATGCCGACCCGGTGCGTTTCTACGTCGACAAGCTCGCAGAGGGTGTCGCCACGCTCGCTGCCGCGTTCTGGCCCCGGCCGGTGATCGTGCGCCTGTCCGACTTCAAATCGAACGAATACGCCAACCTGCTGGGCGGCGACCGCTACGAGCCGAAGGAGGAAAACCCCATGCTCGGCCTGCGCGGTGCGGCGCGCTACGTATCGCCGCTGTTCCGTCCCGCCTTCGAACTGGAGTGTCGTGCCCTGAAACAGGTGCGCGAGACGCTGGGCTATACCAATGTCGAAGTCATGATCCCCTTCGTGCGTACCGTCGAGGAGTGCGTCCGCGTCGTCGACCTGCTTGCCGGCAACGGTCTTGCGCGCGGGGAAAACGGCCTGCGCGTGGTAATGATGTGCGAGATTCCGTCCAACGTGCTGCAGGCCGACGCCTTCCTCGACCACGTCGACGGTTTTTCCATCGGCAGCAACGACCTCACCCAGCTTACGCTCGGCATCGACCGCGATTCGGGTCTCGTCGCCGAGGGCTTCGACGAGCGCAACCCGGCGGTCAAGCGTCTGCTGGCCGAAGCCATCGCCGCCTGCCGGCGGCGGGACAAGTACATCGGCATCTGTGGCCAGGGGCCGAGCGACCATCCCGATCTGGCCGACTGGCTGGTGGCGGAAGGGATCGGTTCGATCTCGCTCAACCCGGACACGGTGCTGGCGACCTGGAAGCGGCTGGTGCGTTAAGCGACAGCGGCAGCCGGGATTCGGGAAAAGCGGGTTCGTGCGGCGTCGCCGCGTTTTCATGAAGCCATGCGGTGTGGCGAAGCCGTCCGTTTCCCGCCCCTGAATCCGATGTCCGTTCCCCGGCGCTCAAACGCCTCCGGCACCCGGCGCGCGTCCATTGCAAAAATCAGTCATAACGAACAATCCGGCGAGTCGGATTGCATTTTCCCGCGCCATTTAAATCGAGAAAAGGATCAGAACCATGATTAATAAGGGAAAAGGATTCTGGCATGGGCTGTGCTTAAAGGTTTTCGCAAAAACAGGGGAAACGTGTATGCAGGGTGTCGCCTGGTTTACCGGAACGCACAGGCAGGTCGAGCGGGTCTCGATCTACCCGGCGCGGGATGTCGATGTCCCGGGTGTGGGGGTGGTGCGTCTGGTGCGGACGGTCGACTGTCTCGGCGCGATGTGCCCCCGGCCGCAGCTTTTGACACTCAAGGTGCTGGGCGAGGTCGAGCCGGGCGATGTCATCGAGGTGGTGTCGGACAACCCGACCGCGGTCGAGGGCTTCCCTGCGCTGGCGCAAACCCTGTATTGCACGCATCTCGCGACGATCCGCAGCGGCGACAGCTGGCAGATCTATTTGCGCAAGGGTTTGTGATGCCTGGTGTGCGGGCTTGGAAATTTTGTTTGGTCAAGGAGGATAAGCAGTGAATACGGCGTCAGAAACCACCGTGCCCGCATCGTCGGCATGGCTGTTGCGCAGGGAAAATATGCAGGCGTTGAGCGTGTTGACGCTCGTCGTCGTGTTGTCGGTCTGGGCGCTGGCCGTGGATACGCGTTTCCTCTACATGCTCGTGTACGTGTGGTTCGGCGTGGCCTACGGCATGCTGCTGCAGTACGGGCGCTTCTGCATGGCTTCGGCCGTGCGTGACCTGTTCGCGGTGAAGGTGCCGCGCATGGCGGTCGGCGTGATGATCGCGGTGGCGTTGTATTCGGTGGTTGCGGCCATCGTCAGCCTGAGCGGGTTCAGTACCTTCCACCCCAATGCCATGGGCTGGCACGTCCTCGTCGGCGCGGCCATCTTCGGCTTCGGCATCGTGTTCACCGGCGGTTGCGCGTCGGGTTCGCTCTACAAGGCGGGCGAGGGCAACATGAATTCGATGCTGGTGATCGTCGCGATCTCGTTCTCGCAGGCGATCGTGGTGTCCGCCAGCGGCTGGTACGACGCGCTGGTGCCGCAGGCCTGGATCGATTCGGCCGTGGCCAAGGACATGCCGCCCGAGCTGTCGGTGACCAGGGGCTGGTTCGATATCTTCACGACCGGCTACGTGTGGGATCTCAAGGGCACCACGACGGCCGAAATCTTCGGCCAGGCC
>JGI26525J50270_1001294_pt1 | contig 11291 bp, 10 predicted proteins | sample ThiBiot_300_biof_2_FD_50270 | JGI IMG/M metagenome (IMG submission 50270) | reverse complement strand
TTGGCTGCGGCCGGTGCGGCGGGTTTCGCCGCGGCGGGCTTTGCCGTCGGTGCGGCGGCCGGCTTGGCGGCCGCGGGCTTGGCTGGCGCCGGCTTTGCGGCGGGCTCGGCAGCGAAGGCCGGGACCAGCCAGAAAGCGGCGCAGGCCAGGAACAGGGCGCGCGGCAGAGCGCGGAACGGACGCGAGATAGTCACCGTTGGGAACCCGACAAAATGCTGAATCGGCTCACGATACCACGCGTTCCGCGGCGATGGCGCGACGGCAGCGTTCACTGTTGAAGGCCGTCACGAAACCGCTGTCCGGCCCGCTGCCTGCTTTTTTCGATGCCTCGCGGCAGCCGTAACCGCGCCGGCATGACCGGCGCGGGCGGGCGACATCGTCGACGCACAACCTCATTCGCACATCACGAAGAACGCGTTCTGGCCGCGCACGACGGTCAGCAGCAGCTGGCGCGGCCGACGCTTGGTCAGTGCGGTCAGATCATCCAGCGAGCGGATGTCGACCTGGTTGACCGCGACGACGACGTCGCCGCTGCGCAGGTTGTTCGACTCGGCGCGGCTGCCGCCGGTGACGCGTGCGATGGTCACGCCGCGCAGACCCTGCTGGCGCTGGCGTTCGCCGAGGTCGGCGAACTGCGCGCCGCCCAGGCGTGGATCGAGGTTCTGTCCTTCCGCACTGGCCGTGTTGCGGCCGACCAGCTTGGCCGTGACGGTGGTCTCGCGGCCGTCGCGCAGCACCTTGAGTTCGACGTCGCTGCCGATCGGCAGCAGGCCCTCGGCGTTGTGCAGATCCTGCTGGTTGTTGACCGGCTTGCCGTTGACGCCGACGACGACGTCGCCGAGACGCAGCCCGGCGGTTTCGGCGGCCGAATCGCTCTGCACGCGCGTGACCACGGCGCCGCGGCCGGCGGGCACGTCGAGCATCTGCGCGATGTCGGGGGTGAGGTTCTGCGTTTCTATGCCGAGCGAGCCGCGCTTGACCGTGCCGGTCTTGATCAGCTGCTGCATGACGTCGCCGGCCAGGGTCGACGGAATCGCGAAGCCGATGCCGACGTTGCCGCCCGAGGGCGAGAAGATCGCCGTATTGATGCCGACGAGTTCGCCGTTGAGATTGACCAGCGCGCCGCCGGAATTGCCCGGATTGATCGACGCGTCGGTCTGGATGAAGTTCTGATAGCCCAGGCCGCGCAGGCCGGAGCGGCCCAGTGCCGAGACGATGCCCGAAGTCACGGTCTGGTTCAGTCCGAACGGATTGCCGATCGCGACGACGAAGTCGCCGACGCGCAGCCGCGTCGAATCGGCCAGGCTGACCGCCTTGAGGTTCTCGGCCGGAATCTGGATCACCGCGACGTCGGTGTCCGGATCGGTGCCGACGAGCCTGGCCTTCAGGGTGCGGCCGTCGCTCAAGGTCACGCCGATGTCGTCGGCGCCCTGCACGACATGGTTGTTGGTCAGCACATAGCCCTTGCCGGCGTCGACGATGACGCCGGAGCCCAGCGACTGCTCGACGCGCTCCTGCGGCATGTTCGGCACGCCGAAGAAGCGGCGGAAGAACGGATCGTCGAGCAGCGGATCGCGTACGCGCGTATGCGTCTTGGACGAGATGTTCACGACGGCCGGCGTCACGCGTTCGATCATCGGCGCCAGTGACGGCAGGGCCTGGCCGTCGACGACCGGCGGCAGCGCGGCCTGCGCCGGCTGATGCGCCGTCGCGAGCAGGCCGGCGGAAACGCCCAGACCGAGGGTGATGGCGGAAACGAGCACGAGTCGGGTCAGCGAGGACATGGGTACTCCCTGCAAGAAGATTCGCGACATTGACCGCGCGCGGGGCTGGCGGTTTCCGGTTGCGGATGACGTATTCAGTCAGGCATGGCAGACGTAAGCAACTGCAAACTCCGTTGTCGCCATGCCGTTGGCATGACCTTCTTCACGTTCTTGCGATTGACACCGGGGGAGGCCGGGCGTAGGTTAGCCGCCGCTCGCAATCACAAGATGTTGTGCCTGACCACCGGGGGGTAGCCCCAAAACTTGGGGTCAATCAGGCAGGCTGTGGCGGTCCCTGTACCGTTCGCGGCCTTGGCGCAGCAGTCCGGCCATGGCGACCGGACCGTTCGCGACCGCACGGGAGTACGAGCGTCCAGACCGACTACGTTCGGCCGACAAAAGGGACTCGGGAGGACGAGAGCAGATATGAGTACGGTGCGCCTTGAAGACCTCGCGCGCGGCGCCGCCGCGATTCCGCTACAGCCTGCCTCGCAGGACATCTGGGACAAGAAATACCGCCTCAAGACCAAGCAGGGCGAGCCGGTAGACCTGTCGATAGACCACAGCTACCAGCGCATCGCCCGCGCGCTGTCCGAAGTGGAAGCCACGCCGGACAAGCAGCAGTACTGGAACGACCGCTTCCTCTGGGCGCTGCGCCACGGCGCGATTCCGGCCGGCCGCATCACGTCCAACGCCGGTGCGCTGGAACACAAGCCGGCGACCTCGACGATCAACTGCACGGTGTCGGGCACCATCGAGGACTCGATGGACGGCATCCTGCAGAAGGTGCACGAGGCCGGCCTGACCCTGAAGGCCGGCTGCGGCATCGGCTACGAGTTCTCGACCCTGCGTCCGCGCGGCGCCTATGTTTCCGGCGCCGGTGCGTACACGTCCGGCCCTATGTCCTTCATGGACATCTACGACAAGATGTGTTTCACCGTGTCTTCGGCCGGCGGCCGGCGCGGAGCGCAGATGGGCACGTTCGACGTGAGCCATCCGGACGTCAAGGATTTCATCCGCGCCAAGCGCGAAGACGGCCGCCTGCGCCAGTTCAACCTGAGCCTGCTGATCACCGACGACTTCATGAGCGCCGTGCATTCCGACGGCGACTGGCCGCTGGTGTTCCCGATCAACATCAAGGAACGCGACGAGGTCGACCTGACCGACCCGGCCGCGGTGGTCTGGCGCGAGTGGCCGACGACGGCCAACTACGTCGCGCGCGACGACGGCCTGGTCGCCTGCAAGATCTACGGCCACATCCGCGCGCGTCATCTCTGGGACATGATCATGGTCTCGACGTATGACTACGCCGAGCCGGGCTTCATCCTGATCGACCGCGTCAACGAGATGAACAACAACTGGTGGTGCGAGAACATCCGCGCGACCAATCCCTGCGGCGAGCAGCCGCTGCCGCCGTACGGTTCCTGCCTGCTCGGCTCGATCAACCTGACCGTGTTCGTGCGCGACCCGTTCGGTCCGAAGGCGCGGTTCGACTGGGACGAATACAAGGAAGTCGTGCGCGTGTTCACGCGCATGCTCGACAACGTGGTCGAAATCAACGGCCTGCCGCTCCCGCAGCAGCGCGAGGAAATCCTGTCCAAGCGCCGCCACGGCATGGGCTATCTCGGCCTGGGTTCGACCCTGACCATGCTCAAGCTGCGCTACGGCTCCAGGGAAGCCTGCGCGTTCACCGAGGAAGTCAGCCGCGAAATGGCGCTGGCCGGCTGGGAAGTCGGTCTGGCCCTGGCCCAGGAAAAGGGACCGGCGCCGGTGCTGGCGCGCGACTACGAGGTCACCGCCGCCATGCTGCGCTGCCGTCCGGAAATGGAGCGCGACGGCTGGAAGGTCGGCGACAGCATTCCGGGCCGCGTGCTGCATGCCCACTACAGCCGCTACATGCAGCGCATCGCGACGGTCGCCCCGGCCCTGGTCAACGCGCTGGCCGAGCACGGCTCGCGCTTTACTCACCATTCCTCGATCGCGCCGACCGGCACGATCTCGCTGTCGCTGGCCAACAACGCCTCCAACGGCATCGAGCCGTCGTTCGCCCACCACTATTCGCGCAACGTGATCCGCGAAGGCAAGAAGACCAAGGAAAAGGTCGAGGTGTTCAGCTTCGAGCTGCTGGCCTACCGCGAGCTCATCAACGCCAAGGCCATGCCGCTGTCGGACAAGCCCGAGGAAAAGCTGCCGGACTACTTCGTCTCGGCCGACGACATCACGCCGACCGAACACGTCGACATCCAGGCGGCGGCGCAGAAATGGATCGACTCGTCGATCTCCAAGACAGCCAACGTGCCGACCGACTACCCGTACGAAGACTTCAAGAACATCTACACCTACGCCCACGCACAGGGGCTCAAGGGCTGCACCACGTTCCGCTTCAACCCGGCCGCCTTCCAGGGCGTGCTGGTCAAGGAAGCGGACCTGGAGAACACCATCTACCGCTTCGAGCTCGATGACGGCAGCATCGTCGAGGTCAAGGGCAACGAGCAGATCGAGTACGACGGCGAGACCCACACGGCCGCCAATCTGTTCGATGCGCTCAAAGAGGGTTACTACGGCAAGTTTTGAGCGGGCGCGGAATGGAGTAATGTCCACACCGCAACACCCCGATCATCTGACCACAACCCGTACGAGGAGCTGGAGGGTTCTATGCACACCGTAGGTGAAGCTGTAAGCAATGCGATCGAAGCGGTCAAAGAGACCGCGCAGAACGTCGGCGAAGCCGTGGCCGAGAAGACCGAGGCCGCTGTCGCCACGGTCAGCGCGGCTGCTTCGGACGCAAAGGAAGCCGTGACCAAGCGTGCCAAGGCCGCGGTGAAGAAGGTCAAGGAAGTGAGGGAAGCCGCCCAGGAAACGGTGAAGACTGCCGTCGCCAAGGCCAGGAAGGCGGTCAGCAAGGCCAAGCCGGCGGCGAAGAAGGCGGCCAAGAAGGTCGCGAAGAAAGTCGCTGCGGTGAAGAAGGCCGCGACCAAGAAGGCGGCTCCGGCCAAGAAGGCGGCCGCCAAGAAGGCACCGGCGAAGAAGCCGGCCGCCAAGAAGGTCGCGAAGAAGGCGGCCGTGAAGAAGGCGCCGGCCCGCAAGGCGGCAGGCAAGAAGGCGCCGGCCAGGAAGGTCGCCGCGAAGAAGGTCGCCAAGAAGGTCGCGACGAAGAAGGCCCCGGCCAGGAAGGCCGCCAAGAAGGCAGCCAAGCGCCGCTGAGCAACCCAGGCTTCCGTCCGCACCAACCCTGGATAAGGGGCCGGACGGAAGTGATGCCGCGGTGGCGAGGCTGCGTCGCGGCATTTACTGGCGGTGTGAAAGTGTGCGGCCCGGCGGTCCGTGCAGCGCTCAGGCGCTTCGGCCGCCCCGGCCTTGCCGCTTCCGCATCACGCAAGACCCACTGCCAAGTACGCGCGACAACGCGCCACAGCCTTGTTTCCACTCCGCGTCGGTAACCCGGCGCGGAGACCCTTTCGACGCCGCCCGCGGCGCCGCAAGCCTCGTTCGCCCGGACGCCGCGATGCGCGCCGGCAGCTCCGCCCGGCCGGAGCGTTCCGCATCGCCGCCGCCGCGCTTCGCTTCCGGCGCGGCACCAGCGCAAGCCCGGAGCGGTGCGAGCAGCAGCGGAATTGCGTCATGACGATCAAGATCGGCAAGAAGATCAAGGGCTACAGCGTCGAGAAGCCGAACGACAAGGCGGCTCAGGTCAGTACCGTGCTGGCACCCGTCGCCGCGGCAGAGCCGCCGATGGCCGAAGTCATCCAGATGCACGAGAAGGTCGAGCGCCCCGACACCCTGATCGGCGCCACCTACAAGATCAAGTCGCCGCTGTTCGAGCATGCGCTGTACGTGACGATCAACGACATCGTGCTGAACCAGGGTACGCCGCACGAGTCGCGCCGGCCGTTCGAGATCTTCATCAACTCCAAGAACATGGACCACTTCCAGTGGATCGTGGCGCTGACGCGGATCATGTCGGCCGTGTTCCGCAAGGGCGGCGACGTGACCTTCCTCGTCGAGGAGCTCAAGGCCGTGTTCGATCCGCGCGGCGGCTACTTCAAGGCCGGCGGCGTCTACATGCCGTCGATCGTGGCCGAGCTCGGCGCCGTCATCGAACAGCACATGAAGATGATCGGCCTGATCCACGATCCGGAACTCAGCCCCGAGCAGCGCGCACTGATCGCCGAGAAGCGCGCGGCCTACGAGCAGGGCGCAAAAAAAAAGCCTGAGGTAGGCGCCGACACGCGTCCGGCCGAGACTTCCGCCGGCCCGGCCGCCGCCGGCACGCGCGATTCCGCGGCGTCCTCCGGCGCGTTTCCGCCCGGCGCTACCCTGTGCCAGAAGTGCAACGTCGCCGCGACGATCCTCATGGACGGCTGCGCGACCTGCCTGAATTGCGGCTATTCCAAGTGCGGCTGAGCCGCCTGGCCTGGCATTCGGGCGTGCATGCCGGCGATATCGCCTGAGGGTGTGCAAGCCGACACCGCAGACAATGCGGGCGCTGTGAACGGATAGCTGCACGGGGCTCTGCGGAGCCCCGTTTCGTTTCGGCCGCAGTCCCGTTTCGTCGTGGTTGCGTCCGCCTGCGCGGCTCCGCCGCGTGTGGCGCATCGGAAAGCAAAGGCCGGCGACCGTCGAGCGCTCTGTCCCGACAGGAGGCCGCTCGTCTTGCCGGTTGTGCCGTGGGCCGTCCGGGGCGGCGACGTCGAGCTGCCTCCTGTTTCGGGCACCTCGCCAATCGGCGAATTTTGCCAGTTGCATATCGTTTTTCGATATGGTTAATATCGTCTCACGATATGCCAGTGGACACTTCGCCATGAATGCTCCCTCCGATGCCGTGACCCTGTCGCGTCCTCTGCTGCACGGTCTGATCGTCCTCAACCTGCTCTACGCGCTTGGACTGCTCGTGCTGTTCGTCGCCGGCCTGCTTGCCGAGGACTGGGTTTTCAATGCGCTCGGCGTGCGGTCCGGCGAGCACCGTCCGCGTCTGGTCCTGGGCATGCGTGCGATGGTGATCGTTGGTCTGGTCGCCGCAGGCGTCGTCGATCGCGTGCTGCGGCAGCTGGCGGCGATCGTCGACACCGTGCGTGCCGGCGATCCGTTCGTCGCGAGCAATGCCCGCCGTCTTCAGCTCATCGCGTGGTGGGTGTTCGCCGGCGAGATCCTGCGGCTCGTGATCGGCGCAATCGCCTGGGCCGCGACCACGAAAGCCCAGGCGCTCGACGTCCACGTGGGCTTCTCGTTCGCGCCGTGGCTGGCGGTGCTGCTGTTGTTCGTGCTCGCCCGCGTCTTCGCCGAGGGCGCGCGCATGCGCGCCGATCTCGAAGGCACGGTCTGAAATGGCCATCGTCGTCCGTCTCGACGAGCGGTTGCACGAGCGCCGCATGACGTTGACCGAGCTGTCCGCCCGCATCGGCATCACCGTTGCCAATCTGTCGATCCTGAAGACCGGCAAGGCGAAGGCCATGCGCTTCTCCACACTCGAATCGATCTGTGCCGTGCTCGAGTGCCAGCCCGGCGACCTGCTCGTATTCGATCCTTCGCTTCCACCCGAGGAGTGAGCAATGCCTGCATTCGCCGGTTTTTTCGCTTCCGATCCGGCTCGCCGGGAAGGCGTGCGCCCCGTGCAGATCTGGGGCCTGCGGCTGTTCTATCTGCTGATGCTGCTGTTCGTCGTACCCGACGCCTGGGAAGCCTTGTTGCGCCACGAAGGTCCCTGGGACCCCGTCCGCGCCGTCGCTTTCTGCGTCTGGGCCACGTATCCGGCGCTCGCGCTGTTCGGACTCGCGCGCCCGCTGCGCTGGCTGCCGCTGATGGTGTTCACGATCGGCTACAAGACGCTCTGGCTGGCCTTCGTCGCCTGGCCGCTGTGGCGCGCCGGGACATTGGCCGGTTCCAACGCGGAAGAAATGACTTACGTGTTCGCGATCGTGCCGCTGCTGGCGGCGGTCGTGCCGTGGGGCTATGTATGGCGTGAGTACGTCGCGCCGCCGCGGCGCGCGGCAGCAGGTTGAACGGTTCGGCGTTTCGCGCCGCCGCGGCCGAAGCCGGCGGCGGCGCGCTTGCGGCGCTCAGTTCGGTACCGGTGCCGATACTTCCCTGACCACCTTCGCGGTTTCCTTGTCCTTGCCCGCCAGCGCGATGTCGGCCAGCGCGACGATGCCGGTCAGCTTGCCGTCGCCGTCGACGACGGGTACGCGGCGTATGCGCGCGTTTTCCATCAAGGTCACGCAGTCGCGCAGGCTGCTGTCCATTTGTACAGTCCGCACCGGCGCACTCATCGCGTCGCCGGCCGTGACCGTGCCGTCGCCGCCGTTGGCGACGACGCGCAGGCAAATGTCGCGATCGGTCACGACGCCGACCGGTCTGCCCTGGTCGTCGACGATCGGAATCTCGCCGCAGTCGTTGTCCAGCATCAGGCGCGCCACGTCGCGCACCGGCGTGCTCGCATCGCATGCCGCCGGGTTCGGCGTCATCACCGTGCTTACGTTGGCCATGTCTACCTCCTTCCTTGCTGCGTCGTCCGAAACGGGTCGCCATGCTCGCGTCGCCGCGGTTGCAGTCCCGTGAACGCGGCGACGGCGCTTCCTCACCGCGTCGCAACGCGCATCGTGCGAGCACTGCTCCGCCGGAACGCTCGGAGTTTCAGTTCAGAGCACCGGTGGAAGGCTCAGCTGCGGGAGATCTCGTCTTCGGCGCTGAGCCTTCTCATTGCCGGTGCTTCGCGCGCAGCGGCGCGCTAGCTCCGCTTTGCCCGCGCTCAACCGCCGCACGCCCGGTTTGCCAGGCTCATCGGGGGCTACCGCTGCGCGCTTGTTTGCGTCGCCTGCGGCCCCATCTGGGCGGCCATGGACATTCCTGTTTTCGATACCGACCGAGATCGCGAAGATGCATCGGCCGGCGCCGACGAAGTCTCGGCGCTGGACGCCTACTCGCGCGTGGTCACCGGCATCTACGACGCGGCCAATCCGGCCGTGGTCGCCATCGAAGTCGGCCGCGAGCGCGAAGGGCCGGCCATGGGGGCCGGTTCGGGCTTCCTGTTCACGTCCGACGGCCTGATCCTGACGAACTCCCACGTCGTACGCGGCGCGCGCCGCGTGACCGTGCAGACGACCGGCGGCGGCAGGCATGAGGCCGCCGTGCTCGGCGACGATCCGCATACCGATCTGGCGCTGCTCAAGATCGCCGCGGCGTCCGCGCTGCCGAGCCTGACCCTCGGCTCGGCGGGAACCTTGCACGTCGGCCAGCTCGTGGTCGCGATCGGCAATCCCATGGGATTTGCCTCGACCGTGACCGCGGGCGTGGTCAGCGCGCTCGGGCGCAGTCTGCGCGCGACGACCGGCCGGCTCATCGACGATGTCATCCAGACCGACGCCGCGCTCAATCCCGGCAATTCCGGCGGGCCGCTGCTCGATGCCCGGGGCCGGGTCGTCGGCGTCAATACGGCGATCATCGCCGGTGCGCAGGGCATCTGTTTCGCGACGTCGATAGATTCGGTGCAGCGCGTCGTGCTGCAGTTGCTGCAGCACGGCCGCGTGCGTCGCGCGAGCCTGGGTCTGGCCGGCCAGAACGCGCATTTGCCGCAGCGTTACCTGCGGCATTTCCAGCTCGAACAGAGCGGTGCCGTGCGCGTGATGGAGATCATCGCGGGCGGGCCGGCCGATCGCGCCGGCTTGCGGGTCGGCGATCTGATCGTGGGTTTCGCCGGCAGTCCCTGCGGCAGCATCGACGACCTGCACCGGCTGCTCGATCTGGAACGCATCGACCGGGACTGCACGCTGTCGGTGCTGCGCCACGATCGCGAAGTCGCGCTGACCGTGCGGCCGACGGAACTGACCGACTAGTTTCGTCGCATCGCTCGTCCCGGAGCTGGTTCGCAGCGCCGCGTGATGCGGCGCCGCCCGCTCGTTTCCGGCGCGTCAGATGCCGTCGCGCAGCTGCGCTTCGATCGCGAGGTTTTCCAGGTCGCGGCCCATGGATGCCGCGGCGACGAGCCGGCCGCCGCGGAAATAGCGCGCGGTGAAGTCGCGCGCCGGCAGGTCGCCGTCGATGCGCACGTCGTCCCAGCGCCCGGCATGGCCGCAGTAGCGCAGATCGACGCCCTGGTGATGGGTCCAGAAGAACGGCACTTCGGCATAGCGCTGGCCGGCGCCCAGCAGATTGGCCGCGGCGACCTGGCCCTGGCGCTGCGCATGTACCCAATGCTCGACGCGGGCGGTTTCGCCGGCCAGCGGATAGCGCGCGACGTCGCCGGCGGCGTAATGGTCCGGCAGCGAGGTCTGCAGGGTGGCGTCGACGAGAATGCCGTCGTCGATCGCGAGTCCGGCCTGCGCCGCGAGCGCGGTGCGCGGCGTCACGCCGGTGCCGACGACGACGAGGCCGGCGGGAATGGCACGGCCGTCGGCCAGCGCCAGCGACCGGCCGTCGAATCCGGCCGGCGTCGCGCCCATGTGGAACTGCACGCCCTGCGCCGCATGCAGCGCAGCGAGGAAGCCGCCGAGTTCGGCGCCGAGCACGCGTTCCATCGGCACTTTGCCGGGCGCCACCACGTGTACATCGAGACCGCGCGCGCGCAATGCGCCGGCCGCTTCCAGACCGATGAAGCCGGCACCGATCAGCACGACCGAGCGCGCCTCGCCGCTCGCGGCGATCACGGCGCGCGCATCGGCCAGGGTGCGCAGAGTGAAGACGTGTGGATGGTCCAGGCCCGGCAGATCCAGGCGCCGCGGTTCGGCGCCGGTGGCCAGCAGCAATGCATCGTAAGCGTAGCGTGCGCCGTTGCGCGCATGCACCTCGCGCGCTGGGCTGTCGATGCCGATCACCTCGCAGTCCAGCTGCAGGTCTATCCGGCGTTCCGCATAGAACGCGTCGCCCTGCAGCGGAATCCAGTCCTCGGGCGCGGTGCCGGCGAGATAGTCCTTGGACAGGTTCGGTCGGTCGTAGGGCGCGCTCGCGTCGGCGCTGAGCATCGTCAGCGATCCCGCATGACCGAGTTCGCGCAAGCGCCCGGCCGCGGCGAATCCGGCGGCGCCGCCGCCGACGATGACGATGCGTTCGCGCGGGCGCCGTGGTCGCGGCGCCGGCGGCCGCGTCGGCGTGGTCTTGGCGCGCACGAACACGCGCTCGCCGGCGACCTCGACCTGCCAGCAGGCCAGCGCGGCGAAGGCCGGTGCCTTCAGCGCCGCGCCGCTGCGCAGGCTGAAGCAGGCGTGATGCCAGGGGCAGCGGATTTCCTCGCCCACGACGAGACCCTGCGCCAGCGGCGCGCCGTAGTGCGTGCAGCTGCCGCTGACCGCGGCGAAGCCGTCGTCGAGCCGTGTCAGCAATACGGCTTCGCCGGCCACATGTCCGGCCAGCACGCCATTCGTCGGTACGTCGCTCAGGGCTACGCCGGCCGCCAGGTCGGGGCCGGGCGGCAGTGCATCGGTATGCGCCATTGTGGAATCCTCCGGAATGCCGTCGGGCCGGCTTATCTTGCGCGTTTGCTCCGACGGATGCATGAGACGGCGCGAGGTTCCCGCCTGACCGTGCCTGCAGTGGCGG
>JGI26525J50270_1001273_pt1 | contig 11440 bp, 7 predicted proteins | sample ThiBiot_300_biof_2_FD_50270 | JGI IMG/M metagenome (IMG submission 50270) | reverse complement strand
TGTCTTCTGCTAAAAATTAATGATAGGTGTCAAAAGAAAGTGGTGCCTGTCAAAAGTTACTGTTAGCAGAGGACACCCAAAGTTGAACCGCTTTTTGCAACTTTGCCGACGGTCCGACTCCAAGTTCTAGTGTACCAGCCGGGCCGCCCTACTTTCACGATCGCCGGTGTGGAGCCAGTCGACCGCCTTGGGGCTGACCGGAAGACCGGACGCGGCGACTAACCGCCGAACCAAAGTCTTGTTCTCGACAATCCTGGGTTCGGTCAGACCGCTGGCCCGGCGTAGCCGAATAAGAGTTACCGGCCGAGCCTCGCTGGCCAGAAGAGTCAACGCATACTCTATGCGTCTGGTGAAATAGCTATCCGACGACTCCTCGCTGGAGACCAGGAACGCGTAGGTCTCAGGAAGGCGAGAGGGGACCAACTTGAGGTAAATAGATGTCGAGATGCCGCCCAGCCGCAGCAAGAGCGCTCGCGTGAGTTGCCGGGGTGGCCGAAGCGCCAACGCCTGCCCCATCGCACGATGGAGGGCCGCCACGGTGACCCGATCCAGAGCCAAGTCGCCGGCGGAGTCGCGTCTTGGCTTGGACGATACCCTATTACGTCGGGGAACTTGATCCAGCTGCAACCGAAGCCAGGCCTTGTCGTGGTGCTCCAAGTAGCTCATCTCGGTCACCAGCCGAGTCCTAATTTCCCCCCGCGAAGGTCGCGGATGGGATGCGAGTGCATGCGTAACGACACATCGATAGGCATCGACCAGGTGTTGCCGTTGAGCCTTTGCCGCGGCTTCGAGTAGCGTGGCGTCATAGATCTTCAGTGTGCCAAGGTGGTGATTCCCACATCCGAATCGCTTCTTGAGACTTGCCCAGCTCTCGCCGCATTTCACGGCCCGGATCATGGCCTCAATGGTCACCTTGTCAAACTTCGCATGGGGACCCACGACAATCGGGCAGACAATGCCGTGCTTCCGGATCATCGTCGTCAATACACTCCACGAAACACCCAAGCTCGCTGCAGCACGCGACAAGACATAGCCGTTAGCCTCAAGCACTTCCTTGATTCTTGCCCTTTCGGACTCCTCGGCCGACGACATGAGCACCAGCTCAGGCGTGGCCGACCGCACCGGGCTAAGCGGCGATACCAAGGCCTCGTGAGGCAGTCCCAAGGTGGCAGCGAGCAGAAGCGTCAGCACCGGATCCAAGGCCGACTTCCGTCGAGTCAGGGGCCTTGCGAACCGGGCTCCCCGCTTCGGGGAATACGCCGTGGAGTAATCCAGCGAGGTGAGGTACGGAACACCTACCGTTTCCAGCACCTGGCCATGAATCTTCTCCAGCTGGGCCATGCCATGAGCATAGAGTCCGACTTCCGCCGCCTCTGCGGCTAGAAGCTGTCGCGCATGCACATCCGATGTCCAAGGTGCAGCCAGCACACTGGCGATTGCTTTAGCCATCCAGAGATCCAACCCACTGGAAGACATGGGCGGCATATCCACAACCTTGGCGACGGCTGCGTATCGCCCAAAACCGGGCAACTCCAGCTCGAATCCCGTCCCCGGACTCCAGACGTGCTCGAGCAGCGACACATCATGCCTCCAGCATCTCGACACCGGGCGTACCTGATGTTCCCGGTGCCAATAGGCTACTCCGTACACCCTGATGTCGTCCTCACGACACAGAGGACATTCGCGAAGCCCACGAGGCCTCAAGCAACGGCAGGCGCGTCCTCCCTGGCGCCACGCGTCCGACCGCAGCACCGCACTACAGAATGCCTCCCGATCCGATTCACTCGTGACCCGACCTGAAAACGCCACCAGCAGGGGGGACGTCGTGTGGTTCCAGATGAGATCTTCAGGACGGACCAATGCGCTGAGTCCAGGAAACGCACGAAACAGGTTTGCAGTCCCCGGACCAAACGGCGACGAGAGGGCGTGCCTCGACTGCTCCATGCGATCGAATAAAAGCTGGGGTGACCTGACGCCGGATCGCAGCACCACGCGAACCATGAAACTAAACGTCGTTTCTCCGGGGAAAGGGCTGGGCAGGCTCACAGGCATTACTCCGGCGGCAGGCCTATGATTCCCTCGGCCATCAACTCATCGAGTCCTTCGGGCTGGGTGAGCTTGCCAAGACTCGCGTCCACCCGTGGCTTGGCGCCCGTTCGCTTTCGCCGAGGTGGACCTTTGCTGTGCGCAACCTTATCGGAAAGTACCTTCGCCTCAGTCGCCGGCCTCTGCAGCAGGGGTGACCCCGACGCCGTCCTCGCCTTCTTGGCGTCAATAAGCTCTTGCAACGTGAGTGCGTCGCACAAATCGTCCCACTTGCTCAAATTGGCCGGCGTACCACTACGCAACGCACTCATGGCCTCATGGATCCTCCCGAAGCGCCGATTCCAGGTATTCCGAAGATCGGTGGTCGTCAACGATCGCTTACCACATCGAATGGCATCCCCCTGGGCCACGATGAACAGGCTAACGACTACCCCGCGAATTCCGCGCGTCAGGTCAAACAACACCTGTGCATGCTCTTCCGAATAGGCCTCTGGTTCGGCCAACCACTGATATCCCCAAAGGATTTCCGCGAAGCCGTTCCATTCCTCATCGGACGCGGACATAGGCATTTTCAGCTCCACCTCGCTGCCCGCGATGCGACGTGACAACCGGAACTTGCGGTTCAGGAGTTCGAGTGCCGCGTATGTCCCACACAACACGAGGCAGATCCCACCTTCGTCCTTCAGTCGCAACAGGAAATTCAGCAGTTCCTGTGCAGGCTGCCCCTTGGAAGCGAACAGATTTTGCATCTCATCGACGGCCAGTACGCCTATATGGACGTTGGCCAAGCATTGGAATACCGCATGGATCAACACGCCCGTGGTGATCCTCGGGTCGGCAAGGTACTGCGGTGCGTATGTGCGTTCACCGAGCGCCGCATCGGCGGCCTGCAGGATCCTGGTGCACAAGGTCTTGAGCGAACGATCTTCGGGACAACTGACCTTCACCCAAACGACTTGCGTTTCGTTGATCGCAGTCCCGCGATAACGCGTGTGCCGAATCACCTGAGGCCCCAAGGCCCGGAGGCAGGACTCGATGGCAGTACTCTTCCCGATGCCTGAGATGCCCTTAACCAGCAGGAGGTGGCTGGATGCGGTTCGTTCGACCAGGAAGTCGCCGGCAATCGCGCTAACTCCAGGATGATGGAGGAACGCCTGCGCTTGTGGACGGAGGGGGTTGCGCCACACATAGCTCCGACGCACGCAAATCGACAACTCCTCGAGCAGCTCGAAATGAATCGGCAGAGGAATGAACAACTGCCTGAGACGGTAGGTCATCTCCCGCCGGACCGACGCCGGGAGCGTCCGTTCGGCGACAGAAAATGCGGGTTGCTGTTTCATCGCCTCCAGCAGTTCCTGATCAGTCCGCCCCATCGAGGGTAGAGCTTCGATGAGCAAGTTGCCTTCATACTCAGGCAGGAGAGGCTGGGTGTAGATCACGCCATTCATGGATTTCCTCCTCCCTTTGCAAGGAAGGCGCCACGCATCAATGCAAGACGATCCTTGGCGACGGAACGATCGGCCCCATCGTCAGCATCGCTGTGATCTGCGGCAGCAGCGGGCGCCTGGACCGGCTCCTTCTTGACGTAGGATGCGAGGATTGCCGCACCGTGCTCGCGACGCTCACTCTCGGCGTCGACGCCACGTGCGCCGCGCATCTTGCCTTTGCTGCTCGCCAGAGACACCGGCCCACCCTGCCGGGCCACGGCATCGCGGGAGATCGAGATCACGCCGTCGCTCAACTGGGTACTCAGCGCAGCGGAGGCAATGGCACTGCGTGCATGGACATAGTTGCGTTGCCGATAGTAGTCGCAGAGCTCAGTAAACGTGGCGTCGTAGGCCGCGACCTTCTGGTCGGCCAGCGTGGCGGGAAGCCAAGGTGCATCGGGGGCCGTACGGTACCAAATCGTGCGCGCAGCATAGTCGTCGATCGTCGCCTGCACCGCGATGGCACCCGACGCTGACGCCCGCTGCAAGAGGCCCGACGCGCGCAATTCCGGCGCCATGTATCTCACGCGTTGGACATAGAGTCCGTCCTCACGGATGACTGCATCTCTCTTGCGCAGCAGCGAGGTATAGATGACCCCGGGGTCTTCGATACGGGCGCCGGACACACAGTGCTTCATGCCCCACTGCCACAGGGTGATTCGCGCAACTTTTTCGTAGCCCATCGCGAGCATGGCCGGGGGGATCGCTTCGACCGGTGCCGGTTGATAGTTGTACTGGATCGCCAGTATCAAGAAGGCGCGCATGCCGTCGTAGCGCGTAAGCGCGGCCCGGCGCCGAGGGTCGAGCTCGCCTCGCTCGGGGCGACGCCCATAACCCACCATGCGCCGCAAGTCTCCCGACTTCAAAATATGAATCCAGCCCTCAATTGTCCCCTTCATCTGGGGCCGCCAAGCCGCTGCATTCAATACGATGACGTTGAGTTCCTCGGGAAGCGCCTCCGCGGCCGCGCTCGCTATCTCCCCACGATCGCCAAGGACTTTCCGCGGAAGGTGGTGGCACGGCCAGAAATCATCAGATATGTCGATGTCATATCGGGCACACAGTTCCCGCTTGCTGGTGAACGCGTTGAACAGGGCCCGCTGGGCAGCTTCGTAGCCTGCGTTGAAAACACCGAGAACGCCACCGACACATGCTGTGGACCAGACATCCAACACCCCGTAAACGTTCGCGGAGCCGATGGCCTGCCGGAGATCGAACTCGGATACCAGCTCCAGTCGCGCCCCCGAAGCGTCTATTTCATAGAGATAGCCCGGACCGGGAACATCGTCCTTCGCCCTGCCAGGTCGCGGCGATGCCGCGACCGCCAGCTTGGCTTGGTGGGCTCCGTCGTGCGTCTTGGCGACATGCCGCAGCTGAGCGATCGTGGGAAGATGGACTTCTTCGCGCTCCTTGAACGTAACCTTGCCATTTGGCTCGACGTGCACATCGGAGAATTTAGATCCGATGAGCTTATGGAACGCGGCAGGAACAGAGTCACCGTTCTTGACCACGTATTCCTCCACCGCGTCCTCAAGCATCCCGCGGATCTCCGGCAACGCCACCTCCGAGCGGATGCCACCGGGCATCGCCTTGCGGCCACGCCGGGCGGTGCCCTTCGCCTGGGGCTTGCCGGGTCCACCGCGGAGATACAGGTCCGGCATGATGCCGCGCAGGCTGCACCCAGCACGCAAGACGCTATACAACGTTCGCCGCACAACATTCGGGTGCGTGTCCGTGGCCGCCGCCAGTCGGGTGATGGTGCGTGCGCGCTCCGCCGTCTCCAGTAGCGCAAGGCGAGCATCGCCCTGGATCACGGGAAGGATGTGGCCCTTCCACCGGTTGTAGTGTTGCTTTTCGGCGTCGGAAAGGTCGTCATAACAACGCTGGCGCAGCGGTTCGCAGGTAGCCAACGTCACGACTTGATCGGCGAGTGCACATTCGAGCATGTCGAGGTTCAGCACCCGAGGCCCCCGGTTCTTCAGGTCAAGCGGCATCAGGACGGCGTCCCCTCGGCAATTCAGCCCCAAGAAACGGCACCGCCCTGGGAGCCACTCCGGCGACGGGCCTACCGGTAGCAAGACACTGTTGTCGATCATCGTGGCACCTCCCTCAAGATGAGTGGCGCATCCCAGCGCAAGGGCACACTCAGGTTCAGCGGCAGCCAGTGTTTCCACACGGCCAAACCGAAGTCTTGATAAGCCAGATCGTCACCCTGCTCAGCATGGGAGAGGCATTGGCGCAAGGTGCGGCGACGACCGGTCGGAGACATAGCCCACGCGGCCAAATCACGCGCAGCCAAACAACGCTCTTCGGAGGTCCAATGTTGTCTGGCTGGCCGCAGCAGACCCAAGTTCCGAATGACGATGGGATCGTATTGCGCCTCGGTGACCAAGTACCACGGCACCTTCCGACGCTGCCAATATGTGCGTTCAAGCGTCAGCTTTTGAAGGGTGCGGCGCAACCCCTTCGCATCTGGGTGAATAGCAGATAGTCGCTTCACCGACAGTACAAACTCGCTCTGCGCACCATTCGATGTGGTGGAAACGAGCAGATCGCTGGTCAGCACTGTCGGGGTGGTGGTCCCAGGAAAACGCGGATGCGGAATGCCGAGATCGTCCGCTATTTCGATGGTTTCCTCCCGGGGCAACAACGCAACCTGCTCGCGAATTTCCTGAACGTTGATGCGAAAATCCGCCAAGAGGAAATGCCCAACTTCCACATCAGAGTAAAAATGATGCGTCCGACCCGAGCGTAAGCAGGCCAAGCGAGATGAGCGACCGATGGACGGCACGTCACGCACCTTGGCCCAAGGCAGGTATTCGCCTCCCTCACCTTGACCGAACCCTTGGCGGATCCATCGCTCGACGTCGGCGTCGGTAACGTTCAGGCGTTTGCGACTCATGATCGCGCCTTCGTCGTTTTGCATCTCCCCACAGCCGCAAAACACGCGTAGACGCAGTGCAGCGTGTACTCGTCGCCGCAAGACCAAATTCTAGAGAGAGAAGCGGTGCATCGGAGCAGAGGACTCCGTCGATTAGCGCGCCCGACCAGCGCTAGCACCGCACGACCCATCGGGCGCCTGTGCATTGCGCATTCGCAACCATACAGGCCTCCGCAAAGTCAGCGTGAGCCCAATTACCCGAAATGTCAATTCTTGAGCTGGCCAATCTTGAACTTGCGGGGCCCGATATCACCTTCGTGATGAAGTGTAATGACCCAGCGGTTCCTGCACAGCCAGTCCGCTAAAGCATACGCTTGAGCGGGTGTCTTTATGCCCAGTGCCTGATGCGGGCGCCGGTGGTTGTAGAAGCCGATCCTCCAGTCGCCGATCACGCGCATGGCGTGCTGCTGGGTTTCGAAGCGGTGGCGATGCGCACCTGCCAGCTGTCGCTCGTACTGCTCGCGCACATCTTCCGGCTTGGCGCGCAGGGCGTTCTCCATCCCCGCCTTGCCCTGGTCGATCCATTCCTCGATCTCGGAGGGCTGCAGGTCAAACTGCCGGCTGCTTCCGCCACCATGGTCTTGCCTTGCACGATCTCCAGTACCAGCGCCGCCTTCCGGAGTGCCGTCCAACGCTTGATCTCTTCGTCCATCGTGATGCTCATGAGGTGCTCCTCGTCAAGGTAACACCTGAGCAGGAAATCACTGGGTCATTACATGGCCGTGATACTCAAAACCGGGGGGACGTCGCGGGTGCAATTGGCGAAACGGTGGCCCCATTATCGTGTGGCGGATCTGGCTCGGCAGGCTCTCCGCGCAGCTCCCGATTAGTCCCGGCAGGTAGCTCGCTCCACCAGACAGTGAACGGCTCTAATTATCCACGTTCCTTTTGATTCTGCCAGACTTACGATGGCGGCACGATACCGCGACCTTCATCTGGTAGCGCAACTTTCTGGAGCGATGCTGCACAACTATTGAAGCAGCGCCAGTGGCATATTACTTCGGCAGCGTCTCGAAATTTGCCTCAAAAACGATGTCTTTCACAAACCTGCTCTGCCTCAACCCATCACCGTAAGACGGGATCAAAAAAACATTATTTGAGAATCGCTCGAAGAACTCAGAGGCTTCCTCGTGAGGAACATCGTAGAAGTCAATCGAAACGACAATCTTTTTCCCCTTGGTTTCAGGGAATTGATCGGCTAGCTGGCCATCAATCGCGGCATCAATGCATCCATACATTCGTTGCTGCAAAAGTTGCAGACGTGCATCAATGTCTGACCAGTCTCCTTCCTCGACAAGAACCATTTTCATTACGTCTGGAGAGTCAGTCTTGACGACGAAGTCCACTACGAAACTTTGTGACTTGTTCATACTGTGAGCGCCTAGCAACGATCGATGGTGCACGATTTGAGGACCGTGGGTTGCCCTGACTCAAATCCAGCATTCGTCGCGTTCTTTCCTACGGGAGTAACCTCCCGGCCTGCATTGATATCATCGAACAACTTTGTCTGGCCCTTACTCAAGTTGGCGCCGCCCGTCTTCGTCTCGACGACTCCTCGATCCTTAGTGACGAAATCGGTTCTTGTTCTGGTGCCATCGGAAGTTTTGATAGTCACCTGTTCACCAGCAATTTGATCGCCATACTTTGCTCGCGTTAAAGCCTCACCAGCTTTTCCCTGCGCCACGTTTTTCTGCAATGTAGTAGAAGCTTCCCGCGAATCCGACAACACCTTATCGACCATGATGGCCGCTTTCACTATGCCGACCGCCTCGACCACGGCACCAGCGCCCGAAGCTGTCAACATCGCACCCAAACCGACCTTCGCTATAGGCGATAGTGGTTCGTTCGGATGTGCGGCAGCATAAGTGCCTTGTGCCGCAACCATTCTTCCGCAAGAGCCATCAGCGTCCGAGCAACGCCCATCCGGATCGGCGTGATTGATCGGATTGTTGTTGGCGTAGTCGTACCGGTTAAAGCTGAACGTATTCCCCGAGGACGGGGTCACCGGGTCGACGCTCAGGAAGCGCCCCATACTGGGATCGTAGTAGCGCGCCTGCATGTACACGAGCCCCGTATCGGGGTCATTCACGTGGCCGGTATAGCCAGGTCCGTCTGGCGCAGCACCCATGCTGCTCACCGATACACCGTACGGTGTGTACTCAAACCGTGCCGTGATGTTGCCGCTGGCATCCGCCTCCGCTAGCGGCGTCCCCTGCGGATCGGCATACACGTAAGTCACCGTACCGGCCTGTACGACGTGGCAGAGCATCCACAACATGGCCGTAATAAATACTTTGAGGATGTGTCCCTTCATGTGGCTTGCCCTCATGGTTTAACCGTCGCCGATTCCATCAGCGTATTCCGTGCAGAACACTGACCTACACTCCATGCCTGTGCAGCGACCGAGGTGGCCGTATCTGATCGGATACGGCGAGCCTCCAGGATATTGCGAGCGGTATCCCGCTACGCTTGGGGTGCATATAAATCACCCCATGGCTTTGGGTTCGAGACTGTGGCGCTTTCATCAAGCGCCACTCTCCGTCATGGCTGTCAACGTGCACGTCGAACTTGAGATGTTTGTACCGGCTGCGTTAAAGAAGTCGACTTTGAGCTGGTAGGTCCGCCCCCGTGGAGTGCCTCCACTTGCAGTCATCGTGAGGTATTGCGTAGAGGGATTGCTGCCTACGGTGACCGGAGATGAAGCGGGGTTGGTCACGGTACCACCGGCATCCTGATAGCCACTTGGTATTCCCACGTAGGTCCACGTGAATCGAACAGTCGCAGCCGATGGTGGAACCGATCCGGACGCTTTGCTCCTGTGCGTAGAACCCGGTACAGCGCTGTATAACTCCCAAGTGCTCCCACTATAGATGGCGAACACCATCGCTACAGAACCCGTTTGCCTCGCGGGAATGAAATAGTCTTCCTGGTAGGACTGTCCATCAATCGCGATGGGCGCAGGGACTACGGCCAGGATCGAAGACACCCCGCTCCACGGTCCACAGCCGCTCGCATTGCACGCCTGCACTCGGTAGCCATATGTACCGCTGGTCTTGCCGCTGATGTTTCGGCTCGTACTGCCGCTGGCCTGCAAGGTGGTCCAGCCGCCCCCGTTCACCTGCTCCTGTAATGTGTAGCTGGTGGCGCCACTGACACCGCCCCAACTTACGGTATAGCTACCGGTACTGTTGGTGCCGGGCACGCTAAGCGATGGCGCTGAGGACGGCGGCAACAGCACCGTGGTGGTCCCAGTACTGCTCCACGGCCCACAGCCACCGGCATTGCACGCCTGCGCCTTGTAGCCATACGTGCCGCTGCCCTTGCCGCTGATCGCCTTGCTGGTCGCACTGCTGTTCTGGATCGTCGTCCAAGTGCCGCCGTTGACCTGTTCCTGCAGGATGTAGCTGGTGGCCGCGCTGACGACTCCCCAGCTCACTGTGTAACTGCCGCTGGTGCTACTGCCCGGTGCGCTCAGGGTCGGCGCCGTCGACGGCGGGCGGGTGACGACCAAGGTCGCGCTTCCCGCCTTCCATGCACTGCAACCGTAGGTGTTGCAGGCCTGTACCTGAAAGATATAGCTGCCGTTGGCCAGGCCCGACACGGCCGCGCTGGTGCCGCTGCCGGTGTACGCCGCGCTCCAGTTGGTGCCGCCGTTGCTGCTCTGCTGGAGGGTATAGCTCGTAGTAAGGCTGGACGCGCTCCAGCTCAACGTGGCGCTGCCGGTGCTGCTGCTGGCCGGGACCGTCAGACTGGCCGGTGCCGTCGGGACCACCCCATAGGTCGTGTCCACGGTCGCCGCCGCGGACGCGGCCCAGCCGCGGCTGCCATAGGCGTTCTTTGCCGAGACCTGGTAGGTGTAGCTACCACTGATGGTGCCGGGGCGGCTGATCGCGGTCGCCGCGGTATTGCTGGCAATCGTGGCCCAGGCCCCGCCGTTGAGCCGCTCTTGCACGTCGTAGCCGGTGGCGCTGGCCGGCGCTGTCCAGCTCACCGTATAGGTGCCGTTGATGGTGCCCGTGGGCACAGTGACTGTCGACAAGGCTGGACGCACACCCAGCGTGGCCGAACTGGTCCAGGCGCCGCACGTGGCGCCGACACAGCCCTCCACCCGGTAGACGTAGCTGCCGCCAGCCTTGCCGCTCAGCGCCTTGCTGGCCGCGCTGCCGCTGTAGACTGTGGTCCACGCACTCCCGCTGGCGCTCTCCTGCAACAGGTAACTGGTTGCGCCTGGCACCGTGCCCCAACTCACCGTGTAGCTGCCGTTGTTGGGGTTTGCGTCGAAGCTCACCGCCCCCGGCGCGACTAGATACAGGCTCTCGTTGCGGGCTACCAGCTTACGGCCCAGGTAGACGAGGTTGGTGGCCTTGCCCACTCCGGGATTCGCTTGGTATAGCAGCTGCCCGGCCTGGTTGTAGAAGTAGTAAACCGATGCCCCACCGCCGGCCGGCGTCTTCATCACCCGCCGTCCCGCCGCGTCGTAAGCGTAGTCGCCGATGCCCATGACCCGGGTCAGCTGGTTCTTCTGGTCGAACACCAGCGTGGTCGCGTTCTTGCTGGTAACGTTGCCGCGGGTATCGTAGAGGTAGCTGGTCAACGTGGTGGCGCCGTTGCTGATGCTGTTGAGCTTGTTGGTGGTGTCGTAGTGGTAGGTGGACACTTGGCTGCCGGTCTGCAGCGTGCGCAGGTTGTTGAGCGCGTCGTAGGTGTAGCTCTGGGTGCCCCATAGGCCGGCTGCCGTGGCGCTGGTCAACCGGTTCAACGCGTCGTAGCCGAACGATTTGTTGCGTGGGCCGTTGGCCAGGTCGGCCACCGAGGTGATGTTGCCGTTGGCATCGTAGGCGTAGTCCTCGCTGATCAGTGGCATGGCGCCCTGGCCGTAGCTGAAGTTGCTCACCAGCTGGCGGGTATTCTTCTCGGCTGCGTACACCGCGCCGTTGCCGTAGACGAAGTCCTTCACCTCGCCGTC
>JGI26525J50270_1001256_pt1 | contig 11583 bp, 9 predicted proteins | sample ThiBiot_300_biof_2_FD_50270 | JGI IMG/M metagenome (IMG submission 50270) | reverse complement strand
TATCCTAAGCGTACTGCGAGCGGGTTTGACTTGAACCGCCTCAACCTTCTGATTGCGGTGCTAGAGCGTCGCACAAAGTTGAATTTATCTGATAAAGACATTTATATAAATGTTGTTGGCGGTATCAAATTGAACGATCAAGCAGCGGACTTGGCTATCTGTATGGCAATAGCCAGTGCGGCGGCTGGTAAGCGTATTGATGATAAAACGGTTGTCTTTGGAGAGGTTGGTCTAGGGGGAGAGATCCGATCAGTCGTTGGGGCGGACAAGCGTATCGCAGAAGCAAAGAAGCTAGGCTTTACTCGAGCTGTAGCACCAAAACAATTAAGAAATAATCAATTTTTAACACCCGTAAGCGATGTAAGGGGAGCCTTGATCGATTACTTACGGCAATAGTAAAAGGAACTAATGGAAATCATTATCATTATTCTACTGCTGGCTATTGCAGTGGGAACCACCTACCTTACGGTGAACTCATTTCAAAAAGAACGACGAACGCAGTTTGCACCTATGTTTGTTGATACATCAGTCTTGATTGATGGTCGTATTACTGCCATCGCTGAGTCAGGCTTTTTAACCCGTCCGCTGTATATTCCACGAAGCGTTGTAGGGGAGCTGCAATTTCTAGCTGATAACGCCGATTCAGAGAAACGAAGCCGAGCTCGTCATGGCCTGGATATTATTAGTCAATTACAGGCTTTACCGCAAGTAAAAACAGTCATTTTTCCTGATGGTGTTAAAGCTGAAGAAGGCGTCGATAACCGTCTTTTGAAGCTTGCTAAAAAGCATGGTGGTGCTGTGTGTACAATTGACTATAATTTGAATAAAGTTGCCGTTGTTGAGGGGATTGAAGTACTTAATGTGAACGAACTCGCCAAGTCGCTTCGTATGGCGTATCTTCCCGGCGAGAAAGCCCGCATAGAGTTAACCCAAAAAGGTAACGATCAGCATCAAGCGGTAGGGCATTTGGACGACGGGACAATGGTTGTTGTTGAGCATGCCTATAAACAAATCGGCACAATTGTAGAAGTAGAATTTATCCGTAGCTTACAGACAGCAGCGGGCAAAATGATGTTTGCAAAATTAAGCCAGCAGCCTAAAGCCATTTCACAGAAGCAAAAGACTAGTACGCCGGCTAAAACAGATAAAATAACAAAGAAGCAGCCACAGCTAAAAGGTACTCAGCCACAGACTAGCAATAAAAGCGCTCAGAAGCGCGTTAATTCAAAGCCTTCGCGAAACAAATCGCCTGAAGATAGTTTGGTTGAATTAGCAAACGGTCGCTGAAGTTAAGAGTCTTGTAAATAAAAGAACCCTCTGAATGGAGGGCTCTTTTATTATTTAAGATGATTACTCTAGCCTGATTTGGAAGCGGTGTAATAGCCGGTATCGGTGACTTTAACGTTGATTGAACCGGTTGGGTTTGATGAACCACTGTATGAAGCTGAGTAAGCGCTACCGTTCTTTGTTGCGGTAAGTGTTTGCCCGTTCACAACTATGCTTACACCTGATCCATCAATACTGAATGTTCCTTGGTTTACAACAACATTGATAGTCCATGAGTTACCACCACCGCTTACACTGATAGTTGATATGCTTGGTGCTGTGTCGCTACATTTATGTATATCGTCATCATCGGTTGCGATGTAGCCATCTGGTACATTAGAGTACGCATCCTTTTTGCTGACAGGGTCAGTTGTTTTGACGACATCTAGGGTAATCTTAGCAGCTTCTGGTGTACAATCGGTTGCCTTTTTCTTAGATAGCTTATCAAAGGTAAGGGTTGCATTTGCTTGTCCTTGAGTCTTGCTCCACCATGATGGGTACACCTCATTACCGATCCTTTGAATGCCATTTGGCGCAGTGTACCATTGGTTAGCTGTGTATTTCCCCTCGCTAGTGTAAATGTCGGCGGCAGCCTTCATGGTACTAGCGATAATCGGGCTACCAAGTGAAGAAGTACCATTCTTCAATACGGTCGTATCTGGGTTACCGAGCCAGACGCCCATGGTAAGGGCCGGGTTGTAACTCATCATCCAGAGGTCCTTGGCGTTACCGCCTTTGTCGGAGGTACCGGTCTTAGTGGCTGTTTTTACCCCAGGGATACTTTTAGCGGCGTAGTTACCAAGTGCAGCGCTAGCATTAGAGTCACTGAGGATATCACTCACGATATAAGCAGACTGTGAGTCAACAATTTGTGTGCCTTGAGTATCTGCCCATTTCTTTAGTACTTCACCGGAGCCATTTTTGACTTCAAGGATAGATGATTGCGGCTTATATACACCTTGTCGAGCTAATGAAGCGTATGCATTAACAAGATCAACCTGCTTGATGCCACAACCACCAATCGCTGCCGCTAGGCCTGCTTGGGTATCGGCGCCTTGAGTACAGTAACTGGTCGCACCCATCTTGTGAATGGTGTCGAGTGTAGGCTGAATACCATTAATATACATAGCTTTTACGGCTGGTACGTTACGTGAAGTTGCTAAGCTGGTTCGGATAGTGACGGAGCCTTTATATTGACGGTCGGCATTTTGAAGCTTAGCCCCGTAAATTGCATCAATAGGTTCATCGACTAATATACTTCCGCTTCCGTAGTTTTGTTGACCACTTGGTTTTTGTTGGAAGAGCTGTGAGTATACAAGGCTCTTAATGGTAGAACCAGGTTGGATATATGCAACTGCGGCGTTGTCTTGACCATAGCCTTCGTAGTTGAAGTCCCGACTCCCCATTAATGCCACGATCTGGCCAGTCTGCGTATCTTCTACGGTAGCGGCGCCATTTGTAAAGCCTGCATAGTTAGGCGTAGGTGAGTCGAACATTGCTTTCATGGCTTCTTCGAGTTTGTCTTGGATACGAATGTCGAGTGTTGTTTTAACCGTAAGGCCTCCACGTCCAACCGTAGCCGTTCCCAACTCCTTCTCGAGTTCGTCGCGTACCATCATGACAAAGTGAGGTGCTTTTATGTTCTGGTATTGGCTTGTTTGAGGCTTGATGCTATCAAGGATTGGAACAGCAATCGCTTCGTCGTATTGAGCCTGTGTGATGTATTTTTCATCCAGCATCGACTTCAATACTTTGTGTTGACGATCGATAAGTGCTTCGTGTCCGTCAACAAAGTAGGGGTCGTATAGTGATGGATTGTTGGGTATTGCCGCTAACAAGGCAGCTTCGGCAACAGTCAGGTCTTTAGCTGATTTACCAAAGTAGGTTTGAGCACCCGATTCGGCACCGTTGCGGCGGCCACCGTATGGCGACTCATTAAGATACAATGTAAGGATCTGGTCCTTGTCGTACATACGCTCAATTTCAATAGCCAAGATCAACTCTTTAATTTTACGAGGAATACCACCAAGGCCACGGTCACCCGCTTCATCCGAGAAGAACACTTGCTTCACAAGTTGCTGCGTTAGGGTTGAACCACCCTGTACATCACCACCAGTAAAGTTGTTAAATGCCGCACGTAGGGTACCACTCACACTGACGCCGCTGTGCTTAAAGAAGTCTTTGTCTTCAATTGCTACGGTAGCTTTTTTTAGGTTATCACTAAGGTCTTTACTCGCAACGACAAGTTTGTAGTCGCCATCACCTTTATCTTCCCAAAGGACTTGTCCATTGCGATCAAGATAAGTAGTAACAGTAGTTTGAACGCGTTTATCAATTTCACCGGGTCGAATTTGGTCGAGATCTTTACGGAAATACGCGAACAACCCACCAACAAACAGGGCAACAACAAGAACGGCAACGCCGGTAATTTTAAGGGCCATAAACATGCCACGCTTACTAAACCAATACGCCCAAAAGCGCTTTGGGTGTAAGCGATAAAAGAAACGTTTAACAGGATGCTTCGGGAGTGTCGCTAAGTATTCAGCGCGACGGCGTGCTTCTGCGTCCTTCTTCACTTTTCGCTTTTGCGACAAATTCGAATATAGACTTATCTTCCGGGTTGGTTTTTTCTTAGTCACCTTGTTCCAATTCTCATAAGCAATTTACTAACCCCATTGTAACACGATGGGATGGAAAAATTCTACCAATTGTTACTGTGAATAACCTGTAATTTTTGCTATAATCACATCAGTTAATTAAGAGAAAGAGAGAAGGCATGACGCTATCTGAAGAGTTGACCTGGCGAGGCTTCGTCAACCAAATGACCTACCCCGACATCAAAGCGCTAGACAAAGGCCCTATCTCTTTTTATTGGGGTGTTGACCCATCTGCCGATAGTATGACTATTGGTAATTTGGCGGCAGCTATGATGGTCTACCATTTTATTAAGGCTGGCCATAAGGCGTTCTTGCTTGTTGGTGGTGCGACGGGCATGATTGGTGACCCCGACGGTAAGAAAGATGAGCGTACTCTTCTTACTCTCGAAGATATTGCACGTAACAAAGCGGCCATTGCCGAACAGTACAAAACAGTTTTCGCTGGACAGCCATTTGATATTGTCGATAACTACGACTGGTTTAAAGGTGTGGGCTACCTGGACTTTTTGCGGAATGTTGGAAAACACGTGCCTCTCAGTAATATGTTGGGTCGCGAGTTTGTCCAATCACGATTAGGCGAAGATGGCTCTGGTATTAGCTACGCCGAGTTTAGTTACTCGCTTATTCAAGGCTATGACTTTTTAACGCTGTACCGCGACCACGGTGTAACACTGCAACTGTGCGGGGCCGATCAGTGGGGCAACTCGATATCTGGAGTTGATATGATCCGTCGCATCGAAGGTGGTGAGGCGCATGTGTATTCAACGCCGCTTATTATCAATAAAGCAACTGGTAAAAAATTTGGTAAATCAGAAGACGGTGCGGTTTGGCTCGACCCAAATAAAACCAGTGTCTACAAGTTTTACCAGTTCTGGCTGAATTCTGACGACGAGGGTGTAGTTGATTACGCTAAAGTGTATACACTGCTTGATAAAGAGGCGATTGACACTATGGCACAACAAGTTGCTACTAATCCTCAGGCTCGTGAAGCGCAAAAAACCCTAGCGTACGAAGTAACAAAGATTGTGCATGGTGAGAAAAAGGCCAGAAGTGCCGAGAAGGTAACAGCGGTATTGTTTGGTGGTGCTTCTGTTGAAGAGCTAAGCGAAGAAGAGAGTGTGCTATTAGCACAAGAGATCCCAACTGGGAAAATCGGTACTACATTGGTTGAGTTACTGGTTGGTGAAGGTGTTGCTAAAAGTAATGGTGAGGCTCGTCGCCTTATTGAGGGCGGAGCAGTGAGTGTCAATGGCGAAAAGGCACTAGAGGATAGTATTGTCGCACGGCGTAGTTTGGTAAAAAAGGGTAAAAATACTTTCATTTACGTTACAGAGTAAAACCATGAGCATGCTTTTATTTGCAACTACAAACTCGCGAAAAATAACTGAAGCGAATGCGACCTTGTCAGACTACGACATAGTGGTTGAACCCATAAAACTTGATATTGATGAAATTCAGCATCGCGATCCGGCTGAAATTGCTAAAGCTAAAGCACGGTCTGCGTATAAAGTCATTAACAAGCCGGTCGTGGTATCAGACACCAGCTGGAGTATACCTGCACTAGGCGGTTTCCCGGGCGGGTATATGAAAGATGTCTCAGCCTGGTTTAAACCTAGCGATTGGACATCCCTTATGGCAGATAAGCAAGATAGAACTATTAATTGTCATGAGCATATTGCCTATTTTGATGGTGAACAACTTCAGCATTTTGAATCAACTTACAAGGGTGTAATTATTAATGAAGCGCGTGGTATTGTAAGTGAAGACGAATCTATTGAGCAAGTTGCAATACTCTATGGTGATAAAACGATGGCCGAGCAAAAAAGCGATGGTGGTATCGCCTCGGCTGGTGAAGTACTTGAACATTGGCGGCAATTCGGCGAGTGGTATTCTAATCTGGCGTAACAACCACTTAACTCTATTTGCTAAAATAGCTATATGAACTTAACAACGTCATTACAAAAGATAAAAGGCGTTGGTGAAAAAACCGCCGAGCAATTTGCGGCGGCACATTTACACACCGTTGAGGACCTTATTACTTTTTTGCCTCGCAAATACGAGGATTTTTCGCACGTTACCTCGATTGCCGATATTCAGCCGGGTAAAGTTACCGTTAAGGCGCGCTGTGAAAAGATCGAGACGCGACCAGTACGCAGAGGGATGAAGGTGACAACGGCCACGCTAGCTGATGATACTGGTAAAATTCAAGCCGTCTGGTTCAACCAACCATACCGTGCAACTCAATTAAAAGGCGGTGATGAGTATTATTTTTCTGGCGAATTTGAATTTAGCTACAATCGCTTCCAGCTGACAAACCCAAGCGCCGAAAAGGTGAGTGATATGCCAGTACAGACGGATCGAATCCTGCCTATTTACCCAGCGATTGCAGGGCTAAAAACGCAACTTGTACGTAAAATATTGGCTGAGCTACGCCCACTCATGACAATGCTGCCAGAAACGCTGCCGGAAAAAATTATCAAAAACGAAAACCTTGTGAGTTATAGCGAAGCTATTTTAGGGATGCATTTTCCTGAAACGCGCGAAGAAATCGAAAAGGCGCGTGAAAGACTGGCGTTCGAAGAGCTGTACCAACTGCTCCTTGCCAGTCAACTAAATAAACAAGAGAATGCCCGTCTTGAAGGCTGGATGATTCATTTTGAGCAGGCAGTGGTGAAAGAATTCGTCAGCAACTTGCCGTTCGCCCTTACCAATGCTCAGCGCATCGCGGCCTGGGATATATTTCAGGATTTTCAAAAAGCTATACCAATGAACCGCTTGCTTCAGGGTGATGTGGGTTCTGGTAAAACGGTCGTAGCGGGCATTGCTGCGCGCCAGGCTGCTCACGATGGGTTTCAAACGGCGCTCATGGCGCCAACGGAAATTTTGGCTAGCCAGCATGCTGCCACGCTTGATGCGCTCCTGACACCGTTTGGTGTACGGGTCGGTTTGCTGACGGGTAGTGTCAAAGGAAAGGCACGCGAAGCTTTATACGCAGCTATTAAAGACGGTGAGGTTGATGTGGTCGTGGGTACGCATGCGCTCATTCAGTCTGGTGTAGAGTTTCATAAGCTTGGCTTTGTCGTTATTGATGAGCAGCACCGTTTTGGGGTCGCGCAGCGGCATGAGCTATTAAAAAAGTCTGTTCGCATGCCGCATCTTTTGTCTATGACCGCTACACCAATTCCACGGAGTCTGGCATTAACAGTGTACGGTGAACTAGACGTCTCTGTACTCAATGAAAAACCAGCTAATCGCAAGCCAATCATGACAAAAATATGGTCACCCAATAGTCGGCCGCAACTATATGCTCTAGTTGATGACGAAATCCAGCAGGGCCGCCAAGCCTATGTTATTTGTAACTTAATCGACAATAACCCAACAAACGACCTGAAAAGCGTTGAGGTAGAATACAAACGATTGAAAAATTCAGTCTTTAAGCATCGACAAATAGGGTTATTGCACGGTCGTCTTAGCCCGGCTGAAAAAGAAGCGGTTATGCAACAATTTGCTTCTGGTGCTATTGATATCCTCGTCAGTACAACTGTTGTTGAAGTGGGTGTTGATGTACCGAATGCTACTGTGATGATTATTGAAGATGCCGATCGATTTGGTTTGGCGCAACTTCACCAGTTACGAGGCCGCGTCGGGCGAAGCGAGTACCAAAGCTATTGCTACCTAGTACCGAGTGATTCGAAAAAACCTTCACAGCGCCTGCGTGAGATTGAAAAAAGTAATGATGGCTTTTACTTAGCTGAAGTGGACTTGCAGCTGCGTGGACCGGGTGAGATTTATGGCCGAGCCCAACATGGTGCGCTTAATTTGCAGGTAGCAACGCTTGGTGATACGAAACTCATCGCCAGGGCACAAAAAGCCGCCCAGTGGTTCGCCCAAAGTGGCGATACTCTGGTACACTATACACAGTTAGCTCGTCAGGTAGAGCACTACCAACGCTTGACGACGTTAAATTAAACCTATATGTACTCAGGAACAACCTTTCGCCATCATTCAGGTAATATTGCCGGTGCCCATCAGCGCATTGATAGGGTTGCTAAACGACACCTAATTCGTACTATTGGTACCCATGCTTTTTTCCCGTCAATTAAGACTATCCTTCACTTTGAGGGCAAGAATGGGCCAGATGGAATTAAGAGTAAAAGCCCATCGATTGACGAGCCGTGGCACTTTATTTCTCCTGAAGCCGGTGCGGATGACCCGCTCATAGGGCTAATTAAAGATCATTTATATAATTTGGCGCAGGCTATCCAGAAGAAAGATGAAATTCGTGCGGGCTTTGAAGCGGCCTGGTTATCCCATGCTATTGTTGATGGCTTGACGCCAGCGCACCATTTTCCGCTTGCTGAAAAGATCGAAGAATTATGGGGTAAGGCGCACCACGAACGCTCAAGTCGTCGCGACAAGATTATCATTAAAGGCAATGGCGTCCGCGATATGGCATTGAAGAACTGGCAATATTGGGGGACAAAGGGCATTTTTACTGCTCACTTTTTATACGAGTGGGGGGTCGCATCATCTATTGCCGTCGGCCAGTTTAAGGATATCGGCTTGCACCAAAAGGATATTGCACGAATTGAAAAGGAAGGCTATATTCCGTATTTTCTAGAATCGGTCAAAGCGGTCGACAAGCTTAACACCTACCAGGAGTTCGTTAAAACTGGTTGGTCGGCATACTTGGGCCGTGTGACGCGTAAAAAGTTAGCACCGCTTTTAATGCGGAATGTCTGCTTGGCGTGGTATGCAGCCAGTAAAGGACTAGTCGATTAATGAATATGCGTATTATAGCCGGCCAATTTGGCGGCCGGAGCATTGAAGGTTCGGGGACAAACCGTACCCACCCTATGGGTGAACGTATTCGGGGTTCACTGTTTAATATTATCGGCACTGAAATACAAGGCGCTACCGTACTCGATGCTTTTGCAGGCAGTGGGGCGCTTGGGTTTGAGGCTTTAAGCCGCGGTGCCGAGTCGGCGACATTTATTGAGCGTGATAGAGTAGCGCAGACCATTATTGCCAAGAATATTATGTCTCTTGGGGTATCTGGACGGGCACGGCTTGTAAAAGCCCCAGTAGCAAGCTGGCAAGCCACCAGTGATCAACTATTTGATATCATCTTTGCAGACCCTCCTTATCACGATGCGCAGTTATCCACAGTGATGAAACTCACAAAACTATTGAAACCCAATGGGCTTATGGTATTATCGTATTCAGGAAGAGGTGAGGTTCCCACCGAATTAGGAGTTGTTGTGGTGGACAATCGTAGTTACGGAGACGCGGTGCTGATCTTTTTCCGAAAGAAGGATGCTTAGGCGTCCTTCTTTTCTGTTTTAACTCAAATAAAACACCGCAAAATAAAACGACCTCAATTGGGTCGTTTTTGATTCTATGTTGGTGCGGATGAAAGGACTTGAACCTTCACGCCTCTCGGCACATGCTCCTAAGGCATGCGTGTCTACCAATTCCACCACATCCGCACGTTGGATGTACCACGCGGCGTGTCTACGCATAATACGTAATCCACCACATCCGCATAAATTATATATGTAGTTGGTACTCGTGAGATTATAGCAAGAATTAGTATATTTTAAAAGGTGTAAATAGCTGTATATTTTAAGCGTAAGCAGGCTTTCTAATGTGCTATCATAGAACCAGTACCAATGAGGACAGGGGAAGATGAATAAAATTGCATCGTATTTGAACGAACACTTATTAGGTGAAGTAAGTAGTGCTAAATCAGTGCGCAAAAAATACGCAACTGACGGCAGTGTTCTTACGCTTACTCCTGAAATTGTTGCCTTTCCTCGTATTACTAACGATGTACGTAAGATTGCTCGTTTTACGTGGCAACTCGCCGAAAAAGGGCATGTAGTGGGTATGACCGCGCGTGGCTTTGGTGGTGATGTAACCGGTGCGGCTATCGGCAAGGGTATAGTGATTGATACATCTGTCCAGCTTAATAAAATTATTCAAGTTGCCGATAAAGACAAATTAGTACATGTACAGGCCGGGGCGAGCCTCGATACTATAAATGAAGTGTTACGTTGGCAAGGTCTTACGTTAACGGGCGCTTTTTCGCGTGATCTTAAAACTTTAACAGTTGGAGGCGCTATTTCTAGTGCTAGCTGTGGGGTGAACGGTTCTATCGCAAGTAGTATTGAACGTCTTGAGGTTGTCTTGGCAAACGGTGATGTCATAGAAACGGGTAAGGTAAGCCGACGCGATGTTAACAAGAAGCTTGGTTTGCAAACCTTTGAAGGTGAAATCTATCGCAAGCTTGAAGGCCTGCTAGAAGACAATGCTGAATTAATCGAAGACATCTCTAAAGAGGAGGTGCGCGATAATACTGGCTATCAGCGTATTGCCGACATTCGTAATAGTGATGGCTCGTTTGACTTGACACCTTTATTTATAGGTAGCCAAGGAACTCTCGGTATCATTTCGGAAGCAGTATTAAAAACGGATTTCTACTCATCGAGCGATACGTTTGCTGTCGTAACGGCTGATAGTATTCAAACCGCCCGTGATCTTACCGAGCGTCTTATTGAGCTTGAACCGTCCGAGCTAACAGTATATGATGGCGCGCTTTTTAGGCGAGCTGCTAAACAAGGTTCGCAATTCGCTGTTCTAGGTTCTATCGATGAAGTAGGTGCAGTTGTCTATATTCGTTTTGGCGATATTAATGACCGTGCCCAACAACATAAGCTTAAGAAGCTGCGCAAGCTTTTGCAAAAAATTGACATGGGTATAGTAGATTCAACCGAGCGCGACCCTGAGGATTTCCGAGTCATCACTGGTATTAATAAAACCTTACTGCTTGGTTCTAATGATGAGCAACTTGCCTTGCCAGTTATTGACGGCGCTTCGGTTCCTATTAATCGCCGTGAAGAATTCGAAATTGCGCTTGGTGAATTAAGTGCGAAGCATCACATCGAATTACCAACAGAATTGAATGTATTGAACAATACCTATGCGGTCTACCCACTTCTTAAGCTAGAAACGGTAAGTGATAAGCAAAAATTATTTAAGCTCATGGCTGACTTTGCTGTAGTAGTTGATCGCTGCTCGGGTGCATTTACCTCTGATGGTGCTGAGGGGCGTTTAAAATCTACAGCTGCGTGGAGCTTATTAGATGAGCCTCGCGCCGCCTTATATGAGCAAATTCGTCAAATCTTTGACCCATTTAACACACTCAACCCGGGCGTAAAGCAAAAAGCTGAACTTCGCACGCTCGTAGCCGCACTACGCCACGACTACGACAGTGCAAGTGTGCTATAATAACCCAGCATTATTAAGTATGCGGATGTGGCGGATTACGTAACAATCGTAGACGCGCCACGCGTAGTGTAATAGGCGGCTGCGTGGGCGTGAGTTATGTGTAGACGCGCCGCGCGTAGTGCAATATATGCGGATGTGGCGGAATTGGTAGACGCGCTAGCTTCAGGTGCTAGTGCCCGCAAGGGCGTGGAGGTTCAAGTCCTCTTATCCGCACCAATGAAACTTCCTTGGAGTTTGCAAGCTTAAATAGCTCGTTCACCCCTGGGATTTTTTCTATTTCAGCGGTGCCAGCTTTTATTTCCTCGTAAGT
>JGI26525J50270_1001179_pt1 | contig 12144 bp, 10 predicted proteins | sample ThiBiot_300_biof_2_FD_50270 | JGI IMG/M metagenome (IMG submission 50270) | reverse complement strand
AAACCCGCCGACAGCACCGCCCACGGATCGATCAGCAACACCGCGAACAGGGCCCACGTCAGCGCCGTGAACGGTCGCGCTTCACGCCGTCCCCAGAATGCCAGCGCCAGTACGCCGAGCATGAACAGGGTGCGCTGGGCCGGTACCTGGAAGCCGGCGAGCAGGGTATACGCACACGCGGTCAGCACCGCGGCCAAGAGCCCCGCCTGCCGCGCCGGCAGATATTCCGCCGCACGCGGCCAGCGCCGCCAGCCGAATGCCACGCCCCATCCCGCGAGGGCGGCGATCATGGTGACGTGCAGCCCCGAGATGGACAGGAGATGATTCACCCCGGTACGGGTGAAGGCACGCCATTGCGCATTCGGGATGCCGCGCTGGTCGCCGATCACCAGCGCCGCGACGACGCCGGCGTAAGGCGCATCGCCCAGGGTCGCGACAATCCGCTCACGGATGGCGGCACGCGTGGCGGCGATCCACGCGGCAGGCGTGGCCGCACGCGCATCCAGGCGCCGGGGGGCAGGCTGTTCGCGGACGGAACCCGAAGCAGTCATGTCGCGTTCCAGCATCCAGGCCTCGAGATCGAAGCCATGCGGATTGTGCGTCCCATAAGGCCGCTTCAGCCGTACCGTGAACTGCCAGCGCTCACCCGCCTGCACGACCGGATGGCGCGCGCCTTCACGAGGCCAGTAACGCGCAAGCTGGATGCGATGCAGGACAGGGCCATGGGGCGTGAGCGTACGCTCCACATCCAGCACAAAGCGTTCGCCTCGCGCATCGGCCTGCGGCAGATCGCTCACCACGCCCACCACGGCAAGGTCCACACCCTGCCAGTGATCCGGCAACCGGTCGGCCAGGCGCAGATCGGCCCGCCATGCGGCCCATGCGAACCCCAACGCCACCCCCAGCAGCAGCACTGCCAGCCGGCGCAGCGTTTCAGGGACGGGACTGGAACAGCGGGGCACCCACAGCACCGCCACCAGCAGCGGAAGCGTCCACCACCAGCGAGCGGGGGGCAGCGTAGCCTGTTGTTGCAGCAGCCAGACGCCGAAACAGAACGCGATGAGCGTGATCCGCATCGCGTCGCCGCTCAGAGGGGCTGCAATACCCCGTCCACCAGCCTGATCTGCCGGTCCATGCGCGCGGCAAGCTCGGCGTCGTGGGTCACGACGACCAGGCTGGTCCCGTGCTTGTGATTCAGTTCGCGCATCAGATCGAACACGGCGTTGGCGGTGTGACGGTCGAGATTGCCGGTCGGCTCGTCGGCCAGAATGCAGGCTGGCCGCGTGACCAGCGCACGCGCGATGGCCACGCGCTGGCGCTCGCCGCCGGACAGCTCGCCGGGCCGGTGGTTGAGCCGATGACCCAGGCCCACTTCGTTCAGCACCGCGGCCGCGCGCGCCATGGCCTGTTCGTGCGCCAGGCGACGGATGGTCAGCGGCATGGCGGCATTTTCCAGTGCGGAAAACTCGGGCAGCAGGTGATGGAACTGATAGACGAAGCCCAGTGCGGTATTGCGCAGTTCGCAACGCGCCGCCTCGGAAATGGCGAAGGGGTCCTGGCCCAGCAGTTCGATCCGGCCCCGCGTGGGCGTATCGAGCCCGCCCAGCAGATGCAGCAGCGTGCTCTTGCCCGATCCCGAGGCGCCGACGATGGCGACCGATTTCCCCCTGTGAACCTCGAAATCGATATTGCCCAGAACGGGCACCTCGGTTCTGCCCTGGCGGAAGGTCTTGCCCAGGCCGGCGCAGCGCAGCACGATCTCACTCATAGCGCAGCGCCTCCGCCGGATTGATGCGCGAGGCGCGCCAACTCGGATACAGCGTGGCCGCCAGACTGATGAAGAGCGAGACGCCGACGATGATGCCCACGTCGCTCCATACCAGTTTGGACGGCAGCTTGCTGATGTAGTACACGTCGGCCGGGAACAGGTCCATGCCGACCATGTGCTCGATGAAAGGCACGACAGTCTCGACGTTGAGCGCGAGCAGCACGCCGCTCGCCACGCCCATCAGCGTGCCGAACACCCCGATGAATGCGCCCTGCACGATGAAAATTTTCATGATCGACGACGGCCTGGCGCCCAGCGTGCGCAGGATGGCGATGTCGGACTGCTTGTCGGTCACGGCCATCACCAGCGTGGAAACGATATTGAAAGCCGCCACCGCGACGATCAGCAGCAGGATCAGGAACATCATGCGCTTCTCGATCGCCACGGCACGAAAGAAGTTCGCATGGCTTTGCGTCCAGTCGGTGAGGTAGTAATGGCCGCTGAGACTGTTCGCCAGTTCACGCGTCACGAATGGGGCGCGAAACAGGTCGTCGAGCTTCAACCGCACCCCCGAGACATCGTCGCCAAACCGCAGTAGTTTCTGTGCGTCCCGCAGGTTGATCAGGGCCAGACCGGAGTCGTATTCGAACATGCCGGCCTCGAAAATGCCGGTCACGGTGAATTGCTTGACGCGCGGCATCACGCCCGCCGGCGTGATGTTGCCCTGCGGCGTCAGCAGCACCAGCTTGTCGCCGGGCACCACATTCAGCGCACGGGCCAGTTCCGCGCCGAGGATGATGCCGAACCCGCCCGGCTGGAGGTCGGTCAGCTTGCCGGCCTTCATGTCCCGCGCAAAGTCGGCGACCTGGTTTTCCATCTCCGGCAGCACGCCGCGAATGATCGCGCCACGCACGAGATCGCCGTTGGCCAGCATGCCTTCGGCGTTGACATAGGGCGCGCCGGAGACGACTTCCTTGTTCCGTCGGGCCTGTTCCAGCACATTGCGCCAGTCGGCCAGGCGATTCGCCGGCCCGCTGATTTCCAGATGCGCCGCCACACCGAGTATGCGTGCGCGCAGTTCTTCCTGGAAGCCGTTCATCACGGAGAGGACCACGATCAGCGCCATCACGCCCAATGCGATCCCGGCCATGGAGACGATGGAAATGAAGGAAATGAAATGATTGCTGCGCTTGGCGTGGGTGTAGCGCAGGCCGATCTGGAGTTCGAAAGGAAGCAAAACAGGACTCACAGGTTGAATTTTACGAGTATGCCACAGCCGTCCCGCCGACCCATCCGATGCAGCGCCACGCTACGCGTCCGGCACGCACGCCGGCATCCGGAAACATGGTCCCCCCCCGCCGCTCGTCATGGCCACCGCCTCGCCCCTCGCCATTTTTCAGAAAATCCGTTCATTCAACATACTCAGCAAATACTGCCCGTATCCATTCCGTTTCATGGGGGCGGCCAGTTTCTCCAGTTGCCCGGCGGTGATATATCCCTGCCGATAGGCGATTTCTTCCGGGCAGGCGATCTTCAGACCCTGACGTTTCTCGATCGTTTCAATGAACAGCGAAGCCTCGAGCATCGATTCGTGAGTCCCCGTATCGAGCCAGGCTTGCCCCCGTCCCATGATCGACACATCGAGCTCGCCCGCGTCGAGATAGCGCTGGTTGACCTCGGTAATCTCCAGTTCGCCGCGTGGCGAAGGCTTCAGGCTGCGGGCAATGTCGACCACCTGCCTGTCATAGAAATAAAGTCCGGTGACGGCGTAATGCGATTTGGGCCGGGCGGGCTTCTCTTCCAGGCTGACCACTTTCCCGGCGAGATCGAAATCCACCACGCCATAGCGCTCCGGATCGTGCACGCGGTAGGCAAATATCGTGGCGCCGGTTTCCTGCTTGCTGGCCGCACGCAGGTCCGCGCTCATCTCGTGGCCATAGAAAATATTGTCCCCCAACACCAGTGCGCAGGGGCCATTACCGATAAAGCCGGCACCGATGATGAACGCCTGTGGCAGTCCCTCCGGGTTCGGCTGCACCGCATACTGCAAACTGATACCCCACTGCCGGCCATCACCCAGCAACTGCTCGAAGCGCGGCGTGTCCTGCGGCGTCGAAATAATCAGGATGTCCCGTATGCCCGCCAGCATCAGCGTGGTCAGCGGGTAATAGATCATCGGCTTGTCGTAGATCGGAAGCAGCTGCTTGGACACGACAAGCGTCGCCGGATACAGACGGGTACCGGAGCCGCCGGCGAGGATGATTCCTTTGCGGTGGGTGGAGAGCGGTGAGTGGTGAGTGGTGAGTGGTGAGTGGTGAGTGGTCATGCTTATTCAGACTCTTTCATTTTTTTATGCAAACCTGATAACAATTTTCCCACACGAGCGAGCAACAGCTCGGCCTGCTCTCGTCCCGAGTTAACGTAACCCAGGCGGATGGCAATCTGATGTTGGGTATCCAGTTCGCTCAACGAACCCCGGGCAATACTCAGAAAACGGGAAAATTCCCGGTTACCTTCCCGGCCTGCCCCTTCCGCCACATTGCTGGGGATCGATACTGCAGCCCTGCGCATCTGTGATACCAGACCATACTGCTCATGAGCGGGGAAAACAGCAGTGACTCGATATATCTCCTCAACCAACTCCATCGCGCTTTTCCACGCTTCAAGCCGCTCATGAGGTTTAACGCTCACCATTCGCTCCTTTTTTCTGCAGGGAGTAGCGCGTCCACTCACCACTCACCACTCACCACTCACCACTCACCACTCACCACTCACCACTCACCACTCACCACTCACCACTCACCCATACTGCACATCCACCCATCTCCGATATTCCCCGCTCACTACTCCATCCACCCACGCCCGATTGTCCAGATACCAGCGCACCGTCTTGCGAATGCCGGTCTCGAACGTCTCGGCCGGCTGCCAGCCCAGTTCGCGGTGGATCTTGCCGGCGTCGATCGAGTAGCGGCGGTCATGACCGGGACGGTCTTTCACGTATGCGATCAGGCGTTTATGTGGACCGGCCGGATCGGGGTGCATCTCGTCGAGCAGCGCGCACACCGTCTTCACGATCCCGATATTCGGCATCTCGTTCCAGCCACCGACGTTGTAGGTCTCACCCGACTTGCCTTGCGCCAGCACGGTGCGGATCGCCGCACAGTGGTCGGTGACGTACAGCCAGTCGCGCACGTTCATGCCGTCGCCGTAGACCGGCAGCGGTTGGCCGCGCGTGGCGTTGAGGATCATCAGCGGGATGAGCTTTTCCGGGAACTGGTACGGCCCGTAGTTGTTCGAGCAATTCGTCGTCAGCACCGGCAGGCCGTAGGTATGGTGATAGGCACGCATCAGATGGTCGGACGACGCCTTGCTGGCCGAATACGGGCTGTTGGGCGCAAACGGCGTCGCCTCGGTGAACGGCGCATCGTCCGGGCCGAGCGAACCGTACACCTCGTCGGTGGACACGTGCAGGAAGCGAAACACAGCCTTCTCCGCTTCCGGCAGGCTCATCCAGTGGCCGCGCACTTCTTCCAGCAGATGGAAGGTGCCGACCACGTTGGTCTGAATGAAATCTTCCGGCCCGTGGATCGAGCGGTCGACGTGCGACTCGGCCGCGAAGTTGACGATCGCGCGCGGTCGATGCCGGCTCAGCAGCTGGCCGACCAGCGCGCGGTCGCCGATGTCGCCCTGCACGAATATATGGCGGGGGTCGCCTTTCAGGCTGACCAGGTTCTCCAGATTGCCCGCATACGTGAGCTTGTCGAGATTGACGACCGGCTCATCGTTGACCCGCAGCCAATCCAGTATGAAATTGGCGCCGATGAAGCCGGCGCCGCCAGTCACCCATATCACAATGATTTTCCCTGATCCGTGTGTCTTGAAAAGCAGTCATCGCCCATGCTGTGTGCGAGCCACCGCTTGATAAACCTTCAGCGTCCGTCGCGCAATATCTTTCCAGTCAAAGCGTCCGGACACCCAGGCACGGCGGGATTCGCGTTCCTCCACGGTCAAGGGCTGTGCTGCGAAATCTTTCAGATGCGCAGCCAATGCCGGCACATCACCCAACGGAAAATAGTGCTCAGCCGGCAAGCCAACTTCCAGGTTGGCAGGAATGTCGCTGGCCACCACAGGCAGACCGTAAGACAATGCTTCCAGCATGGCAATGGGCAAGCCCTCATGGGATGAAGGCAAGACGAAGATACCCGCATGGGTATAGAGCTCGCGTAGCGCCAAACCGGTCTGTAAACCGGTGCACACGACGCCAGGCGCCGTCGCCGCCAGATCCAGCACTTTTCGCACATAGGCATCGGGATGATCCGAAGCACCCACGATAGCCAGTTTCCAGCCGGGAAGCGCCGCAAGCTGAAACGCCTCGATCAGATCAAGATGCCGTTTTTCTGGCACGAGACGGCTCACCAGCAGTACATATTTCCCCGGTTCGAATCCAAATGCCGCGAGAGCCCCCTTCGTGTCCGGCATCACAGGCAAAACTACCCCGTTCGGGATCAGCATGGAATCCCGGCCATGCTTGCGCTTCACCAACCCCCGTATCACTTCTGAAATCACAATTCGATCGTTCGACCACCGCATGCCGAAACGCTCACCCAGCCGCAATGCCAGTTTGGCGAAATATCCCCATTTCTGACGATCGTAATCCGGACCATGGTGAGTGACTACCACACGAAGCCCCAGCAATCTTGCCAGCGGCACCATCAGCGCCGGGCCAATCGCCTGGATATGCAGCACGTCAGGCCGTCGCACAAAAGCCGCATACAGCACGCCTAACCCGGTATGAAGAATTGCTTCCAGTCCTTTTGATCTGGGCGCCCAGAGGCGGTGGAAGCGAATGCCCTTCCAGGCGTCGCCAATCGATCCGGGCTGATAAGGCGCCCGGACGATGACGTCCACCTCGCAGCCCAGTTCCACCAGGAGCGGGCACAGGTGCTCGGCGTGCGTTTCCACGCCGCCCTGCACATCGGGGAATCCGCGCAGGCCTAGGAATGCGACACGCATGGAAAGACTCGCGCAAAAAGGCTGCAGACTCCCAATCAGACGTTCTCGAACTGTTTCAGCGGGTAGCGCGCATCCACCGTATCCCTGCCCTTGACCAGCTTGACCTTCTCCTTGTTCTCCAGGTAATTGATGCGCTGAATATGGGGCGTGGGCTTGACGTGGGAATAGTCGATGTAATCATCGAAGCAGATCGGTTTGCCGAGACTGAGCTTCAGCTTGTTCTTGAGAACCCAGAACATCGGCCCCAGTTTTGGCGCCTGGGGAATGATGCTGGATCGCATGGCGGTGCGCGCCGTGGTCACCATCCAGCAGTTCTGCTCGCACGCGGCCACCTTGCCAACGGAATCCCTGGTCGTGCCGCTGGCCAGGATTTCCTCCCAGGACTGCCTGGCCAGATTCCCCATGGGCAGATCCGAACGTACATTGCACGCCCAGACATCCGACCACGGATCGATGAACGCAAAGTCCGTCCCCGCCGTGCAGGGAATCAAGCGTGGATGCCCCAGAATCTTCTCGATCAGTCCCAGGTTCAGATATGCCCTGAACCAGTTCTTGATCTTGCCGCTCTTCAGTAGCGCGGTCACCAGTCCCTCCACCTGCCGCGCCACGTTGACCCGGTCGTAAAAATAGTTGTCGTTCTTGTAGAACTGCCACGCGTTGTGCAGGGTGGACGTGGCCAGCTCGAACCCCATGGATTTGGCCAGTTCATAGGTCCGGACCAGCTGATCCACGTTTTCGTCCTGGATCACGAAGGCGAATCCCAGGTCGGTTCCCCCGGCTTCCTGCAACATCCGCAGTCCTGCAACCTTGGTGGCATAACCGTCCTTCTCGCCCCGGATCCGGTTGCTGGTCAGTTCATCGCCTTCCAGGCTGAAACGCACCTTGATATCGGGGTATTTCTTGATAATGGGCACCAGCCTTTCCGGATGCAGGCCGTTGGAACTGATTTCCATGATTCGTGCCTTCGGGTGTAACAGATCCGCCAGTTCCGCCAGGTCCTTGCGCAGCGTGGGTTCACCCCCTGAAACATTCAGGTTGTCGAACCCGCCCGGCAGTTTGGACAGAGTCTCAAGGGAGACTTCCTCCTTGGGCTCGGTCGGATTTTTCCAGATGTAGCACATCTGGCATTTCGAGTTGCACCGAAAGGTCGAAACAACGGTCAAGTCCATGTCAAACTCCTCCTGAATGCGGATTCAGCCCGCTTTTAATATTGATTCGTAGATATCCATCAAGCCGGTATTGTGCCCGTCAATGGAAAAATCTGCCTGCACCCGCTGGCGCGCGTTGGCCCCCAGGCGCCGTCGCAGGTTGCCATCCTGCATCAACTGGTCGAGGCAGGCCCGAAGACCGTCAACACTGCCTGCCTCGAACAGGAATCCCGTCTCGCCGTCCAGCACCAGTTCAGGAATCCCGCCCATGCGGCTGCCCACCACCGGCTTGCCATAGGCCATCGCCTCCAGCACCGACATGGGGCAGTTCTCATACCACTCCGACGGCACCACGACCACCGATGCCCGGTCGATGACCTCGCGCAGGCGGTCTCCCGTCACATGGCCGATAAAACTAGCATGTTTGTATGTCAACCTGAGTTCGGCCTCCAGCGGACCGGTGCCTGCCACCACCAGTTTCCACCCGTTCAGGGACGACGCATGGGCCTGCAGCAATGTGTCCACCCCTTTTTCGGCAGACAACCGTCCCAGGTAGAGGGCATAGCCGTCATCCGCCCCCGTCCCGTGCACCCCTTCGGTATCCATGCCGTTGTACAGCAACCGCACCTTCTCGACCGGAATGCGATGACTGATCGACTCTTGCATGAAGCGGCTCGGCGCGATGAACGCGTCCACCTGCTCGTAATTTCCCAGCATGCGCTGCACCGCCGCTTCGGCGTACAACAAGGCACTCTTGCCCAGCGAACCATCCGCGCAACGGCGTTTCATGACCTGGGTGAAATCCCCATCGATGCAGGCCGAGCATGGCTTGCCTTGGCTCAGCCGGTTGTACACCGGGCATACCGGCTTGTAGTCGTGCAGGGTCAGGACCACGGGAATGCCAAGCTTCTTCGCCGCGCCGATAATGGACGGTGTAAGCTGGTGATAAATGTTGTGGCAATGGACCAGGTCCGGGCGAGTGGCCTGGATCAACGCCGAAATGCGCCGTACCGCTTCGGGCGAATGAATCATGCTCGCCGCCGACTTCAGCTTCGACCACTTGCCGCCACCGCGGTAATCCTGGCGTTCAATAAACTGGTCGGCATAGTCGCTGGGCAGATTGCGTTCGTCCCGCATGGAGAAATCCACCACCTGGTGGCCGCTGGCAAGGAGATAATCCCGCTCCTGGAACATCACCACTTCCGAGCCGCCGTTGCGGAAAAAGAACTTGTTGGCGATGAGTATCTTCATGCTTGTTTGATATGTTTTTGCCCGCCAGCATTCGCCATGATCCGGGCTTGAATGGCTGATTAAACTAATCCCTGCTGTACGATGCTGGATGTGATTGTGGAACAGGCTCAGAAAAACGCTTAATCAATGCCTGGGCAACATAGTGATTCGTGAATCCCCGCCCGACTTCGCCGGCCCGTTCCGAATATTGGCTGCGCAAGGCCTTATCCCTGAATAATTCAAGCATGGCTGAAGCCAGGGATAGGCTGTCATCCACGGGAACGACAATCCCGCCGCCGGCGCGCGCGATATTCTCGGAAATATCAACCGCCTCCGACACGATGACGGGTGTACCGCACACCAAGCTCTCCATGATCGAAAACAGCATGAAATCCCGGCGCGAGGCGATGATCGTTGCAATAGCGTTGTGATACAGATCGCGCATGACATGATGATCGACACGCTGACGCATGAATTCGACCTGCTCCGCAACACCCAGGGACGTGGCCAGTTCTATCAACTTATCCGCATCGGGCCCATCTCCGACAATGATGAGCCTTGCAGCCACCCCCCCATCTCTCAGCCTTCCAAGCGCTTCCAGCAAAGTTGGGATCCCTTTTTCAGAAGTCAGGCGCGAAGGCGAAAGAAAATAGGTCTTGTCGCCTGCCCGATGGTCATTGCCAAACCGGGCCTGATCCACACCGTGCGAAATGGCCGGAAGCACCTTCTCCTTCCTTACGCCCTGCTCCAGCAGAAAACGGGCAGCACGCTCCCCTCGCGGGATGAAGCCGTCGATCCCCGGTCCGAAAACCGGCAGGACGATACGGTGAAAGAAGAGAGACGGGTAAGAGCGAAGCATTCGCTGGTGAACGGAGAGTTCCTGCCAGACATAAAGCTTTGGCCTCTTCTTGAAGGAGAAGAGACGCGCCAAGACTCCGAACAGGGTTGCCCATTGAAACGCCTCGGACGTCAGAACCACATCGTACTGGTCCCGCAAGCGCGTGATCAGGGACGGCATGAACGGGATTTCCGGGAGCCTGCCAAAATAGGTTTTCAGGTATACCACCGTTACCCCGACATCCTCATCGACTTCGGGCTTGTACAGATCGGATACAAACAGGTCGACCTCATGGCCAAGCGCCGTCATCTCGCGCGCCAGTTTCACGATCATGGCATCCCGATTCGAGTTGATTTTCGGTACGACATGGTGGGTTGGCGTCCGGGTAATCGGGTTGATGATGGCGATTTTCATTTCCGGCTCATCCGTGCGTGTCTTCCGTCAGAAATCCTGCGTAGCGGCTTGCGACGGTCGTCCAGCTGAACTCATCCGCCAGTCCGTCGGCCCGCTTGTTCAGTGCCTGGATATGCTCGCGGGCCCAGAGCATTTTTTCCTGCAGGTCCTGACGCAGATTGGACTTGTCCACCTGCACGCCCGTCCAGGATTTCATCGTCTCGGGAAAGTCTCCGATATCCGTCCACAGAACGGGCTTGTTGAATGCCATTGCCAGTTTGAGAACACCGCTGGTCGTCCCCTCCGTGTAGGGCAGCGCAACGAGATCGCAGGCTACGAAATATTTCTGCACCTCGGCAAAAGGGATCGAACGGTCATGGATCACGAGATTGGGTCGACCGCGCAGCATGTCCAATGCCTCGCGAATGAAGGACTTGTCTTCCGGCTTGCCGGCCACCATGAACTTGATCGAGCCCTGGCCAGCCAGCCGCTCCGCCACATCGAGAAATTCCATGATCCCCTTGCGCTCGCCCAGGTAACCGAAGAACAGAACCACAAAGTCCGTCTCGGCAATCGCGGGAAAGGCCTTGCGTGCCTCGGACCTCGACAGGCCAAGGGTATTGAAAATGTCGTAAGCGCCATGCGGGACGATGAGACACGGCGTATCGACGCCCAACGCCTTCAAGTCCGATGCCGCGCGTTCGGAATGGACGATCAGCCGGTCGAAGCGCCGGTAAAACCACCGATGCAGCCGACGGCTCCAGGGCCTCGGGTAATGCGGCAGAACGTCGTGGATCGTCAGTGCCGTGCGAATTCCGGACAAGCCGAACAAGCCGACGACCATCCCTTCCAGCGCGGGGTATTTGAGCCAGGATTGAATCAGCACCACATCCGGTCGGCTGCGCAGGATATGGCCTACGAACCGGAAGATGTCGACGGGATAATGGCGGGTACGGCGAAACAGCGTGGTCAGCCGGATATTTTTCGTGAATTCCTGCAGTTCGTAGTCGGTGGCCGTGATGAGCTCGACATCGTGATGCCCGGCCAGTGCCCGTGCCAGCGAGACCGAATAATGCGTGAGCCCGGTGTTGCCGGTGAAGCAGACGACACTGATCTTCATCGGCATTCCACTCCGACACCGGAAACACGTACCATGCGCCCCGCGTTCACCTTCAGTTCCAGTTGCTCCTGCCCTCTGGCAAGTCGGTTCACGGTGAACGGCAACAGGTATTCGGACCAGGCCGGTCCGCTCAATACCTGGGTAAACAAACCCACATCGGCAAATGGCTGCTGGTTGCGGCGCATTCTGACCTGCAAAGGGGTATCGCTGTCAGCGGAGCGCGTCTGGAGATGCACGGCACAAACCATCCCGGGCAAGAGCGCCAAGGGTCGGCTGATCGCGAGGACGACCACCTTGCCGCCGCGCAACTCCATGCACTCATCGACGCCATCCCCACACGCTTTGTGTTGAACCAGCGTACCGCTGCCATCGGGTGACCAGGCATCCCAAGCTTGCGGGTCGGAACGAAAATTCCTGCGAAGTTTCACCTTGGCCATCGCCGGAGCCGGAGAAGGCCGCGCTTCAAAACTGCCGTCCAGATCCTGTGAGCGCTGCGAACGCCAACGGTCGAAGGTATAGATTCCGGGAGAACGGGTCTCCGTGCCGGGCGGCTCGGTCCGGTAGGCCACCGCACGACCGCCGATCGCCACATAGTGATTGCGCTTGAAGTCGCCATGCCGCACATCGGGGTCGC
>JGI26525J50270_1001129_pt1 | contig 12640 bp, 17 predicted proteins | sample ThiBiot_300_biof_2_FD_50270 | JGI IMG/M metagenome (IMG submission 50270) | reverse complement strand
CGGGTCGATGCCAGGCCCGGAACGAAAAAGCCCTTTTGATGCGGGCTAAGACGCACGCCGAGGAGCCCGTGTGGAAGGGCTGCCATAAACATGAGGACTCTGGCTCTTCCCAAACAAGCGGCAGCCACCTATTACAGAACAGAACGACTGCAGCCCGAGTTCAACAACAGTGAACCGTCCGCCGCTCAAAACTTGCGCTCAGGCTCTTGCTTGATGCAGGTTCCATCCGCCACGATTTTCAGGTGCTGCGTTTTCTTGATGACCCCTCGTTGGGTGAACGAAAAAGCACCGCTGAGCCGGTTGATTCGCACAGAAGTCTCAAACGAGGCTTGGCGATCTTTCAATTTCACGTTGCTGACTAAGTACCAATCATGATCACGGCTAAGGTTCTTGCCAGCCATCTTGGCCTTGTCGTTCTCCATGTCTCTTGACATCAACACCGCAGCGACATCGCGGCCGGCGATGTCGATATTAAGTCTCCCGTCTTCGCCCATTACTTCAACGGCTACGGTTTCCGCCAAAGGCTTTTCGGCATCATCGAGTGCGATGAAACCTTCTACGTCGCACCTCAAAAACACTGAGTCTGAAGCTGCAGCAAACGAACTGGCTGCAGCGCAAGCTACGACGAGCAGGACCTGAGCGCAGAAGACTTTGCTCATAGAACGACGGTGGTTGATTGACATGTTGTCTGGTGGATGCGTTGACGTCGAAGTTCAGCGAAGTATCCCTCAGCGGTCGCAAAGGTTGTCCAGGAAGTAATCGGCGAGGACATCGCCGTAGCTTTCACTCGACCGAGAGGGGTTGGCTGCGACGTAGTCAACAAACCCCTGCGCGATCGACTTGAATCTCGTTTTACGCAGACAGGTCGCATCCGGGTAGATCCTGTTTACTGCCTCAAGAAGTTCCTGGTTGCCGCGCTTGTCGTTCTTGGGGCGCAGATCGATGGTCGCAGACATCACACCCCTTCGGGTTCCTTTCATCCACCCGGTCATGAACGCAGAAATGGTCGTGACACATTTCTCGTCGGCGCTCGACGTGCCGGTGTTTTTCAGGAATTTGGAACAAGCGTTGGCCACATAGCCTGCCTGCACAGTTTCCGGGACTTGTGCTGATGCGAGGCAAGTCGCTGAAGCGATAAGCGCTGCACCAAAGATCCGAGCGATGGCTGGCCGTTTTATCGCCGCCCGCTTCTGAACTTTCCAAACCTGCAGATCCATTCTCACGCTCCTCATGTAGTAGGGCGTGAGCATATCCAACGAAGTCGATCAACCCCGTCTGCCCTGATGCCGTGACGCCTGTCACCTGGGATGAAGACAGGTCGCTGGATGAAGAGGAGGGCGCGGTCTATATCGTCACGCGGCACTGCGCGCGGATTCGTAGTTGGGCGCGCCAGCTACGCAAGCTGCACGATGCAGATGAGACCTACAAGACGGAGCACGGGCTCAGCAGGCTCAGCGATGCGCCACTACGAGATGCAAGCCTGCGCGCTCGGGACGAGCCGTGATCTGTATGTTGAAGGCGGGCGTGAACTGCAGTCGGGGCGCTTTGCCGTCCGTGCGTACATCACGACTGATCTGCTGGCCATCGTCACCCAGCGACCGGGCGGCGATGCTGTCGGCTTCGTGTCTTTCGGCCTGAAGTGGATCGCTGATGGCTGCACAGGCATGGGGGAGGTGGACGAGTTGGAGGTCGAGCTCGACCAGGCCTGGATGGCCCCTGCGTTCCGGCGGCGGGGCTGGGGCGAGCTGGCAGTGACCGCCATCGCGTGCGCCACTAGGCGGAGCGTTGACTAGGTGGAGGCAACGACTCACTGGCCTGCCGGCTTCGTTGCCCCACTCAAGATCAAGGTCTGCGCCGATCTCTACAGCGCGAGCGCGAGGCGCTGCTGGCCACGTGTGCTGACTACGTTGCGCTTGGATTTGGGATCAGGTCGGAGCTGAAGCGGGGACGGGTGTCGAGGATCGTGCTGGATGGGCGGGGGTAGAGCGCGCTCATGAAAAAAGCCACCTCGCGGGTGGCCTTATATCGGCAAATGAAGGCAGGTCAGTGAGATTCAGTCATTGCGAGTTTTGATGCCAAGATCTGACCCAACTCGGCGTTGATCATCTCAAGAGCATCAAGTGCCTTGGTGCGCCAGAGCAGGGTAGGGCTATGGCGATGGCCGTCGGACCGGTGTACTACGTACGCTTGTCCTCTAGGACTCGAAAGGTGATGTTGTTGCCTGACACTTGGTCAATCGACATCTTCAGGTTCCGGAACGTAATGGTTTGGGCGTTTCGCGGGTAAGTAAGGTTCTGAAAGAACGCCACGCGCGCCAAGCCTTCAGGACTGAACTCGCGATAGGTAAGGTTTATTGCGCTGTCTGTGATGCCTGTGAACAATATTTCATAGTTCACGAAGCCCTTGTTGGTGTTCACCTTGGTTTTGGGCTGGCGAATGAGAGTGCCGTCCGGTGGTGAGATCTGCAGCGTGTAGATCACCAGGACGTGGTCCCCGTTCATCCCAGGATTGGTTGCAACAATTCGCGGAAGGAGCTTTCCGTCATCCCCGAGAAGGGCCGCTTGGTATTGCACTGGGTTGGATTGATTCGCTACTACTTGGTAGTCTTTCCCATCAACAGCAATGCGCCCTTTTACTTGGTAGCTCTGTCCTTCCTGAAAAGCAACGTTCACCGGGCCGCCCGTCATCGTGAATGACTTGTTGGGTGTGGCAGATGGCTCCTCGAAGGAGTCCTCCCAGTAGTCCTGGACCTTCACCATGGGGTCGCCCACATTCACAGTGAGCGGCTTGCCAACGTCGTAGTTGCTCTTTAGCACATGTTGATTGCCCAGATGACGTACCCCCTCTGGGCGCAACGGTGCAGTACATGCCGTCAAAGCCATGGTCATGGCGAAGATTCCAAATGCCTTCATTCCCTCTCTCCTTTGCTGCATGCGACTATAACTTTTCGTTACAGCGATGAACTGAGCAGGAACCCTGTTATTTCTGGGGCGGAGGGCAGAACCGCTCAACGTCCGCGATGGTCTGCTCGATAAGCCGTGTCTTCGGGGTGCTCGATCAAATCGACCAGCAGGTTGACCAAGTTCTTTCGAAGAGTCAGCCGCTGCTGAGCGGCGATCTCGGCCAGGTACTCCTCCAGCGCCCGCACTGACGGCTCCGCATAGGCTCCCACGAGCTTGAGCGAGGCGCGCTCGGTCCTCGGCCCCCTGCCCGTCTCCAGCCATTCCGGCGACACGCGAAGCGCCTTAGCGATGGACACGACGCGGCGCTGTTGACGGCCGGCGTCGAGCGCACGCGGGCCGCTGGTGCCCGGGCCGACCTGGCCCCAAGCAGCGCGACCGCGCGAAGGAAAACACCGCCCGGGCGCTGGCCGTTCTGGCGGACCTGCAGCGCACCGTCACGCTGGTGGCGGCGCACGCCAAAACTCAACAGGAGAACGTCGATGCATACGAAGCAGGCCTCGAAGCGCTGGCCGGCCGCGGCCGCACTATTGCTGCTGATCTTGGCCGGGTGTGCAAGCATTACGCCGACTACGCTGCCCGTGATCGCGAGCAGGCCACAACCGACCTCGCTGCCTGCCAGCGTATCGCGGATCGATCCACAGTCCTCGCAGCCATGGCTGCTCGAAGTCGAGAGCTTCTTGAGCGAGGCCGACTCGTTGTTGAAGGGCGAGACAACGAAGTGCGGCTTCTGCTCGGCACCTTGAAGAACGATCGAGCTCTTACTGCCCCTCCATAGTGGCCGGTCTCTACCCCTATCGCATCCCCCAGCGTTCGCGCTGGGGGATTTTTCTATTGGTGGTGTTCTTCACATCTGCTGGTCTCTCCCGATTCCTACTGTCAAAATGCGAGCCAAACATCGTGGAGCGAGGGTCAACTGAATCAATCAGCCAAATCATCTGGGGCGTGCATTGCTGCGCGGGGAATCGGGGTTCTGCTGGCGCTTCTGCTGGTAGTAGCCACCGCCGTGATTGCTTGGGGCGCCGATCGAGGCTTGGGCATCGCAGATGAGGGCGTCTACTTGTTGGCTGCCCGCTATCCAATGGAGATTGAGCAAAACGTCTCAGCGGTCTTCGACTACACCGGGGCGGTCTTCAGGCTGGTGGGTTATCACCCAGCGTTGTTCCGACTGGCTGGGCTGGCGGCGATCATGCTTTCGGCCGTGGCGTTCTGGGCCGGGTTTCAGAAGCTCCTGCTGATCATGTTCCCGGGGGCCAAACATGCTCAGCATTTGCGCCTGAACTCGCTTCTGTTCATCCAACTCGGTGGCATCCTGTACTACCAGTGGGCGTTTGCGACGCCGAATTACTACACGTTGACAGCGATCTCACTCAACCTTTTCGCTGGGTTCGTCATGTGGGCGCTGGCGCTGGAGACGCTGAAACCTCGCAACGTGCACACAACCTTTTTCTTCGGGGTCGCCGGCTTGGCGCTGGGCTCTGGCGTCTTCGTCCGCTTCACCTCTGCTGCGCTGGTGTTGGGCTGCCTGTTCGCGCTGCTTTGGTATTGGCCTGGTGTCGGTCGTATGCGCAGAATCCGGCTTCTGCTGACGGTGGGCGTGGGGATGGTGGTTTGGTCAGGTTTTCATTTCATTGCAGTGCAAGGGCCGGTGCGGCAATGGGAGATGTTTACGCACGGCTGGCAGCTGTATCAAGCTATCGGCACGCACTCGCCTGGAGCAAAAATCTTCGCCTACCCGCGAGACCTTTTTGCTCTTGGTCTCGCTGCCTTCCTGGCATTCTGGCCATGCCATTTGCTGGTCGCCGCAGCTTTGCTTGTACCGCGAGTCGCGCGCAGGCGGTTTGCCTTGTTGGCGATCTTTCGCCCGTCGGTCGTCGCCGCGCTCGTTCTCGTTGTCGCGGCAGTGCTGTCGTGGCGCGTTGGCGCGAACGTGCTGGCCAGCCGGCTGCCTGCCTCAGGCGGCGTGTCTATCTACCTGTCGTTCTACAGCGCCTGGATCCTGGTGCTGATTGCGGTCTATGCGCTCTTCGCCATGCAGCCCGCCGACGTACGCCCCGAATGCGACCCGGCCGCGATGCAGTGTCGCGGCTTGGTTTTGTTTCTGCTTGGCCTCCCGATTGCTGGCTCGGTTGGCACTGCCAATCCGCTTTACAACGTCATCTCCTTCTACGCCGTTCCGTGGTTCGGACTGGTCTTCTTGCTTGGCCTTGCGCTGATTGCGCGCTACAAGGCCCGGCCAGCGCTGCTGCTTGGCGTTATGGCCGTTATGGGCGGGGTGACCTGCAGTCAAGTAGTGCAGGGCAGCGTGCAGGCACCATCACAGGTCTCGACCGGGCTGCAGCTGCAAGCCATACCGACAGAGGTCGGATTCCCTGCGCACTGGATGAAGTTGGACAGCGAGTCGCACAAGCTGATCGAGCAGCTGCGTGCGGCAGCGGTGCGCAGCGGCTTCACGCCTGGCGACGATATCGTGGCGGTGAGCTACCTACCGGGCTTGGTCTACGCGATGGGCGGTAGGTCGCCTGGTCACCCAACCTTCTTGCTCGGCACGCCGGGCTATCTCGCGTACAGCAAGATGGCTTTGGGCTTTGCGGAGAAGGCACGCGTGCGTGCGGCTCTCGTGCTGCTTGACTTGGATGCTCACGACGCGGAGCTTCAGCTGCTTCTTGGATCGGCCGAAATGGACTTCCCGGCGGGCTACAACTTGCTCGGAGAGGTAACGGCTGGCGATAAAACTTACCGGCTATTCAAACCCAGTTTGTGAGTGGCGCTGCAAACTAAGACTAAATACAGGAGGCACGATGGATCACAGTTTTTCGCACAAGGGCAAGCGGGTCGAAGTCGACGTGCTGGAGAAAGACGGGCAATTCGAATACGCCTTCAAGATCGATGGCGGGCTGCCGGTGCGAAAGGACGAATTCGTGTCGCGCAGTTCGGCATCCGCGGTGCTCGCTGCCATGGCCGCAGCCAAGAAAGAGATCGACGGAAGCGCGGGGGTGTCTAGCCTTAGGCGATAACGGAGGGACCGAACTTCGCTGCCACGTATGCACGCATGGCGGCGACCAGGAGTGACGGTCCCTCAACCCACGTACCGCGGCCTCCGCTTGACTGGACTGGCAAACGTCCCATAGATATCGCGCACCAAGTGCCGCCCTTGGCAGGCATCGGCGCAACATGGATGCCTTCACGCTCCATGATTGGACCACCATGCGCCCAGTTGGAGGAGGGCGTGAAATCCGCTTCGGATGCACGGCCATCTGCTTTGGCTACCCAAAAGTCGAGCCGTGAGCCTGAGAGTTCGGAGGTTTTCATGGAAGGTCGTCGGCGAGGCGTGAAGCCCCGAATTCTGCGCGTGGGACGTTGCAGAGTTCGCGCAATGCCCCGCGCGGTGAAGGCCTAAAGCAATTGCAGAACGATCCGCAGCATTTGCAAGCTGGGTGGGCGTTGCAGATCCTGATTGATGGCTCTCGGACGTAGCGCAAGTCACCTCCGCAGAGCGGGTTAACATCCTGCCCCCGATGCCCAAGAAGAAGCCACGCAAGCGCAGCAAGAAAACGTCTGGCGGGATCGCCTTTGCCCTGCGCCGCACAGCGGTCTGGTTCATTACCGCCAGCGCCATCTCGATCTAGGCCACGAGCCGCGGATTTCTGCCAACTCCATCGTCGACACCTGCTCCCTCTGCCGAGCGTTCAGGCCCGACCGCCGCGACCCAGTTCGCAGGTTGCCGCCCCACCAGCAGGACAAGGGCTCTGTGATCCCGAGATGCACGACTTCGAACGCTGGTTGACGGCACCGTCGAGGAGGCCCGAGTGATGCTCGAGCTGCCGTCGGTCGAGCTTTTCGATGCCAGAGAGTCGACAGCACGTACGGCGAGTTAGTACCTTCAAGGCGGGGGAACAGACGGGGAACGTCTGGCACGCCAATCTGAGGAGTCGAATGTTGGCGCTGCCCTGCAGCTCGTCCTTCAATCCCCTCCGGGCCTAGGAATGTATTCTCCTTGTGAAGATGCTCGGTGAGGCTTAGCCATTTCCAGAGGCCTTTCGAAAGCTCGACGTGGCACGCACTGAGGAGTATTGGCTGATACGTGCGGTGATGGCCGGAGGCGCGCTTGCCCGGGTGTTCGAACTTTCGAGCAGAACTTTTCTGCAGTGATCGAGTGCGCACTGATCTTCGACATTTGCGCAGCTTCGCTTGAGAGCTTGGGCGCGCACGCGCGAACATTGATTGATGCCGTGTAGGCTGCAATGGAAAGCTGCGGGCGGGCACCTTGCAACTCTGACGCGCTGCTCATGCTCATGGTCAAGCTTCTTTCAGTGATTGCGTGGCGATGACCTCACGCGCGACCTCGATGGTGATGCCGAGGGCTCGCTGGCACGCAATTCAAAGTGCGGCCTCCCACAAATGTGGTATCCCGATGGGCTCGCCAGCGCACCTGCAGCATGAGAGCATCGTGCCCAGCCGTTATCAAATACGGGAAAGCCGGGCGCCCAACCCAGCTCGGCACGAGGAGACCAAAACCATGAAAACAATGTTGTTCGCCATCCTGCTTGAGGCCGCTGCCTGCAGCTCCAATGCAGGTTCCCTGAGCATGCCAGGCAGTCTGGGATTCAACCCTGCCGGCGCTTCGTCTGCGCCGATTTTCGAAACAGCCAATCGTTCAGGCAGCCGGCGCGTCGGCGGCCGTAACAGCAGCGGTAAGGGCAGCCACTATGTGGGTGGCCGCAGGCGATAGGCACTGGGGCCCTACTCGTCACCTTCAGTGCCAAGTTTGTCGCCGCACTTCGAGTGCATTGCGCTGCTCCGCTGGGCTGACGCCCGAGCTGGAGAATTGGCCGCAATCGCTGATCAACGCGGCGCCGCCGGCACCATTTGCGAGCGTTACGTCGATGCCACTGGTCCCTAATCAGTCGGGTAGTTGTTGCCCGGAGATGCTTGTCGTACCGCTCGGCTTCTGCGGTGCTCGCTGCGACGGCTGCTGCCAAGAAGGAGATCGACGGCAGCGCAGGGTGTACGGCCTCAGGCGCTAACGGTGGAGCCGAATTTCGCTGCCACGTAGGCACGCATGCCGGCGACAAGGAACGATGGCCCCTCTACCCATGGGCCGCGGACACCGTTTGACCGGTCCTGAAGGCGTCCCAGGGAAATGGCGCACCAAGTGCCGCCTTTGGCAGGCATCGGCGCAACATGGATGCCCTCCCGCTCCAAAATCGGGCCGCCTTGCGCCCAGTTGGAGGAGGGAGCGAAATCCGATTCGGACGCGCGCCCATCCGCTTTGGCTACCCAAGAATCAAGCAATGCGCCCGAGAGGTCGGAGGTTTTCATCGTGAAGGCTGTCGGCTAGGCGTAAAGCTCCGCATTTTGCGTGCGGTCCATTGCACAGAGATTGCGCGATGCACCCCCCGCCTTCGAACCTCGAACCGCCCAACAGTGCGCAAGCCCTACGCCTTGCTGACCTTCAGATCCAGTCGCTATACACCGCACTCAAGGCGCTGGCTGAGGTATCGATCTTCGTCGCGCGGGCAGTTGTCCGCGAGAGGGTGCTGCGGAGTCTCCGGTTACAGCGACGCGCAGGCTGAGCCGGAGGGCACCGTGTTGGCCAATATGTGATTTTTTACTGTGACGACCGGCGCTATGTAGAGATCGGCTTCGCGTGAGACTAGATAGTCCGCAATTCGCGTGTACGCCGCGCGGCTGATCGAGTAGCCGTCGCCTGCGTCACCGAGAGAGTGAAAGACAGCAACCGTCCAAGTGCCCTTGGCGATGCCATTGTCGATGGCGTTCTTGGCGATGTTGAATGCGGTCGTATCGTCCCCGTTGACGGGAATGCCGCTGATGCCGAAGCGCCGCTTGGCCACTGTTTCGGGTTCGTTCTCTCCGGAGCCGAGCGTGCGCGCGCCCGTGACCATGGTGGACAAGAGCATCTCGTACTCGCATGCGCCGGCCTGCCTGCTTCCGATCGTCTCCTGCGAGCCCATCATGCCGTTGCCATGAGGGTAGGCGTAAGTGTGGTCGGTAGGCACCTTGCCGTAGATGTTATGGAGCAGCCACGCCTCCATGCTGCCAATGTCGATCGCAACTTCTCGCTTCGTTTTGGTCGCCAGGATTTTGTTGTTCCAATGCGAGAAGGAGTGGTTTCCTACCTCATGCCCGCGCCGGTGGACCTTGGCCCACTGCTTGGCATGCAGTGTGACCGTGCCTACTGCAGCGAGGTAGAAGGTGCCTTTGATTCCTCGGGAATCAAGGATCGCCGCCTGGAGGAGCTGTGAGTTCCATCCGTCATCGGAAGTCAGGCTGACAGCACTCTTCTTGTTTTCCGGCCATTGGAACGCGATGGCTGAATTGCAAAAAAGCAGGATGGCCAGTGCGACTTGAAAATTCTTGAGAGCGTTTATTTGCATGGCCTTCGGCACAAAAGCTACCTTCTCCGCGCGAGGTCGAAAGGCGAGCAAATGTACCGTAGCAAGACCCAAGAATGTGAACTTTCTATGTCAATTTGAGAGTGCGGTCTCAGTGCCGTTGGCTGCCACTACCGTTCGCCTGGCGGGGAACCGTTTGGCACGCCATCGGGTGGATCGAATGCCGGCACGCCGTCTGGCTCGCCCTTTTCAGTCTTTTCAGAACGCGGATCCTAGGCATCAGCAAGCATCGATTCGCAATGCTTGCACTTGATGGCCTCAGCCTTGATGCGCTCCGCACGGAAGGGGCAACTCTTCATGGGAGCTTCTGTATCGACCTGTTGGTCTGTTTTCGATCGGTCGACGCCAATGCAGGCCCATGCCATCGCCGCCGCCCACGCGACGAACGTTCATCCTAAAAATACATTGATCAAGGAAACCGCAATAAGGCTGGCGTGCTTGCGGCGCAATGCTTCATAGGTAGGCAGCAGATAGAGCAGTGCGGCTGCCAACAGGGATGAAAGGGATACGACCGTGCCGAATGTGTTGATCTCATTGGACGGGATCTGCCCCATGGTCCACGAAAAGTACACCCAGAACACCAATAGCGCGATGCGCAGAAAAACCATGCCTCAATCCTCTACTTGTTGAACTCGGCATGGTTACGGCGCGAAAGTGAATCCCTAAGCCCGGAGCCTTACTTATCGACCAGATGTTGATGCGGCCTATGGTCATGCCCCCGATCAGCCAACCTGCTTCTGATGCACGTTGCACCACATCCAATCTTCCCCAGGCTCGATCGACTGGATCACCGGATGGTCTTCCGCATGCGAATGCTTCGTCGCATGCCGGTTCTTCGACGAGTCGCAGCACCCCACGTGGCCGCAGTGCACGCACAGGCGAAGGTGGACCCAGGTGTCGCCTGTTTTCAAGCAGTCTTCGCAGCCGCGCAGGGTGTACGGTTGCGCGATGTCGGCGGGCACGTGGTCGCAGGGTTTGATGGGCACGAATCAGCTCCTTTGTGATTCAAGATCGATCAGGCCGTGGTCGAGGCCTGCGACAGGTGTTGATGAATCAGCGCGACTGCAGCCGCGCCTTCGCCGATGGCGCCGCCGACGCGCTTGACCGAGCCCGAGCGCACGTCACCCACGGCAAACACGCCAGGCACGCTGGACTCGAGCGCGGTCGCCGGCCGCGCCGGAAAGCCACTGCTCGCAGCCGCGCCGGTCAGCACGAAGCCGTGTTTGTCGACGGACACGCCGCAGCCTTCGAGCCACGAGGTCTCAGGCTCCGCGCCCACGAACAGGAAAATGTTGCGCGCAGGGCAGTCGTGTTCGTTGCCCGACGTGTGGCAGCGCCACGTCGCACCCGTGAGGCCTTCGTCCGATCCGCCGTGCAGGCTGATCAGCTCGGTGTGAGGCTGCAGCGAGATGTTGGGCGTGGCTTCGATGCGGTCGATCAGGTAGCGCGACATGCTGGCCGCGAGCGACGGCCCGCGCACCAGCACGTTGACCTTGGCCGCGTGGCGCGACAGAAACACTGCCGCCTGTCCCGCGGAGTTGCCGCCGCCGACCAGTGCCACTTCCTGCTGCGAGCAGATCTTCGCTTCGATGGCCGAGGCCCAGTACCAGATGCCGCGGCCTTCGAACTCGGCCAGGCGCGGCACGGCGGGCCGCCGGTAGCGCGCGCCGCTGGCAATCACCACGGTGCGCGCGTTGATGGCGCGGCCATCGGCCAGCGAAATACGCAAGCTCTCCTGTGGGTTGTCGCGCGAGCAGTCCAGCGATGTCACCTTGGCGGGGATCAGCATCTCCACGCCGAACTTCTGCGCCTGCACGAAGGCGCGGCCCGCGAGTGCCTGGCCCGAGATGCCGGTCGGAAAGCCCAGGTAGTTTTCTATGCGCGCGCTGGCGCCGGCCTGTCCGCCGAAAGCGCGGCAATCGAGCACGATCACGCGCAGGCCCTCGGAGGCGGCGTACACCGCCGTCGCCAGGCCGGCCGGCCCGGCGCCCACGACGGCCACGTCGTACAACTCGTCGCGTTCGGCGGTGTCGACCATGCCCAGGCAGCGCGCCAGCGCGTCGTCGCTAGGGTTCACCAGCACGGAGCCGTCGGGGCACACGGCCAGCAGCTTTCCCGCGCCGTACTGCGCAATGAGTGCGGCGGCGTCGCTGTCTTCATCCGCGTCGACCAGGTGATAGGGGTAGCCGTTGCGCCGAAGAAAGTTCTCCAGCCGCGCCATGTCGGGCGACTGCGGAGGGCCGATCAGCACCGGGCCGCTAGCGCCGGATTCGATCAGCGCCACGCGCCGCAGGATGAGTGCGCGGGTGATGCGTTCGCCCAGGTCGGCTTCGGCGACCAGCAGGGCGCGTAGCTGCGCCGGAGGCACGAGCAGCACCTCGACGTCTTCATCGGCGTGTCCGTCGACCAAGGCAGGGCGGCCGCTCAATTGGCCGACTTCGGCCAGGAATTCTCCCGGGCCCTGCCGCACGATGGGCACGACATGCCCGAGCCCGTCACGTTGCGTGACCGCCACGACCCCTTTGAGCAGCACGAACATGCCGGGGCCAGTTTCGCCGGCCGTGAAAAGTCGCGTACCGCGCGCGAACTGCTGCACGGTGCCGAAACGCGCAATGCGCGCAATCTCGGTGTCACTGAGTACGGGAAAGGTCTGCTGGAGGCGGCCGTTGTCGGTGCCGCGTGCGTCGGTGGCCATGCGTGAAAAGCTCCTTTTCGCGAGTCCACCGCATTAGACGACGAAGTGCGCCAGAGGGGCTGTAACACCGTCATGTGCTTGCAATGTTCCTGACATGCCGGCTTCATGGCAGGTGCGGAGACTCCCTCGGCAGAAAGGGTTCCCCATGAAAGAACTGCCCAACCCGACGTTTCCGCTTTCGCAGATCGGGCTGCGCGCGGCCTTGTGGCCCGCTCCCGCAGTTGGTGTTTCGACCACCACCGCTGCCCGCACGTCGGTGCCCCAGGCGCCCGCTGTCATTCTTCCGCCATCCACCGAAGCCCGTCAGGGCATCACTGTGGGCTGGGCCCGCCACCTCGATGATGTGCGCGCCGCGCAACGCCTGCGTTACGACGTGTTCGTCGGCGAGATGGGCGCCCGCGTGTCCTCACCGCTGGCCGGCCACGACATCGACCTGTTCGACGATTTCTGCGAACACCTGCTGGTGCGCGACGAACTGACGCAGCAAGTCATCGGCACGTACCGCGTGCTGACCCCGGCGCAGGCGCGCCGCGTCGGCAGCACCTACAGCGATACTGAATTCGACCTCA
>JGI26525J50270_1001110_pt1 | contig 12875 bp, 9 predicted proteins | sample ThiBiot_300_biof_2_FD_50270 | JGI IMG/M metagenome (IMG submission 50270) | reverse complement strand
CCCAGCACAGCCATCGCGGCTTCCTTGATCGCTTCCGAATGAGTCGGGTGAGCGTGGCAGGTATAAGCGATGTCTTCGCTCTTGGCGCCAAATTCCATGGCCTGCGCCGCCTGCGCGATCATGGTGCCCGCAACAGAGGCAATGCACCACACGCCCAGGACGCGGTCGGTTTCGGCGTCGGCAATGACCTTGACGAAACCATCGGGCTCGCGGTTGGTCTTGGCGCGGCTGTTGGCCAGCATCGGGAACTTGCCGACCTTGATGGGGCCGCGTTCCTTGGCGGCTTCCTCGGTCAGGCCCACGCCCGCGAATTCCGGCATCGTGTAAACCACGCCCGGGATCACGTCATGGTTCACAATGCCGGTCAGACCGGCAATGTTTTCCGCCACCGCAATACCTTCGTCCTCGGCTTTGTGCGCCAGCATCGGGCCAGGGATTACGTCGCCGACCGCCCACACGCCATCAACGGCGGTGCGGAAATCGTGGTCGGTCTCGATCTGGCCACGCGCGTTGAGCGCCAGACCGATGTTTTCCAGACCCAGACCGTCGACATTGGGACGGCGACCGATGGCCACCAGCACGCAGTCGGCTTCCAGCATCGAGGCTTCGCCGCCCGCAGCAGGCTCGAGGGTGAGGGTGGCCTTGCCGCCTTCCACGACAGCGCCCGTGACCTTCGTCGAAAGCTTGAGCTCCATGCCCTGCTTCTTGAAGATCTTGGCCGCTTCCTTGCGCACTTCGCCGTCCATGCCGGGCAGCAACTGGTCAAGGAATTCGACCACGGTGACCTTGGCGCCCAGACGGCGCCACACCGAGCCAAGCTCCAGACCGATCACGCCGCCGCCGATGACGACGAGGTGGTTCGGTACGCGGTCGAGCGCGAGAGCGCCGGTCGAGTCCACGATGATGCCCGCGTCATTGTCCACCGGCACGGTGGGCAGCGGCGTCACCGACGAACCGGTGGCGATCACGATATGCTTGGCCGTCACGGTTTCGCCCGCGACTTCCACCGTGTGGGCGTCCTTGAACTTGGCGTAGCCCTTCTTCCAGTCGACCTTGTTCTTCTTGAAGAGGAACTCGATGCCGCCGGTCAATTCCTTGACGGCGGTCGACTTTTCGCCCTGCAGCACGGGCAGGTCCAGCTCGACCGGACCGGTCTTGACGCCAAACTTGGCCAGCGTGCCATGGGCCGCTTCCTCGAACAGCTCGGAGCCATGCAGCAGGGCCTTGGAGGGAATGCAGCCCACGTTGAGGCAGGTGCCGCCCAGCGTGGCGCGACCCTCGGCGCAGGCGGTCTTGAGACCAAGCTGCGCCGCGCGGATTGCCGCAACATAACCACCGGGACCAGCGCCGATGACGAGGACGTCGTAATTGTATTCAGCCATTTGTTCCGCCTATCTTACTGCTGAACTGGTCAGGTGATGATACCAATGATACATGACCCGCTGTTCGCGCAGCGGTTGAGCAGCGCCCGCAATGCGGGAACGCCCTGCATGATATACTCGATTGCTTCCTCGCCTTCGTCTGCAAATGTATCAGCAAGATAGACGTCGGCAGCAACCATTGCCGCTGGATCATAGCGCTCGATGATCTGTTCGTCGGAAAGCTTTTCCAGTTCCGCATGGAACTTTGCCGTCCGCTCGGGAGACAGGATCCAAGGCCCGCCATATCCATTATCGGTGCCCAGTCTTTCGGGATCTTTCAGCAGGAAGCTCAGCGGGTGATCGGTTTCCTCGACCTGTCCGGTCAGCATGAAATGCAGCGCATGCCATGCCTTGTCAAAATCGATCACATCACCCGCTTCGTAAGCATCCTGGCTGAACAAATAGCCGTCCGCCGCATCGGGATCCGACCGTAAAACGGCCAGATCCTCAGTGCTTGCACCCCGCAGGCAGACGACCATTCCCATATGTTCTACCCCTTACAGGTCGATCAGCAGACGCGTGGGATCCTCGATCGCTTCCTTGATGGTCTTGAGCGCCGTCACGGCTTCGCGGCCATCGATGATGCGGTGATCATAGGACAGGGCGATATACATCATCGGGCGGATCACGATCTGACCGCCCCGAACCACCGGGCGGTCCTCGATACGGTGCAGGCCGAGCACGGCCGACTGGGGCGGGTTGATGATCGGGGTCGACATCAGACCGCCGAACACGCCGCCATTCGAGATGGTGAACGTACCGCCCGTCATGTCGGCCATGGTCAGCGAACCTTCCTTGGCCTTTTTGCCATAGTCGGCAATCGCCTTTTCGATGCCCGCGAAGGACATCTTGTCGACATCGCGCACCACCGGCACGACCAGACCATTCGGGGCCGAAACGGCGACCGAAATATCGACATAGTCGTGATAGACGATTTCATCGCCCTGGATCTGGGCGTTGACGGCCGGGATGTCCTTCAGAGCCAGCACCGAAGCCTTGGCGAAGAAGGACATGAAGCCCAGCTTCACGCCATGCTTCTTTTCAAACGAGTCCTTGAAGCGGTTGCGCGCTTCCATCACCGCCGACATGTCAACGTCGTTGAAGGTGGTGAGCAGAGCGGCATTTTCCTGCGCGCTCTTCAGACGCTTGGCGATCGTCTGACGCAGGCGGGTCATCTTGACGCGCTCTTCGCGGCGCTCGTTGGCAGGCGCAGCAACAGCGGCCGGAACCGTCGGCGCGCCGCTGGCGGCCTTGGTCTGGGCGGCAGCCACCACGTCTTCCTTGGTGATGCGGCCGTCCTTGCCGGTGCCCTTGATGGTGGCCGGGTCGATGCCATATTCAAGCACCGCGCGGCGCACGGCGGGGCTCAGCACCGCAGGATCGGTGCTCTCACCAGCCGCCGGAGCAGCCGTAACCGGGGCCGCCACCGGGGCGGGAGCCGCGGCCGCCGGAGCCGCCGCCTTGGGAGCAGCAGCGCCCGCTGCGCCTTCTTCGATCACCGCGATGATCGCGCTGACGGTCACCGTGTCGCCGACAGCGGCGAGCTGCTGGCTGAGCACGCCCGCGACCGGCGCGTTGACTTCGATCGCAACCTTGTCGGTTTCGAGGCTGGCAATGGGTTCGTCCAGAGCGACCGTTTCGCCCGGCTGCTTGAGCCACTGGCCGATCGTGGCCTCGCTCACCGATTCACCCAGAGTGGGGACTTTGACTTCCGTGGACATGACTTGCTTATCCTAGAGAAATTGGGAGGAGAGCGAGGGCTCAGCCCTTCTTCTTGCGGCGGATTTCGCTGCGGGCCGAAAGACCCAGCGCGTCGGCCACCAGGGCGTTCTGTTCGAGCGTGTGGCGCTTGGCGCTGCCCGTGGCAGGCGAGGCCGAAGCGTGACGACCCGCATAGCGAGCGCGCGAAACCTTGGCCTTGGCATTGGCCAGCGTTTCCTCGATCAGCGGTTCGACGAAGAACCAGGAACCGTTGTTCTTGGGCTCTTCCTGACACCAGATGACCTCTTCCAGATTGGGCATCTTGGCCAGACGCGCCGCAAGCGGTTCGCCCGGGAAGGGGTAGATCTGTTCGATACGGATGATCTGCGTATCGGTCATTTCGGCCGCATCGCGCGCCTCGAACAGGTCATAGGCAACCTTGCCCGAGCACAGGACCACGCGGCGCGTATCCTTGTCGGCGGCGCCGTTGATGTCCGAGAGAATGCGCATGAAGTGGCCTTCGCCCACGAATTCCTCGGCGCTCGATTTCGCCAGAGGATGACGCAGCAGGCTCTTCGGGCTCATGATGATGAGCGGCTTGCGGAAGCTGCGGTGCATCTGGCGACGCAGAACGTGGAAGTAGTTGGCCGGGCTGGTGATGTTGCACACCTGCATGTTATCTTCGGCGCAAAGCTGGAGATAACGTTCCAGACGGGCCGACGAGTGCTCCGGACCCTGACCTTCATAGCCGTGGGGCAGCAGCAGCACGAGGCCGTTGGCGCGGAGCCACTTCGATTCCGAAGAAGCGATGTACTGGTCGATCACGATCTGGGCGCCATTGGCGAAGTCGCCGAACTGACCTTCCCACAGGACAAGCGTCTTGGGGTCGGCGCTGGCATAGCCATATTCATAGCCCAGCACGCCATATTCCGAGAGCGGGCTGTCATAGACTTCGAAGAAGCCATGCGGCACCGTGGTCAACGGAACATATTTCTTTTCGGTGGCCTGATCGACCCAGACGGCGTGACGCTGGCTGAACGTGCCGCGACCGCAATCCTGACCCGACAGGCGGACCGAATAGCCTTCCGAAAGCAGCGAGCCAAAGGCGAGCGCTTCGGCCGTGGCCCAGTCAAAGCCCTGACCGCTGTTGAACATCTCGCGCTTGGCGTCCAGCACACGGCCCAGCGTCTTGTGGATCGTCAGATCGCCCGGAACCGAGGTCAGCGTGCGGCCAAGACTGTCGAACAGCTTCTGCTCGATGCCGGTCGGCACGTTGCGGCGGGCGCTTTCGGGGTCCATCGGCTGGTTGAAACCGCTCCAGCGACCACCGAACCAGTCGGCCTGATTGGCCTTGTAGGTCTTGGCGGCATCGAAGTGCTCTTCCAGATGGGCGTTGAAGGCGGCAACCTGTTCCCCAAGGAAACCGGCTGGGATCACGCCTTCACGCTGCAGACGCTCGGCATAGAGTTCCGACACAGGCTTATGCGCGCGGATCTTCTGATACATCAGCGGCTGGGTGAAACCGGGCTCATCGCCTTCATTGTGGCCGAAGCGGCGATAGCACCACATGTCGATCACGATGTCGCGGCCGAAGGTCTGGCGATAGTCGATCGCCAGCTTGCACGCGAAGGTCACCGCTTCCGGATCATCGCCATTGACGTGCAGCACCGGGCACTGAATGCCCTTGGCAACGTCGGAAGGATACGGCGAGCCGCGCGAGAACTGCGGGCTGGTGGTGAAGCCGATCTGGTTGTTGATGATGAAGTGGATGCAACCGCCGGTGTTGTAACCCTTCACGCCCGACAGGCCGAAGCATTCCCACACGATGCCCTGACCGGCAAACGCCGCGTCACCATGGATCAGAACCGGCAGCACCTGCTTGTGCTTGGCGCCCGGCCCGATGTCGGTGCCGATGTCGTCGCGGATCTGCTGATAGGCGCGAACCTTGCCCAGAACGATGGGATCCACCGTTTCAAGGTGCGAAGGGTTCGGCATCAGGCTCATGTGAACCTTGATCCCGTCGAAATCGCGGTCGGTGCTGGTGCCAAGGTGATACTTGACGTCGCCCGAGCCGCCCACGTCCTCGGGATTGGCGGTGCCGCCCGAAAATTCGTGGAAGATCACCTTGTAGGGCTTGGCCATCACGTTGGCCAACACGTTCAGGCGGCCGCGGTGGGCCATGCCATAAACGATTTCCTTCACACCCAGCTGACCGCCATACTTGATGACGGCTTCGAGGGCAGGGATCATCGACTCGCCGCCATCAAGGCCGAAGCGCTTGGTGCCGACATACTTCTTGCCGCAGAACTTTTCCCACTGCTCGCCGCGAACCACGGCGCCCAGAATGGCCTTCTTGCCCTCGGCGGAAAATTCGATGTGCTTGTCGGCGCCTTCCATGCGGTCCTGCAGGAAGCGGCGTTCTTCCACATCGGTGATGTGCATGTATTCCAGGCCCACCTTGCCGCAATAGTTTGCGCGCAGGATGGCGACCAGTTCGCGGATCGTGGCCCATTGCAGGCCCATCGTACCGCCCAGATAGATCTTGCGATCCAGCGCGGCGCCGGTGAAACCGTAATATTCCGGCGTCATATCGGCGGGCAGATCGGAATGGTGCAGGCCCAGCGGATCGAGATCCGCCGCCAGATGGCCGCGCACGCGATAGGTGCGGATCAGCATGATCGCGCGCAGCGTGTCATTGGCCGCTTCTTCGACCGAAGCGTCGCTGACGGGCGTGCCCGCCTTTTTCGCCGCCGCCTTGATCCCTTCCCTCAGCGTGGTGGGGTCGAGCGCGCGGGTCAGCTCGTCCTCCGCTGCGCCGCCTACTTGCGGCCAGTTGCGTCGCTGCCAGCTCGGTCCGGGCTGCGGCCCGTCCTGTGCTGGGTCGGAAAGAAAATCTTGGCTTTCGCTACCCATGGCTTCACCTATTTTCGCACCGGCGCATTTTGCGCGCTGGTGGGGGTTTATTGTGGCGGCTGGTTCCGAAAGAGCCTCTGGCCCCGGGGAGGAATGGCCGGCACATGGCATTCTTCTAACACCGGGCGTGCTGAACCACAGATGGCCATCACGCCCGGTATTGAACTTAAATTCAGCCCTTAAGCACTTCGGCGAGGGTTTCGCCGAGCAGGCTGGGGCTGGCCGAGACCTTGATGCCGGCCTCTTCCATCGCCGCGATCTTGTCTTCGGCGCCGCCCTGGCCGCCCGAGACGATCGCACCGGCGTGGCCCATGCGGCGGCCCGGAGGAGCCGTGCGGCCCGCGATGAAGCCGGCCATCGGCTTCTTGCGCCCGCGCTTGGCTTCGTCCTTGAGGAACTGGGCCGCTTCTTCCTCGGCGCTGCCGCCGATTTCGCCGATCATGATGATCGACTTGGTGGCTTCGTCGGCCAGGAAGAGTTCGAGCACGTCGATGAAGTTGGTGCCGTTGACCGGGTCGCCGCCGATGCCGACAGCGGTGGTCTGACCCAGGCCGATGTTGGTGGTCTGGAACACCGCTTCATAGGTCAGCGTGCCCGAGCGCGAGACCACGCCGACCGAGCCTTCCTTGAAGATCGAACCGGGCATGATGCCGATCTTGCACTGGTTCGGCGTCAGCACGCCGGGGCAGTTCGGACCGATCAGGCGCGACTTCGAACCCGAAAGGGCGCGCTTCACGCGGACCATGTCGGCCACGGGGATACCTTCGGTGATCGCAACGATCAGCTCGATTTCAGCGTCGATCGCTTCGAGGATCGAGTCAGCGGCGAATGGCGGCGGAACGTAGATGACCGAGGCGGTCGCGCCCGAAACAGCCTTGGCTTCGGCAACCGTGTCCCAGATGGGCAGGTTGGTGTCGGCATGGATCGTGCCGCCCTTGCCGGGGGTGACGCCGCCAACCATCTGCGTGCCGTAGGCCAGCGCCTGCTGCGTGTGGAAAGTGCCGGTCTTGCCGGTCATCCCCTGGGTGATGACCTTGGTATTCTTGTCAATCAGGATCGACATTGGATTCTCCGAGATGGGGAGGAGGTCGTCTTATTATTTTGGCCCCGGCTTATCACCGGGGCCATATTTTTTCGATCAGGCCAGCGAGGGGTCGATGCCCTTGCACGCCACCAGCAGTTCCTTCACCGCCTCGACCGAGACGTTCAGGTTGGCCTGGGCTTCTTCGTCCAGCTCGATCTCGATGACCTTTTCCACGCCGCCGGCGCCGATCATGACCGGAACGCCCACATACAGGTCGTTCACGCCATATTCGCCGTTCACATAGGCGGCCGAAGGCAGGATGCGCTTCTGGTCGTTGAGGTAGGCTTCAGCCATGGCGATCGCCGAGGCGGCCGGAGCGTAGAAAGCCGAACCGGTCTTGAGCAGGCCGACGATCTCGCCGCCGCCCGAGCGGGTGCGGGCCACGATGGCGTCGATCTTTTCCTGAGTCGACAGGCCCATCTTGATGAGGTCGGGAACGGGGATGCCGTTGACGGTCGAATACTGAACCACCGGCACCATCGTGTCGCCATGGCCGCCCAGAACGAAGGTGTTCACGTCGCGGATCGACACGCCGAATTCCCAGGCCAGGAACGTGGTGAAGCGGGCCGAGTCGAGCACGCCGGCCATGCCGACGACCTTGTTCGCGGGGAGCCCCGAGAATTCGCGCAGAGCCCAGACCATCGCGTCGAGCGGGTTGGTGATGCAGATCACGAAAGCGTCGGGGCAGTTGTTCTTGATGCCTTCGCCGACAGCCTTCATCACCTTGAGGTTGATGCCGAGCAGGTCGTCGCGGCTCATGCCGGGCTTGCGCGGAACGCCGGCGGTGACGATCACCACATCGGCGCCGGCCAGATCGGCATAATCATTCGTACCAGTGATCTTGGCGTCAAAGCCTTCGACCGGGCCGCACTGCGACAGGTCAAGAGCCTTGCCCTGAGGAACGCCCTCGACAACGTCGAACAGGACGATGTCGCCCAGTTCCTTTTGCGCTGCCAGATGAGCGAGCGTGCCGCCGATGTTGCCGGCGCCGATCAGGGCAATCTTCTTGCGAGCCATGAACCAATCCTTCCCTACTTGCGGGGCTTCCCCTTGGCCGGAAGTGGCCGCAGGATAGCGGGTGTTTCACTGACCATCATACGCAGTCCCGCAAGCGCGCAGGTGGCCCTTAACCGAATTGGGGGTGGCCCTATTCCTGTCTTTGCTGCTTTGCAAGGCGGGAAAAGCATATAAGACGAAAGAGTTTGCGCGACTAATTCGCAATAGCGGAAAGCCTTGCCTCGATAACCGATATGGCAATTAAATTGGCGCGGCCAGGCCATATCCGGTTTGGCATACGTAACCATACCGGATGAACAGGCGTTCAGGCGTGCTTGCGAGCGGGCGCCGAGTCTTGATGGGGAGTCGCGGGCGCGGCATCGGCCCCGATCCGGCGGCGCTCCTGCGCCAGCAGCATCGCGGCCAGATAGTCCGGCACGGCCCGGCTGAAATACCAGCCCTGACCCAGCGTGCATCCGGTGTCGCGCACCGCCTGCACCTGTTCCAGCGTTTCCAGACCTTCGGCCACGATCTCCATCCCCAGCGTCTTGCCCATGGCCGCCACCGCGCAGATGATCGCATGGCTGGTCGTCCCGGCGCTGAGCCCAGAGATGAAGCTACGGTCGATCTTGATCTTCTTGAAGGGATAGCGGTCCAGATAACCGAGGGACGAATAGCCGGTGCCGAAATCGTCCAGCGCAAAACGCACGCCGGCCCCGGCCAGCTCGTTGATGAAGGCCGAGGTGTTGGGGCTGTGATCCAGCAATGTAGTTTCGGTAATTTCCAGCTCAAGGCGACTGGGGGGGCAGTTTCGCCTCACGCAGCGCGTTGAGGATGCCCAGCGCGGCGCCGGGCGCGCGGATCTGGAGCGGGGAGAGGTTGACCGCCAGGGTCACATCGTCCGGCCACTCGGCAGCGACGCGGGCGGCCTTGGCGGTGATCCAGTTGCCCAGCGTGATGATCGCCCCGCTTTCCTCGGCCACGGGGATGAATTCATCGGGCCGCAATTCGCCCTTTTCCGGATGGAACCAGCGCACCAGCGCCTCGAACGCCCGGATCCGCCCGGTTTCCAGATCGACCAGCGGCTGGAAATGGACGGAAAGCTCATCTCGCTGCAGGGCAAGGCGCAGTTCGGCCTCGATCTCCTTGCGGCGGATCAGGTCACGCGTCATCGCGGGGTTGAAACTGACGATCTGTTTGCGACCATTCAGCTTGGCATGGTTAAGCGCCAGATCGGCCCCCTGCAGCACGGCCTCCAGATCGGTGCCATGTTCGGGCAGGATCGCGATGCCGATCGAGCAGCCGATCTCAAGCCGGTCATCGTCAATGCGCAGCGGGCGCAGGATGTCGTTCAGGATCGTATCGGCCACGCCCTTGATGACGGCGTCGGAGGCGGCCTCAAACGCGATGATGAATTCATCGCCGCCAAACCGCCCGATGCCCGCCCCCACCGGCGCGCTGCGGCGCAGGCGCGCGGCCACCTCGACCAGACAGCGGTCGCCCACCTGATGGCCCAGCGTGTCGTTGATTTCCTTGAAGCGGTCGAGATCCAGCCACAGGATCGCCAGCTTGTTGCCCTCCGGGATCGCTACAAGGCGTTCGACCAGATGATGGTTAAGCCCCGCTCGATTGAGCAGGCCGGTGACAATGTCGGTGCGCGCCAGATGCTGCATCTTTTCGGCAAGGCGCTGGCTGGTTTCGGCGCTGGCAATCGAATCGCGCAGCGTGCGGAACACATTGAGCGTGATCGACATCATCGCGGGCAGCACGAGAAACAGCGTGAAGGCCAGCAACTGGCTGGCCAGATCGGTCTGCATCCCGGCCGCCACGATCACCGGCAGCAGCGCCAGCGCCAATTGCCCGATGGCGATTGCGGGGCGCCCGGCGTTGCGCGCGGCAATCCCCACCGAATAGGCAATCGCATTGCCCACCATCAGCGTGCGCACCGGCCCCGGCACTGGATGGAAAAACGTCAGTGCCGCGATCATTCCGGCCATGATCGAATAGGAAAACGCGCCCAATTCATAAATGATTTCAAGCGCGCGTGCCTTATGCGCCATCCATCGCGGCAGGATGGTCGCGCTGGCCACGCGCATCAGCGCGATGGCCGACATGACCCAGGCGGCAAGGGTGATGGAGCGGTTGCCCGATTCAATGGCGGCGGTTGCGCTGGTTAAAATCCCGCACAGCGCGCCGATCGCCAGCGACGACGGTTGCGTATAGAGCGTGGTGACCAGAATGGCTCTTGCCCGGTCATCAGCAGCATGGGTTTTGAACAAAACCCGCAACGTGTCGAATAAAGGACGGATCGGACAACTCCCGCTGGACAAGGACAACCTAGGGGAGAACTCGTCACAGATTGGTTAACGACATTGTCAAACGTTCAAAGTCTGTCGCATTTATACAAAAAATTGCGATGCCGCCAACCGCCCCCTCACTCGGGGGAAACCAGCGGCTCAAACTCCTCCACCGAGCGATGCGCCGTGGCCAGACGGTTGGCCATCTGCCGGTCCAGCTTGCGGCAAATGCCCAGCCAGTGGCGGTATTGATCGCGGTTGCCTTCGAAAAAGGCGCGCAGGGCGATGTTGCGCGCGCGTTCTGCGGCGCCAAGGCCATGGCGGGCGAAATGTTGCAGGGCGCTGTAGAGCATCACATCGGTTTCGACCTGATTGTCATGGTCATTGGCCGGTGCGCGCAGCCGGGGGCGGCGCAACACGCGCGCCACAGCGCCGCATTCACCCGCACCTGCCGCTGCAAATCGGATCGACATGCCTGAAAATTCCTCAATCTCGATTGATAATCGGCTTCTGTCTATCACATGGGGGCTAAGTCTTCGTGTTTTGCCTTGGTTATCATATCCCTGTCGCGGGTTAACCGAGTTTGCACCCATCTTGGATCTACCGAGTGTTAAAATGCCCCGGTGCACCGCGACAAAAACGGCGTTCCGGGGCGGGTTTAACGGGCAAAACAGGGTTTATTCGGGATCGCTGAGCCAGCGTCCGCTGTTCTGATATTCGGGGCGAACATTATCGCTGCCGGGCAAATTCGCCGCCCGATAGGCATTATCTCCGCCATGGCGCAACGCTTCGGCGGTATATTGCGGCGCGGCGGCGGCGGGCGTGGCGGATGCCCCGCTACCATGGGTTGCAGCGCCAAGGGTCTGACCCATTTTGGCGGCATAAGCGCGTTCGATGGCGATCGGGTCGTCCACCAGTTCGCGATTTGCAAAGGCCACCCGCTGATGCGGGACGGGCAGCGGCTCGCTGATGGCGTGAACAAAGCGGAATGCGCCGGAATCGCCCGCCGGTCCATGCATGCGGTAAAAGCGATGCGCGCCGATCTGGCCGATGAAATTCAGGCTGTCGGCCCAATAGGGATGGACGGCAAACGTATGATAATGCGTGGCAAGGCCGACCGGCGCATAGACATAGCCAGCCAGTGCGGCGCGGGCCACGGCCTCGGCGCGGCTCCAGAAATAGCGGCTGGGCTTGCGCATCAGCGCGCCGTCGCAGGTAAAGGTGAACTGGCACCCGGTGGCGCGTTCCGAACCCTGAAACACCACGCCGCACACGCTTTTGGGATAGGCGGGATGGGCCATGCGGTTGAGCACGACCTGCGCCACGGCGCGCTGGCCATCGTCGGGCTCGCTGGCGGCCTCGTAATAGACCGCAGCGGTCAGGCAGGAGAGCGCGCGTTCGCGGTCCACCGCATTGGCCAGGCCCGAAAGCGCGCGCGCCGCCGGACCTGATCCGGGCAGGGGCGTTTCATCATCGCCCTGCGCCGCCGCACCGCCATCCCAATGCAGCCCCGGCGCCATCGCGGCCAGCGCCCCGCGCCAGCCGGTCGCGGGGGCGGGCGCTTCGGCCTCGCGGCTGACGTAATAGTAGGCCGCGCCCGGCCAACTGTCGCCCGGTTGTTCAAAGGGCATGGGGGCGGTGCTGCTCTGGCCATCGACGGGATCGGCCTCGTCATGGGCGGTTGTGGCGGCCAGCGCCATTGCGCCGGTGCCTTGCCCGCGCCATGCCTGCACGGCCAAAATCGCCAGCAGGGCGCAGGCCACAGCCAACAGGCGCTGCATCGTCGCGCGGCGCAGTTCGGCATTGCGCAGGGCGTTGATTCTCATGCCGTCGCCCCGGCGCAAGCGTGCCGCATGGTCCGTCCGCCCATCGTCGCGCGCGGGCGGGGCGGATCGCAGGGCATCAAACGCAAGGGAGGCACGCGGGCTGTTCATCCTGACTTCTCGGCCTTTGGCAAATCGGGCGATCATGGCAAAACACACAATCGCCGGGGCTGCACCTGCCGAATTGGGGCCGTCTCATTGCGGCACGGAAGGGGCGGATAATCCTTAATGCCTTAATTTGGCGCCCTCCGATCAGGGTTAAAAAAGCCTTGCCCGCGCCTTTACGGCTGTGCCCCTTGCACCTTTGGGCATGTGGGGCTAGGGCGGCGGCCACGCCAACGGTGCCCCTCGCAGGGGGGCTGAAAAGGGAATTTGCCCGCTCTTGCTCCGGCAAGGGGGATGCAAAGCTGCCCCCGCAACTGTTTCCGGGCGAGCGTACCGTCATATGCCACTGGGCCGATCGGTCTGGGAAGGCGGCGGATGCGCGATGACCCCGGATAGCCAGGAGACCTGCCGGTGGTTGTCGTTCAGCGCCGGGCGGGGAAGACCGGATGCAGCGCGATGCCGTCTGTTTCCATGCGCAAGGGGCGCGTGGGGCGGCCTCTCCCGCCACGAACGGCAAATAGCCTTCGTGAGGGAA
>JGI26525J50270_1001093_pt1 | contig 13116 bp, 19 predicted proteins | sample ThiBiot_300_biof_2_FD_50270 | JGI IMG/M metagenome (IMG submission 50270) | reverse complement strand
AAGGACCGCCTGCACCTGCCCGGCTCCGGGCTCTCCGGCGGCCAGCAGCAGCGCCTGTGCATCGCGCGCGCGATCGCGGTCTCGCCCGAGGTCATCCTCATGGACGAGCCGTGCTCGGCCCTCGACCCCATCTCGACGCTCGCCATCGAGGACCTCATCGAGGAGCTCAAGCAGGAGTACACGATCGTGATCGTGACCCACAACATGCAGCAGGCGTCGCGCGTCTCCGACAAGACGGCGTTCTTCAACATCGCCGGAACGGGCAAGCCCGGCAAGCTCATCGAGTACGACGACACCGTGACGATGTTCTCGAAGCCGTCGGTGCAGGCCACCGAGGACTACGTCTCCGGCAAGTTCGGATGATCCTCCTCCCCGCATCCTCGTAGGAGGATGCCGAGCTGCGCGGAACGTTGCGCGCAGCTCGCCGAACGGGTCGCATCTCGCGGCCCGTTTCGCGTTTCCGGGGACGGGAGCGGGTGGCGCGCGCGCCATCCCCGTGAATCGGTCCACCGGGCAGTTGTGGTCGCGCGCGGATCGATCGCGACCACTATCGCCCTTGCGGGCGGCTCCCGCGGCACGCACCCGGAAGCGGGACCGCGTTGGCGGTCCCGCCCCTCAGGGGAGCTAGGCGGTGGTGACGACCAGGACGGGGTCGGTCGTGGGGGTCTTCGAGCCGCCGTGCGGCTCGACGGTGACGCCCACGGTGTCGCCCTTCTTCATGGTGCCGTCGAGCACCTGCCACATCTTGCCGTCGGATCCGACGGTGAACGTGCCGGCCGGTCGTGCGCCGTCGCCGTTGATGTACCAGAGCTCGTAGACCTTGTCCGCGGGCAGCGTGCTCATGCCGTCGACGATGAGCGCCGCCGACTCGAGGCTCGCCGCGTACACGAGGGTGGCGGTGCCGCCGCTCGCGACGGGCGCCTTGATGCTCTGCGCGTCGTCGGCGGACTGGATCGCGGCGAGCTGGTTCGCCGCCTGCTGCTGCGTCACACCGGAGTTGATCGCCTGCACGGCGACGCCTCCGCCGATGATGAGGGCGACGGCCGCCGCGACACCGATGATGGCGTTGACGGGCTTCGCGAACCAGCGGGCGCGCGCCTTCGACTCGGCTGCGCCGAACACGGGCGGGGCATCCTCGACAACCGCGGGAAGCTGCGGGGTCGTGGCGATCTGGGCCATGATGCTCGCCTTGAGCGAGGCGGGCGGGGTCACGGGGTCGACCGCGAGGCCGAGGAGCACGGCGGTGTCGCCGAGTCCGGTGGCCTCGGTGCGGGCATCCTCTGAGTCGGCGAGGTGCGCCTCGAAGGCGCGGGCCTCTGCCTCGTCGAGAGCGTTGAGCACGTAGGCGCCCGAGAGGTTGTTCAGGTCGTCTTTGCGCGGGGTCATGAGGTCACCCCCAGTTCGTCACGCAGGCGGATCATGCCGTCGCGCAGTCGGGTCTTCACCGTGCCGATGGGCACGGACAGCATGGCAGCCACCTCGCTGTGGCTGTATCCGCCGTAGTACGCGAGGGAGACAGCTTGGCGCTGCAGCTCGGTAAGTCGTGACATCGCCTTCTCCACCCTTTCGTGCTCGAGACGGACTTCGATTGTTTCGGAAACCTGGTCGTAGTCGACCTTGTGATCGCGGATGCCCACGCGGGTGTCGCGGTCACGCGAGGACTGGGAGGACCTCACCCGGTCCACCGCTCGGCGGTGCGCCATCGTGAGGATCCACGTCGTCGCTCCCCCCTTGTTCGGATCGAACCGCGTCGCGGTTTGCCAGATCTCGAGGAAGACCTCCTGCGTGACCTCCTCCGACTGCGCGTGATCGCGCAGCAGGCGCTTGACGAGGCCGAAGACCCGAGGTGCGGTCTCGTCGTACAGGTCGGAGAACGCGCGCTGGTCACCCTCGGCCACGCGGCCCAGGAGGGCCTGCATGCGCACGGCGGGTGCTTCGACGTCCTCGCTCACGATGTCCAGCATGTCATGTGATTCGGTGCACAAGCCGATTCGGCTTGCCCTCTTGACGACGAGATAGTGCCGGGCCGCAGAACGCCTCTCGGCGCAAGGCCGCTCGAAGCGGCTATTAGTGGAGCCCGGGGTTACTGCGGCCCGGCACGTCTAGTTTAACCACGCCCGCCGCGGGGTATTCCTCAGTCGAGGTTGCCCGAGCGGTAGAGGCGCGCGCACGCGGTGAACTCGTCCGCGGTGAGGGCCAGGCGGTCGGCGCGGGTGGTGAGCTCGGTGGCGCGGTCGGGGTTGATGGGCTCCTCGTCGTCGGCGAGGCTGGTGCATCCTGCGGCGAGGATGCGCGCGAACGAGGCCGCGCGCTCGAGCGCGATGGCGAAGTCGCCGCGGAACAGCCCCCGCAGGATCTGGTCGGCGAGCACGGTGATCTCGTCGGGACCGGTCGGCATGGGCGCCCCCGCGACGAGGGCGTCGATGGTCGGCAGCACATCGAGGCCGCGCTGGAAGAGCAGGGAGGTGCCGGCGGGATCCTGCCGGATCAGGACCCGCATGAGGTAGATGCGCCACAGGGCCCCGGGCAGGCTGCGCGGGGATGACCGTGCCCACAGCTCGGCGAGCGCGTCGATGCCGTTCGCGTCGGTGTAGGCGACGAGCCGCTCTATGACGGCGGGATCCTCCGTCTCGCGTGCCCGGTCGACGAGCGCGTGGGCGGTCTCGCGCGCCACCCGCCAGATCTGGGCAGGGTCCTCACCACCCTCGTACTCGTCGAACTTGTCCCCGGAGTACTGGGTGGGCTTGTGGAAGTCGTCGGCCATCACGACAACGGTACGCTCACTTGCATGCTCGTCGCGTTCTCCGTAGCCCCCGGCACCTCCGACTCCTCCGGTTCCGTCCACCTCGCGGTCGCCGCGGCCGTGAAGGTGGTGCGCGACTCGGGCCTGCCGAACCACACCGACGCCATGTTCACCACGATCGAGGGCGAATGGGATGAGGTCTTCGACGTCGTGCGCCGTGCGACCCTCGCCGTGCAGGAGTTCAGCCCGCGCGTCTCCCTCGTGCTCAAGGCCGACATCCGCCCGGGCTACACAGACCAGCTCACGGCGAAGGTCGCCCGAGTGGAAGAGGCCCTGGCCGCCGGTACGCTTGAGGGGTAGGGCCTGTAGCTCAGTTGGCAGAGCATCGGACTTTTAATCCGCGGGTCGTGGGTTCGAGCCCCACCGGGCCCACCATCTTTTTAGCTGGTCAGGTCAGCTTTTTTCTTCATCGGGATCACCGTTTTCGACTCAATATCGCTCCGTGCCCACATTTTGCCCACAACTTCTGGAGCGCCGACGGCACTGAGGGCCTCTCCAACGGCATCCAGGTCATCGTCGAAGAGGTCGGCGTAGACGTCGAGCGTCATCGCGGCCGACGCGTGGCCGAGCATCTTCTGGACCGCCTTCACGTTGGCGCCCGCCGAGATCGCGAGGCTGGCCGCGGTGTGACGAAGGTCGTGCGGGACGAGCCGCACGAGGTCGGGGTGCAGTTCGAGCATCTTCGCCATGGCCGGCTCGAAGCGGCGAGCACGGAAGTTCTTGTTCCTAATGGGGCCACCCTCGGGCGCGGTGAAGACGAAATCACTCTTCGCCTTCCCCTCGCATCGAGCAGCGAGGAGCTCGCTCAGGAAGCTCGGGAACGGGACGCTCCTGCGGCTGTGATTCTTCGGTGTTCCGTAGACGAGCTCGCTGCCCACTTCGGTGACCGCCTGGTCGACGTTGACGCGGCGCCGGAGCATGTCGAGATCCATCACGCGGAGCGCTGCCATCTCGCCCCACCGGAGACCCGTGTACGCGAGGAACATGATGACGTCGCCGTCGGGGCCGCAGAGCTCGGCAAACTGGTGCACCTGCGGATGCGTCAGGTAGCCGTGCTTGCGCTGCACGACTCGAGGCAGCTTCACGCCGTCGGCCGGGTTGCGGATCATGCGGCCGTCGCGCACCGCGTACTTGAGCATGATGCTGAGCACGCGATGGTAGCTGCGCGTGGTCGACGGCGCAGCCCGCGTCGAGACCTCGGCAAGCCACTTCTGGATACCTGCGTGGCTTAGGCCAGCGAGTGGGGTGGTGCCCCACTTAGGAATGATCGCCGACCGCACGATCGACTCATAGCCGTTGCGCGTCGACGGCTTCAGCTGCACCTGGGTGGCGAGCCATTGCTCCGCCCACTCCCCTACGGTGATGCGTGACTGGCTAGCGGAGACAAACTCGCCGCGCGATTTCGCGACGTCGATATTGGCGAGGAAGAGCTCGGCCTCACGCTTCGTCTTGAAACCGCGCTTGTCGGTCTGGGAGTTGTCAGGCAGGCGGTAACGGACCCGGTACCGCCGACCGGTCAATGTGTCGTAGGGGGTGACGCTGCCGATGATGCACCCCCTCCCATCCATTCAAGTTCACCGAGAACCCGAGAATCAACTTCTATTTTTATACATGTATAATAAACGCATGAGTCGCAAGCCCGCTACGGTAGCGGAGCTCGCATTTGGCAAGGCCGTGGGTGCGTCACTCGCGGAGCGACGTACTTCGCTCGGGATGAGCGGCGCTGATCTAGCCCGTCAAAGCGGGGTGAGCCTCGACTCCATTCGCAGCATCGAAACGGGGCGGGTCTCGAACCCGGGCTTGTACACCGTCGCCCTGATCGCGCACGCGGTGGGCATCACGCTCGACCAACTAGTCACCCCCGTCGACAAGAGAGCGGACACACTCGAATGACGATCACAGCACCCCGCCTGACAATGCAGACCCCGGCTCATAACTCACTCCGGGGCGAGTTGCGGTCGATTGCCCCGAGCACCCGATCGAACACGCCACGTCAATACTGGGCGGGCCTGGCCTGGCAACTGGGCTCGGCTGCTTTTTGGGAGTCGGCTGCATCTGCAGTTGAAGCTCCCGCCAGCTTCAAGTTGGGAGGCTCCCTGCTCGAGGAGTTGGGTGTTTGTCTCCTGGGCGGGTTCGGTGTGCCTTTTGAACTTGGCAATGCTGCGTTCGAACAGCTGCGAGCCGAAGGAGTCTTCGCTGACAGTGGCCGTTGGACTCCAGAACAGGTTGAGGAGCTGCTTCTCGTGCCGCTATCCGTGCGTGGGCGCCAGCGTCGGTACCGCTTTCCACGTCAGCGTGCGGCTCGGATCGTTGCAGGCATCGACCATCTACGGGACAACGAGGCTCCGGCCGACGACGTTGAACTCCGCGATTGGCTAACGAGAATCGTCGGAGTCGGGCCGAAGACCGCGAGCTGGGTGGTACGCAACAATCGATCAAGTGATCAAGTCGCGATCATCGACATTCACATAGCTCGTGCTGGCACGGTCGCTGGGGTATTCGATCCTGACTGGGTTCTCCCGCGAGACTACCTCGAATTCGAGAACGCCTTTCTGCAGTGGGCTGCACACGCCGGACTCAGGGCCGCCATGCTCGACGCGTGCATTTGGAGTCGAATGGCACGATCGGAACGCGACGCGCATGACATCCTTGGCGTGCGAAATTACTCCGAGACACTCTTACCGGTGTGGGACGTGAGAGATACCCAGACGGAGCCCTCCAAACTCTCGATATCGGTATAACCTCGCATCAGGATCTCGAAGGAGGGTTGAACATGAGCGGCAGCGATCCGAGCGTTACTCGCCCAAGCTCTTCACTGGGCGGCGCGGGGGGCGGCGAGGACGACGCATGTCCTCAACAGTTCCAGACGGTTCTTGGATCTCCCACCCCCGACATAGTCGCGGAGCTCACTCTTGGCGAGCTGCTCGATGTGGTCGCAATAGACACCCCTCGCGCGGTCATCGCGACGCTGCTGTCCGGGGAGACCGTCGGCGCCATCACGCGAGACATCGCTCGACTGCGACGTTGTCTCGCGGACGGCGTTGAGTACGAAGCGGTAGTAGTGGACATCGCTGGCGGTTCCGTGACTGTCGACGTCCACCAGAGATGATCGTCGTAGGCGGCACGTACGGCGAGATCGTCGTGGTGCCGGACTCGCATGAGCTTCGCGGATCGGGCATGCGCGCGGCAGCGGCTCTCTCGGGCCGCGACGAACCCCCTGTGCTGCATACAGTGCTTGACACAGACGAAGAACTGTTGGACGAAGCTGCGGTTGTAGCTTGGTCCCTCAAGGTCGAGCTAGCGGCGGACAACCCGCGCCGATCCGAACCGGTAGCGTTTCGCTACATCACCCCTATAAGCACCCCCGCGGTGAATGGGCCCAATTCCCGGCTCCTAGAAGACCAGGAGATAGTCGCCGGGGATAGAACCGCCTTAGTCTTCGGTCTAATAGAAGCTCCGCTGTCTGGCGTTCATGTGGACGCAGAGACGGTCATCTTCGATCCACAACGTCCTCGAGACGCTGAGCCCGTTAACCTCAAATCGTTCGCGGATGCGCGCGTGATTATGGTCGCCAATAGCACCGAGATACGGAAGATAGGCGAGCGGGGTGACGTTCTTGAGGCGTCGTCAAGAGTTCTCGAGCTGAATGCGAATGTGTCAGGTGTAGTCACAAAACGTGGCGCCGCAGGATGCATTGTGAGTAGCAGGGACGGGCAGGGTGCGATTCGCCACGACTTCGTCGGCGCGCATCCGACGGCCCGAGTCTGGCCCATCGGAAGCGGCGACACCTTCTCGGCGGGTCTTGCGCACGCGATTGATAAGGGTGCTGACCTGGTCGAAGCGGCACGAACGGGGTCTGCGGCGGCAGCCCATTGGTGTTCCACAAAGAGCCCGGCCGTCCCGATTGATGTCTTATCCGGCCACTACGGCTCCCTCCCTCGTCCCGTGGACCCCACTAGCCCGCGCATCTACCTAGCCGCTCCGTTCTTCAGCGTTTCCGAAAGATGGCTCGTTGAATCCGTCCGGGATGAGCTGTACAGCCTCGGCGCTGACGTCTGGTCACCAGTGCATAAAGTCGGTCACGGCGGACTCGAAGTCGCTCAGAAGGACCTTGATGGTCTTCTTGAATGTGACGCCGTTATCGCCCTTTTGGATCATGGCGATCCGGGCACGGTATTCGAAGTCGGTTGGGCAGTGCGACACGGCATTCCGGTGGTCGGGTTCGGTACGTCGGTGAATTCGGACGGCATAAAGATGATGGCCGGCACCCGAGTCGAGCTCCACCGCGACCTCTCCACCGCCTGTTATCGGGCTGTATGGGCGGGCATGGGCCTCCGACCAGTACCGGGCTGGATCACTTGACGGACCGCGATACTCGAAGGACGCTCCTTCTCCTATCCGGCGGCGTCGACAGTTCCGCGCTGGCTTTCAAGCTGCGCCCCACGAATACGCTTTTCATCGATTACGGCCAGAGGTCTGCAGAGGCCGAAGGAAGGGCCGCACAAGCAGTCGCTCGAGGCCTTCTAATCGACCACGCGGCGATTCGCATCGATCACTCCGCCACGGCTGGCGGCCTTCTATCGGGCCAAGACATTCCTCAGCATTGGCCGAGTCCCGAGTGGTGGCCATTTCGCAATCAAATGCTCGTCACCTCCGCTGCCGCGTGGGCGGTTGTGCACGCGAACTCCGAGTCGCGTGACGCGAATGTCGACATTCTTACCGGCTCGGTGCTCGGAGACGGCGACCGCCACAAAGATGGCGGCGCACCCTTCTACCAAGCATTGAACATACTTCTCCATGCGCAGGAGGGCAACTTGTCAGTTGCCGCTCCGGCGATAAACATGAGCACTGTCGATCTCGTTAAGTGGAGTGGAATTCCCGACTCTCTCCTTGCCTGGACACATTCCTGCCACACCAGCAATCTTCCATGTGGGGAGTGCCCCGGCTGCTACAAACGCGATCAAGTACTTAGTGAGTTGAGTCGATTGAGATGAGCTCTCGAGCCTCAGATCCGCCTTTCAACCACTCGCTCCTTGCGGCGACCCAGGTGCGCCCCGTCAACGCAGATTCCTTTGAGCCGCTTGGATTCAGTCGCTCACACTGGATCGATCGACTGGAGAAGGTTGGAGATGTCGTCCAGATAGACGAAGCCCGGCCAGAGCTGGGCAAGCTCTCTGACGTCCTTGAGAAAAGAAACTCAATCATTGAAGGGGGCCCGATCGATCGCGATTCGGTGGTGGCTTTGCTCGACCTTCTCGCGCGAACACGATCGCAGCAGCAGGATGCAGCTGGACGCTGGTGGAGGTCAAGGCTTTTTCCATCGGCCGGGGGGGTGCACAGTATCGAGCCATTAATTTTCGTGAATAGCTGCGATGCCATGCATTCCGGTTGGTACCGACGAGGCACGGGAGGTGTGGACGAAGTGCAGGTGCCTGACGGCACTCGTTTTATGTCCGACGCCTTGGACGCGCTGGGCAATGGCTGGCAGCCGGCGGCGGTCCTTTTTGCGGCAAGCGAACCCCGTCTAACGAGTGATCGCTACCCGGGCGGCGAAAGTCTTCTTTGGCGCGACGCTGGCGTGTTTCTCGGGCTCGCACATCTCCTTGCAACTGCTTTGGGCCACAGTTCCACGATCTTGGGGAGCGTCTCTATAACGCAGGAACCCTCCGAATCGTGGCCGTCCGCCATACTCGGTGCCCTCGCGCTGGGTGGGAGGATACCGGCATGACCGTCGCGCAAATGAAGCTGAGGAATGGCAACGAGATCCCTCTGAGCACTGAGTCTTTGGAGGAAGCAGCGGCTGCAATGCCGGAGGGTGATGCCAGCCGTCTCGAGGTCGTCGTTCAGGACCGACGGGTCGAGGCCGCATCCTTGGTCGCGAGAGCGACCGGCCTTAGGTCGGACGAAATCGGACTAGCGAGTGTTCAAGACGCCCTTCTTCGCCTGAAATTTACTTTGGTCTGGGGGGACGACAAGATCTCGCCATCCGAGCTGATCGTGCCTGAGCGGGTTCGCGACCTACCCGGTCTAGCTGAAGGAACGGATGGGCTGTCATTGACGGCAAAGGCCTCGACTGAACTCCAGCGCCACAAGGGCGAATGGGCCGCCGTGGCCGACGGCCATCTTCTCCGGACAGCCACCAGTCTGTTCAAACTCCATGAGCTCCTCGGGGAGAGCGACGCAACAGTCTTTTGGATACCGACCGAGCGACCGTCGGAGGATGTCGGCGATTGAAGTACGACTTCCAAGTGATCCCTCCCCAAATGACGCGGAGGCCGTTCGTTCACGTTGCCTTCGCAGACCTACCCACCCGAAAGTTTTGGGGCCTCGCGGACAGCGGTGCTGGCAAGACGCGCGTGTCGAAAGACTGGGCCGACCTACTTGGGCTCGACTTGACTCAAGCGAAGCCTCAGATTTTCAAGATCGCAGGAAACCAGTACTTCAGTCATGTGATGCCTGTCGAGCTCCGAGTCGAGAAATACACTTGGACATGTGATGTCGGGTTCACGGAGGATTGGGATCACCACGCGGTCCTTGGACTGCGAGGGTTCTTCGATCAGTTTGTCGTCAGATTTGATGCTCGTGCGGATTTAACGACGCTGACTCCATTGAGACGCAGACCCGAAGGCACCTGAGACTTAGCTACTTAGAGGACTCGGCCTGAACGTTTGGAGATTCCGAAGGCGCTTCCCGCGCCTCGGCTCGATCGATAGCTCGAGCGAGATCCTGACTTGGATTCATTGCTCTCATATTTGAGTAGAAGAGGTCCCGTAGCTGGGCCTGGGAGAGGCGCGGTGCAGACGATGCTGAGCTCATTTCTCCTCCTTTTCCAATACTGAGAGATTAACGCTTGCGAAGGACATTGGATAGCACTGCCGCTCCTCTTTCAGCGGTTTCCTTGGCTTGTTGACTCGCGAGGCAATTTCCTAGACTCGGATGCTTGTCCGTCATTGAAACGTCTATCGAAAAAACGCCTATAACCGTCTTTTGGGCCGTGTCCCAGATAGGGACCGCCCTGATCTCTGCGTACTTTTCGACAATTCCGCGGAACTCCGCAAACGTGAATCCAGAACGTGTTTCCTCTCGGATCCTGTCAAACGACTCCGGCGTTAGCTGGTCGGCCGTATAGCGCTCCGCGATCTTCCGCCAACTCTGATACTTTGCTCGACGCTCCTCCCACACTTGCCCAACCACGCCCTTACCGGGCGTCCATTTCACAGCGGTAGCCTGCGGCGAGTCTGAAAGTCTCACACGCGCTACTCGGTCAAGGATCAACGTCCGCCGCGCAAGGCCTGCTTTCCTTGGTACGAACACGCTGCCACCGAGGGACCACACGTCAAGCCCCGTTGCTTCGGAGACCGTCTTAAGTGTGGACTGTACCGCCTTGTCAAGGTCGGCCTGCATGGTCGATGACTTATGTTGATGGTTCGCGATGATGATTCGACCAATGGCATCTACAAAGACGACGATTCCGCCGCCAATAATCACCAAACTGCCGTATCCGGGCTTGGAGTTAAGTACTCCTATGTCCACAAGAGCTTTCCCTGTGCCGACGACGAGGGCTACGACGGCCAGGATGATCCGCCACCCCGTCAGCCATCTTCGCGCCATGAGTCACGATCCTAGTGTTTGAGGATCGTTCGAGACCGCAGGCACCGACGTAGGAGTGTTCAGGATTGCAGATCGAAGGCGCCGATTGCTGGCGGGCCGTAAAGATCTAGTACTGGGCGAACGACAAGTAGCGGTCTTACGTCTCGGAACAGAAACTGATCAGCCTCGCGTTTGACAGTTCGACCTACCTCCTCTGTTGTGAAATAACAGACCTTTAACACATCCCCCCGACCAAGTCGTCCGGCATGATCTCGCATTATGCCCGAGTACCTAACGGCAGTCTTTGAAGTGAGTTCGACCTCGACAAGTTCATGACCGTTAGGCAGTAAGGCGACGCCGTCTGCCTGATGAGATGAAATAGCTCCGGGACGGCTGTCGCGCGCCCAGGCGTATCCAGCGGCCAAGTAGCGGGCGGAAATAGATGCCACTGCCAGCTCGTGGCGCATCGTCTGCCGAAAGAGGCGCGGCCGTGATCGACCCGATGACTGGTGCGTTGGCCAAACGATCTGCCGATCGCGATACACCGGTCGCACTCGCCCGAGGTACCCAAGCTCCGCCATCCGCGCGATCCAGTGGTTCGCGCGGCGCACGCTCACCGGGCCGTCGTGGTCTTCCTGGTAGGCGGAGAGCGCCCACCGGATCGCGTCGACGTCGGCCAGTCTGACCACGTTCATCCAGTCGAGCATCGCTTCATCCCGACTCGTCAGTTGCAGCATCCGTCGCCTCTTTCGCTCTTGATCTCTTGTTCTTCTCTTTTCTGTTCTTCCCTGTTCCACCTCCAGTCCTTCACTTCCCAACCTCCCGGAAGTAGCTTGCGGAGTGCGGGAGGTTGGGAAGCCGGCCCCGCCGGGGACTGGCGGTGGGACAGGGAAGAACAGGGCATTGCCCATCCCGCACTACATCCCGATGCGGGACGTACTGCGGGATGCCCCGAGTGAGCCCCCGCGAGGAGCGCACGACTCATAATCGTGAGGCCGAGCATCCCGTCGACCGGCCGGATCTCTGTGATTGCGGAACTTCCGAAGTCCGTCAGTTCGCGACTCCGGATACCCGACACTCTCGAACTCCGAGCCTCTGCCTCCTCGCGCCCCGCGCGTACTGCTTCTGTTCTGTTCATTCCTGTTCTCTCCTGTTAAAGGGGCGAGCCCGCGACCCCTTGAAAGGCAACGGAATGGCCCCCTGAGGTGGTCGGCAGGCGACCTCCTGCGGGGTCACCATCCGTCCACCTGGGCCATCCGGCTTGGGAACGGAATCGGCTCCCGGATGGTCGACCCCGACGGAAGGAACGCGGCATCCGCACGACCCGCGACCTTGCGGAATTGATCAAAGGCGCATCGGTGACGGAATCGATCATCGAGAACATCGAATCTGGCAGGAAGGTCAATCTCGATGTCGCCCAGCTGCTCAACATAGCGATGGCTCTAGAGGTGCCCCCAAGCTACTTGCTGGCTCCGATGGCCTCTCCCGATTCGGAGATCGACCTGACAGGCCTCAGCGACGCATTCCGCGGCATGACAGCCCTCCAGTTTGATGCCTGGCTGTCCGCTGACACCGGGGTCACGTACCTGCCCACCACCGTTAACGAACGCTACGCACGCCTCGAACTTGAAGCCCTGGGCAATCTGAACGCGCTCGACGCCGAGTTGGACCGGCTCGCTGCCATGATCCAAGTCCACCATGAAGCCAGCCACTTGGTCGGGATACTCGACGTTGTCGAGTCGTATCAGCAACGGATCGCCGCCATCGAGGCCGAGCGATCGCGGCTTCACGCCTACCTGACCTCAGGCGGTTGGGATTTGCCCGCGCCGCGACCGCGAGACCTCCGTTCTAAGGAAGCTTCTGCCTGACTCTGAGCAGTCACGGGATCTCCGGTGGTGCGCGCCGCCGCATCAGCGACGCGCACCCAATCGATCAGCCCTTACCGAGTGTTGACGCGGCCTGGGACTTGGACGACTTGGAAGAACTCGATGATGCGAGAGTGCTTCCAGCCTTGGATAGAGCGGACTTCGACGGCTTAGCCATGGGCATCCCCTCCTTTCCTGATCGGCCACCTGAATGGCTGACACCGACGATACGCCGGGCGTCCGACACGCTCTCTGCACGCGTGTCAGGCAGGATGTGAATGTGACGTGGCACAGCGACCCGGAAGTATCAGCTGCGCAATTCCAGGCTCGCGCGAGGCTGCTCCTGAACGCTGGACATCCAGACGTTCGTCTGGAGTGGGTGTCGTCCGCAGGGTCAGATGGGCTAAGTCGGAACGCCCTGAGATATGCGCCCCGCGTGGACATCGCGTTGGGGCCTTTCAACACGAGCCCCGGACACGGCGATTTCTCCGATGATCAGATGTCGCCCGAATTGCGAGGTTGGTTCGAGGGACTGATTCCGAATCCAAATCCGCGATGCCTTGTTGCGGTTGAGGTCATCTTTAGCGGATCTGCAAAGCACGTACTGGGCGACATACTCAACGCGAGCGTGCTCGGAAGATATGGACTCGTAGTCTGCCATCCGAGCATGCTGGAGAGAGCAAGACGAAATCGCGAGTACTTGGCATCCCTCGCTACCGTGGGGAAGCTGCCCGAGCTATTTCAGAATGTGCGCGTCATGTCTGTCGATGAGTTTCTCAATGGCTTCGAGCCCATTCCGACGCTCGAGTAGACCGCCTCAGACCACCGGAGATTTCGCCGCGATCGTCACGGCGGGTC
>JGI26525J50270_1001062_pt1 | contig 13421 bp, 10 predicted proteins | sample ThiBiot_300_biof_2_FD_50270 | JGI IMG/M metagenome (IMG submission 50270) | reverse complement strand
CCTGCGAAGGTCTCAGCGCCATAGGCTTGCGACGAGTAGCCGATCGCCGTCGCGTAGGCGTTTGCGTTCGTCGTTGCGGGGTCGAACCCGCCGTTATAGCCCGCGTAGGCGCCGTTGCCGATCGCCGTGGAGCCGTTGGTCAGCGCTCGGCCGCCGAAGGCGACCGATTGAGCGCCAAGCGCTTGCGTGGCTGGTGTGGCGTTCGGAAGCTGGGCGTTCGTCGTGTCGCCGACGCACAGATATTGATAGGGGCACGTTGAAGCGAAGGCGGATGGGGCGAGGAGGGCGAGCGCGAGGGGGATCGCTCGGAGCAGTGTGATGGGGCGCATGAGTGGGACCTGTCGTCGCGAGCGAAATGCTCGGGTCCCTACTCAAGCTATACACAATCCGCCGGATCGGAAGTCCCCCCTCATATCGTTGTCGCCGGTCCTAGATGTAGCCTCTTGGACCCAGGCCTCTAATCACTACGTGGTGGACACATGACTCCCATCTATTTCCTGGATCGCAACGCTCTGTCAGTGATCAAGGGCCATCTCGCCGGCAAGAGCATCCAAGACTCCAAGAAGCTGGATTTTCTGCAGCGGCTTCAGCAGCTCGACCAGAAGGGCAACCACGTCACGCCACTACTCGCCATCATCGAAGGCGAGCATGGGAGGGAAGAGACGGTCGAAGAGAAGGAGCAATGTGTCGTCCATGACACGGACGCGGTGCGTGAATTTTTCACGGTCGCACGCACCGATGCAGACGATCTAGCAAATAGGGCGCATGAAACTGCCCAGACATTTGCGCTGCACATAGAGTCTGGCTGGGATGCTCGCGGCAACTATTGGGCGGCCTCAGCTCCTCTGGTCAAAGGCGGGGTCGCTAAGAACCAGCGGCGAAGAGTAGAGGGCCAGCTCGCGGAGCTTGCCGAAATCCATCAGATCGGAACCCAGGATCCCATTCACCTGCTCATGCTTGCCGCACTGCACGGCAGCGAACAATCAGCGGATGCGCTGAAGTTAAGCTCCAAGACCGGGAGCTATAACCCGCTCAGTGATCTGCACGTGTTATCCCGCATGGCCTTGGTTCAAGCGGTTGGCATACCACTCGGACGCTCAGTCACCCCCACCCTAGTGACCATGGATGAGGGGCTGGAACATGTGCTCAACCACACCTGTTTCATCGAGAGCAAGATCTTGCCGGACGAGTCGCTCCACATGGTCATGAGCTTCGGACACGCGCTATATCCCCATCTGTCGCACGATGAATACCTGGCTCTGATGTCGCGGGCGACCACATCAGCGCCCAATGATCCAGATGCCGGCTAACCATGCGGGTAGGGCAGCGAGTGCCCCGCTCGTCGGTTCCACCAGACTTCTGCGCGCCGGCTTGTGCCTAGGCGGCCGTCGGATCGGGCCAGACTCACGGGGCGACGTCAGGATGGCTTAGCCGGTGTGTGCGTGATGTAGGCGGATCACGCGGATGACCGTCGGCTCAGTAGGGCCAACCAGGTCGGTTGCCCATACCATGTGGGGCTGGACAGGCTCCCATGGTCTCGAAATCCTCGCTTTTCGGCGCCGCAGGCGAGCACTTCGTCATGTGCCAGCTCATACGCCGTGGCTTCATCGCTGCGCTCGCCCCGGCTGGGGTGCCGAACGCCGACATCATCGTGTCCGAAGACCTGGGCCACCGCCTCTCCGCCATCCTGACGATATAGGGGGGGAGCCACGGGGGTGTCGGCTCGGCTCTTCAGGATGCCGACCTTCGGGGCCGCCCGCTCAACCCCTGAGATTGAGCCTTGATAGTGTGCCGAAGGCTGTGGGTCGCCCTAAGGCGATGTGCAGGGCATACTTATCGCGTTTATGTGCGGAAGCACTAGAGCGCCGAACAAGTCCACGACTTGGTTCAATTTTCTCTTGAGGCGACAAATGAACTACGACGATATGCCGCGGGCCGCATTGATCAAACTGCTTCAGGAGCACGACGCTTCGCTCGCTGATCAGGGCAAAGACGGCATTGTCATGAGTTACGCTGGCAGGACGGCGCCGTGGCAAATCATCAGGCAAGTCAAGCCAAAACTCTTCGACATCAATAAACGTGCCTCCGTCGGGTCGGAGGGCGAGCAGGTTCTTAACGAGTTATGGGATGGCGAAAACCTGTCTGCCATGACGACTTTGTATAAATACCGCGGGCAAGTCGATCTGGTTGTTACTGATCCGCCATACAACACCGGCGACGATTTCCGCTACAACGATAAGTGGGACAAAGATCCTAATGACCCAGATTTGGGTGACTTGGTTCCAAAGGAAGATGGTTCTCGCCATAGCAAATGGCTCCGCTTCATGACACCACGCATTTGGATGATGCGTGAAATGCTGAAGGTGGACGGCGTAATGGCCATCTGCATTGATCACAGAGAACTCTATCGCCTAGGAATGCTTATGGACGAGATTTTTGGCGAGGTCAACAGACTGGGTATCATTAACTGGCAGAAGTCGGCAGCAGCGCGTCCTGATAACAAGCACGTTTCTACATCAACCGAATACGTCCTTGTATATGCGAAAAACATTGAGCGCGCCAAGACGGCTTCTTTGGAGCGAACGGCTGAAGATAATCGGCGATATGGCAATGATGATCAAGACCCGGGTGGTGAATGGCGTGAGGGCAACTTAACTGCTAAATCGTATTCAGCAAAAGATGACTACGGAATTCAGTCCCCTTTTACCGGTGAAATGCATTATCCCGCCGGGGAGGGTGCCTGGCGCCATCCGAAAAAGAACATCCTCCGCTGGTTGGAAATGTGGGGGGTTCAGTATGAGGAAAAGGATATCGGAGACGGGCGGCGCCCCGCACTTGTGGTGCGAGGAAGAACAGCACAAGGTATCCCTCAGAAAATTTCGAGCAAGGCTTACCTAAGGCTCAGGGAGCCGAACTGGCCCTTTGTGTGGTTTGGCCAGGATGGGCAAGGGCGGCCACGCGTTAAGACCTACTTGCAAAACATCAAGAAGGGTAAGGTTCCTACGACGTATTGGATCGATGATCCCGACACCTCCACTGACCTCGATTTGGGCTCGACCTCATGGGGATATGGAGAATCCGGTCGCTCAGCTGACGGGGTAAAAGAACTGACAGAAGTCGTAGGACCGGGGCACGGCTTTACAACTGTTAAGCCTCTAAAGTTGATCACAAAAATCATTCAGCTATGGTGCCGCCCCGACGGGATCGTTTTGGATCCTTTTGCCGGATCCGGGACGACCGGGCATGCTGTTTTGTCTCTCAATAAGGAAGCGGGTGCAAGCCGGCGCTTTATTCTCATCGAGCAAGGAAACACCGAAAAGGGTGATCATTACGCCAAGACACTGACTGCTGACCGGCTAAAGCGTGTCATCGCTGGCAACTGGAAGTCGGGAAAAAAAGAGCCGCTGGGCGGTGGCTTCCGCTTCATAACTTTGAAGCGCGAGAAAATCGACGCGGACGCGGTTAACGCTCTCGCGCGTGAAGAGATGATCGACTTGCTTCTCACCACCTACTGGGATCGAGCGGAAAAAGCCAAGTCTTACCTTCAGCGGCTCCCTGCCGGTGAACACGAATACCTTTTCGCCGTGAATGGGCGTCGAGAAGGATTTTTCCTTGTGTGGACCGCCGCTGACCAGCCGTCCTCTCTTACGCGAAAGGTGTTTCAAGCGATCGTCAAGGAAGCCGAGAAGGCCAAGTTAGTCGGCAGGTTTCATGTTTATGCTTCGATGGCGCCCTATACCGGGGATGACATCGAGTTTTACAAGATCCCTGATCGAGTATTAGAGCATATCGGCTTCAACACGCGTTCGGATGCTTACAACAACGAGGATGGATTCGATGTTGCTTGAACTCAAGAAATTTCAGGTTCAGGCAGCACAGCTGATCTCTGACCGCTATTCGCTGTTCGCGTCGCACCCGGACAGGCCATTCTTTAAGGCAAATAAGCCACGCCCGTTCTATCAGGCGCTTTCCGCGATCACTGGTGCTGGCAAAACCCCTATTCTTGCCGAGGCAGTGACCATGATGTGCATGCATATGCATGCACAGCCCATTGTCTTTTGGATGTCTCGGGCGAAGTCCGTCGTTTCGCAAACCTACAACAACTTCGTTGAGGGTGGAAAATACAGCCGTATCATCGAAGGATTTAAGGTTGTCAGGGCGGGTGAGCTTGAGCCGAATCTCATCTCGGATGGCACCAAGCCACTTATCGTGCTGGCAACCACTGGACTGTTCAACAACAAAGAGCAATCAGACGGAAAACTGAACATCTATAAGCGTGATCAGGATTTGTTTGGCGAGCAGTCTCCTTGGGAGCGCCTGATTGCTCGAAGCCCGGGTGGCGTGCGCCGTCCACTTGTTATCGTCTATGACGAGGGCCACAACCTTTCCGACCAGCAGACGACCATTTTAGCCGAGCTGGAACCCGATGCCTATTTGTTGGCGAGCGCGACGCTCCAGCTACCAGCGAACTTCGCCAAGAATGTGCGTAATCCGGTCGTTGATTGGGTAAACGAGTGCCAGGCCAAGCCCGCTGCCTTCGCTAAGGTCAAAGCCGTGGACTCTGGTGGTCGTCCGGATCCTCATTTGTTTGTGACGACGACCGTTGACAGCAATGCGGTCGTCGATGCAGAACTGATTAAGACTGCTATTCAGTTTGATGGAACAACGGCTCCTATGGAGCGCTGCTTGGATGAGCTCCATCATCGCCTTGGGCTCATCCAAAACGACATTTCCTCTCGGGGCTTGTTCTTTAAGCCGAAGGCCATTTACGTCTGCAAAACGAACATCAATGATGATGGCGACAAGGATGATCCAGAAAAGCCTTTCAACCTTCGAAACGCGCCGCCTATTCGTATCTGGCGTTACTTGGTCGAGGGCAAAGGTGTCAAGCCTCAGGATGTCGCCATCTACGCCGATCTAAAGTTTAAGGACGGCACGAAGCCTGAGAACGTGAACCTGTTTTCCAAAGGCGAGAACGACTTCGACGATTTCCAGGCGGGGGATTTTCAGCACATCATCTTCAACCTAGGACTGCAAGAAGGTTGGGATGACCCCGCGTGTTACCTGGGCTACATCGACAAGAGCATGGGCTCCAAGATCAGGGTTGAGCAAATCATCGGGCGCGTGTTGCGGCAATATGATGCGAAGCATTACGACACGCCACTACTGAACAGTGCCCACTTTTTCCTGCGCGTTGATAAGCAGAACGTATTCGCGGAAGCAGTGGCAGCCGTCAAGCATAAGTTACAGCAAGACGGCACCGCTATCGAAGTCGTGGAGAACTACGGGTCTGGTGACGCTGGCGCCGAGGATCTGGCACCGAAATCGGCGTTGCTGTCCAAGGCCGTTTTGCATCATGTGAATAAAGATGCGGACGGCGCATTGCAGGCAATCAATGATTTGATCGCCAAATTCCCCACGTTCGATCCGAACTCTGATGACGCGAAAGCTACCGCCCACACCGCCAAGGAAGTGGTGGATCTAACCAACTTGGACGCGCCAACCGAGGCGATGGACTGGGCACCGGCTGGTGAAACTAATCGAGTGCGTTTGCGTTGGCTGGTCAACAGTGCCATTCGCGGCCGTTCGACGGGGGCTCTAGCTGTTGTGAACATTCAACAGCCGAAGTTTGACGTTGCGGTCCAAGCACAGAGTAATGCCCATCACTATGCAGAGAAGCTCGCGGCTGACGTGGTGAGTGCGTATTACAAAGATACGGCTCTAGTTTATGAAAGCGAAAAGCCATTTAATTTTCCAATTCTCCGAGTTCCGAAAAAGGCGGTTGCTTTCAAAAATAGCTTGTATGAACGCTATGCCGGGCTCAACAAGTTCGAGCTGGCGTTCGCACAGGCCCTGGATAAAACGGGCGACACGTGGCACCGCAACCCCAGTAGCGGCGGTTTTTCGATCCCCTTGCTATCCGAAGGCGATAGCTCGTCATTCTTCCCAGACTTTTTGGCTTGGAAGGGCAAATACGTCTACTGCTTAGACACCAAGGGAGGGCATCTGCTCTCCGACGCAGTAGCGAGAAAATTGTTCAATATTGATGACGCTGGAACCATCAAGCTGCTCACTCGCTTCGTTACCGAAGGAAAGCAGGACCAGCTGCGGGGGAAAGTCATCAAGGGTGGCTTCACGGTGTGGAAGGTGAAAGGTGGTTCTCCCACTCCCGTCCAGGTCGAGACGATTGATGAAGCAATCAAGGAGGCCATGAAACCGTGAGCGATGCTGGCCGCCCCGGTTAGGGGAGCAAGTCGAGGATCTCTTCAGTTGTTGTCAGGGGATGACCATCGAACACTGTCAGCGATACCAATTTGTGCACGACTCCACCCAACTCATGCATGAGTTCGATCTGACGTGGGAAAGCTGTAAGCCGGTGTTACCGGAGGGCACTGGTCTATTGATCACTGCAACCTATGTGCGTGGTCACGGCGTTGATGCAGGGACGAAAGTCGCCACCCTCATCGCTTCCCACGATCTTGATCCCGTAGGAAATGCGAGTGCAGGGATGATTGGCGACGGGCAAATACACGTTCATGATGCTGTGCGAGGCATGGGCTTGGGGACCCTGATGATGTGTTATGCCGTCGCCTGGCTCAGGTCCCTAAAGGAAGTCCCGTTTGTCCCGATCACGCTCTCGGTCGAGCACGCCGATGTTGATAACTTGGAACGGCGCGCTCGCTTCTATCGAAAGTTCGGCATCCGGTTCAAAGGCGATGACGGCGCTCTGCCAGTGCACGGCGACTCGCAACCGATGAATACACATCAACTTGTCATACCCGATCACATTCCGGCATGCGGTTGGTCTATGTCACCAGATTTTTCCGCCCCATCGAAATCTTAAAGCGTGATGGCTGGGGTTCGAGCGCGAGGTTAGCTGCGGCTGTCCCGCTTGCTTGTGCGGCTCGGAACCATTGCATCTAGCGCGCGAAGGCGATCCATCGATCTTGCGTGGTCTTGCTCGATCCGAAGCGCGTCCTGCAGCGCCTCCGAGTAGTCCTCGATCGTCATCCACTCCAGGTCCTCGTTGATGTCCTGGCGAGCCACGCACCCGTCTGAACGCAGCTCGGCCATATCCAGTTCGAGGAAGTAATCGACAGGGCGCCGGCTGACGCCCACTCGTCTGAACAGCCATACCTGCTCCGACTCACCGGCAGAAACAACTGAGGAAGCGGTCGCCATGAATTGAGCCACAGACGACGCGCTGACGCGTCGCGCTCGCCTCGCCTGGGCAGTCGCGGCGAACGACTCGGCTTCGTCTTGCCGCGTGGCGCGATCGACCAGCTGCGATGACGCGCTCGATGTGCCTTGCGCATATCCCAACTGTGGCTGGGCGCTCACGTCGTTGATCGAGTTCAAGAGCTCCCGCAGGCGACCCACGGTCAGCCCCAGGTTGGGGCCCCCATGCTTGGCAGGTCCCAGCACCAAGGTGAGGTCCTGCAGGGGCGGAGGCAGGTTCTTCTCATGATTGCGGCGGAGCGTTTCCACCGACGTGTTTTGCAGCTTCGCCAGCTCAGCCAGCGGGATGGGCATCAGCGGTGAGTAGTCGTCGAACCGCGTCCAGAAATTCTCATCAATGAAAAGAACCGGGGCCGCTTTCTTGTTGGTCATCGTGGAGCACCGCGGGTAGCACAACTGCGAACCATGATCGGGAGCCCTCATCCTATGCGCAACCGCTGCTTTCGAGGCCATCGCCGATGGGGTAGCACAGCGGTAGCACAACGAAAAAGCCCACCGGGCTAGGGTGGGCTAAGTCGTTGAATCTATTGGTGGCCGGGGACGGAATCGAACCGCCGACACGGGGATTTTCAATCCCCTGCTCTACCAACTGAGCTACCCGGCCGGATGAAGCGTTTGAGCCGGGCATTTAAGCGGATGAAGGCTTGGGCGTCAAGCCCGGGGCGTGTTCGGGAGCAGGCATCGGCATCGTGGCGGCGTGCAGCGGAATCGCTGCGCGAGGCCATCCGCCGGCTGCATGCGACCCGGGCAGCAGGCGATGAAAAGGCGCGTGCCACACCCGTCGGCGCCGCGGTCTGTTTCGGGCGGGGTTCAACCGCGGGCTTGCCTGGCCTGTTTGCCGAGCACGGCGTTGATCGCCTGGACGAGGTCGTCGCGTCCGTAGGGCTTGGCCAGCCGCACCACGCCGGCGGGGAGGTTGTCGTGGATGTCCGCGAACGCGCTGGCGAGCACGATGGGCATCCCGGGCCAGCGGCTTTTGACCAGGTTCGTCAGTTGGGCGCCGGTCATGCCCGCCATCACGTGATCGGTGAGGAGGATGTCCACCGCTTCGTCGCGTTCGATGGTGGCAAGCGCCTCTTCCGCCGAAGCCGCCTCCAGGGTGCTGTGCCCCATGCTCTCCAGCGCCGCGCTGGTGGTGGAGCGCACCAGCGGGTTGTCGTCCACCACCAGGATGCGCTGTGAGCCTGCGCCCGGGGACGGCGCAGGCCGCCTGGCGGGCGCCGGCGACGTAGCGGCGTCCGCCTGGGCGGAGGCGGTGGGCAGCCACAGTTCGATGCGGGTGCCCGCCCCCTGCGTGCTCCTGATCACCATGCGGCCGCCGGATTGCTCCATCAGGCCGTGCACCATCGACAAGCCCAGGCCCGTGCCCCGGTCGACTCCCTTGGTGGTGAAAAACGGATCCGCCGCCTTGGCGAGGGTGTCCGCATCCATGCCGGTGCCGTCGTCGACCACCGACAGGCACACGTAGTCGCCGGGGGGCAGTTCGGTGGGATGGGCCTGGGCGACCCTCACGTTGCGCGCGGAAAACGTCACGGTGCCGGTCATCGGCATCGCATCGCGCGCATTCACCGTCAGGTTCATCAAGGCCAGCTCGAGCTGGTTCGCGTCGATCAGGACTTTGTCGGTTTCCTTCGACAGCGTCATGATGAGGTGGATGCGCTGGCCCAGCACCCACTGCAGCATGTCGCCCATGCCGTTGACCAGGTCGTAGACGTCGATGACCTCGGTGTGCAGTTCCTGCTTGCGCGCAAACGCCAGCATGCGCTGGGTCAGCGTCGCGCCGCGCTTGACCGCCGCCTGGGCAAGGCCCACCAGGTTCACCACCTGGTCCGGATCGGCGCTCTTGAGCCGGATCATGTCCAGCGTGCTTTGCATGACCATCAGCAGGTTGTTGAAATCGTGCGCCACGCCGCCGGTGAGCTGGCCGATCGCTTCGAGCTTCTGCGCCTGGGACAGCTCCCGGCGCGCCTGTTCCAGCTGCTCGCTGGCGATGCGTTGCGAGGTGACGTCGCGGGTGATCTTGGCGTAGCCGATCACCGTGCCTTCCTCGTCGGTGATGCAGTCCATGATCACGTGCGCCCAGAAGCGCTGTCCGTCCTTGCGCAGGCGCCAGCCTTCGCCTTCGAAGCGCCCCTCGTTGCGGGCGATGGACAAGGTCCGGTCCGGCATGCCCGCCGCGCGGTCGTCCTCGGTGTAGAACATCCCGAAGTGCTTGCCCAGCACTTCCTCCCTGGCGTGGCCCTTGAAGCGTTCGGCGCCCGCGTTCCAGCTGATGATGTAGCCGTCGGGGTCCAGCATGTAGATCGCGATGTCCGCGATCGCCTCCACCAGCGAACGGAATTTCTGCGCGGAAAGGGCATCCAGGGTGTGGGTTTCCATCGTCGAATCGCTGTCCATGGGTACACCTTTTCGATCATTGACGGAATCTCGCGAGTGTCGAAGACCGTGTGTTGTATGGACGTGACGAAGGCGGCTCCCGACGGCATGGGAGCGCGTGAAATTCCGACACGGCGGCGCTCGCCGACTTCGCGTCGCCGCGAGGTCTTCGGCGTTCATGTCTGCGCTGCGCGAACGGGGCGGCGGCAAATCACGCCCGATGCCTGGCCTGCGGTCAGGATTCCCGTTCGGGCGGGGTGAAGCCGACGGCCTCGTCGACCTCGCCGCCGAACAGGAATTTCTCCATCTGTCCGGCGAGGTACTGGCGCGCCTTGGGGTCCAGCGGATTGAGCCGGTTCTCGTTGATCAGCATGGTCTGGTGGGCCAGCCATTGCTGCCACGCGGCCTTGGAGACATGGGCGTAGATGCGCTGGCCCAGCGGGCCGGGCCATGGCGCGAAGTCCAGGCCTTCGGCGTCTGTGCCCAGCTTGGCGCAGTGGACGATGCGGCTCATGCGGTGGGTTCCTCGAGTTGCTGCAACAGCTTGCGCACGGGCGCGGGCAGGCCCAGCCGGGCCAGTTCGCCGGCGACGCACCAGCGCAGGCCGGGATTATCGGCGATGCCGCGCCGCGCTGTCGCGCCTTCGAACAGCAGCGGCGCGATGCGCAGCCGGTAGTGGCTGAACACGTGGGTGAACGGGGCGAGCGACCGCGCGTCGTCGATGTCCGCGTGCCGGCGCGCGCTGCGCCAGGCCGCGTCGTGGTCGGCGGCTTCGGGCAGGCTCCACAGGCCGGACCACACGCCTTGCGGGCCGCGCCGTTCCAGCAGCACGCGGCCGCGGGCGTCGCGCAGCACCAGCATCACGGTTTCGCGTTCGGGCAATGCCTTGGCGGGTCGGGGCGAGGGCAGCACGGCGGTGAGGTCGTCGCGCCGCGCGGTGCAACCCGGCGCGAGCGGACAGGCGTCGCAGCGCGGCCGCGCGCGCGTGCACACGGTGGCGCCCAGATCCATGATGGCCTGCGTGTAGTCGGCGGTGCGCGTGGTGGGCGTGTGCGCTTCCGCGTGGCGCCAGAGCTGCTTCTCCACCGCGCTTTCGCCGGGGTATCCGTGGATGCCGTGGTAGCGCGCGAGCACGCGTTTCACGTTGCCGTCGAGGATGGGGAAGCGCAGGCCGTGCGCCTGGGCGAGGATGGCGCCCGCGGTGGAACGGCCGATGCCGGGCAGCGCGGCCAGCGCGTCGAAGTCGCGCGGCAGTTCGCCGTCGTGGCGTTCCACGCAGAGCCGGGCGGCGCGCTGCAGGAAGCGCGCGCGGCGGTAGTAGCCCAGGCCCGACCACAGCGCGAGCACCTGGTCCTCGCTGGCGTCGGCCAGCGCGGGCAGGCTGGGCAGCGCGGCGACGAAGCGCTCGAAGTAGCCGACCACGGTGACGACCTGGGTCTGCTGCAGCATGATTTCCGACAGCCACACGCGGTAGGCGTCGCGCTGGCCGTGGTCCTGCGCGCGCTGCCACGGCAGGTCGTGGCGGCCATGGCGGTCGAACCAGGCCAGCAGGGCGGCGGCGAACGGATTCACTTCGACTTGCCGGCGCGTGGCTTGGCCGGGGCGGCAGCGGGCTTCGCGGTGGTCGCGGCGGCGGCGGGTACGGCGTCGCCGGCCTGCACGCTCAGGCCTTCGATGCTGAGGCTGCCCAGCTGCAGCTTCGCCAGCTGCAGCGTGCCGCTGCCGGGCGGCAGGTCGGGCTGGGGACCGGCATGCGGGGCGACCGGGGAATTCAGCGTGTTCCACCAGGCCGCCAGCGCCAGCGGCGGCAGGCGCAGGTCGGCCTCGTTGTCGGGGCCGGTGAGCTGGATGCGCATCAGCAGGGGGTCGGTCTGGTTCGCGGGGGTGAGCGTCAGCGCGATGTCGTAGTTGCCGGCGTTCGCCTGGTCCAGCTTGCCGCCGAGTTGCGCCGATGCGTCCGCCGCGCCGTGCCAGCGGACGTTGCCGGTCAGCGTGAGCGTGGTGCCCGGGCCTTGCGACAGGTGCAGCTGGATGGCGTTGAGCTGCAGCGCATCGCCCTGCATGTGCGGCGTGGCGGCGAAGCGCAGTTGCAGCGGCGCGCCCGCGGGCGCGGTGGCCGACATGCTGAGCGGGAACACCTGGTCGGCGGCGAGCGAGCCCGTGGTCAACATCACGTTGTTGAGCAGCAGCTGGTCGCCGCGCACCACGCTGCCGTGCTCGATGATGACGCCGGCGTCGATGCGCGGAATGGTGGGGGTGGCGTCAGGGGACTGCGCCGGTCGGGCCGCGATCCAGCTTTGCAGCGCGTCCAGGTCGACCCGCGGCGAATCGACTTCCATCTGGGTGATCGCGGTGGGGCCGCCGAGCAAGGTGCTCCATGGCAGTACCAGCCGGCCGCTGGTGGCGAACAGGATGGGGCTGTCGTCGCCTTCGGCATTCAGCGTGATGCCGCTGAGGCCCAGCGCGGGGCGCGGAAACAGCGTGGGGCTGGCGGGGCTGGCCAGGTTCAGCTCGAGGCCGGCGCCGTGCGCCTGCTCCTGCAGCATCGCGGTGAAACGGTCGGGCTGCAGCAGCAGGTAGACCGAGACCACCGCCGCCGCCAGTGCGCCCAGCGCCAGCGCGCCCGCGCCTATCAGCAGCCGCCGCCATCCGCGCGTCATGTCAGCTTCGCACCGGGCGGCGCTCAGCCATGGCCGGTCGCCGGAAGCACGCCGTCGACGAACGCCGCGGCATCGAACGCGCGCAGGTCGGTGGCGGTTTCGCCCAGGCCCACGAAGCGGATCGGCAGGCCGAACTCGCGCGCCAGCGCGAACACCACGCCGCCCTTGGCGGTGCCGTCCAGCTTGGTGACCACCAGGCCGGTGACGCCCGCGACCTGGCGGAACTGGCGCACCTGGTTCACCGCGTTCTGGCCGGTGGTGCCGTCGATCACCATCAGCACTTCGTGCGGCGCGTCCGGGTCGAGTTTCTTCAGCACGCGGGCGATCTTGCCCAGTTCGTCCATCAGGCCGCCCTGGGTGTGCAGGCGGCCGGCGGTGTCGGCCACCAGCACGTCGGCGCCGCGCGAACGGGCAGCCTGCAGCGCGTCGAAGATCACGCTGGCGGCGTCGGCGTCCTGGCCCTGCGAGATCACCGGCACGCCGTTGCGGTCGCCCCAGGTCTTGAGCTGTTCCACCGCGGCGGCGCGGAACGTGTCGCCGGCGGCCAGCAGCACGCTGCGGCCCTCGTCGCGCCAGCGGCGGGCCAGTTTGCCTATCGTGGTGGTCTTGCCCACGCCGTTGATGCCCACGGTGAGCACCACGAACGGCTTGCGGCCGGCGATGTCCAGCGGCCGTTCCACTGGCTTGAGCAGGGTGACCAGCGCCTCGCGCAAGGCCTTGCGCAGTGCGGCGGCGTCGGCGAACTCGCGCTTGTGCATGCGCTTGCGCAGGTCTTCCACCAGCGCGGTGCTGGCCTCCACCCCCACGTCGGCGCTGATCAAGGTGGTTTCCAGCTCGTCCAGCAGATCGTCGTCGAGCTTGGGGTTGCGCTGGAACAACGCGCCCAGGCCACGACCCAGCGAGCTGCCGGCCAGGCGTTCGCGCCAGCCACGTTTGGCCGGGAGAGCCTCGGTTTCGGCGGCAGCGGCTCCGGTTTCGTCGGCCCCGGGGGATTCAATCTCCGGCGCGGGCGCCGGCGCATCCATCGTCGTGGCCGCGGGCGCGGGCGGCAGCGGCGGCGGCACGTCCGCGGCCGGCGCCTCGGCGGGCGGCGCGGGCGTGGGTTCGGCGGGCTTCTTCTTCCAGAACTTGAGCATTGCGGGGGCG
>JGI26525J50270_1001041_pt1 | contig 13641 bp, 5 predicted proteins | sample ThiBiot_300_biof_2_FD_50270 | JGI IMG/M metagenome (IMG submission 50270) | reverse complement strand
GGTCGCCGCCCTGCGCGCGCGCAAGCCGCGCCCGGCCAAGCCGCTGGCCGTGATGTTTCCCGATCCCGACGCCGTGCAGGCCTGCGTGCACGCAACGCCGGCATCGATGGCCCGCCTGCAGTCGCCCGAACGCCCCATCGTGCTGCTGCCGAAACGGGCGGACGCCACGCTCGCGGAAAACCTCGCCCCCGGCCTTGCCGAAATCGGCTGCCTGCTGCCCTACTCGCCGCTGCACGCGCTGCTGCTCGCCGACTTCGGCGGCCCGCTGGTGGCGACGTCGGCCAACCTGTCCGGCGAACCGGTGCTGACCGACAACGCCGAAGCCGAAACCCGGCTTGCGCATCTGGCCGATGCCTTTCTGCATCACGACCGCCCCATCGTGCGGCCGGCCGACGACCCGGTGTACCGCACGATTGCCGGCGTGCCACGCCCGCTGCGCCTCGGGCGCGGCAATGCGCCGTTGGAACTGGACCTGCCCGCGCCGCTTGCCGAACCCGTGCTCGCGCTCGGCAGCCACATGAAGAACACCGCGTGCCTTGCCTGGGGCAGGCGCGCCGTCGTCTCGCCGCACATCGGCGAACTCGACAGCCCGCGCAGCCTCGACACCCTGGTGCAGGTCGCGGCAGACCTGCAGCGGCTGTACCAGGTCAAGGCCAAGCGCCTCGTGATCGACCGCCATCCCGGCTACGGCTACCGCCGTTTCGTGCGCGACAGCGGCCTGCCCGTGTCCGAGGTCTGGCATCACCACGCGCATGCCGCGGCGCTGGCCTGGGAATTCCCGGCCGTGCAGGACTGGATCGTGTTCGCCTGGGACGGCGTCGGGCTGGGTGCGGATGTCAGCCTGTGGGGCGGCGAAGCCTTCGCCGGCCTGCCCGGCCGCTGGCGGCACGCGGCGTCGTTCAAGCCCTTTCGCCTGCCCGGCGGCGACAAGGCCGGGCGCGAGCCCTGGCGCGCCGCCGCCGCCCTGCTGTGGGAAGCGGGCCTGCCCGCCCCCTTTGCGCCCGCGCCCCTGCATCAGGCCTGGACGCACCATCTCAACAGCCCGGTCACGACCTCGGTCGGGCGGCTGTTCGACGCCGCCGCCGCGCTGTGCGGCATCTGCACCCAGGCCAGCTTCGAAGGCGAGGCGCCGATGCGGCTCGAAGCGCTGGCCGCATCGGCCGAAGGCCGTGCCGTTCCCCTGCCGCTGGCCCGCGATGCGCTCGGCGTCTGGCGCACCGACTGGTCGCCGCTGCTGCCGGTGCTGAACGACGCGGGCCGCCCGCCGGCTGCGCGCGCGGCGGATTTTCATCTCAGCCTGGCGCAGGCGCTCGTCGATCAGGCCGCGCGCCTGTGCGAAGAAACCGGCATCCGCCACGTCGGCCTCACCGGCGGCGTGTTCCAGAACCGCCTGCTGGCCGAAACCGTGTGCGCGCGGCTGGAGGCGGCCGGCTTCGTCGCCTGCCTGCCGCAGCGCATCCCGGTCAACGACGCCGGGTTAAGCTTCGGGCAGGTCATCGAATACCTGCACACACAAACATAAGCATGGACGACACCCGCATCCTTCTCGCCCACGGCAACGGCGGCCGCCTCATGCGCGAACTCATCGCCGGCATCTTCGTGCGCCATCTCGGCAACCCGCTGCTCGATACCGACGCCGACGCCGTCGCGTTGCCGCGGCTTGATGGCGAACTGCTGGTCACCACCGATGGCTTCACCGTCGAGCCGCTCGAATTCCCCGGCGGCGACATCGGCTCGCTCGCGGTGCACGGCGTCGTCAACGATCTGGCCGTGGCCGGCGCCGACCCCGTCTACTGCACGCTTTCCGCGCTGATCGAAGAAGGCCTGGAAATCGCAAAACTGGACCGCTACATCGCCAGCTTTGCGCGCGCCGCGCGGCAGAACCACATGACCGTGGTCGCCGGCGACACCAAGGTGGTGCGGCGCGGCGAAGGCGGCGGCCTGTATCTCTCGGTTACCGGCGTCGGCGTGCGGCGCGCCGCCGCGCCGCTGGGCATGAACCGCATCGCGCCGGGCGACGTGCTCATCGTCTCCGGCAGCGTGGGTGACCATGGCATCGCGGTCATGCTCGCGCGCGAGCAGTTCGGCCTGTCCGGCAGCCTGCATTCGGATTCCGCCTCGGTGCTGCCGCTGGCGCGCGCGGTGCGCGACCTGCCCGAACTCAAGTTCATGCGCGACCCCACGCGCGGCGGCCTTGCCACCGTCGCCCACGAAATCGCACGCGCCAGCGGCCACAGCGTCCTGCTCGAACAGCACGCCGTGCCGCTGCGGCCGGAAGTCGTCGCCGTCTGCGACATGCTCGGCTACGACCCCTACTTTCTTGCCTGCGAAGGCCGCATCGTCGCCGTCGTCGCCCCGTCTGCGGCCGAGGCCGTGCTGAGCCGCTGGCGCGCCCTGCCCGAAGGCGGCGATGCCGCCCTCATCGGCCGCATCGAAACCGGCGGCGGGCGCGTGATCCTGGAAACCGGGCTGGGCGGCCGGCGCGTGATCGACGAACTGGAGGACGATCCGCTGCCGCGGATTTGTTGATAGGTAGAAGGCTGTGTTCGGTTTATAGGCTAGGTCTCTTGTTCGGCCTTTGCTGTCGTTCAGGACTGTCGGCAGCAATTAGGGTGACAACTGACCTTGAAGGCTATTCACTCTCATTCGGCATCGGAAGATCCAACACTCTTGAGCTCGGCAAACTTTGCGGCCATTGTGGGATTACCTTTGGTTAGCTTCTTGACAGTCAAGTCGTCGGCTTTGTTGTTGGCAAGGCGGAGGTTGTTTTCTGAACCGAGCAGAGCATCCTTGGTCTTCTGGAGATGGTCGATGGTCTTGTCGATCTCTTCAATAGCCGTCTTGAATTTTTTTGACGCCAGCTCATAGTTCCGGGCAAAGCCAGTCTTGAACGCATCGAGTTCGTTCTCGAAGTTTGTGATGTCAATGTTCTGTGCTTTCACCAATGCGAGCTCGGTTTTGTACTGTAGTGAGTTTTGGGCGGCGTTTCGCAGCAGCGTAATGATCGGGATGAAAAATTGCGGTCGGACGACATACATCTTCGGATAACGGTGGGACACATCGACAATGCCAGAGTTGTATAGCTCGCTGTCTGGCTCAAGCAGGGAAACTAACACTGCATACTCGCAGCCCTTCTCAGTGCGGTCCTTGTCGAGTTCTTTGAGAAAGTCTTCGTTCCTTTTCTTGGTCGCCGTTTCGTCGCTCTCGTTCTTCATCTCGAACATGATCGAAACAATCTCGGTGCCAGTCTCAACTGAGTCGCGAAAGATGTAGTCGCCCTTGCTGCCAGTGCGCGCGTCATTGTCCTTCTCGAAATATGCCCTTGGAAACGCCGTCGCACGAATGCGGTTGAACTCGGTTTCGCAGTGCTGCTCAAGGGTTTCGCCAACCATCTTAGTCGACAGACGGGCCTTCATGTCCCGGAGCCGCTCGATCGCGTCATCGCGATCCTTTATTTGAGTCTCGTACTTGTCCTTGAGCGCCTTCTCGGCGAGCTGCTTCTCAAGCTCAGCTCTATTCAGGCCGCTCTTCAGTGCGTCGCGCTCCTTCTCGACAGCACTGACAGCCTCGGTGATCGCGAGCTTTTGAGCAACCTCGATGGCGTCAAGCGTGGCCTTCAGGCCCTGAATCTCCGCGTCCTTAGCTGCGGCGGCCATTTGTAGTTCACTTACGAGCCTTGCCTCTGCCAGATCGGAAGCGGCCTGCTTTTCGTGCTTCGACCGCTCAAGTTCGTTAGCGAGCGCGTCACGCTCTTTCTCCATGGCGCGTAGGGCCTCGGTTACGGCGAGCTTCTGTGCGACTTCGCTAGCATCGAGCTTGGCCTTTAGATCCTGGATTTCGGCGTCCTTGGCTACAGTTGTTTTCTGCAAGTCGCTGGCGACCTTGGCCTTGGCGAGCTCGACAGCATTCCGCTTGTCCTCCTCCGCCAACTCAAGCCGCTCGTGCAACTGCTGCTCGAACTCGCTATCGCGAACCTGTTTCAGGATGTCCGCGTACCCGGCCTCGTCGATCTTAAATGCCTTCCCGCAGTGCGGGCAGATGATTTCTTGCATAACTACTTTCCCTCCGCCTTGGCCTGGGTTCGCGGGAGCATCTCAGGCACAGTTCCCGCCACATCAAGTGTAGATATCCTGTATGTGCGTTGATTCTTTGTAAGACTGTTAGCCCAACAGGCTTCTTCGACTGTGTTGGCAAGCGCAACTCGAATTTTCTGCAGACGCTCAGCCATGTGCACTAAATTTACAGCCATCAGGACGCTCCCATCACCATCTGCATTACTTTCTCAAGCCGACCACGGCTGGCGGCTCTGATCTGATGCAGCCCAATTTCCCGTGCCATGGCTGTAATTACATCCTCTCCCAAAGATCCGTCCGACATCACCTTCTTCGCCAGCGCCCCCAGTTCCGCCATGCAGATTTCATCCACCGCCCTGGCCGCATCCTCTGACGGGCACCGGAACGCGATAGATCCATCCGGGGTTCGCCCTGCCGGCCAGTAGAACGTCCCGACATCCTCTTTGGTCGTTTTGAATTGCCTGGCGGCCAGCGCTTCGACCCGCTCGCGGATTCGCGATCCAGTGCGCTGCCAGCCGTGCGCTCTGGCGATGCGGCGAGCGAGAACACCATCCAGTACCGGGCCTTCAATCTCGACCACATGGGCGATCATGCGGACAAGGGTTGGGTCGTAGGCCGCATCGAAAAAGGCATCGACGTTCGTGCCATCGACTACGGACAGGGGATCGGCCTCGATGAAGACCACAGTCGATATGGCTGGGTTGTCGGAGATGTGCCCGGCGTAGACCTCGGCCGTTTCGCGTGGCTGGGCCGTGCCGGACTGCGGAGTGTCTGGTGATGAATCGGCAGCGTGGTCGCTGCCGTCTTCGTTGAGTTGTTGCGTCGCGGCCTCATCGGCCATGGCCTTGATAATGGCTTCTGCTGCCGCCAGACGAGCGGCTTCCTTCTCGGCTGCCTCGGCTCGTTTTACCCGGCTGATTTCCAGCAAGGTTCGTAACTTGGCGTCGAGTTTCTCTAGGGTGCCGGCGGCGTCGATCCACCAGTCTGTCGACCAGACCCGCAGGATGTCCCAGCCCAGACCACGCAGCACCTGTTCCCGAAGTTTGTCGCGGTCGCGAGCCGTGGCCGAGCGGTGGTAGGTGGCACCGTCGCATTCGATGCCGCACAGATACACGCCTTGGGCGTCCGGGTGAACGACGGACAAGTCGATGCGGAAGGTCGAAGCGCCGATCTGGGTGTGCAGTTTCCAACCCTTCCTGGCGAGGGCAGTGGCAACCGCCTCTTCAAACGGACTCTCGAAACCACCTCGGCTGACTGAATGGGCTTCGGCCAGGGCACGTGTGCCGCGCTCGGCGAATTCGAGGAAAAGTCTGAGATCGCGCACGCCCATGGCCTGGGTGCGGGCAAGGTCCATTTGCTCGGCCTTGAGGCTAGAGAACACGCGCAGTTCGTGGCGGGCGCGGGTGATCGCGACGTTCAGACGGCGTTCTCCACCGGTCCGGTTCATCGGGCCGAAATTCATCGATACCGCGCCGTGCAAATCCGGGCCATAGGTGATGGAGAAGTACATGATGTCGCGCTCGTCGCCCTGAACGCTTTCCAGGTTCTTGACGAACACGGGCTCCAGTTCGATATCCGAGAACCAGGGTTCGATTGCCGGATCCTTGCGCCGTTCTTCGTCCAGCAGGTCTTCGATGAGCCCCTGTTGTTCGGTGTTGAAGGTGACCACGCCGATGGTCAGTTTCGACTCGCGAAAGCCAGGCGACTTGAGGCGACCGACCAGGTCGGCGACCAATGCGCTGGCTTCGGTTTTGTTGATGCGCGCGCCCCCTTTTTCGTAGACGCCGTTGACGGGATGGAAGCTGACTGCCCGGTCTTCGGTGACGGGGGATGGGAAAGTCACCAGAGAACCGCCGTAATAACGATGGTTGGAAAAGGCGATCAGACTTTCGTTACGGCTGCGGTAGTGCCAAGCCAGATTCATGGTAGGCAGGCTGGCACCCAGGCATTCGTCGAGGATGCTTTCCAGGTCGCTTTCGACATCTTCATCATCCAGATCGGACTCAGCTCGGTCGAAGAAATTGGTGGGAGGCAGTTGCTTGGGGTCGCCCACCATGACGACCTGTTTACCGCGCGCGATAGCGCCGACGGCGTCCCAAACTGGTATCTGGGACGCTTCGTCAAAGACCACCACATCGAAGCTCGTGCTGTCGGCGGCCAGATACTGGGCGATCGACAAAGGGCTCATGAGCAGGCAGGGGGTCAGCTTGGACAGCGCACCTGGAATACTGGTCATCAGTTCGCGCAACGGCATGTGGCGCTTCTTTTTATTCATCTCGTGACGCAGGATGCCCCACTCGGAGTTGCGAGTGACATCATCCTGACTCGGCAAGTCGGCACAGAGTCGCGCCCTGATCCAGTCGCGGGTCAGGGCGGTGAAGCGCTCGTCCAGCGCCCGAAAGTCGGCGATGCGCTTTTCGTGCTCGGCCGACACGAAGGTTCGGATGACGGGTTCCACATCCACCACGGCATTGAGCCACCAGCGGCTGTAATCGGTTTCAAACGCGCGGCTCACTTTACCTTCGGCTACCGTTCCGTTCTCGATGCCGGCAACCAATGCATCCAAACCCAGCACCATGGCTTGGCCACTGACCTTGCGCCAGGCACACCAGGCGTGCAGCCGGCTTTCGGAACGAATGATCGCGTCGCAGCGCTGCATGAGTTCGTCGAGGGTCTGCTCGCCGAACTCGGTCTTGGCCACCTCGGAAAATCCGCCCGCCGAGGCCAGGCGGTCGATGGCCGGTTGCAGGGCGCTCCAGGCCTGTAAATAGGCTTCGCCGGTCGCCGCAATGGGGCCGCCGGGTTCCAGTAGCGCGTTGCCAGCACCGATGAGACTATCCAGCGTAGCCTTGATGGTCCCGATTTCTTCCGGTGTGCTGGCGAGGCTCGAAACGGCGGCGGCCATGGCGGACTGAAATTTCAATGCCTGGTCCACTTCCGTGGCGCGGGTCTTCAAGCCATTCCACAGTCCCGCCGTGATGTCCGGCAGATCAGCGTAGGCAACGAGCCGCTGCTCGACCGCGGCCCGCTGACGCAAGCGCTGGTAATCCGCAGCCAGAGTGTGGCCGCAATCCCCCGCCGCCACGGTGTCGTGTTCGCCGGTCAGCGCGCCGGACTCTCGCAGGGGTTGCATGGTCTCCTGGAAACGCAATGCCGCAGCCAGTGCTTCGGATCGCGTCGCCCGGCCAGCCCATAGCGATTCGGTAACTGCGCCGAGGTATTCCAACTCCGCCAACTGGCTGTCCAGCGCACGTAGCGTCCGGAGTCTCGCCAATTCCGTGGCGAGGCGCTCGCCGCAACGACCGTCGGCAATCGGTTCGAAGCCGGTGTCCTCCCACGGTTGTTCGTTTTTCGCAGCGCCGAGCGCCAACTGGAAACGCAGAGCGCAGTGAACCAGGTCAGGCTTGGTCTTCAGGCCGGCCCAGAGGCCCTCCGTGTCAGCGCCAGGCTCTAGCGTCGCAACTTGCGCACGCAAGGCGCGGATTTCGACCCAGGCGCGCAGATCCCTGGCGACATCCGGCTCACCTTCCCCGGTCACCGCGGCGTCGAGTTCCTTGCGGATTTTGCGTTTCGTCAACCAGGAAAGCGGCCAGATGGCCTTCTCAGCCTTGGCCCAGTCACGCTGCAGCTGGTTCACGTTCAGTTGTTCGACCTGCTCGCTATAGCGCACGGAAAGCTGTTTCGTCTCCCGGTCGATGCCTTCCAGAAGCGCCAAACCATTTTCGAGTTCCTGCACCATCACCCTGGGCCAGGGTTGCCCCAGTTGACCAAACGTTTCCTGACGGCTTGCCAGCCACTGCAGACCACGCTTGCAGGCTGCAAGTGCCGAATCTGGCCAGGGCGGCGAAAGCGCCGCGCTATGCCCCTGATGCTCGGCCAACAGGGTCAACGCTTCCTGCAATCGGTCAGCCACGGTTTTTGCATCGGGCCGCAGTACGAATCTCCAATCCCGCCCGGCGGTCTGGGGTAAGGTTTTAGCCAGAACAGCCAACGCACCGCGGGTGCGCCGGTTGAGTGACAGTTCAGGCAATCCGACAGCCGCCAAGAAGCGATCACTGGCCTGTGCCACGCCTTGTACGGCAGGAATCGCTTTCTTCGCGGCGTCGGTCAGGACCTGCTGCCAGCTTGGGGACCAGTCGTCGTGGCCGACGGCGGCGAGCGGATGCGTTTGTAGCGCGTCCCACCCCACGGCCTGGGCGTTGACCTCCAGCCGGTCGACCACTTCGCGCAGCGCTTCCATGGCGGCGGCATCATGGATATTCGGCACGCTCCAGGATAGCCCTAAGGCCGGCACATCCTCGCCGTCGACGACACGCCCAATGGCCTCGAAGATGGTCATGCCGTTGCCATGACGTTGGTGCAAGCGTTCGACGTAGCCGTTGAGTTGGTCACGCAGAATTCGTAAACGCTTCGCCTCCATGCGCCAAGCCTCCGGATCGACCGCCCCGCTCGCCTCCCAAGCTTTTTCCAGTTGCGCCAGCACATCGAGTTTGCGGGCCTTGCTGGAGTGAAGTTCAAGACAGAATTCGCCCAGGCCGACTTCGCGAAGTCGGCGGTAAACAACGTCCAGCGCCGCGATCTTTTCCGAAACGAACAACACCCGTTTGTCTTCGGCAAGGCATTGGGCGATGAGGTTGGAAATTGTCTGGCTCTTGCCCGTGCCAGGCGGCCCGACAAGGACGAAATCCTTGCCGCGCGCAGCGGCCATGACAGCCGAGAGTTGAGATGAGTCCGCAGGCAGGGGACAGAAGGTCCGCTCGGGCTGCAGTTCACTATCGAGCCGCCTCGGATTCGGAAATGAAAGTTCGGAAGGATAACTTTCGCGCGGCGTGTCGATCAGGTGACGAACCACCGGGTTCTCGCGCAGTTGCTCAGTGCGCTCGGTCAAATCCTTCCACATCAGGTATTTGGCGAAGGAGAACATGGCCAGTACGACATCTTCCGTGACCTCCCAGCCCTCGATGTCCTTGATGGCGTGGGATACTCGCTTCCAGATGCCTGCTACGTCCAGCCCGGCATCGTCCTTGGGGAGCTCTCCATCGGCCACGCCCAGATTCAGCTTGAAATCCTGCCGCAGCATCTCGATCAATGTGGGATTGAAGCGGGGTTCGTCATCATGGAGGGACAGGGTGAAGCCGGAACGCACGCTCTGACGGGTCAGGTTCACCGGAACCAGAATCAGCGGCGCACGATACCGTTTCCCGGACTTGTCATCGCGCGTCCAGGAAAGAAAACCGAGGGCCAGAAACAGGGTATTCGCCCCGCCTTCCTGCAAGGTGGCACGGGCTGCGCGATACAGTTCCACGAACCGCGCATCCAGCTCGTCCTGAGGCAAGTCCACAAATACTTCACGACGCTGCAAAGCCTCGCGCGCATGTTCACGCCGCACGTTCTCGCGCTCGCGATTTTCATGAATCGCCTGATTCCGGGGATCAGTACCGTCCATCAACTCGGGTCGAGCGAGCAGGCGCACTGTCTGCCCCTCGGCCAGCATATCTTCCAGAGCGCCCGGGTCTGGCGCCTCCAGCTTGATCGCCTTCTTCCCTCCTCGAAAGCTCAAGAGGTTGTTGCGCAGGGAGAGGTCCAGCAATTTGCGTTGCCAACGTGCCAGCCGGTCTTTGGGGTTCAGCGTAGCGGGATCCTGTTCAGCTACGGCATCATCCTCGGGTAGATCGGGCGCCTCGTCGAATACCGGCTCGATGACGGGAGTGGGCTCTGGAGTTTGAGACGTCGAAGGCGCTTCCGTACTGGCCAGCGGCTTGATCCGCTGCAAACGCGCCCGGCGTATGTCAACGGCCAGTTCGAAAGCCTCTTCGTTCTCCTCGGCGATCTGCTGTGCACCGAGTTGTACTGCGTAGGAAAAGCTTGGCACTGGCCGGTGCGTGGCCACGGTGGTTTCGAAGAGCACCAGTTCCTTAAGCTTGATCCGCTTGCGCAAGGCGGTGATGTCATCCACCACCGAGGTGGAGAATTCTTCGTTCTTGAGCCACACGCCAGCAAAAGCATGCCCCTTGGTGAAGACCAGTAGCGGATTCAACCCTACCTGTTCGATCGCCGAGCAAAAGAACAGCGCAAGATCAAGGCAGGTCGCCAGGCCAGACTCGGCAATTTGCCCTGGCCCGCGCACCTTTTGTCCGGCATGCTCGAAGCTGGCCGGCGGCAGCGCATAGTCTAGGCCCATAGCCACCACGGCGCTCCAAAGTCCAGAGGTCAACTCCCAAGCGCGTTTCGAGCCGCCCGTGTAGCCATCCAATGCCGGGTTCTTGTCATGCTTGCGGAGTACCTCGGCCGTCTGCTTTAGTACCTTCTCGACAGCGGGCTCATTGGGCTGCACGAAAGCGGCGACCATGTCAGGAAGGTGAGATAAGCCCCCCCATTGATTACGCGGCAGAAGATCCACGGTTTGTTCGTGCCGGGCCAGCTCATCGCCGGCTTCGCCACGCTGCCGCAACACCAGAGAAACCGTTGCGGTTTCAGCCTCCGTCAGTCGTGACAGCAAACTGCCATCGAGTTGCACATCGAGATCGGGGATATGGCAGTTTTGGCCGGCATCGACGGAGTCGATATGCCAATGTCTGGTTTTCAGGAAGGCGGGGGTAGATTCAATACGGAGATCGAGTTCAGCCAAGTTCTCGGATGTACCGTTGATGACACTTAACTCCCGCAGTATCGGGACAGCATTCTGAAAATCAGCCAGATTGAGCTTCGCGCCCAATGCGGCGGTTATGGTCAGAGGTGGCTTCTTGGATTCTGATTCCTCAAGCGGCTCGGCGGTGTCGTTCATTTTCCTGTCCCTGTCTGAACCAGAATTGGGCCCTTATTATGGAAACCATGGCTCATTCTGGAAAATGTCTGCACTCATTTTTGCATTAGTGTTCACGAGCGCATAGTGTCACGCCTGATTTACAAAAGCCGGTTTCTGATCCGAGTGGTATAAGTCGCATGAGCCAGTTGTCATGCAAGACGTTGACTTGCCGGCCAAGCCAGTCTGATGGCTAGCTGCATTAGAAAATATGGATAGGTCAGAATCGCTTTTCTTGATACACCACTAATGACCGCTCACAGGCCGGTTGCTGCCGGAGTCACGCACGTATCCCAACGGCAGCAATGGGCGATGAACCGACCCCCAAACCTCAAGATTGACGCACGCCCCCCTGCCACGGCAGGCTTGGGGTTCTCCCGCCCCCATGCCCGCCGCCCACCATGTTCTTCCGCACTTTCCTCGCCCTTTGCCTGCTGTCTTCTTCGGTGCTCGCTGCCGCGTCGGGCGGCGTGGTCGCGGTTTCGCACCCGGCTGCGGCGGCCGCCGGCGCGCGCATGCTGGCGGCCGGGGGCAATGCGGTGGATGCGGCGGCGGCGGTGCAGTTCGCGCTGAACGTGGTGGAGCCGCAGTCTTCGGGCATCGGGGGCGGCGGGTTCATGATGATTTATCTGGCGAAGACGGGCGAGACGGTGATCGTGGATTCGCGCGAGCGCGCGCCGGCGGCGGCGCGTGCCGACCAGTTTGCGCCGGATGGCCTGCCGATGCCGTTTGCGCTGGCTTCGACCAGCGGGCTGGCGGTGGGCGTGCCGGGCACGCTGCGCGGGGTGGATACGGCGCTGAAGCGCTGGGGCACCCAGCCGCTGGCGGCGACGCTGGCGCCGGCAATCGAGCTGGCCGGGCGTGGTTTCCGGGTGAACCGGTTTCTGGCCGAGGACATCGCAAACGACGACGGCCGCACGGCGTTGCAAGCGGAAACCGCGGCGGTCTTCCGGCCCGGCGGCGTGCCGCTGGCCGAGGGCGACTGGCTGGTGCAGCCGGACCTAGCCAAAACATTGAAGCTGATCGCGGCCAAAGGCCCGAACGCGTTCTACCGGGGGCCGCTGGCGCGCGCCATCGTGAAGGCGCAGCAGCGCGCGCGCGGCGAGCTGGGCGAGGCCGGCCGCGGGCGGATGACGACGGCCGATCTGGCGCGCTACGACGTGGCGATCCGCACGCCGCTGATGGGCCACTATCGCGGCTGGACGCTGGCGACCATGCCGCCGCCTTCTTCCGGCGGGCTGACGATGCTGGAAACGCTGGGCCTGCTGGAACGGTTTCCGCTCGGGGATGCGGCGCAGGGCTACGGGTTCGGCAGCGCCAAGACGCTGCACGCGATGATCGAGGCGATGCGCCTGGCCTTTGCGGACCGCGCGGTGTGGATCGGCGACGACGATGCCGCACCGGTGCCGCGCACGGGCCTGCTGCATCCGGACTATGTGGCGGCGCGCAGTGCGCTGATTCAATCCGATGGGCGCATGGACACGCCGCAGGCCGGCGACCCGACGCCGTGGGAACCGGCGGCGCGCCCTGCCCCCGCGACGCGCGCCCGCGCCGAAAGCCCGCACACCACGCATTTCGCGGTCGTCGACCGCTGGGGCAACGTGGTCACCTACACCAGCACCATCGAGTACACCTGGGGCTCGGGCATCATGGTGCCGGGCTACGGTTTTCTGCTGAACAACGAGCTCACCGATTTCAATTTCGCGCCCACGGCCGACGCGGCAGCCGGCAACCCGGGGGCCAATGACGTGGCGCCGGGCAAGCGCCCGCGTTCGAGCATGGCACCGACGATGCTCTTCAGGGACGGCAAGCCGGTCTACGCCTACGGCTCGCCGGGCGGCGCGACGATCATCAATTCGGTGCTGAACGTCACGCTCAATCTCGTCGACCACGGCATGACGCTGCAGCAGGCCATCGACGCGCCGCGCCTGTCGGTCACCCACGCCGCCGGCCGGGTGAGCTGCGAAGGCGGCCAGGCCTTCATGCAGCCGGGGTTTGGCCTGGCCGCGCAGGAGGCGCTGCGCAGGCTGGGGCACGCCGGGCTGGGCGAGGCCGGCACGGACGACTGCGGGCAGACCATCGGTTCGGTGCAGGCGGTGTCGCTCGACCCCGCCACCGGCGGGCAGGACGGTGCTGCCGATCGGCGGCGCGAGGGGACGGTGGTGCGCCTGCGCCGCTGATCCCGAGGCCTAGGCCGCCTGATCGTGCGGGTCTGCCGCCTGCGCGGTGCGCGGTGGAAAACGCTCCAGCACGTGTGCGGTCATGCCCTTGGCCAGCTCCTCCTCGCCGAAGAAGACCGTGCCGATGTGCTCCTTGCGCAGCATCGCCGATTCGTCCTCGCTGTGGGTGCGCAGCACGATCTCGATTTCAGGATTGAGCGTGCGCGCGGTATCGACCATCTGGCGGACATTGAGCGGGTCGGGCGTGGCAACCACCATCATGGCCGCCTGGGCGATGTGGGCCTGGATCAGTACCGAGGGCTCGGCGGCATTGCCGGACACCGCCGCCACGCCTTGCTTGCGCAGATCTTCGACCAGCTCGCGATTCTGCTCGGCCACCACGTAGGGAATGCCGCGCGCTTCCAGCGCCCTGGCGATGCGTTTGCCCACGCGGCCATATCCGACCAGTACGACCTGCCCTTCCAGATAGTGGCGGTCGGTGCTCATCGGCAGCTCGGCGTAGGGGTCGTCGCGCAGCTCCAGGCTGCGTGCGATTGCGGAACGCGCCAGTATCCAGCGGCGCAGCGGTTCAATGGCGGTGAAGAGC
>JGI26525J50270_1001022_pt1 | contig 13846 bp, 8 predicted proteins | sample ThiBiot_300_biof_2_FD_50270 | JGI IMG/M metagenome (IMG submission 50270) | reverse complement strand
GCGGATGCGCACGATGCTGGTCATGCGGTCGACATAGGTCTGCTTGTCGTTGTAGAGCAGCGGCAGCAGCGGGGTCACCGACACCGCGTTGAGCTTGATGTGCACGCGGCTGCCGTCGGCCTTGCGGTAACTCATGCCGCCGACGTCGTGGATCACCCAGGGCTGGCCCTGGTACTGGCCGATCACCATCATCACGTGGCCGGGGATGTAGACCAGGTCGCCGACCTCCAGCGCCTGCGCGGCCTTGAGGCGCGTCTCGCGGCTGTCCTTGGCGGTGAACGCGCGGTGCTCCAATGCCGGGCTGATCGCCTGCCTGCTGGTGTTGCGCGGCATCTGCACGCCCATGCTGCGGTACACGTCGGAGACGAAGCCCGAGCAGTCGCGGCCATCGTACGCGTGGCCCCAGCCGTAGCGTTCGCCGAGGAACTTGAACGCCTGGCGGATGATGTTGGCGCGGGTCAGCGGCAGGTAGTCGGCAGCCGTGTCGGTGTTCTTCTGCAGCAGCGCCGGGGTGAAGCCCAGCGTGCCGTCGGCCTTGCGCAGCGGCAGGTCGAGCACGTGCGCGGCGTACGGCGTCTGCCCGTTCACCGGCTGGTCCGGCGGCAGATCGGTCGCCAGCGGCAGGCGCGTGCCCATGTCCAGCGGCAGCTGCGAGACGGCCGGCACCTCGCGGGTGAACACGGTGCGTTCGACCGCGCCGGTGATCACCCGGTACGGCGTCCTGTCAACGTAGCCGAACACCTCGGCCGCGCTGCCTTCGGCCACGTTGTCCTTTTCCGTCCACGCCGCATAGCGCGGGCTGACCACGAACAGCCACTGGCCGTCGGCGCTCGCATGCACGATCGCCACCGGCGTGCCGGGAAATTCGGCGGTCTCCTGGAAGCGGTCGATGTCGGTGTCGCCCTTTTCATTGAACACGCGCAGCGTGGTGGGGAACGTGCGCAGCGCAGCGCGGCGCACCACCAGGCCGTAGCGCGTCTTCTGCTGCGCGGGAATCGCATCCAGTGCGAGGTTGGCGACCACCGCGTCGAGCGTGGCCGCGCTCACCGATTTGCCCTCGACGTCGAACAGCGGTCGATCCGGCCGCTGCGACAGATCCTTGATCCAGCCTTCGACGCGGGCGCGGTCCAGCGTCGAAGGCAACGCGCGCAGATCGTGCATCGACGGGTCGATCTTCAGCAGCCTGGCGTTCTGCGCCGCGATCGCCGCGCGATCCATCACCGGCGCATCGGGCTGCGCCAGCCGCTCCACCCAGAACTGCGGCGTCAGCTGCGCCTCGCCCACGCCGAGCACGCCGGAGGGCGGCACGACCAGCGCGTCGTCGGCGCCGCGGGCCTGCGGCGCCGCCGCGGCGAGCAGGGGCGCAAGCAGGAGAGTGGCAAGCAGGGGAAATCGCATCATCGTGTCCTGTCGCAAGAACGCATCACGGAAGGGCCAGCTGCTTCAGGATCGACGCCACCACCAGGCCGAAACCGGTGCCGAGGATGTAGCCGAGCAAGGCCAGCAGGATACCCACCGGCACCAGCGCGGCCGAATAGCTGGCCGCCAGGATCGGCGTGGCGGCCACGCCGCCAATATGCGCCAGCGAGGAGATGCCGCACAGGTAGAGGTCGAAACGGAACAGCTTGGCGAAGCCGATCAGCAGCAGCGCGTGGATCGCGATGACGGTAACGCCGCACAGCAGGTACAGCGGTGCCGCGGCGATGCCGTGGAAGTTGCTCTGCGAGGCCAGCACCGCCACCACGCTGATCAGCAGGGCGCCGGAGATCGTGCTGGCGCCCGGATAACGCGCCAGCGGCGTATGCGCCACCACCAGCCCTGCGCCGGTGGCCAGCAGGATCGTCCAGGTGGTCGCGCTCAACATGCTGGAGGTCGGCAGTTTCGTCGCCACCCAGCCAGCCAGCGCGGCCGCCAGCAAGGCCATGCCCAGCCACAGCAGCACGCTGTCGGGCGTGGTCGGGCCGGTGGGTTTCGTTTCCGCCAGCGGGATGTCGCCGCTGGACTTGGCCCGCGTCCAGCGGTTGAACGCCGGCGCCAGCCGCGCCACCGAAAACAGCACCACCACCCACATCGAGTAGCACAGCGCGTCGGTCAGCAGCGACATCGCCAGCAACTGGTCGGACATGTCGATCGCCTGCTTCACCGCGATCATGTTGGCGGTGCCGCCGACCCAGCTGCCGGACAGCGCGGCCAGCGGTTGCCACTGGTCGCCCGGCAGCCAGTGCCGGTAGATCAGGAACGCGCCGATGAAGGCCACGAACAGGCTCACCGAGGTGCAGGCGAACACGGCCAGCACGCGCGGCCCCAGCCGCCAGATCGCGCGCAGGTCGCAGTTGATCATCAGCAGGAACAACAGCGCCGGCACCAGGTGCGAGACCAGCATCGTCTGCGCCGCATGGATCTCGTCGTTGACCTGCCACAGCCCCGACACGGCCAACGCGGTCACCAGCAGATAGGTCAGCACGATCGGCGGCAACCCCGAGAAGACCTTCCAGCCGTAGCGGCGCTCGATCGCCGGAAACACCCCGGCGGCCAGCAACATCACCGCCAGGTAGGGCCAGACCGTTTGGATCACATGCGTCCCCTCGTGGTTCGTGCGCGGGCCAGTGCCAGCCTCGCTGTCGTGTCGGCAAGGAATAGCTGATTCGAGTCGAATTGGTTTGAAGCATAAATTATTGACCAGCATTTGCAAGCGTGTTACACAGCCATTTCAGGGGATCGGATGCGGAGACGCCGCTCGATGGATACACCATTGCCTGCCACCACGAGAATACGACGCCATGCCCGGGCCGCGCGCCTGTTGCTGGTGGCCGCGCTGGCGCTGTCCGCCGGCCTGCCGGCGGGGGCGAGCGTGGGTGGCTCACCGCTGAATCCCGTCATTGCCCAGATCGACGCCGGCCATTTCAAGGCGGCGCAGGCGGCGATCGAGACCGCGCTGGCGCAGCCGGGCGTGTCGGCCGAGCAGCGCCAGGCACTGCTGTTCCAGCGCGAGCGCATGCGCCGCATCCTGCTCGACTTCACCCTGAGCGCGGACGAGGTCGAGGCGCGCGTGCGCAAGCAGATCCCCGACCTCACCGACGCCGAGTTCGCGAAGTGGAACGCCGCCGGCCTGTTCGAACATCAGGTCATCGACGGCCGCACGCTGTACTTCAAGCGTTCGCCCGGCAATCTGTTCCGGCTCAGCCCCGAGGCGGTGGCGCGGCGCGCGGTGCAGGCACCGATCACCGACGGCCCGATGGAATCGCTCAACGACCACCAGCGCGCGATCTTCCACGCCGCGCTCGACCAGCATCGCGCCAGCGTGCTGCCGCAGCGCCTGCGCATGACGCAGACACTCACCGTCGACGCCGATGCGGTGCCCGCGGGCAAGATCGTGCGTGCGTGGATTCCCTACCCGCAGGCGATCCCCGGCCAGCAGGAAGACATCCGCTACGTCGCCAGCGTGCCGGCGAAGCACGACATCGCGCCGAAATCGGCGCCGCAGCGCACGGTGTACCTGGAAAAGCCCGCCGTGGCCGGGCAGAAGACCGTGTTCTCGGTCACCTACGAACTGACCTTGCTGGCGCAATACCACGCGATCGACCCGGCCAGGGTGCAAGCGGAAACCATCACCCCGGAGCTGGCCCCGTTCGTGGCCGAGCGCGCGCCGCACATCGTGTTCACCGACGCCATGCGCGCGTTCTCGCGCAAGGTCGTGGGCGAGGAGAAGAACCCGTACCGCATCGCGCAGAAACTGTTCGCCGCGGTGGACCGGATTCCCTGGGCCGGCGCGCGCGAGTATTCGACGATCTCCAACATCAGCGACTACGCGCTGCACGCCGGCCACGCCGACTGCGGCCAGCAGACCCTGCTGCTGATGACCCTGCTGCGCCTCAACGGCATCCCCGCGCGCTGGCAGTCCGGCATGGTGTTCGCCGCCGACGGCAGCGGCTACAGCAACATCCACGACTGGGGCTTCCTGTACCTCGCGCCGTACGGCTGGGTGCCGATGGACGTCACCACCGGCCGCCTGCATCCGGCCGCGGGCGACGACCCGGCGCTGGAGTGGTTCTACCTCGGCGGGCTCGACAATTGGCGCATCGCCTTCAATGCCGACTACGGGCGCCGCTTCGAGCCGCCCAAGCACCACTTCCGTTCCGACGACGTGGATTCGCAGCGCGGCGAGGCCGAGTGGGACGGCGGCAACGTGTACTTCGATCAACTGGACTACGACTTCGACTGGCAGGTGCTGCCAGCGGAGCACGGACGCGGCGGCAACTAACCGGCAGCTATTCACAAAAACTGGCATCGACGGCGTCGATGGGGAGATGGGGAAATGAGCAACAGTCGCAGCTTGCGCAGAACCGTACTTTGCATGGCGCTTGGCATGGGCCTGGCCTCGCTGGCCGTGCCTGCCGCCTTTGCCGGCAGCAACGACGGCGCCGTGGTCGGCCACACCGCGGCGGGCGCGGTGGTCACGGTGACCAGCACCGACACCGGCCTCACCCGCAGCGTCACCGCCGATGCCAAGGGCAACTACCGCTTCCCGTTCCTGCCGGTCGGCACCTACACCTTGCAGAGCAGCGGCGGCGGTGCCGCGAGCGAGCCGATCAACGTCACGGTGAGCCTGGGCAACACCACCACCGTCAACGTCGGCTCGGCTCCGACCGCGACCGAACTGAGCGCGGTCACGGTCAGCGGCTCGGTCCTCCCCGGCGTCGACGTCACCTCCACCGAGTCGGCCACCAACGTCACCCGCGAGCAACTGGCGCGGCTGCCGGTGGATCAGAACATCACCTCGGTGGCCGTGCTGGCGCCGGGCGTCAACAAGGGCGTCGCCGGCTTCGGCGGCATCTCCTTCGGCGGCTCGTCGGTGGCGGAGAACTCGTTCTACGTCAACGGCCTCAACGTCACCGACTTCTACAACCGCAACGGCTTCTCCTCGGCGCCGTTCGCGTTCTACCAGGAGTTCCAGGTCAAGACCGGCGGCTACTCGGTCGAGTTCGGCCGCACCACCGGCGGCGTGATCAACGCGGTGACGCGCTCGGGCACCAACCAGTTCAAGTACGGCGCCGAGCTCACCATGGAGCCGGCCAGCTGGCACTCGCGCGCCGACGACCACTACCGCGCCGACGGCACGCGCTACCTCACCGCCAGCCGCGACCGCGACGCGCTGGCCAAGCTCAACGTCTACGCGTCCGGCCCGATCGTGAAGGACAAGCTGTTCTTCTTCGCCATGTACGAGGCGCGCGACTCCTCGCCGGAGAACACCAACGACGCCGGCACCACGCTGACCAAGAACAGCGCCGACACCGGCTTCTGGGGCACCAAGATCGACTGGCACATCACCGACGCCAACCTGCTTGAGTTCATGGCCTTCTCGGACAAGAACAGCAACGTGGGCGACGTCTACGACTACACCTACACCGGCGACATCACCGGCAACAAGACCAACGAGATCTACACCGACACCGGCGGCAGGAACTGGAACCTCACCTGGACCAGCTACCTCACCAACGACCTGTCGATGAAGCTGATGTACGGCCGCAACGACCGCGAGTCGTTCAACCGCGGGCTCAGCGACGTGGAATGCAACCGCGTGGCCAGCGACGGCAAGATCGCCCTGCCCGGTGTCGCGCTCGGCTGCACCACCAATTCATCGGTGAGCCATCGCAACGACGTGCGCAAGCAGGCGCGCGCGGACTTCGAGTGGACGCTGGGCGACCACCTGCTGCGCTTCGGCTTCGACCACGAGCAGAACACCTCCGACTACGAGCGCTACTACCCCGGCCCCGGCGCGATCTACTACAACGTGTACAAGGCCGACCCGGGCTCCTCGATCTCCAACCCCAACGGCGGCGGCGTGATCCCGCCCGGCTACACCGGCTACGTGCGCGCGCGCCGCTACGAGATCGCCGGCAACTTCGAGACCACCAACTCGGCGTACTACATCGAGGACAACTGGCAGGTCACCTCCAACCTGCTGCTGAACGCCGGCATCCGCAGCGACGGCTTCGACAACAAGGGCGGCGACGGCAAGAGCTACATCAAGATGGACAACATGATCGCGCCGCGCGTTGGCTTCTCGTGGGACATGAAGGGCGACGGCAGCACCAAGCTGTTCGGCAACCTCGGCCGCTACTACCTGCCGGTGGCCAACGTGATCAACATCAAGCAGGCCGGCGGCCTGCTCGACGAACGCACCTACTACGCCTTCGGCGGCTGGCAGATCGAGGACCGCAACGGCTCGCAGTACGCCATGCCGATCCTCGGCCCGCAACTGGGCGGCGTCGACACCTCGCAGGGCGACGGCACCGTCGGCGACCTGCGCTCGGAGGTCGACCACGACATGGACCAGGTCTACCAGGACGAGGCGATCCTCGGCTTCCAGCAGATGATCGACGACAAGTGGTCGTGGGGCGTCAGCGGCACCTATCGCCGCCTGCACAACGCGATCGACGACATGGAGATCAGCGCCACCGCGCAGTGCGGCGAGGATGGCTACATCGGCTGGGTGATGGCCAACCCCGGCTCCAAGGTGCAGGTGTGGGGCGACTCCAACTGCGACGGCACGCCCGACGGCTACATCACCGTGGACACCTCCAAAGAAGGCTGGGCGATGTACCGCCAGGATGGCGTCGACGCCGACGGCGACCCGATCATGACCTACATCGGCCAGCGCGGCTGGGTGAAGCCCAAGCGCAGCTATACCGCGGTGGAGTTCCAGATCAACCGCGCGTGGGACGACCAGTGGGCGTTCAACGCCTCCTACACGCTGTCGTGGAGCCGCGGCAACGCAGAAGGCCCGGTCAACTCGGACACCAACTTCGACGACACCGGCCGCACCGAGAACTTCGATGACCCGTGGGTGAACTTCGGCGGCGACGGCTACCTGCCCAACGACCGGCGTCACCAGTTCAAGCTGCGCGGCACCTACGCGCTGACTCCGCACTGGCAGCTCGGCGCCGACCTGCAGGCGCTGTCCGGCACGCCGATCACCGGCTTCGGCGTGGGCAACCCGTTCGACGCGTCCAACTACCACAGCTACTACACCTGCGTGCAGAACTGCGATTCGGAGTTCTCCGCCGACCGCGTCTATGTGAACTCGCCGCGCGGAAAGTACGGCCGCACGCCGTGGACCTACAACGTCGGCGCCAGCGTGAGCTACATCCTGCCGATCGGCGACACCGGCCGCTTCAAGGCCAAGCTGGCGGTATACAACCTGTTCAACACCCAGCAGACGCTGAACGTGGACCAGGACCTGCAGACCACCATCGGCAACGGCACCAGCGACACCTTCGGCGACGGCATCAGCTTCCAGGCGCCGCGCTTCACCCAACTCACCCTCAGCGTGGACTTCTGAACGTACTCCCCTGGCGGCGACCCACACGGAATGGTGGGTCGCCCTTTTTTTGCCCGCCCTGCGGGCGACCGACAATGGCCCGCCACTGCCCATGAACCACCTCCACGCCACGCCAGCCGCCATGCCCGGCAACCTCGCGGCCGCCGGTACGCCGGCGCCGCGCTGGCTCGATGGCGTCGACCTGCAGCGGCTGGCCGAACGCATCCCCACCCCCTTTCACGCCTATTCCGCCAGCGCGATCCACCAGCGCATCGACGCGCTGAAAACCGCGCTGGCCGGCCTCGACGCCACCATCTGCTTCGCGGTCAAGGCCAACCCCAACCTCGCCATCCTGCAGCTGATGGCGCAAGCCGGCGTCGGCGCCGACATCGTCTCGGTCGGCGAACTGCGCCGCGCGCTCAACGCCGGCATGCCGGCCGAGCGCATCGTGTTCTCCGGTGTCGGCAAGAGCGCCGACGAGATCGCCGGCGCGCTGAACGTCGGCATCATGCGCTTCAACGTCGAATCGCTGGACGAACTGCATACCCTGCAACGGGTCGCGAACGCTCAGGAAGTGACCGCGCGCGCCGCCGTGCGCATCAACCCCGACGTGGACGCGCAGACCCACGCGAAGATCTCCACCGGCAAGTCGGAGAACAAGTTCGGCGTGAGCATCGATGAGGCGCGCCGCTGGTTCGCCCAACGCAAGTCGTTCGACCACGTGCAGCTCGACGGCCTGCACGTGCACATCGGTTCGCAGATCCTCAGCGTCGAACCGTTCCGGCTCGCGCTGCAGCGGGTCGCCGCGTTCTGGCGCGAACTCGAGCAGGCCGGCCACCCGGTCAACAGCATCGACGTCGGCGGCGGACTGGGCGTGTGCTATCGCGCCGGCGTGGACCGGCCGGTGGCCGCCGCCGATTACGCAGGCGTGATCCGCGAGGCGCTGGCCGGTTTTCGCGGCCGCCTGCTGCTGGAACCGGGCCGCTACCTGGTCGCCGAGGCGGGCGTGCTGCTGACCCGGGTGATCCGCGTCAAGCCCGGCATCGAGCGCACGTTCCTGGTGCTGGACGCGGCGATGAACGACCTGCAGCGGCCCAGCCTGTACGACGCCTGGCACGACATCGTGCCGGTAGCGGACGAGCCGCGCCCGATGACCACCTACGACATCGTCGGCCCGGTGTGCGAGACCGGCGATACCTTCGCCCGCGCACGCGAACTGCCCGAATGCGCCGCCGGCGACCTGTTGCTGATCAAGGCCACCGGCGCGTACGGTACGTCGATGGCCTCCACCTACAACTCGCGGCCGCTGGCCGCCGAGGTACTGCTGCAGCGGGGCCGCTACGCCGTCGTGCGGCGGCGGCAGCATTTCGAGGAAATGATCGCCGGCGAACAGCCGGCCCGGAACTGGGAAACGCCATGAACACGACTGTCCGCCTCGCCCTCCTCGCCGCCTTGAGCCTGGCTGCCGCGCTGCCCGCGCAGGCACAGCAGGATCCGCCGGTCACCATCGACACCCACGTCGACATCCCGTTCAACTACATGGGCGAGCCGCGCTTCGACGTCGGGCACGACACCCGATTGCTGGTCGACCTGGGCAAGATGGAGCGCGGCGGCCTGAACGCGGCGTTCTTCGTGGTCTGGGTGCCGCAGCACAAGCTCGACGCCGCCGGCTACGCCAAGGCGGTGAAACAGGCCAGCCAGAAATACGACGGCATCGGCCGCATGCTGATGATGTATCCCGACCGCATCCGCCTGGCCACCACGCCCGAACAGCTGCTCGCCAACCGCAAGGCCGGCCTGCTTTCGGCGACGATCGAGATCGAGAACGCCTACTCGCTCGGCCACGACATCCACCGCCTCGACGCCGCCTTCGATCGCGGCGCGCGCTCGGTCGGCCTGGTCCACGTCGGCAACAACGACCTGTGCACCAGCTCGCTGCCCGACACCGAACACGGCGAGCCGGCGATGAACAGCGCCGGCGACAAGGGCATGAGCGACTTCGGCCGCGCCGTGGTGAAGCGCGCGAACGAACTCGGCATGCTGGTCGACATCTCGCACGCCTCGGACAACTGCGTGCGCGATGCGCTGAAGGCATCCAGCACGCCGATCATCGCCTCGCACTCCGGCGCCCGCGCCGTGCTCGACCACCCGCGCAACCTGCCCGACGACCTGCTGCGCGCGATCGCCGCCAAGGGCGGCGTGATCGACGCCGTGGCCTACAAGGAATTCCTGAAGAAGGACCCGGGCCGCGAGGCCGCCGAAAAGAAACTGCAGAACGCCATCGCCAAGCAGGCCGGCGAGAAGGAATACGACAGCGACAACGACGACTACCGTCCCGAGATGGAAGCGGGCATGGCCGCGATCCAGAAGCAATACCCGCTGGCCACCCTGGACGACTACGTGAAGCAGATCCGCCACATGGTGAAGGTGGCCGGCATCGACCACGTCGGCATCGCCTCCGACTTCGACGGCGGCGGCGGCATCACCGGCTGGAAGGACGCCAGCGAGACACGCAACGTCACCGCCGCGCTGCGCAAGGCCGGCTTCAGCGACGAGGACATCGCCAAGCTGTGGGGCGGCAACCTGCTGCGCGTGTGGGGCGAGGTCGAGCGCCATGCTGATCGTCATTAAGCCGCGCCTGCTGCTGGCCGCGGCACTCGGGCTGGGCTGCACGCTCGTCCACGCGGCCACGCCCGGGGCGGAAACCGCTGCCCTCGACAAGATCGTCGACGCCACCGTCGCCCGCTACCACCTGCCAGGCATCGCCGTGGGCGTGATCGAGAACGGGCAGGTCGTCTACACGCGCACCGTGGGCGAAACCATCGCCGGCTCGGGCCAGCCGATCACCCCGCAGACGCTGTTCAAGATCGCCTCCAACAGCAAGGCGATGACCACCGCCCTGCTCGGCCGGCTGGTCGACCAGGGCAAGCTGCGCTGGGACGATCCGGTGACGAAGTACCTGCCGCAGTTCCGCATGCACGATCCGTGGGTCACCGCGAACATGCGCGTGGCCGACCTGCTCACCCATTCCAGCGGCCTGCCCGAGGGCGGCGGCGACCTGATGCTGTGGCCGGAGCCGAACGCGTTCACCCGCGCCGACATCATCCACGGCCTCGCCTTCATCAAGCCCGGCTACAGCTTCCGCTCGCAATACCAGTACGACAACCTGCTCTACGTGGTGGCCGGCGAAGTCGCCGCCGCCGCGGGCGGTGCGCCGTACGAAACGCTGATGCGGCGCGAAGTGTTCGAGCCGCTGCACCTGGACCGCTGCCAGGTCGGCGCGTGGAACCGCGACACGGTCGGCGACGTGGCCACGCCGCATCGCCGCGACGGCGGCCGCAACGCGCCGATCCCCGAAGCCGCGGCGATTCCCGCGATCACCTCGGCCGCCGCCGGCGGCATCCGCTGCGACCTCACCGACATGCTGAGCTGGGCGCGCAACTGGCTGGTGCCGACCCACGCACAACTGCAGTGGCTGTCGTCGGTGCAGCGCGACGTGCTGCAGGCGCCGCACATGCTGATCCCGGTTTCCGCACAGCGCCGCGCCTGGGACAACAGCCACATCATGGCCTACGGCTACGGCTGGCGCATGGCCGACGTCGACGGCCAGTGGAGCGTGTGGCACACCGGCACGCTGAACGGCATGTACTCGATGCTGGCCCTGCTGCCGGACCGCAAGAGCGGCTTCGTGTTCATGATCAACGGCGAGGCGGACGACGCACGCACCGTGCTCGGCGAGGTGCTTATGAAGCATTTCACCGCGCCCGACTCCAGCCGCGACGTGAGCTGGTACGCCGACGCGCTGAAGCAGCAGGCGAAGCAGCGGTCGCCGTCCTCGTCCGCCCCGGACACCTCGACGCAGCGGCCAGCCAGCACCGCCGAACTGGCGCGCTGGAGCGGGCAGTATCGCGACCCGTGGTTCGGCGACGTCACGCTGTGCCCGCGCGACGGAAAAATGCATTTCGCCGCCGCGAAGTCGCCGACGCTGGCCGGCACGGTGATGCGCCTGGGCAAGCGTTATTTCGTGCACTGGGACGATTCGGCCGACCTGGATGCCTGGCTGGATTTCCATGCGGCCACCGCCAGCCAGCCGATCACCCTGCGCATGGCCAAGCTCGACCCGCTGGGCGACTTCAGTTCCGACTACGAGGACCTCGATTTCCAGCGCGTCGGGAGCTGCCACCCATGACCAACCCGTCGCCCATCACCGCCGGCAGGAGCCCGCTTGCGGGCGATGCTCCCGTGCCTGGCGGAAGAAAAGGCATCGCCCGCAAGTGGGCTCCTGCGAAAGCCGGGCATCTGATCGCGTTTGCCCTGCTCGTCGCCGTCAGCGGCATCACCCACGCGGACCAGCCGCCGGCGCTGTCGCCGGCGACGACTGCCGCCGCGGCGACCCTGGTCGACATCCGCACGCTGGTGCCGGACATCGCCGAGGACATCAAGTACGCCGGCAGCGACAACTTTATGGGCACGCCGGCGGACGGCTATCGCGCGCCGGCCTGCCTGCTGCTGCGCCCGGTCGCCGAGGCGCTGGCGAAGGTCGAGCACGAGCTGCGCGCGCAGCACCGGCGCCTGAAGATCTGGGACTGCTACCGCCCCGCCCGCGCGGTGGCGCACTTCGTGCGCTGGGCGCACGACCTTTCCGACCAGCGCACCAAGCCGCAGCACTACCCGCGGCTGGACAAGTCCGAACTCCTGCACGGCTACATCGCGGAAAGCTCGGGTCACAGCCGCGGCGCCACCATCGACCTGACCATGCAGCAGTGCGCCGACGACGGCACGCATTGCACGCCGCTGGACATGGGCACCGATTTCGATTTCTTCGACGTGCGCGCGCACACCGACTCGCCCGAGGTCACGCCGCAGCAGCACGCCAACCGCCTGCTGCTGCGCGATGCGATGCAGCGCGAGGGCTTCCGCAACTACCCGATGGAGTGGTGGCATTACACCCTCGAACCGGAGCCGACCCCACACACGATCTACGACGTGCCGGTGCAATGACCGGCCCGGAGCAACCATGCGCCGATACCCGTAGGGCGGGCACTGCCCGCCGGCTCTTCGGCGCGGCGCAACGCGCTTCGCAAATGCGGCGGGCAGTGCCCGCCCTACGAGGCACGATCAACGAGGGGAGATCCGCCATGCACAGACTCTTCATCGGCCTCGCCGCTGCCATCCTGCTCGCCGGCTGCGGCGGAACCAAGCCGGTCGATCCGGTCGACGCGCTGATGGCGCCCTACGCCGGCGACGTGCCCGGCGCCTCGCTGCTGGTCATCAAGGACGGCAAGGCCGTCGTCGATCGCAGCTACGGCCTGGCCAACCTCGAGGACGACGACAAGGCCACGCCGGCCACCAACTACCGGCTGGCCTCGGTGAGCAAGCAGTTCACCGCCGCGGCGATCCTGCTGCTGGCCGAACAGGGTCGACTCACGCTGGACGATCCGATACGCCGCTGGCTGCCCTCGCTGCCGCAGACGACCTCCGCCGTCACCCTGCGCCAGCTGCTCGACCACACCGGCGGCCTGGTCGACTACGAAGACCTGATCCCGCCCGGCACCACCGGGCAGGTCAGCGACAACGACGTGCTGCGCATGCTCTCCGCCACCCCGAAAACCTACTTCGCGCCCGGCACCGCCTACCGCTACAGCAACACCGGCTACGTGCTGCTCGGCCTGGTGGTCGAGCGCGCCTCGGGCTACAGCCTGCCGCTGTACCTCAAGCAGCAGATTTTCCAGCCGCTGGGCATGAATCACACGCTGCTGTACGAGAAGGGCGGCCCCGACGTGGACGACCGCGCCTACGGCTACAGCGAGGTGGGCGGCCAGTGGACGCGCACCGACCAGAGCGTCACCAGCGCCACCCGCGGCGACGGCGGCATCTATTCCTCGGCCGAGGACCTGGCGAAGTGGGACGCCGCGCTGTACGACGACCGCCTGCTCAGCGACGCCTCGCGCAAGCTCGCCTTCAGCCCGCACGTGAAGGTCACCGGCGAACCGTACGAGGCCAGCTACGGNTATGGCTGGCGCATCACCGGCGACACGCTGTGGCACTCCGGCGAAAGCATCGGTTTCCGCAACGTGATCGTGCGCTGGCCGAAGCAGCGCCTCACCGTGATCCTGCTCAGCAACCGCAACGAGCCGGAGCCGTACCGCACCGCGCTGGAGATCGCCCGGCCGTGGTTGCGTTGATCACCGCCATCACCCATCACCGTCATTCCAGCGAACGCCGGAATGACGAGAAAGAACGCGAAACCATGAGACCCACCGCGATGCGCGCATTCCCGATACCCCGCCTGCTGCGCGCCGCCTCCGTGCTGCTTGCGCTCGCCCTGCTCGCCGCCTGCGCCCCGCTGCCGCCGCGCAATCCGCTGGCGACCTGGGTGCCCTCGCCGAACCACGACATCCGCCGGCCGGTGCTGATCGTGCTGCATTTCACCGACCAGCAATCGGTTCGGCAGAGCCTGGAAACCTTGCGCACGGCCAACAGTGGCGGTCCGGTCAGCGCGCACTACCTGATCGGCGCCGACGG
>JGI26525J50270_1000997_pt1 | contig 14148 bp, 12 predicted proteins | sample ThiBiot_300_biof_2_FD_50270 | JGI IMG/M metagenome (IMG submission 50270) | reverse complement strand
CCTCCTCATGCAAATCTCCTCGCTTCGACTGCCCCTCGCCTCCATGCTTCTCGCTGCCGCGGCGGTTCCAGCCTTCGCCGGTAACTATGCAGAAGGCGACCCGCGCCCTGTTGCTCAAACTTCCAACGTTTCCAGCCCTGCCGTGGCCGCAGAGACACGTGCCTGGATGGCCGCCGCTCCCACGCTCGGCTACCCGGAAGGCAATCCTCAAGCCGTCGTGCAGGTGCAGCAAAAGACCCGAGCGGCAGTGCAGGCCGACACGATGAACTGGATCAGGTCTGGCCTGGGCGCTCTCAGCTACAGCGATGCATTCGCAAGCGGCAACCATCCGGCCTACGCCAAGGCAAACCGCGCATACGCACAGCTTCGTGGCTCGAGCGACGCTGCCAGTGCATCGCTGACGCCAGTTGACGGAAATGCCGTCACGCGCTGATTTGAAGGGGCCGCTGCCCGCTGCAGCAAGTTTGCAGGCAACTGACCCGAGCAGACAGGACATAGCCTCCAGTCGCAATCGCCAACACCTAGCCTCGGTATCCACGAGGCGGATAAATCAGGACACCACGCTGGGACCACTCAGGTGGTGTTCTTTTTTGTTTATGACATTTCGATGACCAATATGTAATCCGGTTGCAGGCCAAGTGTTCGAAAGGCTTTCTAGAGTCGTTGAACGCCCCGGACTCTTCGGGGCGGAATACAAAGGAGACCCTAATGTTGATTCGCACTCTTCGTTCCGCCGTGACCGCAGCAGCCGTCGTCGCCGCAATTTTTTCAGCCGTAAGCGCGTCCGCCGCTGGCGCCTATCACCCCACACCCAACGAAGCCGGGGCGACCTATCACCCGGAGCATGCCTCCAAGCGGAGCCGAGCAGACATCGACTCCGACCTGAACTCGGCAATGAAGCAACCTGCCTGGAATGCTGCTAGCCGGGGCGCGCCGTGGCCTGTTGCCAAGACGGGTGAGCCCAAATCCCGCGCGCAAGTCGTCGCCGAGCTCGACGTAGCGATGAAGCATCCCGCATGGAACTCGGTAAGCCGCGGTGCACCTTGGCCGCCGGTGTTGAACAACCCGAAGTGAAAGAAAGAGTAGGCGCGCTCTTCTGAGCGCCGCCCTGCTTCGCGCTGACGAGGCTGTCAACGACTTCGTCGGGCTCTCGGTGGAGGGATCCGCAAGCGCCCGGTGAAGTCAACAGCCGAGAGAGATCTGCGGGCGGCTAAATGCCGGAAGGTAGATTCTTCTTGGCTCAGTCCCCGCTCGACTCGGGCTGGGCCAGCACGAGCCCGATGCGTGTCACTCCCCCGGCCGAAGAGGCGAATGTTGAACCGCCGTGCATACGTGCAATGGCCGACACGATCGTCAGACCCAGCCCATGGTGGCTGGAAGAGCCAGAGCGCGATCGATCCGCCCGGTAGAACCGCTCAAACAGATGCGGCAGTGCGGATGGGTCGATCGGCTCCCCCCGGTTGTCCACGAAGAGCCTGATCGCGTTCGCCTCTTGCTCGATCGCCACACGAATAAGGCTTTGCGGCGTGGCGTATCGGATCGCGTTACTGACCAAGTTGGAGACAGCGCGCCGAAGCAGGCCGACGTCTACGAGGAGATTGGCGTCCCCATCGATCTTCAAAGAGAGTTCAGCGGCCTCCAGCTCGGCTTCATGGAATTCGGCCACGGCAGCAACCTGCTCGGCGATGCTCACAGGCCCGGTCCGTCTTGCACGCGCACCGCGATCCGCTTTGGACAGGAAAAGCATGTCAGTCACGATGCCCGAAAGGCGGTGTGCCTCTTCCAGTTGGGAACTCAACGCGTCTTGGAGGGCGGCGACGGATCGCGCCTGGCTCAGTTCGACTTCCGCTTGGGCAATCATGTTTGCCAAGGGCGTCCGGAGTTCATGCGCGACATCGGCGTTGAATGACTCGAGCTGCTCGTACGCACCCTCAACGCGCTCAAGCAAGGCATTGAATTGGCCCACCCATGGCTGGAGTTCGCTTGCGTACTTCGAGGCGTCAATGCGAATGCCGGCGTTCTCCGGTCCTGCTTCCGCGGTTTTGGCCGCGAGGAGCTTGAGCTGTTTCAGCCCGCGGCGAACCACCAAGGATCCGGTAAACGCGACCAGCAACGACCCCAGGGTGGTGGCCAGAAACAGAGTCCATGCGAGCCGGCGCAGCAACAAGTCATCCTTGGAGACATCGAGTGTCAGTTGCAACTTGATCGGCTTGCCATCGATTGCGAGTCCCTCGAGCATGCGGTCCCGCGTGACCCAGTTGCCCTTGGCGGCCGGCCCCGGCGACAGGTAGACCTGCTCCTCGCCAACCCAAACCGCTGCAGCTGCATCCGGGTGCGAAAGAAAATAATCACCCAGCTTGTGGCGCAAGGCATTGAGATCGGGAGGATTGCTGGTCTCTTCGACCACATGCTGCACAAGTTCGATATACCTCAAGAACTCTTCCGATTGCTTGAGCTGAAAGCTCCATCGTGTTGCGGCATACACGGCCACGCACACGAAGCTCAAGCCAATCAACGTCTGTATCGCGAACCAGCGAGACAGCGATGTCTGGATGGAGTTTTCCTTCACGCCGATTCCGCGTCTCGCAGTTCCAGTACGTACCCCATGCCTCGTACCGTGTGGAGCAGCTTCACTTCGAAAGGATCGTCGATCTTCATCCGAAGCCGTCTCACAGCGACCTCGACCACGTTCGTATCGCTGTCGAAGTTCATCCCCCAGACTTGGTCCGCCAGGATGGCTCGAGGAAGGATCTGACCTTGCCGGCGCAGCAGAAGCGAAAGCAGGGCAAACTCCTTGGCCGTCAGCTCCAGGCGCTTTGAACCTCGCGTCGCCTTGCGCGTGGTGAGATCCAGTTGAAGGTCCGCGAGCGCGTAGCGCGTCGTTTCCTGCAATGTTCCGCGACGCAGAAGCGCTCGGATGCGCGCTTGCAGTTCGGAGAAGGCGAAAGGCTTCGCGAGATAGTCATCTGCACCACTTTCCAAACCCTTGACGCGATCGGCCACATCGTCGCGTGCGGTCAGCATCAAAACGGGAATGGAAGAAGACTTGCGGATCGCTTCAAGGATCTTGAAGCCGTCAATGCCTGGCAGCATCACATCCAGGACGATCGCATCGTAGTTGCCTGTCAACGCCATGCCCAGCCCCTCGGAGCCATCGCGTGAGAGGTCGACGTTGAAGCCGCTTTCCACCAGGCCCTTGCGCAGGTAGTCCCCCAACTTCACTTCGTCTTCGATCACTAGCAGGTGCATTTCTCGATCGTAACTTCGCGGGGGAGGTGGGTGATTACATTTCGGTCATCTGCGATTTGCCCGCGCCGCCTCTCGCCTTTTTCCTCCAGTGGAGCGCCACATTACATGTTTGTAATGTTCCAGTTCGGAGGTTGTTCGGTGCGATTTCTAGAGTCCTCCCACACGACTGGTGAGGTTGGCAGGCGCCACCTTTGGTCGGCGTGAATGACTCCAGACCATGCCAGATCACAATCCCCTTCGGCTGCCTTCCGACGCCGAAGGAGGCCCACTTGCCCCCTCGCGGGGAACGAATAAGGCGCTCTCCGCAACTTGGGCATGCTTGGGTACCGCAAGCTGGATTGTTGCTGTAGACAACTTCAGTTTCTGGAAGACTTTCGCTTCTGCACAGGATAGCTGGAGCGCCGCCACCCTGGCCTCGACCGCCGGGCTCGGTATCTTTCTCGCGCTGCTGTTCGCTGCACTCCTGCGACCGTTCGTCGCCGGCAGGGTTGGCGCCGTCTTGTTGAGCGTACTGTTGATCGTGTCGGCCAGCGTCGCGCACTACCTTGATGCATGGGGAGTGCTCTTCGACAAGGGCCTGGTCCGGAACATGGTCGAAACAGACACACGCGAGGTCCGCGAGCTGCTCTCGCTCCCAGCGTTCGTTGATGTGTTCTGCCGGGGCGTCTTGCCCGCGGCAATGCTGTGGTTTGTCGGAATTCGCAGGGCCGAATGGAAGCGATCGGCGATCCACACGGTTCTGCTGGGTGTGGTGGCCGCCGGCGTCGCCAGCGCCTTGCTTGCTACGTGGTATGGAACCCTGGCACCCACGTTCCGCAACCACCGCGAACTCCGTTTCCAGCTCGTGCCGACCAACTACATCAATGCGGTCTACGGCTACCTCAAAGGCGAAGACCTGACATCCGGCGCGATTCTTCAGATCGCACCGGATGCGCGTCGTACCCCGTCGCTTTCCGCGCGCCCGCTGGTGCTCGTCCTGATCGTGGGTGAGACCGCACGAGCGGCGAACTTCTCCCTGGGCGGCTATGCGCGCGAGACGAATGCGGCCCTCGCCAACCGCGACATCCTGTACTTTCAGGACGTCGTCTCGTGTGGCACCGACACCGCGACATCGTTGCCTTGCATGTTCTCCGGGCTGGGTGCCGAGGATTTCTCAGTGCGGAAGGCGCGTGAGCGCGAGAACGCACTCGACGTCCTGCTGCGGACAGGTGTTTCAGTGCAATGGCTCGACAACAACTCGGGTTGCAAGGGAGTCTGCGCGCGAGTGCCGACCCTGCAGATGCCGACGTCAGGCATCGACGGCCTTTGCGGTGAGGATGTGTGCCAGGACGAAATCCTTGCTCGGTCGCTGGAGGAGCGCCTGGATGAAGTGAAGCAGGACACGGCAATCGTTCTGCACCAGATGGGCAGTCACGGGCCAGCCTACTACCGGCGGTATCCAGCACCTGGCAAATTCCAGCCGACGTGCGATACGAATCGGATCCAGTCTTGCGACCGGCAGGCGCTCGTCAACACCTATGACAACACGATCGAGTACACCAGCCAGAACATCGCTCGAATCGTGGATGTAGCGCGCGCTCGCGCCCCCGCGATGGACATCGCGGTTCTCTACATCTCGGACCATGGTGAAAGCCTTGGCGAGCGAAACATCTATCTGCACGGGCTGCCGCCGATGCTTGCGCCCAGCGAGCAAACGCACGTTCCCATGCTCGCCTGGCTGCCGGCTCAGACACAGGAGCGCCTGAAATTGCCGATTTCATGCCTTGCTTCGGTTACCGGGCAGAAATATTCCCACGACAACCTGTTTTCAACATTGCTTGGGTTTTTCGGCGTCGCCACCGCGGCGTACCGAGCCGATCTGGACATATTGGCGATCGCTCGGGCGTCCCATGCATGCGGAAACGCACCGCAGCGCTTGACCCTGAAGTGACTTTATGGTTTCCAATCACTTCATTCCACAGCAACGGGCGCTCCCGCCCTCCAAGGAATCATCATGAGCTTCTTCAGCGACATCTTTCGAAACATGGCAAACGGAGGTCATGGCCGACGTGGGCATGGCCAGTCGAACCGTTCGGGACATCACGGTGGTCGGGAGGGCGGCTATCCCTACGGAGATGCCGATGCGCGCGGTGGCCAGCCTTGCCGTTCGTGCCGGGCACCGTTCCTTCCTGGCGCGAATTTCTGCGCACAATGCGGCGCAGCCCCCGTCGCAGCACGGGTTTGCTCTGGCTGCGCCACCGCCTTGGTGCCAGGTGCGCGCTTTTGCGCAAAGTGTGGCCAGGCGGCGGCGTAAGCTGCGATCCCGCGAGATTGCCGGCGCCTTTGCCGCAATTTCACGCTCAAGCGCATCGATAAATCTAGCGCCCTCGATACACTTGCGACCATGCGTACGTTCCTCCTAACCCTGCTTCTCGCGATCCTGCCGCTGCAGTTCGCGTGGGGCGCGGCCACGGGTTACTGCAGGCATGAGGCTGGCACCGGTGCCACGCATTTTGGTCACCATGAGCATCAGGCCAACGCATCTTCGGGTGAAAAAAGCAAAGACCTGAAGCAGAAGACGATCGCCGACAGCGACGACTGCATCGGTTGTCATGCCAGCGTTGCCTACATCGCTCCGGTTCTGTCTCTTCATTTCCTGGCCCCTGTCGGAGGATGGCCCCCGGCGCTCAGCCTTCCTACCTATCGTTCCCCAATCCCCATAGGGCTTGAACGCCCAGCACGAACGCTCGCCCTCTGATCGGCGAGCTCGTTTTCTCTTTTCCTTTTCCCACGACGACTGCTCGCCGAATCTCGCCTTTGGTTGTTTTTCAACGCTAGGAGAATTCGATGCGAATCAAGACGCTGGTCATTGCCAGTGCATTGGCTTTGGCCGCATGGCCCAGCCTCGCGCAAGTCGCGACATCCACCGCCCAAACTGCGCAACCAGCACAACCCCTGCCGGTCCTTCAGGGATTGAGCCTGACGGAGGTATGGCGGCTGGCTGAAGAATCCAATCCGGCCTTGAGAGCCAAGCGGGCCGAACTCGCTTCGGCGGAAGGTTCGCGCACCGACGCCAACGCCTTCCTCTACAACAATCCAGTCGTCTCTTTGGATGGCACCCGCCGGACTGTCCCACAGGAGGGAGCGTCGTCTGAACGGCGTCGCGAGTGGTCGAGCAGCGTCCAGCAGACATTCGAGATCGCAGGCCAGCGAGGCTTTCGCCGCGAAGCTGCCGACGCGGCGTTGATGGCCCTGCAGGAAGAGATCGCCGAGACCCGCAGACAAGTTCGCGTCGAGGTGGCGCAGCTGTACTACCGCGTCCTCGCCTTGCAACAACGCACCGAGCTCGAAGAGCAGGCGCTGGGTCTCTTCGAAAGTACTGCAGCAGCTGTGCAAAAGCGACGGATCGCAGGTGAAGACACCAAGCTGGATTCCAACGTGGCAGCGGTCGAGGCCGAGCGTGCCCGCAACCAGTTGGCCGTCGCAAAGGAACAACTGATCGACGCTCGCGCTGAGCTGGCTGCGAAGCTTCAACTCCGCATGGAAAGCCTGCCACAGGCGAGCGGCGAGCTTCGCCCCACGGCAAGCGCGGCTTACAGCCTCGAGTCCTTGCTGTCCCAGGTTGATAGCCAGCCGCGCCTCCAGGCGCTGCGCGCACGGGAAGATTCGGCACGGGCCAAGCTGAAGTTGGAGAGCGCCAGCCGCTATCCCGATCTCACTGTCGGCGTCGGCGTGGGGCGTGAAGGTGCATCCGGTGCACGCGAACGTCTCACAACCGTTTCGGTCTCCGTGCCGCTGCCATTGTTCAAACGCAATGCCGCCGGCATTGGACAGGCGAGCAGCGCGCTCACCCAAGCCGAGATCTCGCGCAGTGCGGGCCTTCGAGATGCGCAGGCGCAGGTGCGGGCACTCTGGGCCAAGCTGGAGAGCCTGAGGGATCGTGTCACCAGGCTCCAGGAGCGTGTGCTTCCGGCGCTGCTCGATAACCAGCAGCTTTCGGTCAAGTCCCAGCGCGCCGGCCAGATCGGTCTTCTCGAGTTGATCGTGGTGAACAGGCAAGCCCTCGACGCACGCCGCGATCTGATCGACGCGCTCATCGACTATCAATCCACCCGTCTTGCACTGGAGCTGGCCGCCGGCTGGCCTCCTGAAGGAGTCACGCCATGAAATTCAATTCCGCCCTGGTCGATCAGCGCAGTACCGAACGTTCCGCTCTGACCAAGCTTGCCGCAGCGATCTGCGCGGCCTTTGCAGTGATCGCACTTTCCGGTTGCGGAGGCAGCAACGGTTCGGCCGAGAAGCCCGCTGTCGAAGAGAAGGCTGCCGAGAAAGAAGGCCTCAAGCTCTCGAAGGAGGAAGCGGATCGCGCTGGCATTGTCCTGGAAGAACTCAAGGCGCAAGCCCTGGCTGACACCGTCACGGTGACAGCGACGATTCGCGCGAACCAGGATCGCATTGCCAGGATTGCGCCTCGCGTCGAAGGCCGCGTTGCCACTGTTGCAGCAAGCCTTGGCGACAATGTTCGAACCGGACAGTCGCTCGCGACCCTGGACAGTTTGGCCGTTGGCGAGGCTTCGTCGGCGTTGAGCCAAGCACGGTCTGCTCAGCGAGTGGCTGACGCGGACTACAAGCGCGCCACTGCCTTGCAGGCAGAAGAGATCATTCCGCAGAAGGATTACCTGCGGGCCAAAGCCGAGCATGAAAAGGCAAGCGCGACGCTCCGCGCCGCGGAGGACCACCTTCGGCTGCTAGGCGTCCCATCGGGCCAGAGCGCAGGCGTGACCTCCGTGTTCCCGCTGACTTCGCCGTTGGCCGGCACGATCATCGAGAAAAAGGCCGTTGTGGGCGGCTTGGCCGGGCCCAGCGATGCCTTGTTCGTCGTCGCGGACCTGTCAACGCTGTGGATCGAGGCCAACCTGGCCGAGGCTCAGTTGGCGAAAGTCCGCGTCGGTGCGAAAGCGACCGTCACCGTCGGTGCCTATCCGGACGAGCGCTTCGAAGGACGAGTGACCTACGTTGCAAGCATCCTCGACAAGGAGACGCGTTCGATTCCGGCGCGCATCGAGGTGAAGAACGGTGAGGGTCGCCTCAAGCCTGAGATGTTCGCGACCGCCACCATTGAAAGCCCCTCGCCGCAGTCGGCGCCGAAGACGGACGTGCTGACGGTGCCGGACCAGGCCATCGTTCTCATGCAGGGGCAGCCCAACGTTTTCGTCTTTGAGAACGGTGCTTACGAGCAACGCGCCATCGATCCCGGCGACAGGCTCGGTACCCGGACGGTGGTGAAGTCAGGCGTGAAGGCCGGCGAGCAGGTGGTGAGCGCGGGAACCTACGCCCTCAAGGCACGCGTGCTGAAGTCGCAAATCGGCGACGCACATTGAGGAATCGAAAGTAAAACATGCTCAACGCACTCGTAGACGCGTCGCTTCGATACAAGGTCCTCGTCCTGGTCTTCTTCGCCGTCTTGGTCGGACTCGGCGTTCAGGCATTTCGCAATGTCCCTGTCGATGCCTTCCCCGACGTTACCCCGGTTCAAGTCAATATCTATACAGAGTCCCCAGGTCTGGCCGCGGAGGACGTGGAAAAGCTGCTCACGACACCGATCGAAGGCGCCATGGCTGGCTTGCCGGGCGTCGAAGAAGTGCGCTCGGTCTCGCTCTTCGGCCTGTCTTACGTAGGCGTCTACTTCAAGGACGATGTCGACATCTATTTCGCTCGCCGCTTGGTGGGCGAGAAACTGCAGGAAGCAAAAGGTCGCCTGCCTCAAGGCTATGGCGAACCGGTGCTGGGTCCGAACAGCTCGGGTCTCGGCCAGGTTTTTTGGTACACCGTCGAGTCCGAAGACAAGAAGATGAGCACCATGGACCTTCGTACGCTCCATGACTGGACCGTGCGACTGATCCTGCGTACGGCCCCCGGCGTGGACGACATCGTCTCGTGGGGTGGAGAGCAAAAGCAATTCCAGGTTCAGATCGATCCGCGAAAGCTCATTCAGTACAGCGTGAGCTTCAAGGAGGTGATGGAGCGGCTCACAGCCAACAACAAACAGGTCGGCGGCCAATCGATCAACCTTGGCGCGGAGCAGTTCCTTGTGCGTGGTCTCGGGTTGGTGGGAACCACAAAGGACATCGAGCAGATCGTCATCGCCGAGCGCAATGGCGCGCCTGTGTATGTGCGAAACGTCGCGCAGGTCAAGGAGGCTCCTGCACCCAGATTCGGCGCAGTGACACGAGACGGCAAGGAAGCTGTCTTGGGCATCGCATTGGCCCGCGTCAATGAAAACGCGAAGAACGTGGTGGATGCTGTCAAAGCCAAGTTGGCGGTGGCGCAAGCGGCGTTACCGAAGGGCGTGACGCTGCAGCCCGTCTACGATCGCACGGAGCTTGTCAAGAAAGCCCTGAACACTGCGGAGAGCTCGCTGGTCGAAGGCGCGATCCTCGTCGCCGTGATCCTCTTCCTGTTCCTGGGCGAATTTCGCTCGGCGATCGTGGTGGTGATCACGCTGCCAATGGCGATGTTGATCGCATTCATCCTGATGCAGCAGTTCGGTGTCTCGGCCAACCTGATGTCGCTTGCCGGCTTGGCGATCGGCACAGGGATGATGGTGGACGGCGCGGTCGTGATGGTCGAGAACGCATTCCGACTTCTGGCGCATGCGAAGGAATCCGGCAAGCCGATTCAGAAGACTCACCTCATCCTGGAAGCGGCCCGTGAGGTGGTCAACCCGATCGCATTCGCCATCCTGATCATCATCGTGGTTTTCCTGCCCTTGTTTTCACTCACCGGGCTCGAGGGAAAGCTCTTCAAGCCGATGGCGTACACCATCACGTTCGCCATGGCGGGGTCGCTCTTGCTTTCGCTGACGCTGGTCCCCGTGCTCGCCGCGATGATCCTGAAGCCCAAAGAGGAAAAGGACACCTTCCTCGTTCGTCGCGCCAAGCGGATCTACCTTCCTTTGTTGGATTGGGCCCTTGAGCGCAAGCGTCTGGTGGTCGGCTCGGCAATCGTCTTGCTGCTCGCCTCGCTGGCGTTGTTCCCATTCCTGGGCAAGGAGTTCATGCCCCAGCTCCAGGAAGGAACGATCCAGTTTCGTGTGACGGGTATTCCCTCCACCTCGTTGGACGAGTCCATCCGCGTATCCAACGAGGTGAGCGCGGCTTTGCGCAAGCAATTTCCTCAAGTCCGATCTGTGCTGGCGACCATCGGCCGCGCCGAAGGCGGCGAGACCACGGACGTGAACTACATGGAGCTGAATCTGGACACCAAGCCAGCCGAGGAGTGGCCGGAGAAGATCTCCTACGGAAAGCTGGCCTCGGACATGCAGGAGGCGCTTGAAAAAGTGGTGCCCACGGTTGTGTTCGGCGCGACTCAGCCGATCCAATCCCGCGTCGAAGAACTGATTTCCGGGGTGCGGGCCACGCTTGCGCTCAAGCTGTACGGAGAGGATCTGGCCACGCTCGACAGACTCACCGGCAAGATTCAAGGCGTGCTTGGGAAGATCCCTGGTATTGCGGACCTGTCGGCCGAAGCCAACAAGGGCAAGCCGCAGCTCATCATCAAGGTCAACCGGGACGCCGCGGCGCGCTACGGTATCAACGCTGATGAGATCTTGGAGGTCGTGCAATCCGGTATCGGCGGCAGCGCGGTCTCCACGTTGATCGATGGCACCAAGCGTTTTGAGATCGCGGTTCGTCTCTCCGACGAATTCCGAGTGAGCCCCGCGGCCATTGCCAGCATTCCGATCCGCACTGGAGGGGGGGCGCTGGTGCCTTTCTCGCAGGTCGCATCGATCGAGCTCGACGAGGGGTACTCGTTCATCCGACGTGAGTCGCTGCAGCGCTATTCAGTGCTCCAGATGGACGTCAAGGGCCGTGATGTCGACAGCTTCGTGAAAGAGGCGGATACGCAGCTGAAGGCGCAAGTCGAGTTGCCAACCGGCTACTGGATCGAATGGGGCGGCTCCTTCGAGAACCAGCAGCGAGCGATGGCGAGGCTCGGGGTGATCGTTCCGTTGACCATCGGCCTGATTTTTATCCTTCTGTACACCGCCTTCAACTCTGTGCGGCATGCGACGCTCATCATCGCCAACGTGCCGTTCGCAATCATTGGTGGCATCGTCGGCTTGTTTGTCAGCGGGCAATACCTGTCGGTCCCGTCGGCGATCGGCTTCATCGCTGTCTTCGGCGTTGCCATGCTGAACGGCATTGTGATGGTGACGTTCCTGAACGACCTGAGACGACAGGGCTTGCCAATCCGGGAGGCGGTTCAACAGGGGGCCGCGCTGCGGCTGCGCCCCGTGCTGATGACCGCGTCTGTCGCGATCCTTGGCCTCATCCCGATGCTGCTGTCGACCGGTGTCGGCGCCGAGACGCAACGCCCGCTTGCCACGGTCGTGGTGGGTGGCCTCTTCACTTCGACCGCGTTGACGCTGCTGATCCTGCCCTTGATGTACGAGTGGGCGGAGCAACGAGCCGAGAGGCGAAAGGCCAAGACTGAAGAGATCTTAGAAGGAGAAACACCATGAAAGAGATCAAGGCATACGTCCACAGCAACAGAGTCGCAGCCGTGATTGCCGCATTGAAGGGGTCCAACGCCTGGGGAGACGATGCGCGCGGTCGCCGGCACAACCTGACCCTGTACGTCGTGAAGGGTTCGTTGGCGCCGCTTCACGAAGCCGAGCGTCGCTACTCCATTGAACTGGGCGACGAAGTGGTGAACGAGTACAAGCTCGAACTCCATTGCAATGATGAAGATGCCGATGAGTTCGTGAAGATCATCGCAGCCGCTGCCCATACTGGTCAGGCAGGTGCGGGATGGATCTACGTCATGGATGTCGGCTACGCGCAAGCCATCGCTTGATGGTGCCGTGATGAACAACTCCGATCCGCGCGCCCGTTGTCTCGCGAGGGGCGGTGATCGCGCAACCGGTTTGCGGGTCAGGCGGTTGTTCGCAATGGCCGCGTTCGGAACCTGTTGCGCCGCGAGCTTGGTCGGCTGCGCGACCTTCATGGAGGACGCCAGTGCGTTCCGCGAAGGGTGGCGCACCGCAGAGGTGGTTGAGGTGGCCTCTGCGCGTGAGCTGCGAGGAGGCGGCCGGACCGATTGCCGAGAGACGGCAAGCGCGCAGCAAATTGCGACGTCGCGCTTCGCTCGCTTGTCGTACCGCTCCGGCGGGTCCAAGCACTCGCATGTTGTCGTCGTGGGCGATGGCCCGCATGTCGCCGTCGGCGATGTTGTCTTCACCAATGTGATTCGGTGCGGAACTCCCTTGCAAGTTCGATCAGGTTCAGCGGCCGATGCGACCAAGACGGGAAGCTCGAACGGACCTGACCCGCTTCCCATCTCTCATCTTTGAAGGCGATCATGGCATCCGGAAACTCTCACTCGCACGTACAAGCGGCATCGGGTCCTGGCCATGAGCGATCCCTGTGGATTGCCCTCGCCCTTACCACGACGTTCATGGTCGCGGAGGTGATCGGAGGACTCGTCACCGGAAGCCTTGCGCTGATTTCCGACGCGGCGCATATGTTCACAGACACAGCGGCGCTGGCTATTTCGCTTGCAGCGATCCAGATCGGTAAGCGCGCAGTAGACGCCAAGCGAACTTTCGGCTACTACCGATTCGAGATCCTCGCGGCCGCGTTTAATGCTCTCCTGCTCTTCGGTGTTGCCATCTACATCCTCTATGAAGCCTGGCAACGGATGCGCTCGCCGCAAACGGTCGACTCCATCCCGATGCTGATCATTGCAGCGTTGGGTCTTGTCGTGAACCTCGTGAGCATGAGATTGCTCTCGTCGGGAAAGGACCGGAGCCTCAATGTCAAGGGCGCCTACCTGGAAGTCTGGAGCGACATGCTCGGGTCGATGGGAGTAATTGCAGGGGCCGTCGTGATCTGGTTTACAGGCTGGACCTGGGTCGATTCCGTGATCGCCGTCGCGATTGGATTCTGGGTGTTGCCGCGGACTTGGCTGCTGTTGCGAGACAGCATGAATATTCTTCTCGAGGGTGCGCCGGACGATGTCGATGTTGCAGAGATCGAAAAAGCTCTGCGCGAATTGCCGAGTGTGGATTCCATTCACGAGCTGCACGTCTGGGCTATCTCCAGCGGCAAGGTGAGCTTGAGCGTTCATCTAGTCAGCGGAAGCGGTGACTTAGACAGTCTCGTGGCGGAGGGATCCCGCATCCTTGCGGAGCGCTTTGACATTCACCACTCGACGATCCAACCTGAACGCGTTCCATGCGGTCAGGCGTCGGAAACACATCGGTTCGAGTGATCTCCCACCCGAACCTTCTAAGTTCGACGGAAAGGAAAGGCCGTGTACCGCACCACAACCGACGATGGCTCGCACTTTTTCATGATGCTGGGCCTGTACATCAGCATCCTCGCCATCGGAGCCGTGATATTTCTTCTTGTTCGATGGTGGAAAGAGCGCCGCGACTTTCCTGCGGCGCATCGCCGCCCCTACGCAAAAAGTCTGCTCGATCGACTTTCGGGACGCGACGCCAAAAAGAAAAGCATGCCGGCTCGCAAGAGCCACAAAAATCACAAGAGATAGCGCTCGGCGTTCGTTGATAGATGAACTTCTGAGCTAGGAACGTCAGTGTTGCTTTAGGAGGTTGCGCCTGCCGGGACCGCTGTCGCAATTTGCGGCGCCTGAAAGGTGCCTTTCTTGTATGCCAGCAGACGCAGCGCGTTCACGACGACCAGCAAGGTCGAGCCTTCGTGAAACAGAACGGCGGTGCCAATGTTCAGGCCAAAGATCGTCGCGGGAATCAGCACAGCAACCACGCCCAGGCTCACGTAGAGGTTCTGCTTGATGATGCGACTCGTGCTGCGCGACAACCCTACCGCGAACGGCAACTGGGTCAGGTCATCGGCCATCAGGGCGACGTCGGCGGTTTCAAGCGCGACGTCGGAG
>JGI26525J50270_1000577_pt1 | contig 20825 bp, 14 predicted proteins | sample ThiBiot_300_biof_2_FD_50270 | JGI IMG/M metagenome (IMG submission 50270) | reverse complement strand
CGCCGTGACCTTATATTCCGGGCAATTGGTGGCCCAGTCAGAGTTCTCGGTGGTCACCACATTGGCCTGCGTGTCGGGGTGGTGGAAGGTGGTGTAAACCACGCCGGGCGCCACGCGATCCGTCACCAGCGCGCGCAACGTCGTCTCGCCCGCACGGCTTGCCAGCTTCACCCAGTCGCCACTGGACAGGCCCCGGTTTTCCGCATCGGTCGGGTGGATTTCCAGCACATCCTCGGCATGCCAGACAGAATTGGCCGTCCGCCGCGTCTGCGCGCCCACATTGTATTGCGAGAGAATCCGCCCCGTGGTCAGCAGCAGCGGATAGCGCGGCCCGGTGCGCTCATCGGTGGGGATATATTCGGTGACGACAAACTTGCCCTTGCCACGCACGAAACCATCCACATGCATGATCGGGCTGCCATCGGGATGGGCCTCATTCACCGGCCATTGCAGCGACCCTTCGGCATCCAGCCGCGCATGGGAAACCCCGGCGAAGGAAGGCGTCAGGCGGGCGATCTCATCCATGATCTGGCCCGCATCGCTGTAATCCCAATTCAGATCCATCGCGCGGGCCAGCAATTGCGTGACTTGCCAATCCTCATAGCCATTGGCCGGGTCCATCACCCGCCGCACCATCTGGATGCGCCGCTCGGCATTGGTGAAAGTGCCGGTCTTCTCAAGGAAAGTGCTGCCCGGCAGGAAGACATGGGCGTAATTGGCGGTTTCATTGAGGAAGAGGTCATGCACGATCACGCAATCCATCGCCGCCAGACCCGCGGCAACATGATGCGTGTTGGGGTCGGACTGGAGAATATCCTCGCCCTGAATATAGATCGCGCGGAAGCTGCCATCGACCGCCGCATCCAGCATATTGGGAATGCGCAGGCCCGGTTCGGCATCCAGCGCCACGCCCCATTCCGCTTCGAACTGCGCCCGCGTGTCGCCATCGGAAATATGGCGATAACCGGTCAATTCATGCGGGAACGAGCCCATGTCGCAGGCGCCCTGCACATTGTTCTGCCCGCGCAGAGGGTTCACCCCCACGCCGCGCCGCCCGACATTGCCTGTCGCCATCGCCAGATTGGCAATCGCCATGACGGTGGAGGAACCCTGCGAATGTTCGGTCACGCCAAGGCCGTAATAGATCGCGCCGTTACCGCCTGTGGCAAATAGCCGCGCCGCCGCCCGCAATTCTTCGGCTGGAACCCGCGTCACCGGTTCCAGTGTTTCGGGCGAATGGCGCGCGTCCGACACAAACCGCGCCCAATCCTGATATTCATCCCAGTCGCAACGCTCACGGACAAAATCCTCATCGGCCAGCCCTTCGGTCACGATCACATGGGCGAGCGCCGTCAGCACCGCGACATTCGTGCCCGGTTGCAGCGCCAGATGATGCGCGGCCTCGATATGCGGGCTGCGCACCATGTCGATCCGGCGCGGGTCGATCACGATCAGCTTGGCCCCTTGGCGCAAACGCTTCTTCATGCGCGAGGCAAACACCGGATGCCCATCGGTTGGGTTCGCGCCGATGATGAGGATGACGTCGCTGTCCTCAACGCTGTCGAAATCCTGCGTCCCCGCGCTGGTGCCAAAGGTCGTCTTCAACCCATAGCCGGTGGGCGAATGGCAGACCCGCGCGCAAGTATCGACATTGTTCGAGCCAAACCCGCCGCGCACCAGTTTCTGGACAAGGAAGGCTTCCTCATTGGTGCAGCGGCTCGACGTGATCCCGCCCAGCGCCCGCGCGCCATATTGCGCCTTGATCGCCTTCAAGCGGTTGGCGGTAAAGCTGATCGCCTCCTCCCACGACACTTCGCGCCATGGCTGGGTGATGCTCTCGCGGATCATCGGGCGCGTGATGCGGTCTGCATGGTTGGCATAGCCCCATGCAAAGCGGCCCTTGACGCAGCTATGCCCGCGATTGGCCTTGCCATCCTTCCACGGCACCATGCGCACCAGTTGATCGCCGCGCATTTCCGCCCGGAACGTGCAGCCCACGCCGCAATAGGCGCAGGTCGTCACCACGGCGCGTTCGGGCTTACCGATTTCCGCCACTGATTTTTCATTCAGCGCCGCCGTCGGGCAGGCCTGAACACAGGCCCCGCAGGACACGCATTCGCTGGAAAGGAAATCATCCGCAGCCGCGCCTGCGGAAACGGCCGAATCAAACCCGCGTCCCTCGATGGTCAGCGCAAAGGTGCCCTGCACTTCCTCGCAAGCCCGCACGCAGCGTGAGCAGACGATGCACTTGCTGGCGTCAAACGCGAAATAGGGGTTGGACAGATCCGGCGCCTGCCCCAGATGGTTTTCGCCCGCATAGCCATAGCGCACATCGCGCAGGCCGACCTGCGCGGCGGTATCCTGCAATTCGCAATCATTGTTCGCGCTGCAGGTCAGGCAGTCGAGCGGGTGGTCGGAGATATAAAGCTCCATCACCCCGCGCCGGATCTTCTCCAAGCGCGGCGTCTGGGTTTTTACCACCATGCCCGCCGAAACCGGCGTGGTGCAACTGGCAGGCAATCCCCGCGCGCCCTCGATCTCGACCAGACACATCCGGCAAGACCCAAACGCCTCGATATTGTCCGTGGCGCAGAGTTTGGGGATCGCCCCGCCGATTTCGGCGGCGGCGCGCATCACGCTGGTGCCCGCCGGAACGGTGACGGCGCGGCCGTCGATGGTCAGTGTTACCGGCGCGCCATCACGCGCCGGGGTGCCGAAATCGGGTTGCATTTCATAGGCCATGGATTGCCTCCTCGCATTGGGCGAGATCGTCGGGGGAATTGATATTGGCGGGCGGGCGATGCAGCGTGACGCCCCTCGCGCCGGTCGCCTCGATCAGCGCGCGTAGCGAATGTTTGCCGTCACTGCGCAGGATCGCCTCGACCGCATCGGCGGCATGGGCGGGCCACAGGCCGATCACGGGCTGGCTCTCGACATAGGCGGGCGAGGGGAAAAGTTGCCCCAGCAGCCGGTCATCCAGCCCCACCGCATCGACCGAGATGCACAGCACATCGGTAAACCCATTGTCGCGCGCATGGCGCAGCGCGGCGGCCAATCCGCCCAGCGGCCCCATGCCCGGCGCGGGCCAGTCGGGGATGCAGGGGGCGGGGGCCTCCTCGCGACCAACCACCACCACCGCGCTGCATTGGCGGCCCAGCAGGGCAACCGCGCGCGCGATCAGCGTTTGCCCGTCGAGGACGGCCAGCGCTTTGTCGCTGCCGAAACGGGTGGAGCGGCCACCGGCAAGAACCGCGCCCAGAATCACTGGAAATCCTCCGGCCAATGGCGCAACGCCGAGAGCACCGGATAGGGCGTGAACCCGCCCAGCGCGCAGAGCGAGCCGAATTTCATCGTCTCGCAAAGCTCTTCGAGCAGGGCGATGTCCTGATCGGCGGTGCGGGCCACTTTGGGCGCATTATGCATCTGCGGCAGCGCGCCCACGGGATCGAGCACCTTGGCCCCGACGCGGATACGGTCGAGCAATTCGACCCCGCGCGTCGATCCGATCCGGCATGGCGTGCATTTGCCGCAGCTTTCCACCGCGCAAAACTCCATGGCGAAGCGGGCGAGACGGCCCATATCGGCGCTGTCGTCCACCACCACCACCCCGCCATGGCCGATCAGAGCATCGGCGCGGGCATAGGCTTCATAATCAAACGGCAGGTCGAATTGCGCAGGGGGGATATAGGCGCCCAAAGGCCCGCCCACCTGCACCGCCTTGACCGGACGGCCCGACGCCGTGCCGCCGCCAATCGTGTAAACCAGATCATGCAGCGAAATGCCGAAGGCCGTCTCATACAGCCCGCCATGCTTGATATTGCCCGCCAATTGGATCGGCTTGGTGCCAAGGCTGCGGTCCACGCCAAGGGCCGCATATTCCGCCGCTCCGCCTTCGGACAGGATATGCGGGATGGCCGCGATGGTCAGCACATTGTTGACCACCGTGGGGCAGCCGAACAGGCCTTCAAGCGCGGGCAGGGGCGGCTTGGCGCGCACCACCCCGCGCTTGCCCTCGATGGAATTGAGCAGCGAAGTTTCCTCGCCGCAGACATAGGCGCCTGCGCCTTCGCGGACTTCCATGTGGAGCGGGGCGATGATGGCGGCGGCAAGGTCAATGGCGGCCCGCAGCTTGGCGATCGCATGGGGATATTCGCTGCGGGTGTAGATATAGGCGGTTTGCGCGCCGACGGCATGGGCGCAGATGGCCAGACCCTCGATAAGCTGGAAGGGATCACCCTCCATCAGCATCCGGTCGGCAAAGGTGCCGGAATCGCCCTCATCGGCGTTGCAGACGACATATTTGCGCGGGGCCTGCGCCTTGGCCACGGTGTTCCACTTGATCCCCGCCGGAAAGCCCGCCCCGCCGCGTCCGCGCAGGCCGGATTGCGTGACTTCGGCGATCACCGCCTCGCCGGACATGGCCTGCGCGCGGCGCAGGCCGGACCAGCCGCCGGTGGCCTCGTAATCCTCAAGGCTCAGGGGCCGGGTCTTACCCGCGCGGGCAAAGGTCAGGCGTTGCTGGGGCTTAATGAAAGGATGTTCGGCAATCGGGCCGATGGAGAGCGCGCTGGTCCCATCAAGGATCGCGGACACATCATCGACCGTCGCCGGGCCATAGCCGATGCCATCCACCTCAACCAAGGGTTCGAGCCAGTGCATGCCCCAGCTCGATACGCGCTCGACCGTCGCGCCCGCCGCCTCAAAACCCGAGGCCAGTGCATCAGCCCCCAGCGCGAGGGCGAGCGAATCATCGGAAATGCGGACGATCATCATGCCGCCTCCACCAGCCGCACCAGCGAAGCCGCATCCAGCCGCGCATGGAGCGTATCCCCAATCCTTGCCGCAGGGCCAACGCTGCACAGGCCAAGGCAATAAACGGGCGAGATCCGCACCCGGTTCCCGGCGGCGGCCTCCGCGGCCTCGATCAACGCCTCAACCCCGCGCGCCTGACAGGCCTCGGCCCGGCAGAGCTGCACACAGGGGCGCGGGTCGGCTTCCTCGGTAAAGTCGTGATAGAAACTCACCACCCCATGCACCTCGGCGCGGGACAGGTTGAGCGCCTGCGCGATGGCCTGCTGCGTGTCGGGCGAAACGCAGCCAAAGGCCCGCTGCACATCGTGCAAAATCGGCAACAGCGGGCCTTCGGTCCCGGCATGCCGGGCGAGGATCTCTTGCAGGCGCTCGTTGGTCATTATGCCTTATCCAGGTCTACAAAGGCGCAGATCTTGTTGCCATCAAGGTCGCGCAGATAGGCGCCATACAGGTTGCGGCCCGGCATCGGGCGCGGTCCGGGCGCGCCTTCGCAGGTGCCGCCATTGGCCAGGCCCGCCGCGTGCCAAGCCTCGACCATATCGGTGCTGGTCGCGGCAAAGCCGATAGTGCCGCCATTGGCATAGCTGACCGGCTGGCCATTGGCGGGCAGGGTGAAGCCGAAAGCGCCGCCATTATGCTGATAAAAGGCGCCCTTGCCGGTGTCGAAACCGGGCGTGCCGCCCAGCGCGCCGAACAGCGCATCGTAAAAGACCTTGGTTTTGGCCGGATCGCTGCAACCGACCATGATATGGGTAAACATCATTCTTTCTCCCGAATTAGAATACGACGACGCTGCGGATCGACTTGCCTTCGTGCATCAGGTCAAAGGCGGTGTTGATCTCTTCAAGGCCCATGACATGGGTGATCATGGGATCGATCTCGATCTTGCCGGTCATGTACATGTCGACGATCTTGGGCACATCGGTGCGGCCCTTGGCCCCGCCGAATGCCGTGCCGCGCCAGTTGCGGCCCGTGACAAGCTGGAACGGACGCGTGCTGATTTCCTTGCCCGCCTCGGCCACGCCGATGATGATACTGGTGCCCCAGCCGCGGTGGCAGGCCTCAAGGGCGGTGCGCATCACCTCGGTGTTGCCGGTGGCGTCAAAGGTGTAATCGGCGCCGCCATCGGTCATCAGCACGATCTTGGCCACGATATCCTCGCGGCTCATGCCGCGCGTGTTGAGGAAGTCGGTCATGCCAAAGCGGCGGCCCCATTCCTCGCGGTCGGGGTTGAGATCGACGCCGATAATCTTGTTGGCGCCCGCCAGACGCGCGCCCTGAATGACGTTGAGGCCGATGCCGCCAAGGCCGAACACCACCACATTGTCGCCCACCTGCACCTTGGCGGTGTTGATGACCGCGCCCACGCCCGTGGTCACGCCGCAGCCGATGTAGCACGAGGACTGGAACGGCGCGTCCTCGCGGATCTTGGCCACCGCGATTTCGGGCAGGACCGTGAAGTTCGAGAAGGTCGAGCAGCCCATGTAGTGGAAGATCGGCTGACCCTTGTACGAAAAGCGCGTGGTGCCGTCGGGCATCAACCCCTTGCCCTGCGTCGCGCGGATCGCGGTGCACAGGTTGGTCTTGCCCGACAGGCAGCTTTTGCACTGGCGGCATTCGGGGGTGTAGAGCGGGATCACATGGTCGCCGGGGACCACGCTGGTCACGCCCGGCCCCACCTCGCGCACGATCCCTGCGCCTTCATGGCCCAGAATCGAGGGGAAGATGCCTTCGGAATCAAAACCATCGAGCGTGTAGGCGTCGGTGTGGCAAATGCCCGTTGCCATGATCTCCACCAGAACCTCACCGGCCTTGGGGCCTTCGAGATCGACTTCCACGATTTCGAGCGGGGATTTGGGCGCAAAAGCAACGGCGGCGCGGGTCTTCATCTGTATGCTCTCCTGAATAGGCCGATGAGTCCCCGACCTTTTTGTTTGCCTTACATACAAACCGGACGGGGGCGGCGTCAACGCCCCAATGGCATCAAGGCGCTGGAAAGATAATTGTGGTCCCCCAAAGGGCCAATGGCAAGGAGGCAATCAGCGAGGCGGCAGGCCCAAAGGGGCAGGCGGCCCATTCGCAAAAGATTTGCACGAATCGCTGTTGCCATCCGCGCCCGCCTCGTCTAGTGGCAGCGCCTCACCGCATGGATGGCCCGATGGCGGAGTGGTGACGCAGCGGACTGCAAATCCGTGCACGCCGGTTCGATTCCGGCTCGGGCCTCCACCACCTCCTTCGCGGGCGTTCGCCTGTGAGTGGACACCCCTGATAATTCGCCATATTCTGCACCCTTGGGTTCGTGTGTGTTCGTCTCCGTTCCGGAACAAACACAGCAATCGGGGCCCAATGTGTGGGCCACTACCAGCCACCCCTGATAGCGTTTGGACATTGATGCGGTCGGCAGGTGTGCTGCTGGCGTGGCGCGGGCTTGCCGCCGCCGCCTGGCGGTAACGCGCTATCCTCCCTCAGGTTTCGGCAGGCATTGCCCTTAGCTTTTGATCTGTCCACATCGGGCAAACCCTGTCCATCAGGCCATTCGGTATCGTGTGCCAAATTTCAGAAAAAGGTCAAACCAATAAAGGGGATATGGTATGATGATACTGGACTTCCCTTGGAAATGCTATAGCTTGGCGCTCATAATAATGGAGAGATGAAGGCCTAAAATCAGTCGTCTCTGGGTTCATGTCCGGCCTGGCCGTGGCGGCAGGATGCACTGGTACTGTGATCTGGACGTGTTTTTCCGACAAGGCTAACTTACCAATTTTTGCCAATCTATCTGCGCATCCTGCGAATGCGCCATGCATGGGAGTGATTTTGATGCAAGATCGTCGGACGTTCCTTTCGGGTGCTGCCAGGGTGGCGGGCGGATTGGCCATGTCGTCGGGCAGCGTCGCGGCACAGGCGGCCAAAGCGCCCCGCCGCCCCAACATCATCCTCATCATGGCCGATGACATGGGCTATTCGGATATCGGCTGTTTTGGCGGCGAGATCGACACGCCCAACATTGACCGTCTGGCGGCGGGAGGGCTGCGTTTCAGCCAGTATTACAACGCGCCGCGCTGCTGTCCGTCGCGCGCCTCCTTGCTGACCGGTCTTTACCCGCATCAGGCCAATATGGCGATGATGACCGTGGACCACGGCCGCTATCCCGCCGCGCTGACGGCCTATGATTGCGATCTGAACAAGGACGCGGTGACCATCGCGGAAATGCTGAAAGGCGCGGGCTATACCACGATGATGAGCGGCAAGTGGCACATCACCCCGTTTCAGGAAACCGCGCTGGGCGAGAAGGTGGATGACAAGTCGAACTGGCCGGTGAACCGGGGTTTTGACAAATTCTATGGGTTCATCGGCGGCGTGTCGGATTACTTCACCCCGGCCTATGTGTTCCGCGGCGATCAGCAGATCGAGGAGAAGGACCCCAATTTCTACCTGACCGACGGCATCACCGACAATGCGGTCGATATGCTCAAGGATGCGGGCAAGGCGGGCAAGCCCTTCTTTCTCTACGCCGCCTATAACGCCCCGCACTGGCCGCTTCAGGCGCCCGAACAGACGGTTGCCAAATATCGCGGCCGCTATGCTCTTGGCTGGGATGCGCTGCGTGAACAGCGCCATGCCAAACAGTTGAAGATGCAGTTGCTGAGCTCGGCATGGTCGATGGGGCCGCGTGATCCGCGCGTGCCGGGTTGGGATCGCGCTTCGTTCAAAGCATGGGAAATCGAGCGCATGGCGGTCTATGCCGCGCAGGTCGACATCATGGACCAGGGCATCGGCCGCATCGTGGCGCAACTGGAGAAGATGGGCCAGCTCGACAACACGCTGATCTTCTTCATGTCCGACAATGGCGGCAATTATGAGGAGACCGACGAGGTCAAGCCCGGCGCCAAGCGCGAAATCTGGATGCCCGAGCGCACCAAGACCGGCGCCCCGGTTATCGCGGGCAATGATCCCAAAATCATGCCCGGACCAGCCACCACATTCCAGAGCTATGGCGGCCCTTGGGCCAATCTCAGCAACACGCCCTTCCGCCTTTACAAACACTTTGCCCATGAGGGCGGCATCAGCGTACCGCTGGTGGCGCATTGGCCCAATGGCATCGCTGCGCGCGGGGCCATCACGCATCAGGTCAGCCATGAGATCGACATTTTGAAGACCTGTCTGGATGTCAGCGGCGCCGAATTTCCCAAACAGGCGGTTTCGGGCAAGGCCCCCATTCCGCCGGAAGGACGCAGCCTTCGCCCCGTTTTCTCGGGCGGCAGGGTTGATGACCGAGGCATGTTGTTTTGGGAGCATGAAGGCAATTGCGCCGTTCGCGACGGCCAATGGAAGCTGGTTTCCGCCTATCCCAATACATGGGAGCTTTATGACATGGAGGCGGATCGCACCGAACTTCACGATCTGTCCGCCGCCCAGCCGCAGGTCGTTGTGCGTCTTGCCCAGGCCTATCGCGACTGGGCCGCGCGGGTGGGCGCGCAGCCTTGGCCCTTGCCCCAGACGCCTGCCGGGCAGCAAGGCGGCCAGTTGCCCTTGCCGAAGTACCTGAAGGCGGATCGGACATAGAATGCGCCGCACGCAAAATCATCGCGCGGAGGGCTGAAAAGGAGAGGGCGGCGCTGACCTGCCGCTCTCCTCTGCTCCCGGCCTCAAGACAAGGCCTTGACCGCAGCGTCGCCGCCCAATGGACAGGCCGCAAAGCCGAATTTCAGTTCACGATTTCGTGTTGAAACCATACCGGGCAAATTTATCCGCGATGTCGGGGGTCTGTTTGCGTGCATTGGCCATGTCTTCCGCGCCCGCCTCATTTTGGCCGATCGCCTGCCTGGCCCACCCGCGCATATACAGCGATGAGGCAAGTCCCGGTTGCTGAGCCAAAGCGGCATCATAATCCGCGATGGCGGCGGGGTAGTTCTTTTGCCGCAGATAGATCAAAGCGCGGCTGTCGAGATAGGATGGTCTGGCGCCGTCGCGGCGGATCGCCTTTGCGCAATCCGCCATGGCCATATCCAGTTCGACATTGGCCGCGCCCCGCGTCCAGCACCGCGCATTCAGCAATTCGCCCAGCAGCGGATCTTCGGCATGCAGGCGGATCACCTCATCGAGCATTTTCAGGCTTCTCTCCGGTTTCTGCAACTGATCAAACAAGGCGACCAGCTTCAGGTTTTCCAGTGATCCTGCCGGTATCAGCGCGCTGGCGGCCTCGGCGTCGGCAAGGGCGCCGGTCTTATCGTTTTGTGAAAGCCGGTTAAAACTGCGCGCGATCAGAAACCGGCTCTCTGTCGGAGCGAGTTTGACCGCGCTGTCGAAATCCACGGCGGCCGCTGCGGCATCGTGACGGGCCAGATGGGCGGTCGCCCGCATATAGTGATAATTGGCGGTATCGGGCTTTTTCCGAATGGCCTGGGTCAGATCGCCGATCGCGCCAACGGAATCGCCCCGCGTCAACCGCGCGGCGCCCCGCCGGGCATAGGCATCGGCATCGTCTGGCTCACCGGCCAAGGTGTCGATGTCCTCAGCGGGCCTGGCGCCTCCCGCCGATGCGGGATTATCCAGAGAAAAGACCGGTCCGCCATTGTAGGTCAGATAAATCAGGCGTTGCGTGTAGGACGCGAGCACATGGTGGGCCAGAAAGAAATCCGCCCCAAGAACCATATCGCTCAAGGGATCGAAACCTGCATCCATCACGCGAATGGTCGCATTGCGGATCTCTTCGCCGCCTATGCCAAAACTTGCCAGCCTGACATTCCATGACCGCCGCGCCTTGCTGCCTATTCCGGTTATGGCTTCATCCGGTTGCGCGGAGGAGTCCGATAGATCAAGGCCAGCCTTTTCTGCGGCCGTGCGGTTCAAGGTGCTGATCGAGGCGCCGGTGTCCAGCATGGCCCGCATCGTCTTGCCGTTGATACGGACCTGAACATAGAGATGCTTGTCATTGCTGTAGTCGCCCGGCAGCCAGTCGATGACGGATACCGCCTTGTCCCTGGCCCAATAGGCCAGATTGGTGTTTTCGCATTCCTTGGGGGCGAAGAGATTGACGTTGCCGTTGGCCAGATCATATTCGGTATCGAAGGATGCCAACAGGTTCAGCCCGATATACCCGGTGTCCAAGCTGTTGCCGACCACCAGAAAGCCGACATTCTTGATGTCGACGCCCGCAATGCCGAAGGATTTGATGGTCGTCTTTTGCGGCACCGCCGCGCCGCCGACGCCCACCACGGTAAATTCGGACGGAGCAGCCTGCAGCGGCAGCCCCAGTTCTTTGGCGCGCGCCTGAGACATGACATTCAGGAATGCGCCGCTGTCGAGTGCAAATCTGGTTTGCTTGCCATTGACCGTGATCGGCACCGTGGCAAGTCTGCCTTCCATCGTAACGGCAAGCTGCGCAACGCGCCCCAATCGACATTCCGCAGCAGCGGGCGATACAATGGTGAGCGCACAAAACAGCCCGCAGGCCATGGAATCTCTCAAACGCATCCACCCCACCCATAATTTATGTTTTTAAGGGATTCTTTCGAGCTTTACGCTGTCAGGGGCATCTTATGCGACGTCGCATTCAAATCAAGCGGCATGATCCCTTGTCCGCGTCGGTCTCGAAGCGGAACGTTGCACCAATGAAGGGACGCTTTCGGCTATCACGAGAGCGGCCCTCAATGTCGCCTATGGAGGCTGTACCCGCTCCATAGCCGCCGCCGGAGTGGACTTATCCAGATCTTCGCAGCCCCAGATTGAGCCTGACATGGCGCTCACTATCCACTGGATAAGCCCAAATTTTTATGCAAATACTATACGGGCCGCGCTGATAATCGAAATCCTCCATCCATCTTGCCGGGATTCCCCTGATGCAGCACGACCTGAAAGCGCGGTTTTCGCGCATGCCCCTTGCAATCGCGCTGCTTGGGGGAACTTTCATCCAGACCTGCATTCCGGCCCATGCCGGAGATCAGCCCCTATATCGCCCCGCTCCCGACTGGGTGCTGCCGGCTCCGGTTTCCCCCTCGGCCGACAAGGAAAGCGCTTCGCCGGTCCTGCGCCTCTATGATGTCCAGGCGCGGATCGACCATGGCGCGGTATGGACTTATGTCGCCACCGCCCGCCGGATCGACACGCCCGAAACCATGGCGCGTTCGGGCACACTCACGATTTCGTGGCGGCCGGACCATGGCGATCTGATTGTCCATGGGATCGAGATTTTGCGCGACGGCAGGAAAATCGATGTTCTGGCCTCGGGCCAGCATTTCACGGTTTTGCGGCGCGAGGCAAAGCTGGAATCGCTCCAGCTTGACGGATCGCTGACGGCAACCCTGCCGATCACCGGCCTTCAGGTGGGCGATACGATCATCAGCCGCTATTCTTTGACCGAAAAGGACCCCGTCCTGCTGGGACGTGTCAATACGGCGGTGCCCCTGTTGCCGCAGCCGGTTCCGATGGGCTTTGGCCGCGCGCGCGTTCTGTGGAGCGATACCGACAAGGTTCATTGGAAAACCTATCTGAATGATGTGACCGCCAACGAAAAATCGGAGCACGGCTGGCATGAATGGCAGGTATCCATGCCTGTGGCCCGCCAACCCGATCCGGCCGCGCAGGCGCCCGGCCGGTTCACCCGCCCGCCTCTGGCCGAATTTACCGATTTTGCCGATTGGGCCGAGGTAAGCCGCACGATGGCCCCGCTTTACCGGATCGATGCGCCATCGGCGGCCATCAGGCCGGGCGGCGAGCTGGATCAGGAGATCGCCCGGATCGCCGCCGCCACCAGCGATCCTCGGCGGCGCACGGCGATGGCTTTGCAATTGGTGCAGGACAAGGTGCGCTATTTCGCGATTGCCATGAATGGTGGCAATCTGGTGCCGCAAACCCCGGAGCAGACCTGGAGCACACGCTATGGCGATTGCAAGGCGAAGACCTTGCTCCTGCTGGCCGTGCTTCACAAACTGGGTATCGAGGCGGAACCGGCGCTGGCCAACCTGCACAATGGCGATCTGGTGCATGATCGGCTGCCCTCGGTGGCGGCCTTCGATCATGTGATGGTTCTGGCCCATGTCGGCCCATCCGTGCTCTGGCTGGATGGCACCGGGCTTGGCAGCCGGGAGCCTGATCTGGACGATGTGGCAGCCTATGGCTGGGTCCTGCCGGTCAGAGCGGCAGGGGCGGATCTTATGCAGGCGCCCCTGCGCCCGCCCGCGCGGCCGCATATCGAGGTGCATACAGACATCGACATGCGCGCGGGCGTCGCCCTCATGGCGCCGTTCCAGATCAGGCTCCTGCTGCGCGGCTCTCTGGCGGGACAGCTCAATTCCGGGCTGGCCAGTCTCGATCCGGAAGGCAAGGCGCAGACCCTGCGCAGGGTGTTGGGCAGCGTGCGTGAGAACAGCATCTTCGTGCATCCGCAATTCACCTATGATCCGGCAAGCGGGTCGGGCACGATCGCCGCATCCGGGATCATTCCATCGCCGTGGAAACGGACCGACGGTCGTTACACCCTGCCGACAAACCTTGTCCGGCCGTCGCAATATCCTGATCGCTCGCGCACGATCTGGCAGGCCGTGCCGGTTGCGCTGGGCAATGCGCAGCATGTGGCGATCGAGGAAACCTTCCGCCTGCCCCGCGCGGGCAAGGGCATTGCCATGCAGGGGCAGGCCGATGCCCAGCGCTCGTTCCCGACCGGCGGCAGCGAAAGGGTGCAGGCCGAATGGCGCGATGGGCAATGGCAATTGTCGCTCCACAATCTGCGCAGCGGCGGCGAACTGGCCGCCGCAGACATTCCCGCCATGCGCAGGCAGGACGCCGATCTGATCGCCAGACTGCCATCGTTGCGCACCGATGCGGGCTATCCGGCGCCTTGGCACGACTTGGAACAGTCCCGGCGCGACCACCTTTTCGACCAGACCATCGCCACGCTGGACCAATGGGTCGCGGAAAAGCCCGATGATGCCGAACGTTACCGCGCAAGGGCGGCATTTTACGCCGAGATCTTCGAGCGGCAAAAGGCCATTGCGGATCTCACCAAAGCCTTGGCGCTGAAGGGCGACAAGGCTTTGTATCGGGAACGCGCGGGCCTGTATGAAGCGACAGGCGACAAGGACCATGCCGTTGCGGACATGACCAGCGCCTACAATCTTGATCCATCGGATCAGACGACGCTGGGCAGATTGGTTTTTGTCGAAACCTGGGCCGGGAAAAGCGACGAGACACTTGCACGTCTGGATGGCTTGATCGCCAACGGCGGCGACCGGGAACCGTTTCATCAGGCCAGAAAGGCCGATGTGCTGGCCTATCGCGGCGATGCGGCGGGCGCTTTGGCGGCCATCAATGCGGGTTTGGCCAAGAGGTCGGAGAATGCCGGCCTGTTGGTAAGCCGGTGCCGCCTCAAAGGATTGTTGAACACCGATCTCGACAATGCGCTGGCCGATTGCAATCACGCGATCCAGATCGGCGGCGCCGGGGCCACTTCTGCACTGGGGGTGCGGGGTATGCTCCAATGGCGTCTGCACCATTGGAAGGACGCCATCGGGGATTTGAATCAGGCGCTTGAACTCAATCCCAACCAGTCTTTCCTTTATCTGCTGCGGGCTCTGGCCGAACGGGATGGGGGCGATGGGGAAGCGGCGCGGCGCGATTGGTCCGCATCACGCCTGCTCAATCCGGCGATGGCCGAATATTACCGGCAATTCGGCTTGATCGGTTTCTGAAAACCTCTCCTCCAAGCTACCGGGAAGACAAACTTTGTTGCGCCATTCGTTTCTTGCCGCCCTTGCCCTTTTGCCCCTCGGCGCGTCTGCCGCGGCGCAGGAGGCGGGGCGTTCGGCTGCCGACATTCTGGTCAATGGCGCGGTAACCCCGCCGGGAAAATGGAACAGGGCCGAAACCGACCATTTCATCGTGCTGAGCGACGGCAGCGAGGCCGAATTGCGGCGAACCTCCGTCAATCTGGAAAAGCTGCAACATCTGCTGGCCCGGCTGTATCATATCGATCAGGCCCATGACGAAGTGGGCAAGCTGACCGTCACCCTGTTTGGCAAACGCAGCTTTTTCAAGGATCTGGGGCTGGTCAATGCGCGCTCGGCCGAAGGGCCTTATGGCGCGGGCCTGAGCGATCAGCGCTATTACGACCCGCGTGCGGATGGCGCGGTTCTGGCCGTGGCGCGGGCCGATCAGGTGATTGATCTCAACACGGCCGAAGCGCGCGAGCGCGATTGCGACAATGCGATGGAGAACGATCAGGACTGCCTTGATGCCGGACGCGTCAATCGTGAGCCGGTTCCCCGGCCCTGGACCGCAGCGCTTTATTCAGGCGTCGCCCAGCATTTCATTCTGGCGCATATCCCGTCGGCCTATCCGCGCTGGTATCTTGATGGGGTGGGCGCGCTGTTTTCGACCGTGGCGATGCGGGACGATGGCGCGGTCGATTACGCCGCCCCGCCGCTGTATTACAAGCAAGTGTTGCGCGCCTATGGTGCGGTCAGGATCGGCGACATTGTCACAGGCCGCTATCTGGAGCCGGGCTATCGACGGATGGTGTGGACGCCCTATCACGCATGGCTGACGGCGCATTTCTTCCTCTATTCGGGCCTGAAAGCCGATCGGCAGCGCAGCTTTTCCAGATATATGTCGGCCATTGCCCATGGCACGCCCATGGCGCAGGCCGCCGTTGAGCTGGGCGATCTGCGTGTGCTTCAGCATGAATTCAACGTCTATCTGGAATCCGCGATCCTCTATGGGCGGTCAGACAAGGGCAGGGATCCGGGGCAGGACCCCATCGTCACCAACCTTTCGCCCGCACAGGTGGCGCTGATCGCGCCGCGCCTGCAGATGGATGCGCGGCTGGCGGAGGAGAATGCGGCGCGCCGGGAGGACTGGCTTCACGCCCTGCGCGACAGTCTGGCCCCGGCCGGGGATGCCGCCGAAGCCCATATGCTGATGGCCGAGGCGGAATGCCGCGATGGCCATGATGATCTGTGCCTTGAACAGGCCGAGGCCGTGCTGGCCCGGTCGCCCGACAATGCGCTGGCTTTGGCATGGAAGGGCATGGCGCTGGCCGACAAGGCGATCAACGGGTCGGCCGACAGGCGCTCGGCCGATCTGGCCTCGGCGCGGCAGATCCTGTCGAGCGCCGCGCCTGCCGATGCTAGGGCGGTGATCCCCCAGATCGCCTATTTCCGCAGCTTTACCAAGGCTAGGGAAACGCCGCCTCAGCAGGCGCTGATTGACATGGTCAAGGTGACAAGGACCAATCCCGCCGCTCCGGCCCCGCGCCTCTATCTGGCCGAGGAACTGGTGCGCGAGGGCAGGCGCGATCTGGCCAAGACCATTATGCTCCCGGTCCTCTATGGCGGCTATGCATCGCATGAGCAGGCTCTGGGCGCGCTTTTGCTGGAAAGTGGGGAAGCTGAGCGGGGCGGGTCGCGTTAAATCCCGGGGGCAACCGCCTTGTGAATGAGCGGGCGTTTGCTGCATAATCAAGTGCCCTGTAGCCGCCGGGTCAAGGCAGCTTCGGCCTTGTCATAAAGATGCTCGATCACGTGCTGGGGATGGCGGACTGTTGCCGGCGAAACCGGTGGGCATGAATCGAAGTAGTGATTCGTTTTCCGGGGATTCGATGCCGGGATGCTTGGCTTTGCCGCAATCCCTACAAATGGGGCCTTGCTGAGAATTTGTCCAAAGGAAAATCGATTTCCAAAAATGAAAGCAAATCACTTATTTGACTGTTGTTAAAAGATTTTAAAGGTTAAGCTAGTGGTTTTCCGTTAACATTTTCCTGCGCCATAGCCCTAAAAGTGAAGGTTTATAACGGTTCCCAATACAGGGCGCGAAACCATTTACCGGGGGGCAAAATGGGCATGACGGCAATAGCGAGGAGAGACGTGTGCATAAATGTGAATCAAGGAAATGATTCACATTCAAAGCCTGAGGAGCATCATCAGAAAATTTTCCCCGATGAAATGAAGGTAAGGTATCTTTCGTTCAATGACAGCGGGTCGGAGGAAAGAAAGGTTTGGTTGAGCGAAGTTTTTCATTTCTTTGAAGAATATTCGTATAGTGAAAATTCGACGAATTTCATTGCAACTGCATCATCGGAATATGACGCCATTTTCATCGGGGGGAATGACGTTCGCCGAATGATTCGGGTGCTCAAATCCTTTTCGCCGATACTGAAAAACAAGCTCAAGGTTTGTATTCTGGCCAATGCCACCCCGCCCAAGCGGGCGCGCGCCGTGGCGGCGGGCTTTGATGATGCTATCGATATTGAACGGACCTCGCCGGCAGAAGCTGTCTGGCGGTCGCGAGCCATGTGGCGGCGCTATGTTCAATCCCTGGAGCAGCATTTTCGGGATCGGCGCCAGGATAGCCAACTGATTGAAATCGCCGATATTTCGCGTCTCCCACGCCGGCACAAGCAGATCTTGCTGGGCCTTGTCGCAAGGAAGGGGCGCTATCTTTCGTATCACGAGATCAGCAACATAATAGGGAATGGCATTGATGAGGTGAGTGTGAAGCATATTCAGGTTCTCATCTGCCAAATCCGAAAGTTCCTGAACAAAGATTATAAAATAATCTGCGAAAAGCAGCGCGGCTACAGAATCATATTGGGGGGATGAGGTGGTGAATATGTCTGGAGTATCGTGTGTTAGGGAATCTATATAATATTTTTCGCATATATTTTTTCTGTTCCAGAGGGAGGCACAATAGAAACAGGAAAAGGACCCGCCATGACGGGGTTCATTTGATATCACGATGCAAGCATTGCGAAATCAGACTCTATCATAACCCGAATGGAACATGGGAAGATGTTCCAAGTTTTGTCCCCAAGGGTTATGTTATACCAAGCTGATTTTGAATTTAATCAGAATTTTTATATTCCGCCCTGTATTAACTGTATTTCTTATATATAAAAATCCTTGGAAGCATAAAATCGGACTGGCGTTATGCTGTCCTCCGCTTGACCTGATGGTATCGTCAGGCGCTTGTGCCGAAGGCGCGAGGACTTTATCTGGACATCGCCAAAAGATCTCCCCCGTTCTCGGCCCCAAGCCTGAGGACGTTTTTTGCGTTCGATCTTTCAAAATCGCTGATGCCGGCTTGCTTTTCCTCAACGCAGCCGTTGACCTCATGCGCTCAACTCTTCAGGCTTGCCCCGCGCGCATGATCGCGGCTACCTGGCGCCCGATGTCGGCGGGGCTCAGGCGGCCCGGGCGATACCAATCGGTCGTGTGGTTGAGCATGGTGAGCAGCGTGTTGCGGTAGATCGACAGGTCGATATGCGGCGGCAGATCCAGTCCGGCAATGATCCGGGCAAAGATCGTCTCAAAAGCATCGCGCCGCTCGATCAGCAGATGGCGCAGCGGTTGGGGCGCCATGCGGAAATCATTCATCAGCGGCGTGGTCAGCGATTGCGGATCGAGCTGGATTTCCAGCATCGTGATACAGGCGATTTCCAGCTTTTTCCATGGATCATCGATGGTGGCGATGGCCTCCTCGATTCGCGCTCCGGCCTGATCGAGCGCGTTGTTATGCAACTCGGCAAAGAGGGCATCCTTCGATTTGACATGGTGATAAAGCGAGCCGCCCAGCACCCCCGCTTCCTCGCCGATATCTCGCATCGAAGTTCCGGCATAGCCTTTGGCTGCGAAGAGATGGGCTGCGATTTCAAGAATTTGTGCGCGACGGTTGCTGCCCTGCTCAGTGGGTTGGCGGCGGGTGCGCGGCGCTGGCTTCGCCTTGGTCATGCCGATGCCCCTTGCCCCGGCGCGACCTTGTGGGACGGCTGGACGGCGGTGTGGCAGCAGGGGGAGGGCAGAGCCAAAGTATGTTTCCTCATTTGACTGTAACAGATGTTTGGTATAGGCCTTGTTCAACGGCCATGCAAGCGCCTGTGGAATCGGGTGCTGGAAGGTAAGGGTGACGCAGCCATGAAATGTTTGGTGCCGATCAAGCGGGTGCTTGATTACAACGTGAAGCCGCGTGTGAAGGGGGACGGAACGGGTGTTGATCTGAGCAATGTGAAGATGAGCATGAACCCGTTTGATGAGATCGCGGTGGAGGAGGCGGTACGCCTGAAGGAGAAGGGCGCGGCTTCCGAGGTTGTGGTGGTTTCGATCGGCCCGGCGAAGGCTCAGGAGACGTTGCGCTCGGCGCTGGCCATGGGGGCTGACCGGGCGATTCTGGTGAGCACAGAAGAGACCGTCGAACCGCTGGCTGTGGCCAAGATCCTTGCCGCGATCATGGCGGAGGAAGCGCCGGGTCTGGTGCTGCTGGGCAAGCAGGCGATTGATGATGACAGCAACCAGGTGGGCCAGATGCTGAGCGGCCTGACGGGTCGCCCGCAGGGGACGTTTGCCAGCAAGGTCGAGGTTGAGGGCGACGCGGTGCTGGTGACGCGCGAGGTGGACGGCGGTCTGGAGACGGTGCGCCTGAGCCTGCCCGCGATTGTGACGACCGACCTGCGGCTGAACGAGCCGCGCTATGCTTCGCTGCCCAACATCATGAAGGCCAAGAGCAAGAAGCTCGAGACGAAGGCGCCTGCCGACTACGGGGTGGACACAAGCCCGCGGCTGAAGGTGCTGAAAGTCACTGAACCGGCGGTGCGCAGCGCAGGCGTGAAGGTCGCCGATGTCGATGCGCTGGTGGGCAAGCTCAAAGAATTGGGAGTGGCGTAATGACTGTTTTGGTGTGGGCCGAACACGACAATGCGGCGCTCAAGGATGCGACCCTTTCGGCGGTGACGGCCGCTTCGCAACTGGGCGAGGTGCATGTGCTGGTGGCAGGGTCCGGCGTTGGCGGTGTGGCCGAGGCCGCCGGTAGAATCGCGGGCGTGGCCAAGGTGCTGGTGGGCGATGATGCGGCCTATGCGCATGGCCTGCCCGAGAATGTCGCGCCGCTGATCGTCGGGTTGATGGGGGGCTATGACGCCTTTGTCGCGCCCGCCACGACGACCGGCAAGAACATCGCCCCGCGCGTGGCGGCTTTGCTCGATGTGGCGCAGATCTCGGATATTCTGAGCGTTGAGGGCCCCAAGACTTCACCCGCCCGATCTATGCGGGCAATGCGATCGCCACGGTCGAGAGCTCGGATGCCAAACTGGTGATCACCGCGCGCGGCACCGCCTTTGCCAAGGCGGCGGCGGACGGCGGCAGCGCGACCATCGAGAGCATCGCCACCACCGGCGACGCGGGAATTTCCAGCTTTGTGGGCGCCGAAATCGCCAAGAGCGAACGCCCCGAACTGACCAGCGCCAAGGTGATCGTGTCGGGCGGGCGGGCCCTGAAGGATGCCGAGACCTTTGCCGCCACGATCCTGCCGCTGGCCGACAAGCTGGGCGCGGCGGTGGGTGCAAGCCGTGCGGCGGTGGACGCGGGATACGTGCCCAATGACTATCAGGTGGGCCAGACCGGCAAGATCGTCGCGCCGCAGGTTTACATCGCCGTCGGCATCAGCGGGGCGATCCAGCACTTGGCGGGGATGAAGGACAGCAAAACCATCATCGCCATCAACAAGGACGAGGACGCGCCGATCTTCCAGGTGGCCGATATCGGGCTGGTCGCGGATCTGTTTACCGCCGTGCCCGAACTGACGGGGAAGCTGTAAGCCATGAGTGATCTTCAGCACGAGACGGTCCAGCGCGAAACCATGCCCTATGATGTGGTGGTGGTGGGCGGTGGCCCTGCGGGGCTTTCCGCCGCCATCCGGATCAAGCAGCTGAATGCCGATCTGAGCGTCTGCGTGCTGGAGAAGGGCTCGGAAGTGGGGGCGCATATCCTGTCGGGTGCGGTGGTTGATCCGCGCGCGATGGATGAGCTGCTGCCCGACTGGCGCGACAGCGATTGCCCGCTGGCGCAGGTGCCGGTGACCGACAACTGGCACTGGGTGCTGACCAAGGGCGGGCATTATGCGGTGCCCCATGCGCTGATGCCGCCCTTTATGAGCAATCACGGCAATTACACCGTCAGCCTCGGCAATCTGTGCCGCTGGCTGGGGGGCAAGGCCGAGGAGCTGGGGGTGGAGATCTTCCCCGGCTTCCC
>JGI26525J50270_1000564_pt1 | contig 21037 bp, 23 predicted proteins | sample ThiBiot_300_biof_2_FD_50270 | JGI IMG/M metagenome (IMG submission 50270) | reverse complement strand
GCGTTGCTCTCGACCTCCTCGTTCCAGCCGTAGATTCGTTCTTCCAGTTCGGACCGTGCCAGGATCGCACCGGGCCGCAGCAGCAGGGCCTGCAGGAGCGCNAACTCTCNCGCGCTGAGCGTCACCGTGCGGTCGCCGCAGNCCGCCTCGCGGGTNGCCGGATCGAGGCTGACGCGNCCGTTGCCGAGGATCGGCGCCGCCTGGCCGCCCTGGCGGCGGATCACGGCACGCATGCGCGCGAGCAGTTCGTTGACGTCGAAGGGCTTGACCAGATAATCGTCCGCGCCCAGATCGAGCCCCTGGATGCGGTCGTCGACGCCGTCACGCGCGGTGACGATGATGACCGGCAGCCTGCGGTCCGCCTCGCGCAGGCGGCGCAGCACCTCCAGGCCGTCGCGCCCCGGCAGACCGAGGTCGAGCAGGACAGCTTGGTGCTCGGCTGATTCGAGGACATGCGAGGCCGTCCTGCCGTCGCGTACCCAGTCGACGGCGTAGGCGGCATCCTTCAGGGCCGTGGCAACCGCCTCGCCGATCATCGGGTCGTCTTCAACCAGCAGGATGCGCATGCTCGCCTTTCGTGTCTGCCCGCATCGTTCAGTGGCTCAGTCGGGCCGGCCGTTGCCGGAAAGCCGCGACGAACACGACGATCGCCGACAGCAACACGGCCGAGGCGCCGAACCGGCTGAGGTCCAGTCCGCCGGCGTGCACGGGCTTGTCCAGCAGATCGCCCACCACGGCGCCCAGCGGCCGCGTCAGGATGAACGCGGCCCAGAACAGCACGGTGCGGGAAATCTTCGTCCTGTAGTATGCCGCGGCGATCAGCGCCAGCAGAACGCCGAACACGAGCGCGCCGCCTTCGTAGCCGAGACCGGCGCTGTCGGCCGTCCAGTCGCCAAGGGCCGTTCCGAGCGTCTGCGAGAACATGATCGTCATCCAGTAGAACAATTCGGACCTGGGCGATCCGACGGTGTCGATCGAAACAGATCCCAGCGTGCGGTACCAGAGGGCCAGCGACGCCATCAGCAGGCCGAACAGCAGCGTCGTACCGCCGGCGTAGCCGATGCCGAGCGAGCGGTCGGCGAAATCGGCGAGCGTCGTGCCGACCGTGGTCGTTGCGATGATCGTGGTCCAGTAGATCGCGGGGTGGAACCGCCTGGCGCGAATCTGGACGATGACCGCGGCGAGGAAGACGGCCGCGAAGATCCCGGTGCTCAGCAGATAGCCGAGGTTCATCGACATGGACAGCGCATCGCCTCCGGTCTCGCCGAGCGTGGTCGCGAGGATCTTGATGATCCAGAAGACGAGCGTGACTTCCGGAACCTTGCTCAGGGCTTCTTCGGTTGTGAGGTTCATTGTGCACTCCTTTGTTCGGTCGAATCCCTGCGGGTCAGGGTAAGGTAGAACACCAGGCCGGAAATGGCGGCCAGGAACAGCAGGCTGGTCTGCACCGTGCCCAGGCCCAGCCCTCCATTCGCCGCCGGCTGCGACAGGTAGTCGCCGCACGCGGCCCCCAGCGGCCGGGTCAGGATGTAGGCGAGCCAGAACGCCAGCACCGCGTTGGCCCTGAACGCGTAGTAGCCAACCGTCACCGCCGCGATCAGTCCGCCGAACAGCAATGCCGAATGAGCGTAGCCGAGATTCAGACGCTCTGCGAACAGGTCCCCGGCTGCCGTGCCCAGCGCAAAGGTGAACAGTATGGCAGCCCAGTAGTAAAGTTCCCGGCTGCGCGTACGGATGCTGTGGATCGACAGCGTCCGCTCCCTCGCGTACCAGATCGCGAACGTAGCAAGCAGGGCCAGGCTGAAAGCAGCCGTCGTCACCCCCAGCGGCACGCCCAAGTGGTCGGTCAGATTGTCCGTGATCAGGGTGCCGACGACGCTGATCAGGACGACCGTCAGCCAATAGAGCCAAGGCACATAACGCTTCGCGCGCAACTGGGCAGCGAGCGAAACCGCCAGCAGGCCAGCCATCACGATGGAAGTCCCGGTCAGGCCGAAATTGAGATTGAAGTTCAGGAAATCGGCGGCGGTCTCGCCCACCGTCGTGGCCAGGATCTTGATGATCCAGAAAAACAGGATGGCCTCGGGCACCTTGTTGAGCAGATCCCGCCCTGCGGCCGCCGGCATGTCGTTCATGTGTACGCTCCCCGGAAATGCAAAAAAAGCCGGAGCCAGGCTCCGGCCAGGTTCAGTCTTCGTGGTCGCCGCCGTCGTCATGGTCGGCCGCATCGGCGGTTGCTTCGATGACCTTGCCATTTCCGGCGTCCACCTTCACGTCCATCACCGTGACCCCCTTCACGACCTCGACGTCGAACACGCCACGTCCCTTGTGGCGCTCGTACTCGGCGCGCGAGGCCTTGCCGCCAACATGCTGTTCGGCGGCGCCGACCGCCTGGACGAGGCTGATTCCAGCGCTCGAAATCGTCAGCGCGTCGTTTTCCGGGGACTTGGCCGCGACGGCGGTGCCGACCACGGCTGCGGTGGAGAAGGCGGCAAGCGCCGCCAGATAGGCTTTGCGTTTCATGATGATCGCTCCTTGGAACACGCGAACATTCGCGTGAGGGTCAAGATAGCGATCGAGAATTAGGCGACAGTTAGCTCATGCAACAATGTGACGGCACGCCACACAAACGAAAAAAAGCCCGCCGAAGCGGGCTTATTCTTGCGCCGGGCGCGCTTACGCCGCCAGGCTGTCCTTCACCCGCATCAGCCGCGCACGGGCCTCGGTCGCCACGCCATGCACTGCGGTGTTGCTCACCAGCTTGACCATGATGCCGGGGTCGAGGAAGGACACCGTCACCTTGCCGTCGGCTTCCTCGCGCACGACGACGTTGCAGGGCAGCAGCATGCCGACGTCGGGTTCGGCGGTGATGGCCTGGTGCGCCAGCGGCGGGTTGCAGGCGCCGAGGATGCGGTAGGGGCGGCCGTCGACGTTGAGTTTGGCCTTCATCGTGGCCTGCACGTCGATGTCGGTCAGCACGCCGAAGCCTTCGGTCTTGAGGGCGGCGGTGACCTTGTCGACGGCTGCGTTGAAAGGACCGCTGATGGTGGTTTCGAATCCATATTCGCTCATGGGGCTGCTCCAGATGGGTAGGGTTTCAATGGCTGGTATTTTACCTGCCGTCCTCCCCTGACGGCAGAAACGCCAACAAGTTTCACGGCTCCATCGATTGCTGTTCCATCTTCCACCATAAGCGGTACACCGGATCGGACCACAGCGACTTGATGTAGACAACCACGTCCTGCATCTCCTGCTCCGAGAGCTTGCCTTTCCAGGCCGGCATCTTGCCCTGCCCCTGCGGGCTGCCGTCGCGGATCACTTCCAGNAGGGCTGCAGTAGGGTGGTGCCAGGCATGCGCGCTGTCATCCAGCGGCGGCGGCGGGAACATGCCGTNGGCATCGCGCACGCGCCAGTCGCCCGGNTGCCCCTTACCCTCGACACCGTGGCATTCCATGCAGTGCTTTTCATAGACCGCCTTGCCGCGCGCCACCTGNGGGGCATCCAGCTTGCGATCGAGCGGTGCGGCCTCCGCATCCGCCGCACCGGNCGAACCGGAGGGTGCGTCGTCGCAGCCGGTCAGCGCCAGCCCGGCCAGCAGGGATGCAAGGATTTGCAGCTTCAAATTACTCATCGATCCTCCTTCAATTCCACGATGGACCGAACGACATCGCTCAAGTTTCATGGCGACAGCACGCCATCCAGCATCTGCCGCATATGCAGCCAGTGCGATCCTTCCCAGTACACGCGGCCGCACATGCCACAGATGCTGAAACGGTCGTAATGCATCCGCACCCTGGCTGGCAGCCGGTCCACCACACTGGCCTTGTCGACCGGACGCAACGGCACGTTGCAGTGCAGGCAGAGGGTGAACGGCCGGGCGCTGCGCGCCAGGTCGAGCCGTTCGACGATTTCCTTCAACTGCGTCTCTGGTTTCAGCGCATGTACGTAGCAGCCGTGCGTCACCGCGCGTCGCTTCAGCAGTTCGCGGTCGCGCGTCAGCACGATGCGGCCGTCCTGCTCGCATATCGCCACGATGGTGTCGTCGTGGAAATGGTTGTCGTACAGCGTATCGAAGCCCAGCATGCGCAGCATGCGGGCCAGCCCGCCGAGGTGCGCGTCGGCGACGAAGCGTGGCTCGCGCAGCGGGTAGTCGCGTACGCGCAGGAGTGGCGTCACGTCCATCGCCTCGAAGCGCGGATACACGGCTACCCGGTCGCCGTCCTGGAGGATGCGACCGAAATCCGCCGACTCGCCGTTCACCAGGATCAGCTCGACCTCGGTGTGCGGCACGCCCAGCGCCTCGATCATGTGCTTGGTCGTCGCCGCCTCGGCGCACGGCACGCTGAATGCCTGCTTGCGCCGGGCCGGCGCCAGGAAGTCGTTCAGTTCTTCATAGAAGCGGAAGGTCGCATTAACCATATGCAACTATTGTCGCCATTTGCGGCTGCCCGGAAAACCCGCACGCCCCCGCCCGACCGATGCCCCGAATGCAAAACGCCACCTCGACGGTGGCGTTTGTGCGGGCTTCCTCAACGATCAGTGCGGGACCTTGATGGGCTTGCCCGTTTTTGGCGGGGCGATGAACGATCCCACCGGAACCACAACCTGTTTCGGCTTCTTGGGNTTCTTGGCTTCCTTGTTTCCGCGTAACTGGCCTTTTGCCATGGTGATGCACCTTGCAACGGCTTAAAAAGACCGGGTTTCCGTGAGCGCAAACCCGGCACGGACTGATCATAGGCTTATGCGCGGGAAAGCCCAGCGTTATATTCCTGCCCGGCCGCACGCCGCGCGGCATCAGGCTATGTGCGCGCCTCCGGCGCCTGCTGCCCATCCGCTGCCACGGCCTCAGGCGTCAGATAGCCGAGGGCAAACTCGGTATACGCGGCCNCCTCGTGTGTCTGCCAGGCGACATCACGCCCCAGGGCGCCGGCCAGCAAAGCCGCCACAGTGGGCGCAGCCTCGATGCTGGCGCGCGCGTCGAGCAGCAAGGCGCGGGTGCGCCGCGCCAGCACGTCCTGCACGCTGCGCGCCATGTCGTGACGGGCCGCCCATTCCACTTCGGCGCCGATGTAGGGCAGCCGTGGATGCAAAGGCGCGCCCCACTCCGCGCGCGCCTGCGCCAGGGCCTGCACCGCGCCGGCATCCGAACCATAGGCGCGCAGCGGAGGGAGCTCGGAGTCTGCCATGGCGCCGTGCAGGGCCAGGTTCGCGGTGCAGCAGGGACGGCCAGGCAGTTGCGCCACACGCGCGGCGACGTCGGTGGCCTGCTCGGCCATTTCGCGATAGGTCGTCCACTTGCCGCCGGTGATGCTGACGAGGCCGGATTCCTCGCGCAGCAGGTGGTCGCGCGCCAGCGCGGACGTACTGCGGCCGCTGCCGGCGCGCACCAGCGGGCGCAATCCGGCGAACACGCTCAGCACGTCCTCCCGGCGCGGTGCGTCCTGCAGGTAGCGCCCGGCGTGCTCGAGCAGGAAATCGATCTCCGCCGGCTGCGCACGCGGCTCGGCCGCCGCGTCCTCGACCGGCACGTCGGTGGTGCCGACCAGCAGCCGCTCCTGCCACGGGATGATGAACAGCACGCGGCCGTCGTCGGTCTTCGGCACCATGAGCGCGTTGCGGCCGGGCAGGAAGCGCCGGTCGAGCACGATGTGCGCGCCCTGGCTGGGCGCCACCCAGGCGGCGGCGCCCGGGTCGGCCATGCGGCGGATCGAATCGCAGAACACGCCGGTGGCATTGACCACGACGCGCGCCGGGATCTCGTGCTCGGCGCCGGTTTCGCGGTCGCGCGCCATCNCCCCGCTCACCGGCGTGCCCGGCCCGCCCGCACGCAGCAGGCCGGTCACCTGGCAGTAGTTGATCAGCGTCGCGCCGTGGTCCCACGCGCTGGCCGCAAGGCAGACCGCGAGGCGCGCGTCGTCGAACTGGCCGTCGTGGTACAGCACGCCGCCGCGCAGATGCTCGGCGCGCAGCGTCGGCAGTTCGCGGCGGGTCTCGGCTGCGCTGAGCCGCTGAGAGCGCCCGAGGCTGGCGCGCCCGGCCAGGCGTTCGTAAACCCCCAGGCCGAAGCCGTAGTACAGGCTTTCGCCGCGCTTGTAGGTGGGGATGATGAAGGGCTGCTCGCTGGACAGGTGCGGCGCGTTGGCCAGCACGCGGGTGCGTTCGCGCAGCGCGCCCATCACCAGCTTCAGGTTGCCCTGGCGCAGGTAGCGCACGCCACCGTGCAGCAGCTTGGTGCTGCGGCTGGAAGTGGCCTGGGCGAAGTCGTCGCGTTCCAGCAGCAGCGTGTCATAGCCGCGCGTGGCGGCGTCGAGCGCGATGCCGAGGCCCGTCGCGCCGCCGCCGATCACGATCATGTCCCAGGGCGTGCGCCGCTCCGTGAGGCGCGCGATCGCTTCGTCCCGGTTCACGGCGCGGCCCAGCACTTGGAACGCTCCACCGCGCGCGCCCAGCCGGCGCGCAGTTCGGCGACCCGGTCGCGCGACAGGGCCGGCTCGAACACGCGCTCGACCTGCCATTGCGCGGCGATCTCGTCGAGGCCGTCCCAGTAGCCCACCGCCAGGCCGGCCAGGTAGGCCGCCCCCAGCGCCGTCGTCTCGGTCACCTTGGGTCGCAGCACCGGCACACCCAGCAGGTCGGCCTGGAACTGCATCAGCGTGTCGTTGGCGGTGGCACCGCCGTCCACGCGCAGCTCATTGAGAGTGAGGCCGGAATCGCCCTGCATCGCAGTGATGAGGTCGCCCACCTGGTAGGCGATCGACTCCAGCGCGGCGCGTGCGATATGGCCCGCCGTGGTGCCGCGCGTGATGCCGTGGATGGCGCCGCGCGCGTAGGGATCCCAGTGCGGTGCGCCGAGGCCGACGAAGGCCGGCACCATATACNCCCCGCCGTTGTCCGGCACGCTCGCCGCCAGGCTTTCCACCTCGGACGCGCTGCGGATGATGCCGAGCCCGTCGCGCAGCCATTGCACCACGGCGCCGGCGATGAAGACGCTGCCTTCGAGCGCATAGCTCGGCTGCCCCGCGATGCGCCATGCCGTGGTGGTGAGCAGACGGTTGCGGGAGGGGATCGGCGTATCGCCCGTATTCATCAGCATGAAGCAGCCGGTGCCATACGTATTCTTGACCATGCCGCGCTGCGTGCAGGCCTGGCCCAACAGCGCCGCGTGCTGGTCGCCCGCCACTCCCGCGATGGGGATGCGCCCCGCGCCCAGCAGGTCGGTGTCGCCGTATACGTCGCTGGAATCGCGCACCTCGGGCAGCATGGCGCGCGGCACCCGCATGAGATCCTGCAGTTCGTCGTCCCATTGTTGCCGCGTGATGTCGAACAGCAGCGTGCGCGAGGCGTTGGTCGCGTCGGTGACGTGCAACGCGCCGTCGCTGAGCTTCCACAGCAGCCAGCTGTCGATGGTGCCGAACGCCAGCTCGCCCGCCTCGGCGCGGCGCCGCGCATCGGGCACGTTGTCGAGGATCCAGCGCAGCTTGGTGCCCGCCAGATAGGCGTCGAGCACCAGCCCCGTCTTGCGCTGGAACAGCGCTTCATGGCCCGCCGCGCGCAGCTCGTCGCACAGGCCCGCGGTGCGCCGGTCCTGCCACACGATGGCGTTGTAGACCGGCTGCCCCGTGCGCCGGTCCCACACCACCGTGGTCTCGCGCTGGTTGGTGATGCCGATGGCCGCGATGTCGCGCCCCGACAGGCCGGCCTGGGTGATGGCCTCGGCGGCGACGCCGAGCTGCGTCGACCAGATCTCGTTGGGGTCGTGCTCGACCCAGCCCGGCTGCGGGAAGATCTGACGGAATTCCTTTTGCGCGATGGACTGGAGCCGGCCTGCGTGATCGAACACGATCGCGCGGGAACTGGTGGTGCCCTGATCGAGCGCGAGCACGTATTGCATGTTCACCTCCGGTTGTGAGCCGTGAGCCAACCCTTGTTTTAATCAGACGATGCGTTAGATGTTAGGCCATGACCCCAGCGTAGCGCTGCAGCGCTGATGAGTTCCGCGCATCTGCGACACGCAGGATGTCGACACCATCGCTTGGCGACAGCCGTTCTTTTTTCATCCTAACACGCAGGATTTTTCCGCCGGCCGACCGCAGGCGCGCCGGCATGACATGATGGGCTCCATAAGGAAATAATCTCCCGGCATAATGCCGTTACACCTCCGCCTCGTGCCTATTGGGCGTAGTTGAGACGACGCGTTGAAACTAAATAAGGGCTAATGCCAACCCAAGGACCACTTCGCAATGGGAAAGCCATTATGCGGAGCGCGATTAAAACCCAGTCGAAGCTGACCCCTTTAGCACTTCAGACAACCATAGGAATAAAAATATGGCAGGGAAATTTAAAATTATTGCCGGGATACTAGTTGGCATTTGGCTGACAGGGGCTGTTGTTGCAGCCTTGGTTTCTGAAGTCGGGAGAAAACATGATTGCGTGAGAGACGAAGGTTTAATCAAGGGGCTGCTTTGGTGCAAAACAGATACCTTTGATCGAGATGGCGGCTACACGAAGATGGTCACAAACAATCTGCGGTGGCCTTTCTTGCTCATGAAAAATAGCAATGGCATAGCTACTTCGACACATGAAACCAGCCATGCTCTAACGTCAAAAGAAGAGTTTGATAAATCAGCCATTGGAACGATGTACAAGTGCTATGCAGTTGCTGTCCGTGCCAACCAAATGGAAGAAGCATCCGTTATTGGCCGAACAATAGGCAAATTAAGAAGACAAGATCCGGCCCTTGATTCGAATCACGACCAGTTCATGTTATACACATCGGCAACAATTGATCGCATCGAGAAAGAGGCAAATGGTGATTTTCTATTGTTTTATAACCATGTCTGTCGAGAGTCAGTATCCAGAATGAGGCAAGTTCTGGATGACGGCATGCTCTGAGTTCAACCGTCCCTATGACTCACCCAAAGAAAAAACGCGGGGATCAGAACCCGAGCGCGCAGGGTGCAATAAGCGGAAGCGCATTGCACCGGATGTTTCATACGGTGCAATAACGATTGCGCCCTACACGGGCTGACCCTTTAGCCTCTTCATTGAGTAACCCAGGATCATGAGAACCGACCTTACCAATGAGCAGATTCTGCACGTTCAACAGGATTTACCTGCCTTCCCACCCGAGATAATTAACGAGTGGCTTGGCCCATATGTTCAAAGCGAAGGGTGGCCACCAAATTCTGAGCGGCATGAAGTTTCAACTGATCGTTGGCGATATCTTCTTGGAATGAGGCCAGTGTCCTACTGGGCTTCGTTCACGTGGCAGCGGACCAAGATCATCCCTACGATTGAGGACCTTGGACAAGCTTCAAACCAAACATTGGCACAATTGATTACCGGCTATGTGCAAGGCAAACCAAACATCTATACGCAACAAATTCCGGACGGGAAACAGCGGTTCCAGTCTGTGCTTAGTTATCTTTCAATACACAAGTCATTTCCAGGATTTCCGGTTCTTGCCGTCCAAGCTGATGGTCTTGAAGTTCTCGACGGGAATCACCGAATGGCGGCGTACTTCACATTAGTTGCGTCTGGAAAGGCACCATTTCCAGTGCCTGTGTGGTTAGGGCAGGCAACTTAACATCGGGGTCATTGAACGCATCCGCTTTGCAAATGCGTCCAGTAAACCAGAGTTCTAATTTAANCCCGGCTCGCCGTCTGCCGCATCACATCCGCCGCAAATCGCATCGCCATCTTCACCGGCATGGGCAGCGGCGCGCCGCCATGGTCGACCGCGGTCTGCGCATGCTGGGCTTCGTCGACTTTCATCTGCTCGACCACCGCGCGACTCTTCGCGTCAGCTTCCGGCAGTTTCTGCAAATGGCCGTCGAGATGGGCCTCGACCTGGCGTTCGGTTTCGGCGAGGAAGCCGAGGTTCCATTTGTCGCCGAGCAGGCCGGCGACGACGCCCATGCCAAACGCGCCGCCGAACCACAGCGGATTCAGCAGGCTCTTGCGGCCGCCGAGTTCGTTGATGCGCGTCTCGCACCAGGCGAGGTGGTCGGTCTCCTCGCGCGCGGCCTGTTCGAGTTCGGCGCGTACTTTTTCATTCTTGGCGGTAAGCGCCTGGCCGGCATACAGCGCCTGGGCGCAGACTTCGCCGACGTGGTTGACGCGCATCAGCGCGGCGGCCTGGGCTTTTTCCGCTTCGCTCAGTTCGGCTTCCGGTCCGGCGCCGGGATAGGGACGGCCGGCATGAGGGCTGGCGAAGACGGTGCGCAGGCCGAGGTCGAAGGTGGTGATGAGTTGGTCGAGTTTGTTCATGGTGCCTCGGTTTTCTTTACGAACTTGCTGTGCCGCCGTTCGTCCTGAGCTTGTCGAAGGGCTTCTCCAAGTAGGCACAGGGCCGCTTCGGCAAGCTCAGGACAGGCTTCGACAGGCTCAGCCCGAACGGTGCTTGGGGAACGATGCTTGGGGTGATCACCAGGATCATTTTACGTAGTAATTGAAATTGCTATACGCCGCTTCCGCAACCTTGAACCACTGGAACTCGGTGTCGCGGAACTGCTTCCATGCACGGTAGATCGCGGCAAAGTCAGGGTTGGTCCGGGCCTCTTCCTCATACATCTGGAAGCTGGCACGGCGGGCGGCGAGCATCACGTCCTTAGGATAGGCGTGCAGCTGGACGCCCTGTCCCACCAGGCGCAGCAGCGCGGGCGGGTTCTGGGCATCGTATCGCGCGAGCATCAGCTGGTTGGCCTCGGCGGCGGCCACTTCGAAGGCCTGGCGGTACGATTCAGGCAAGGCGTGCCACGCAGCCTGGTTGACGTAGAAGGAGAGCTGCGCCTCCCCTTCCCACCAGCCGGGGTAGTAATAATGCTTGGCGATCCGGTGGAAGCCGAGCTTTTCGTCGTCGTAGGGGCCCACCCATTCGGCGGCGTCGATCGCGCCGCGTTCGAGCGCGGGATAGATGTCGCTGCCGGGCAGGGTTTGCGGGACCACGCCGAGCCGAGCCATGATCTGGCCGCCGATGCCGGGGATGCGCATTTTCAGGCCCTTGAGATCGGCCAGCGACTTGATCTCCTTGCGGAACCAGCCACCCATCTGGGTGCCGGTGTTGCCGCCGGGGAACTGCACCACGTTGTATTTGGCGTAAAGCGCGCGCATCGCCGAGAGGCCGCCGCCGGCGTACATCCAGGCATTCTGCTGGCGCGCGGTGAGGCCGAACGGCACCGCGCAGTCGAAGGCCAGCGCCATGTTCTTGCCGACGTAGTAATAGCCCGCCGAATGCCCGCACTCGACCGTACCATTGCCGACCGCGTCGAGTACCTGCAGGCCGGGCACCAGTTCGCCGCCGGCGAACGCGCGAATCTCGAATTTGCCGCCGGTGAGCGCCGCCACCCGTTTGCTCAGGGTTTCCGCCGTGTCATACAGGATGTTCAGGCTCTTGGGAAAGCTCGACGCCAGCCGCCAGCGAATCGAAGGCAACTGCGTCCCTTCGGCAGGCGCAGCCTGTGCGGCGGACAGCGGCAGCACGGCGGCCACGCCGGCGCCCGCCAGAAAGTCTCGTCTTTGCATGAATCCACTCCGGTTTTGGCCGATTATACGAGCCGCCGCGAAACCGCTGCGTGTTAAAATCGCGGTCTTTCAAGCCCTGCCCGACTGCCATCCATGTTCAACCGCCAAGACACCCTCGCCAAGACCGATTCCGACCTGTGGGCCGCGATCCAGAAAGAAGACCAGCGCCAGCAGGACCACATCGAACTGATCGCGTCGGAAAACTACACCAGCCCGGCGGTGATGGAAGCGCAGGGCTCGCAGCTCACCAACAAATACGCCGAGGGCTACCCCGGCAAGCGCTACTACGGCGGTTGCGAATACGTCGACGTCGTCGAGCAGCTGGCGATCGATCGCGTCAAGGCGCTGTTCGGCGCCGAGGCGGCCAACGTGCAACCCAACTCCGGTTCTCAGGCCAACCAGGCGGTGTTCATGGCCTTCCTCAAGCCCGGCGACACCATCATGGGCATGAGCCTGGCCGAAGGTGGCCACCTCACCCACGGCATGGCGCTCAACATGAGCGGCAAGTGGTTCAACGTCGTCGCCTACGGCCTCAACGAGAAGGAAGAGATCGACTACCCGAAAATGGAAGCGCTGGCACGCGAACACAAGCCGAAACTGATCATCGCCGGCGCCTCGGCCTACGCGCTGCGCATCGACTTCGAGCGCTTCGCCAGGATCGCCAAGGAGATCGGCGCCATCTTCATGGTCGACATGGCGCACTACGCCGGCCTCATCGCGGCGGGCGTCTACCCCAGCCCGGTGCCGCACGCCGACGTCGTGACCTCGACCACCCACAAGACCCTGCGCGGCCCGCGCGGCGGCATCATCCTGATGAAAGCCGAGCACGAGAAGGCGATCAACTCCGCGATCTTCCCCGGCCTGCAGGGCGGCCCGCTGATGCACGTCATCGCCGGCAAGGCCGTGGCATTCAAGGAAGCGGGCAGCAAGGAATTCAAGCACTACCAGGAACAGGTGATCGCCAACGCCCTGGTGATGTGCAAGGTGCTGGTCGAGCGCGGCCTGCGCATCATTTCCGGCCGCACCGAGAGCCACGTCTTCCTGGTCGACCTGCAGCCCAAGAAGCTCACCGGCAAGGAAGCCGAGGCGCTGCTCGGCCGCGCCCACATCACGGTCAACAAGAATTCCATTCCCAACGACCCGCAGAAGCCCTTCGTCACCAGCGGCATTCGCATCGGCACCCCGGCGATGACCACGCGCGGCTTCAAGGAACTCGAAGCCGAACAACTGGCGCACATGATTGCCGACGTGCTCGACGCACCGACCGACGAAGCGGTGATCGAGCGGGTGAAGGGCGACGTGGCGAAGCTGACGGCGAAGTATCCGGTCTACGGCTGATGCGTGAGGCGATAGGCGTGAGGAGTGAGGCGGCAGTCCGCTCCCTTTCACGCCTCACCCCTCACCCCTTGCTCCTCGCGCTCCCATGAANTGTCCCTTCTGCGGTTCTCTGGATACCCAGGTCATCGACTCCCGCGTCAATGAGGCAGGCGATGCGATTCGCCGCCGCCGCCGCTGCGCCGCGTGCGACAAGCGCTTCACCACCTGGGAGACCGCCGAGCTGCGGCCGCCGCAGATCGTCAAGTCCAACGGCACGCGCGAGGACTTTTCCGAGACCAAGCTACGCGAAGGTTTCCGCCGCGCGCTACACAAGCGCCCGGTGTCCACCGAACTGGCCGACGCCGCGGTCGACCGCATTCGCCAGCGCCTGCTGACGCTGGGTGAGCGCGAAGTGCCCGCGCGCGAAGTCGGCGAACTGGTGATGAGCGAACTGAAGAAGCTCGACAAGATCGCCTACATCCGCTTCGCCTCGGTGTACAAGAGCTTCCAGGACCCGGACGATTTCCGCGAGATGCTGCAGGACCTGGAACGCACGCCGCCCCAGGGTGTGGACGACCTCTTCGAATAGTCTGCCGTGCGTGCCGACCGCCACTCCGCCGCCGATCATCTGCACATGGCCCGCGCGCTGCAACTTGCCGCGCACGGGCTTTACACCACCAGTCCGAATCCGCGTGTCGGCTGCGTCATCGTCAAGGACGGGCGCGTCGTCGGCGAAGGCTGGCATGAACGTGCCGGCACCCCGCACGCCGAAATCCACGCGTTGAACGCTGCGGGCGAAGCGGCGCGCGGCGCGACGGTATACGTCACGCTGGAACCCTGCTCGCACCACGGCCGCACGCCACCCTGCGCCGAGGCGCTGATCGACGCCGGCGTGGCGCGCGTGGTGGCGGCGATGACCGACCCCAATCCGCTGGTCGCGGGCGGCGGCATATCGATGCTGACGCTGGCCGGCATCCAGGCCGAGGTCGGCCTGATGGAGGCCGAGTCGCGCGCGCTCAATCCCGGTTTCATCTCGCGCATGACGCGGCAGCGCCCGTGGGTGCGCCTCAAGACCGCCTCCACGCTGGACGGCAAGACCGCGCTCGCCAACGGCACATCGCAATGGATCACCGGCGAAGCCGCGCGCGCCGACGTGCAGCGCCTGCGTGCACGCGCCTGTGCCGTCCTCACCGGCAGCGGCACCGTGCTGGCCGACAATCCGCGCATGAACGTGCGCGATCTGGACATCGGCCGCCAGCCGTTGCGGGTGGTTGTCGATTCGACCTTGCGCACGCCCGCGGATGCCGCCATCCTGCCCGCACTGATCGCCTGTCACCATGCCGACCCTGCTGCGCGCGCCGCGCTCGAACAGGCGGGCGCAGAGGNGATCGAATTACCCGGGAGCGATGGCCGCGTCGACCTGGCCGCCCTGCTCGCGCTGCTGGCGCAGCGCGGCGTCAATGAACTGCACGTCGAGGCCGGCGCCGCGCTCAACGGGGCGCTGCTCGCCGCCGGCCTGGGCGACGAATGGGTGGCCTATCTGGCGCCGATGGCGGTGGGCGACGTCGCGCGCGGCCTGTTCGCCCACCCCGCGCTCACCACGCTGGACGACGCGGCACGCTTCAGATTGGGCGACGTGCGGCAGGTCGGCGGCGACCTGCGCCTGACGCTGCTGCCTGCGTGAGCGGCTTCAAGGATCATTTCTCGTCGGCATCCGACCGCTACGCCGCCTATCGCCCCGACTATCCCGCCGCACTGTTCGCCTGGCTCGCGAGCCTGTGCGCGGTGCGCGACACCGCCTGGGACTGCGCGACCGGTAGCGGGCAGGCGGCGCTGGGGCTGGCGCCGCATTTCCGGCAGGTCGTCGCCACCGACGCCTCCGCCGAACAGATCGGCCACGCCGAACCGCATCCCGCGATCGACTACCGGGTGGCCCCTGCCGAAGCCAGCGGCCTGGCGGATCGCAGCGTCGACCTCGTCACCGTCGCCCAGGCGGCACACTGGTTCGACCTGCCGCGCTTCTACGCCGAGGNGACGCGCGTACTCAAGCCCGGCGGCGTGCTCGCCCTGTGGGGCTACGGCCGCATGGTCTTGCCGGGAGACATGGATGTGCCGTTTCGCCATTTCTATTCAGACACGGTCGGCCCGTACTGGCCCCCCGAACGCGCGCTGATCGACGATGCCTACCGCAGCCTCGATTTCCCGTTTGCGGAAATCGACGCCCCGGCATTTCACATCGAAGTCGACTGGACACTGCCGCGGCTAATCGCGTATCTCTCCACCTGGTCGGCGGTGAAGCGATACCAGACGGCGCGGGACCACGATCCGCTGCCGGCGCTGATGGCAGAACTGATGCCTTTGTGGGGTGATGCCGACACTGCAAAAAAATTGCAGTGGCCGATTTTCCTGCGCGTCGGTCGGCCTTAGCAGGCTGTCAGCGCACCAGGACATCCTCGAACAGCCCGGCCATCTGCTCGCCCACCGTCTGCAAGGGCCGTTCGCGCGTGCCGCTCAGCCGCAGGCTGTCGTTTTGGCACCCTTGGCTTCGGAACGCCTGGATGACGTAACGCTTCACCCCGAGGTCGGACAGATCGTGCGCAAGGCCGATCACGGCCGTGTCGCCCAGCAGTGCCGGATGCACCGTGGTGCGGATTTCATGATCGACGCCGGATGCCAGCACCTGCTGCAAACCGGCCAGCGCACGTTCGCCGCTGCCTGCCGCGCCGGTGATGCGCGCGTAATCCGCAAACGGCGCCTTCACGTCCAGTCCGACCCAGTCGACCAGCGGCAATACCTCCGCCAGTCTTTGCGCATACATGCCCCCCGTATGCAGGCCGATTTTGAATCCGAGCGCGCGCACCTCACGCACAGCGTCGACCAGCCCTGCCTGCGCAGTCGGCTCGCCGCCGGAAAACACCACGGCGTCGAGCAGGCCCCGGCGGCGGCGCAGAAAGGCCAGAACGTCATCCCAGGGAATCTCGCTGTCGCCGCGGGCGGGAATCAGATCGGGGTTGTGGCAATAGCCGCAGCGCCAGGGACAGCCCTGGCAGAACACCACCGCGGCCAGCATGCCGGGCCAGTCGGTGGTGGACAGCGGCGTGAAGCCGCCGACACGCAGCATGGTCATCCCATCCTGCAACGGCTTTCGACGAAGAAGCGCCGTTCGCGATGCTCGCTCTTCTTGCCCTTGTTGAAGCTCGTCACCGGGCGGTGATAGCCCATCACGCGGGTCCACACTTCGCAGCGGGTGCGCTCCTCGTCCGGCAGGGCTGCCACATTCTGGGCCTGGGTCGGAACAGTCATGTCATTCATCTCGGTCTCCTTGGTTTATGCAGCAACTGCACGTTTGCGGGACAGGGCTTCCTCGTCGCATGTCGGGCAGAACTCGTGCTCGCCTGCGAGGTAGCCATGCTTGGGGCAGATGGAAAAAGTCGGCGTGATGGTGATGTAGGGCAGCCGGAAACGCTCGAGCGAACGCCGCACCAGTTTCCTGCACGCCTCCGCTGACGAGATGTGCTCGGACATGTAGAGATGCAGCACGGTGCCGCCCGTGTACTTGCGCTGCAGGTCGTCCTGCCGCTCCAGCGCCTCGAAGGCGTCGTCGGTGAACCCCACCGGCAGCTGCGACGAGTTGGTGTAGTACGGCGCATCGTCGGTGCCCGCCTGCAGGATGCCGGGGTAGCGCTTGGCATCCTCCTTCGCGAAACGGTAGGTCGTGCCTTCGGCCGGCGTGGCCTCCAGGTTGTACAGGTGGCCTGTTTCTTCCTGGAAGCCGGCAATGCGGGAACGGATATGGTCGAGCAGCCGCACGGCGAAGTCGTGGCCCCATTCGGTGGTGATGTCGTGGTCGTCGCCGCTGAAGTTGCGGATCATCTCGTTGATGCCGTTCACCCCGATGGTCGAGAAGTGGTTGCGCAGCGTGCCGAGATAGCGCTTGGTGTAGGGGAAGAGGCCGCTGTCCATCAGGCGCTGGATTTCCTTGCGCTTGATTTCCAGCCCGTTGCGCGCCATGTCGAGCAGCGCGTCGAGGCGACGCAGCAGCGCAGCTTCGTCACTCGCATGCTCATGGCCGAGGCGCGCGCAGTTGACCGTCACCACGCCCACGCTGCCGGTCTGCTCGGCCGAGCCGAACAGGCCGTTGCCGCGCTTCAGGAGTTCGCGCAGATCGAGTTGAAGGCGGCAGCACATCGAGCGGATGTGGTTCGGCTTCATCTCGGAATTGATGAAGTTCTGGAAATACGGCAGGCCGTAGCGCGCGGTCATCGCGAACAGGCGCTCGGCGTTTTCCGATTCCCACGGGAAGTCCGGCGTCATGTTGTAGGTGGGGATGGGGAAGGTGAACACGCGACCCTTGGCGTCGCCGGTGGTCATCACCTCGATGTAGGCGCGGTTGATCATGTCCATCTCGACCTGCAGCTCGCCGTAGCTGAACGGCATTTCCTCGCCGGCAATGACGGGCACCTGTTCGCGCAGGTCCTCGGGGCAGGTCCAGTCGAACGTGAGGTTGGTGAACGGCGTCTGCGTACCCCAGCGCGACGGCACGTTGAGGTTGTAGATCAGTTCCTGGATGCACTGCTTGACGGCTTCGTAGCTCATGCGATCGTTGCGGATGAACGGCGCCATGTAGGTGTCGAACGACGAGAAGGCCTGCGCGCCGGCCCATTCGTTCTGCAGCGTGCCGAGGAAGTTGACGATCTGGCCGACCGCACTCGACATGTGCTTGGGCGGGCCCGCTTCCACTTTGCCCGGCACGCCGTTGAGACCTTCGTGCAGCAGCGTGCGCAGCGACCAGCCGGCGCAATAGCCCGCCAGCATGTCGAGGTCGTGGATGTGGATGGAGCCGTCGCGATGCGCCTCGCCGAGTTCGGGCGGGTAGACGTGGTTGAGCCAGTAGTTGGCCACCACCTTGCCCGACACGTTGAGAATCAGCCCGCCCAGGCTGTAGCCCTGGTTGGCGTTGGCGTTGACGCGCCAGTCCTGGCGCGACAGGTATTCGTTGATCGAGGCTTCGACGTCGACCACGGTCTTGCGGTCCTCGCGCAGCTTCCTGTGGCTGTCGCGGTAGGCGATGTAGGCGCGCGCGGTCACTAGATGATTGGCGGCGATCAGGCTCTGCTCGACCACGTCCTGGATGCGCTCGATGTCCGGCGGGGCGGTGCGGAAGCTGTGGGTCAGCACCTTCATCGCCTGGGCGGTCAGCAACTCCGCCTCGGCCTCACCGAATTCGCCGCTGGCCTGCCCGGCCCGCAAAATGGCTGAACGTATCTTCGCGGCATCGAACATCGTTCGACGCCCGTCACGTTTGATGACTTCACGGGGAACACCTGCTATTACAGAATTCATCTCGCCCTCCTCGAAAACAACATCTTGTGTACCAGCTGAATCAACCATACGACATCTTGTGTCACAGTCAAGAAGAATTTCAGGTTAGGAAGTCCTGATATACTTAAACATGTATTCTTTCAACATCTTATGGGGACATGACATGAGCACGATTCTGGATTTTCTCGGCAGCGATCACCGCGCCTGCGACGATCTGTTCGCATCCGCCGAAGCCGCAGCGGCGCAAAAAGACTGGGGCAGCGCGCGCAGCCTGTTCGACCGTTTTCAGGCGGCCATGGCACACCATCTGGCGATGGAGGAAACCGTGCTGTTTCCCGCGTTCGAGACCCGCACCGGCAACAGCATGGGGCCGACGCACGTCATGCGCATGGAACACGAGCAGATGCGCGGTCTGATGCAGGATATGGCGGGAGCGGTCGCGGCAGGCGACCGGAATGCCTATCTCGGCCTCTCCGAGACGCTCAACATGTTGATGCAGCAGCACAACCTGAAGGAGGAGAACATGCTCTATCCCATGTCGGACCAAGTCCTGAGCGGCAACCGCGACGACCTGATCCGTTCCATGCAGGCCGTCGCATGATCGAGCCGGCAGACGAGATCCTCGTCGACGCACGCGAGCTGGAGCCGCCCGAGCCGATGGAAAAAGTCTTGCGGACGCTGGCGCTGCTGCGCCCCGGCCAGTCAATCCGCTTGCTACTTCACCGCGAGCCGTTTCCGCTCTACCCCCTGCTTGCCGAGCGCGGCTACCGCCACGCCACGCGGATGGAAGCCGATGGCAGCTACGTCATCCTGATCCACCCGGCCGGCGCAGCGGATGCACGCTGACAGGCTCGCCGCCCCATGAGCACGCAAGCCGGCCTGTCCTTCGAGCAGGCACCCCCGTTTTCACTGCCGTTGCAGTTTTTCCTGTCGGCTCCGTTGTTTCTTCTGGCCGCTGCCCTGCTGGTCGTCCTAGACCCGGCGTCGTTGGCCTCACGCTGGACGCCGCAGGCGCTCGCCCTCACTCACGCACTCACGCTGGGTTTCCTCGCCATGGCCATGCTGGGCGCCCTGATGCAGATGCTGCCGGTGGTGGCCGGGTCGCCCTTGCCCAGGCTGCGCGCAGTGGCCTGGCTTACTCAGAGGCCGCTGGCTCTGGGAACGCTCGCGCTGATGACGGGTTTTCTGTCCACCGAATCGATCGCATTCGGTATCGCCATCGTCCTGCTGGCCATCGGTTTCGCCGTCTTTCTCGCCGCCGCCGCCGTCAGCCTCGTACGCGCAACCAGCAACGTCACGGTCTGGGGCATGCGACTGGCGGTGTTGAGTCTGGGCCTGACGTTCATACTCGGCCTGACACTGGCTCTGATGCGGGCCGGCGTATGGATCCCGCCAGCCCGCGCAGCCGCACTCGCTGCCCATCTCGCCTTCGGCCTGCTCGGCTGGGTTCTGCTGCTGGTCGTCGGCGTCGCTTTCCAGGTCGTCCCGATGTTCCAGATCACGCCGCCTTATCCTCCCCTGCTTGGCCGCTGGCTGACGCCCGGGCTGTTCGTCCTGCTGCTGATCCACGCCGTCGCGCCTGGCCTGCCGCCGCGCGCCGGTGTGCTCGTCGAGGCCGGCTTCGCCGCCGGCATACTGCTGTTTGCCGTCGCCACCCTGGGGCTGCAAACGCGCAGGCGCCGGAAACTGCCTGACGTCACGCTTGATTTCTGGCGTCTGGGCATGGCCAGCCTGATCGCCAGCGTGACCGTCTGGACCGTTGCCCAGTTCAGTCCGGCCTGGGCGGACAGCGATGTCTATCCGCTATTGCTGGCCGTGCTGTTCATTGGCGGGTTCGCGGTGAGTGTGGTAAACGGCATGCTTTACAAGATCGTGCCGTTTCTGGCGTGGTTTCATCTACAGGCGCAGTTGCAGGCCCGCGCAGGCAGCATTCCCACGATGAAGGACATGATTGCGGAAGGCCGCACGCGTTGGCAATTCCGCTTTCACCTGGTTGCCTGCGGATTGCTTACTGCGGGCCTTTTCTGGCCATTGCTGACGCGCACGGGCGGCCTGATGCTGGCGTTGTCGGCGCTGTTGCTGCAGATCAACCTGCTGTCGGCAGTCCGCCGGTTCTACCGGCATGGTGGGCGTTTCACCTGACGGTGGTGTACACGCCCCGAAAGGATCAGCCCGTGCTCCAGGCGCGTGGCCGTTTCATCCCGGCGATCTTGCATGCCTGCTTGACAGCCATAGGCGAACAACTTGAAGAGCGCATTGCGCGCATCGGCGCCCAGTCGATTCGACAAATGCTTGATCACATAGCGCGCATCTGGCGCGATCTGATGTTCTTCGTAATATTCACGCATGAAGCGTATGACATCCCAGTGTTCGTCAGTCAACCTGACGTCTTCTGCGAGCGCGAGTTGTTCGGCCACGGCTTCGTTCCACTCGCCGGGTTCGACCAGATAGCCCTCTTCATCGAGGGCAGGCAAGCTTACGGTTGCATCCATCGTTCAACCTCCTTAGAAATGCCCGGCACCACGGCACCAGGCGGCCAAAAAACGCGGGCATCCTTGCATCAGGCCAGGGCGGGGATGAGTCCTAACATGACCAGTATCACCCACGCGATGAGACCCAGCGCAGTGACGGTGTAAGCGATATCGATGGCGATGAGGCCTTCGTCGATTTTCAGGATGCTCTGCACGCCACGGAAAATCAGGACGACGGACCCGACCAGTCCCAAGGTGACGCCGACCATGATCAACAGGACCTGATCATAGAAGAGCACCAGCGACGACAGCCAAAGCGGAACCGGCGCGATCGCCGCCAGCATGAAGGCCGCCCCGTCGCTGCTCTCGATTCCCTTGCTGCGCGCGACCGACTTGATCGTCCA